>Ga0265798_10000536_pt1 | contig 62515 bp, 89 predicted proteins | sample P3T30metagenome_FD_192430 | JGI IMG/M metagenome (GOLD analysis project Ga0265798, IMG submission 192430) | Plant litter microbial communities from East Loma Ridge, Irvine, California - P3 T30 | ecosystem: Environmental > Terrestrial > Plant litter > Unclassified | place: USA: California... | reverse complement strand
CACGTTTGATGACACAGCGGGCGAGCTGACCCAGGATTTGCTCGCGACCAGCGCCGACCGCGAGGCCGGCATGGTCGAGATTGAACCGGCGACGATCGACCTCCTGCTGGATGAGGTAAAGGACGAAGCGCTGCGCGCCACCGTCCTGAAAGGCATGCTCGAGATCGTGCGCGCCGACAGTGTGATCGATTACCGCGAGCGCAGGCTGCTGCGCCGCGCGATGCACGCCTGGGCCGGCTCGGGCGTCGAGGTGGACTACGCGGCCTGACGAAGCCCCGGGCGGCGCCCGCTCATGCATACATTGAAAGACATGCTTGCAACTAAGGCGCCGCCGTTACAAAGCGACACCATTTGAACATATTGCCGGGATAAGCCAGCCATACAATGGAGACCTCACATTGCGCGAGGTCCACCATGTCGAACACCGCCATCCAGGATTACCGGTACACGCTGACGCCGCACGAAATGGACTGGGCCTGGCGGCTCGAGCTGCGGCCGGTGCACGATCCCGAACTCGGCCACTACTACGGCCGCAGCGCGCGTTTCGACACCCACGACCCGTATGCCGGCCAGGACGACATCTTCGTCTTCCACGCTACCCGGGGCATGGCCTACACGGTCCAGAGCGGTAGCTACTTCGATCCGGTGGTCCTGCGCGTGTTCGACGACCACGGCAAGGAAATCGCCAGCGACGACGGCAGCGGCGCCTATGGCTATGACTACGCCGCCTTCGTCGCGCCCTACACCGGCTGGTACTACATCGACGCCGCCTGGAGCCAGGACTACTACGACAGCTACGCCAGCCTGAACATCTACGAAGACCTGGTGCCGGCCTACCTGCCGACCAATGTCATCGTCGGCAGCGCCGGCCACGACATGCTGGTTGGCACACGCTCGGACGACATCGTCGACGGCGGCGCCGGCATCGACACCTTCGTGCTGGAAGGCTATCGCGATGAATACGCCGTCAGCCTCAAGCACGGCACGATCACGGTCACCGACCTGCTGGGCCTGGACGGCGTCGACTCCTTGCGCAACGTCGAGCGGCTGTCTTTCGAGGGCGGCGACTATATTTCTTATGAAACCATGGGATACCCGGCCGAGGCCTACCGCCTATACCAGGCGGCCTTCGACCGCACGCCGGACAAGGTTGGCCTGGGATACTGGATCGGAAAAATGGGGGACGGGGCAAGCCTGCACGCGGTGGCGAATGCCTTTGTCCACTCGCCCGAGTTCGGCAAGCTGGCCGGCGCGGCGGCGAGCCATGCCGACATCGTCACCCTGCTCTATGCGAACGTGCTCGACCGCGCACCGGATACTGCAGGGTTTGCCTACTGGCTCGATGCGCTGGACAGCAAGGCGGCGACGGTGGCCGACATGCTCGTGGGCTTCAGTGAAAGCCCCGAAAACCAGGCGAAGGTGATTGGTTCGCTGCAGGCAGGGTACGAATTCATCGTGGCCTGAGCAGGATGCGCATCGAATGCGCGGTGTGGCCCGCCCTGAGGGAATCGAACCCCCGACCCACAGCTTAGAAGTCAGACGCTCTATTGTCTTCTATGGCAATGGAATCAAGCTCTTGCGCCATGCAGCCTGCGCTATTCATTTACTGATTGTGCTGGCTTAAGTGCTTGATTCGATTGATTGAGGATATTTTGAATAGCGCAGCTTTTATTATCGATTGAGTGATAAGTATGCATTTTGCATGAAAAAGCGCCAGCTAACACATTGCCGAAAATAGTTTACGTTTAGCTATTGAAGTTGCTTTTCTAAGCACTATATTCCACACGTAATGATGAGCAAGAATTCCTCTGGCTCCAGTACTTGTAGGGACTCAACCATGGCTGACCATCGTCTTTCCCCGCTCAAGAAGAGCGACCTCCAATACCGATACAGCGCGGGCGCTGCAGGCGGGGACAACCCCGCACTTCGCGCCCATCCGGACAGTGATCTCCTCAACCGCGATGAATGGTACGAAGTCCTGTACTTCGTGAACAAGTTCGCGAATGAGCTTTGCGAGAGTAATGCACTGAGTGCGAAGCATGCCGAACGCTTGATCAAAGACTACTTGCCATCGAACACCCGTGGTCAAGCGAATGTCCGGCAATGGCTGATCGACAACTGGAAGACGTTTGGAGACGCACCGATTAAAAGCTAGTCGGGTTGAACGGGCCTGCGACAACAGGATTGTGATTCCTGTTGTCGTGGGTTCGAGCCCCATCAGCCACCCCAAAAATTCTTTCAGATTCAAGCGGTTATGCGAATTTGAATTTTTCGGATAGTGAAATTTCCAACGAATTTTGGAATTTTCCAACGGTCTGAAACGAAGAAGCCACCCTCGCGGTGGCTTTTTTTGCGTTCGGCCGGACTGCGCTTGCGCCTATAGTTTGGGCTGCTCACGCACCACCGGCTCGTCATCCAGTTCGCGTATCAGGCCTTCACGCATGATCGACGCAGTAGACGACTGCGGGTTAAGCCGCAGGTAGTCGTGCGACCTGAGCACCACCGTGCGCAGCCGGAACACCTCCCACAGCAGCGCACGCCCCTCTGGCGTATCACGCAGCTTTTCTTGGATTGCCGTCAGGTCGGCGCGGGTGAGAGGCTCGCGTCCCGATCGCTTAATACTGTTCATTTATACAGTATAGCAAGACCAGAACTTGATCTGGCTCAAACTCGCGTTGCGTCCAGCCGGTAAGATTTTTCCATGGATAAACGAACTGATCGATTGACGGCAGTACAGGTCGACCTCGCTGTGAACATCGCGGGTGTATTCGGTATGGCGGCCGGCGTCCTCTCACTGCATACCTGCCTCGTGCCGCTGCCGGTCATTCAGCGAGTGATGATTCAGGGAAGCCCTCGGCGAGGAATAACGTCGGCTGAGCCATCTTACGAGCAACAACCACCAGGCGGGTAGTAGGGGCCACCAGCCTCATGGCGGAAAAAAGAGGCTCGTATTCGCGCTGATCGACGGCAGCGCTAGAGACGGCAACAGCATCAAATACGACGGCGTGGATGGCTGCGATAGCTTTGGCTGGCGTTTCTACCAACACGAACGTCCAAGATTCGTGGGAGAGCTCCCGCATGGAGCCTGGGCTTGTAAGCAAAGGGTCAACAACAAGAGCGACTGGCATGCGGCAACCTTCGGGTCCAATTTGGATAGCCCCATTGTATGCGCACGGTCGTTCGAAAAATCGACAATGAACCGCTAGAGATCAAAGATAGCGGTTCACTTCGGCCAGGCCTGAACCGCCTTGGCGTGACGCGCCGCGCACTCGGCATATTGCTGCAGAAGCTCGATCGCCCAAGCCTGCCACGCGTCGAAGCCAACAACTGTTAAGTAACTGACCCATTAACTGAGCGATCTTGCGGTTGCCTTCTCGACAACAGCCATACTATGATCATAGTGCGAGCATCTACCTCTGACTTTTTAGGTGACTATGATGAAGAAAATAATGAATGAGCAATTCGTCTCTTTTTTGTTTTGCTGCGCAATCGGGTTAATTTTCCTTCCACTGACACAGGCTTCGCACGCCGCACAGACTAATAGTCCTACGATTGAAATCCCGGATGGTTGGACGAACGAAAAAACGACAGGCTTTAGGCTTGAAGCCACGGAAAAATTCAGCGCCCAAGGAAAAACCGAGGTTTTATGTAATGGCCGAGTCAGCGCGACGAGAGAGGAATACACAAATCCTAACAATGATTACACGGTCGCTCGACGTGTAACTCTGACCGGAATCGATGCGGTGCGAATCCGGCTAACCCTAATGCACCCCATCAACTTCCCAAATATGACAAGGGTGGCTAGATGGGAATATAGCGGTATATGGCGAGACGTAGGGCTCACAAAAGGTGCCTCACAATCAATCGACAACCCTAACTATCAGGTCGGCTGGAATCTGGGATACCGTTGCCTGTAGGCTGCATAACTGTTAGCCAATCATTTCGGCCAAGCCTGAACCGTCTTCGCGTGGCGGATCGCGCACACCGCATATTGAGCAATAAGCCCGTTGCCCCATTCCTGCCAGTCGTCATAGTCCGGCGCGGTAGGGCGCTCGATCGGTGGGCACAGGGTCGCTAGCTCGCTATCGAGGGATGCTTTTGTTGGCGGCATCGATTGCGGCGTCGAGGTTGCGCACGCGGACAGGGTCAGGACGGCAATCAGGAGGCAGAGGCTTCGCATTGCGCAGCTCCTTGGTGAGCGCCGTCATGCGCGGCGCCAGGGTGGATTGGATGGCGGCGAACTCGGCCGCCGCGGTGCGGATCGTCTTTGCATCGGCCTGGACGTCGGCCAGCGCCTGCTCGGACAGGCCGGCGCGGTATTCGGCATGCGCACGTCGCAGGTCGGCGATCTCGGCGTCGTGGCGCCAGCCGTTGGCGAACCAGCCGCCGGCGCCGGCCAGCAGCAGGCCTACCAGCACCAGGATGACGACCGCCAGCGTTCGGTATGGCGCCGGGATCATGGAATCGCCTTCATGGCCTGGTCGGTCAGCGCGCGCCGCTCGATGTAGCCGATGGCGTCGCCGATCCGCTCCGTCTTACGGCCGATGTTGATGCAGTCGGATACGCCGTCGACATCGCCAAGGTCGGCCCAGCGATTCAAGTTGTTGACGTGCCAGAACCAACCGGCGCCCAAGGCGGCGCCCATGTCTGTCGACAGCCAGCCGCCGATCGTTTCGCGCGACAGGCCGAAGAAGTCTGCGACCGCGTTGTGGTTCGTGGTGCCGGTGATTTGCATCCAGCCGGCGCCACGCGTGCGCCAGCCATCACCGCTCTCGGGCCCGCGGTTCCCCATGCGGTTCGCGTAGGCGATGGTGGCGATCGCTACCTGGTCAGCGGGATGCGCCGTAGTCCGGCCGTAGCGCTCGGCCTGTGCCGGCGTGAAGCGCGTCAACGTCCCGGTGTTGAACGTCGACAGGATGGCGGACGGCGTGTAGTTCAAGTTCTCGCGCTTGCGCGTGAAGCCGCCGCTCTCGTGCGCCACCTGGGCCAGGAAGTGCGCCAGGCGGCGGCGGGTAGTGACCCCGAAGCGCTCGAGCGCCGGCTGCAGCGCCGCGGCGACGGCGGCCGCATTGGTGCCGCACTGCGGCGCCACGCGGCGGATGGTCTCAGCCGTGACGATCATGGCTGGCCCCGAACGTCGCGCACCACGTCGGCGAGCGTCGCAGTCCGCTTCGCCTCGATGTAGTTGAACAGCCAGCGCACGATGGCCCAGCCTGGCAGCCCGCAGGCGAACACGAGGCCCAGCATTGCGACCAGGCCGATGGGAGTGTGCGCCCAAGCGTCGAGACCGTAGTGCTGGATCACGGCCGCACCGCCGCCGATCGAGAACACGACGGTCGAGATGAGGCCCACGGCCCATTCGCGCGGGCTACGGGGCGTCATGGCGCACATCACGACCACCGACGCCAAGCCGGCGCCGATCGCGGCGATGCCGACCAAGCCGCCCAGCAGCTTCCAGCCGAAAGCCCCGGCGGCGGCGCCGGAAATTGGTTCACTCATTGGGGATGCCTTCATGGTGTGGGTGCTGCAGGAAAAGAAAAACCCGCCGAAGCGGGTTTGGTCAGGAGGGTGAGCGCGCTAGCCAGCGTACCGGGCGAGTATCGCCAGGGGTCCGGGATGCCGAGCGCGGCGGCCACGGCCTCGGAGCAGAACCAGCGGCTTTGCAACTGCGGCACCGGCGCCAGGACGAACTGCAGGTTGCCCAGCAGGTCGTACTTGGCGCCGCGGTGCGCGCGGAACCAGGCCTCGGCGGCCTGCTCGAGCTCTGGCGGCAGGTCGACCAAGATCCAGTTCTTCGTGTCGAAGTCGATCAGCTTGTTGCGCACGCCGCCGTCGGCGAACGAGGCCGACCAGGCGCGACCGGTCGACAGCACGAGCTCGACGTGGGAAAAGTCACTGCGTGTCCACCACCGCACCAGGCGGTTGTAGATGCCGGCCAGGCCCGGGCGCGTGCCCTTGTAGAACGCTGCTTTCATATGGTCACCATTGAATGGCCGCGATCTCTTCCGGCGTGCTGGCCTCCGCCAGCGCATCCTTCAGGTCCTGCGAGTGGTTGAAGTTCTCGGCGCCTTGGGCAGTCATCGAGGCGTACATGGCACGGAAGGCGTCGACGTCGACAAGCGGCAGCATTGTCTTGTCGGTCGCCTTCCATCCGCCGGGAAAGCCTTCGGGAAACGCGTCGAACAGTGCGATATGGTGCGCCACGCCATCGAGGTCGGACCGGGACAGGGCATCACAGGCGATCTGCTTTCCGGCGTGCGGGAATGTCGAGGCATTGGCGGCTGCGCGCCACTGATCGATCTCTGCGTTCTTCTTAGCACGCATCGACGAACCGATCTCTGCTTGGCGAAGGTCAATATCAGCGAGCTCTTCAGATGTCGCCTCGCGGTATTGGCCGTCTTCAAGGATTAAGGGGATCATCAAAATACTCCTGGGCCGGTTTGGTTGCGGTAGCCGAATACTTCCAGCTTACCTTTAGTAAAAGTCACGCTGCCGGAAGGGATGAGCTGAAAGCCACTAACACGGCTTAAGATATTGGCCGCAGCTAGTCCTGCGGTACTTTGATAGGTGCCTCCGCCAGCGGTATGTACACCGTCGACAATAGCCATTTTTATAGAGTCAACAGCGTTGACGTTGAGAAGATCGATTGATAGGCCAGGCGAAGGCGGGCTTGCTGCAGCGGTCGACGACAGCAACCCCATCGCATTCGTTGCTATAGGAACTTGGGTCGAGTGCGGAACGGGTTGCTGTGAATAGACTGTACTCGACACGAAGGCCCCGGCAACCGCCAGCCGCATGTGGACGTTGGTTGCGCCTGAGCTTTGGAACTCCGACAGCCTGATCAGGTAATGGTCGTAGTCGCTGGTGAACAGATTGGGATAGCTGATGACGGCCAGCGGCCCGACTAAGGCTTCCGAAACCAAGCAAGTGAGCGCACCGCCCAAGGGCAGGTCCCCCTTATCGCCGTTGCGCTCGATATAGACCATGAGCGCGTCCCCGTTTGCGAACGGGCTCGCGGTACTGCCCGCTCGATGCACGACCGTCATATTGCGGTAGCCGGCGCCGGTGCCCACTGCGGTGACATCGAACAGCAGCCATTTGGATGGGTCGGCCGATTTGACGATTCGTACCGCGCCCTTGACGGCACTGGTTACCGACTGCAGCGTATCGAACAGAGCACTCAGGCTCGCTCCACCCATCGTGAGCACGTCGATTCGGAGCGCGGTCGCAGCATTCTGCGTGGCACTCGACAGACGAAGCTCTCCGGGGCCGGGGTCGGCGTCCACAGTTGCGCTGTCGAACACAAACGGGAACGCGTAAGCGCCCCCGGCGAGAGCCGCATTGAAATCGCCAATTCCAGCGTTGAATTCCTCGGCCACGCGTGGCATTTCGGTGAGGAAGAACTGGTCAAGGTCGCTCTTGAACGTCGGTGCCGTGCGATCAAGCGGGGTGATGGGGGTCATCGCCATTTAGAGTCCTTCAATCTCGATATTGAGCAGGTGATACCGTTCGTAGTCGACGGTGATCCCGAAGTCTTTGTAAAACCCATAAGTAATCAAGGGCTCGAACCCGATCCGGTCGGTTCCGATGTAGATGCAAGCTGTCGCACGCAGCGCGGCGAGCTTGCGGTAAATCTTGTTGAGGTCCCGGGCTTCGGTGAGCACCTGCATGCTGCTGTTCTTGCTCCAGGTCCGCTCAAGGATGTCGAAGTTGCCGTAAGTGTCGCGATCTTTCTTGCTGAAGTCGCTGATTCCGACCGATGCCCCTTTCTTGGTCATGCCGACGTCTACGACCTGGCCAACCTGGAGCACGCCGATCTCTACACCGGATGTCCCGGTCAGCTCGATCGTCAGCTCGCCACTGAGGAAGTGCTGCGGCAGATCGATCATTACCGCGTCGGTAAGCTGCTCGTAATCCGAGAAAAACCAGTCGTAGACGCTCTCGATTACTGTCCCGTCAAGGGCGATTGTCTTGCTGTAGACGACCGGTCCACCTGGAGAGTCGGTGAGCGACGCCTTCAACTGCCGTCCCGTCAACTCCAGCGCGCCAAGGCCGGATACACCGCCGGCGCGCAGAACCACCACCAGCGGCCCCGCAGAACTGGTGACCGTCCCGACCTTCCGGTCGAACATCGCCCACCGGTTGGTGGGTCCGATATCGAACCAGTTGTCCGGGTCGCTTTCCGGGGTCTTCGCGGTAGTTCCGGCCACCTTTCGCTCATACTTGCGATGGGTGGTGGCCCGAATCACGACATCCTTCACCGCATAGGCTTTTGTCGCGACCCAGGCCTCCTCGCCGACGTCCGGCTCCGGCACCGAGCTGCTCACCAGCATCGCGTCGGTAATGACGGTCGGCTTGATGATTTTCATACCGCTCATTAACCCTCCTGTGCTGTGACCAAAGCATCGTTACGAATGACCCGCCCCAGCAGGCGCCCCGATTTCTCGGTGTGCGTCGCCACGGCGCGCGTCTCGGCGCGCAGGCCTTCGACCTCGCGCGTCAGGCGCTCCACCGCCGCCGTCAGCACTTCGTTGTTTCGCTCTGGGCTGGCCAGGCGGCGCATCAGCTCGCGGTTGTCAGCCGCTGGGATGATGCGTTCGCCCTGGTGGACCATTGCAGGCATGTCGACCGGGATGTAGTTCGTGCCGACAGCGAAGCCGCGAAGCTTCTTCTCGTCGCTGTTCTCGAACGTGTCCTTGATCGCACCCAGGCTGACGCCCTTGTTGACCTGGCCGAGCCAGTAGTCCAGTCCGGCCGCGTCGGCCGATCGGCCGAACACTTCCTTGTAGAGTTTCTGGAGCTGCGCCTCGGGCGAGTTCTTGATCGAGTCGACGATTGCACCGGTTGAAGTGCCGCCGGCCGCGACGTTCTTCCAGTAGTCGAGGCCCGCAGCATCCGGCACCCGGCCCAGCGATTCGCGGTAGGCGTCGTTGATCGCCATCCCGGCCGAGTTGACCGGGTTGGCCGCTGCTGCACCCATGGCGGCGTGCAGGGCCAGGATCGCTTGCTCGATCGACAGGCCAACGGTGTTGAGGCCCTTCAAGATGTCGATCTGCTCCTGCTCCACCTCGAGCATCAGGTCGAACTGCTTGACCTGGTCTTCGAGCGCCTTCAGGCTGCGCTCCTCGGCCGACAAGCTCTTGTCGGTGAGCTTGGCCAGATCCTCGATGCCGCCACGGCTTGCGTAAAAGTCGCGCAGGTAATCTTGCTGTGTGGCGAACAGGTCCTTGGAATCCTTGCCGAGCACCGACAACGCGCCCTTCAAGTCGTCCGCGGACGGCAGCTTGCCGCTCGCTATCGCGATCGCTAGTGCAGCCTGGATTTGGGCCTGCGCGGCCTGCCGGTCGGCTTTCGACGGCTCCGACACGGTCATGCTGTCCAGGGTGCTGCGCAGCGACTGCGACAACGCCTCAATCTTCTTGATCGATTCCGTGCGTACGGTGATCTCTTCCTGCAGCGCCTTCTTCTGACGCTCGACCATTTTTTGCAGCTGCGCATACGCGCCGTCGACACCACTCATCAGGCTTGCTGCATCGGCCTTCACCTGGGCCGCTGCCTGCAGCTCCCACAATTGCTGGGTAGCCCCGCGCAGCGCCGGGTCCAGCGCCGCAAGTGCATTGGCATGCTGCTGCGCGAGCACTGCGGCGGCACCGGCCTTGTCGCCCGTCAGCTCGAAAATCTGAGCCTGGATGCCCAGCAATGCATTGGAGGTATCGAGAGCCGCCGCCTCATCCTGCAAGGCATAGGCACGCAGCTGCAGCGCACGGAGCGACGGGTCGAGCGCGACCAGTTCAGCCTTGCGACTGGCCGCCAGCGCGCCGGACTTGTCGCCCAGCAGTTCCATCACCTCGATTTCCAGCTCGCGCCGCTTCTCCAGCATGCTGGCGTCGACGTCGGCGATCTGCTTGAACGCCGGAGCGATCTGGATCAGCGTTGCGTAGGCGCGCGCGCCGGCCTCGGTCGTCAGGTCCAGGCCGGTGACCACGCTGCGGAACTGCTGCAGCGAGTCTTCGGCGCCGGTTTTGATGCCGAACTGGTCCAGCGTGGACGAGATCCGCGCGCGCAGGGAGTTGGCCCGCTCCTGGTCGGTGTAGAAGTCCGACAGGAACTGGTCTGCGCTCGAGGTGAATTCGTCCAGGCCGCCGACCAGGTCGATCAGCCGCTCGCGCGCGCCGACCGACGCCAGGCCCAGCGAGCCGAACGTCATCCCCAGTGAATCCGTGACCACCGCCACCGCCTGGTAGTTGGTGGCCACCCGGGTGAGGGTTTCGAGGTAGCCCTCGCCCACCTTCTGGAACTGCTGAAGGCCATCGACGCCGAAGCTGGCCAGCTCGTCGCCGACCTTCGAGAAGACGGCCGACAGCTCTTTCTCGATCTCGTCGTCGGACAGCCCTTTCAGGCTGACCATGCCGATATCCACCACGAAGCTATTCAGCTGCGCAGCGAAGCCGTCGGCGCCCAGGCCCAGCATCGTGCCCGCTTCGAGCACGGTGTCGTACAGCGACATCAGGACGCTGGCGATCTGGCGATTGCCTTCCTCGCCCAGGCCTTCGGTCTTCGTGCTGTACTTGTCCTTCCCGAACCAGCCGCCATCCTTCTTGATGTCGGCAAACTGCATCGCGTTCAGACCGCCACCCATGATGCTGGCGAAGCTGGCCGGGTCGATGGTCAGCCCAGTGTCTTCAACCGTAGTCTTGCCGCCGAAAATCTTCCCCAGGACCGAGCCGGTAATTTTCCCCAGCCAGCCTCCGGTGAGCTTGTCGATGGCAAGCCCCCAGAAGCCGCCCGTCGCAAACATGCCGAGAGTCGACCGCCCGAATTCATCCGCGCTGCCGCGCGTGGCCATGTCCTTGCCGAAATCCCCGGTCACGCCAGTGGTGCGCACCAGCAGCGAGGCGAATTGCCCGATGCCGGCCTCGATGTTGCGCAAAGAGGTCAGCATGCCGTTGCTGATGCCCAGGCCCTGCAGGGTCGCGCCCTCGATTGCGTCAAGCGAGCGCGCGATCGATTCGGACTTCGCGTCCGAGCCGAGCACGGTGCCGGTGCCCTGCGCCTCCTGGCGCTGTTGCGACAGCGGCACACCGCCGCCCGATACGCCGCCGATGGCAACGCCCAGGCCGGCCACGATCGCGGCCATGGCGGCCATGCGGCCAAATGCCGTGTACGGGTCGCCGCTGCCCTGGCTCAGCACGGCCGAAATACCCTTCGGCACCAGCTCGGCCAGCGTCATAGCCAGCTCGGCAGCGTGGAATACCTGTGATGCGGTCTGCAGGGCCTTGTAGCCGCGACTCTGCTCGCCGAAGAAGCCCGCAGCGGCGCCGGTCATCGCGCCGTAGCCGGCCAGCTGGTTCTGGGTACCGCGCTTACTCAGCGCCTCGACATCGGCCAGGTACTCGACTTCGGTCTTTTTGCCTTCCAGGTAAAGTAGCGCCGCGTTGCCGCGGTTCTTGTCGATTTCAGCCTGTCGCTGCGAGAAGCCCGAAAGCGAGGCGGTCAGCTTGCTGATCGAATCTCCGGCGCCGCCGAACGCTTCGCGCAGTGCATCACCGAACGATTGCGCGCGCGCCGGGTCGAGGAAGTCGGTCAGTTCTTCGGCCGCCTTCTTCGCCGCATCGACGCCCGCCATCTGCGCGACGGCGCCGGCATTGCGCTTCTTCGCCTCGATAAGCTTCTCCAGCGTTTCGATCTCGGTCAGCGTCAAGCCCAGCGTCAAGCGCTGTGCCAGTTGCTCCTCCAGCCGGGCCAGTTCAAACGCCTCGACCGCAGATTTCGTCATACCGTAGGTGCGAGCCAACTCCTCGTTGCGAGTGGCTTCGTCCTGAGCATCCTGCACTCGCTTGGCGTACACGCCGCTGGTCGCCTCCAGGCCCTTGGAATACCCATCCTGGAAGTCGCTCAATTCCTTGAGCGCCCGGAGACGTTCCTCCGCGGCTTGCTTGGCGAACGGCTGCTGCTTGATGTACGCCTCGACGGTGGCCACGTAATCCGCCATCGACTGCTCGCCGGCGGCGTAGCCGCCAGCCAGCTTTTGCAGGTTCTCCACGTAGTCGGCATCGACGCCCAGGCTCTTGCCGCTGATACGGTCGATCAGGGCAGCGTATTCCTTCGCCGCCTTCGCTTGGTCGGCGAGCGCCTTGGTGGCTGCCGGATCCGCGAACTTTGCGCGAACCAACTTCTCCATCTCAGGCGGGATGGTGCCAAACTGCTTTTTCAGGTCGTCGAGTTCCGCGGCCAGGCGCTGGGCTGACGTCCCGTTCTTCGCATACCAATCGTCCAGGCGCTCGCCGCGGGTGCGCGCCGCCGCGACAGCAACCTCGCCCTGCAGCGCTTTCACGCGGCCGAGCGCCGCCTCGTACTTGCCCGACAGCTCCACTTCCTCGAGCTGGAGCATCATGCGCGAGCGGGCGTCGTTGCCGGCCGCCGCCTGGGCTGATTTGTTCGCATCGAGCGCCGCTTTCGCGCGCGCCAACCCGTCCTTGTCGACCTCGCTGATGCCGTCCAGCTCCTTGATGCGCGGCTCGGTCGCGGCGAGGGCGTTGCGCTCGCGCAGCTTCGCGATCTGCTCGTCAAGGCGCGCGATCATGTCTGCCGTCGTTTCCTCGGTCGACTCGGCGGCTTTGTCGTTTGCCTTCTCGGCCTCGTTGCCCCATACGGCCCAAGCCGTTGCGGCCAGGCCGAGCACGGTGATGACGGCGCCAACCGGTCCGCCGACCAGCGCCAGCGCGCCGCGCGCGGCCGTGATCGAAACGGAGGCGGCACGAGCGGCCGCCGCCTGCGCAGTCAACGCGGTGGTATGCGCCGCTGCAGCAGCTGCTGCGCGGGCCTGGGCCGGGATCAGGCCATTCGTCGCGATTGCGAGCGCTGCATTGCCCTCTGCCGCCAGCACCGCGGCGCGTAGCTCGTTGACGCGCGCGGTCGCCGTCGCCGATGCCGCAGCCGCAGCCGCAACGTTCGTGTTGGCGGTCGCTAGATTAGCCGCAGCCAGCGCGCGGCTCGCTGCGACGTTCTCGTAGGCCTTCGTCGCTGCCAAGCCAAACATCGAGCCCAGCTTGGCCACCGCCGCGGTCGCGACAACTCCGCCGACCAGCACGAGGTTATCGGCCAGCAGGCCGATGCTGGCCGACAGCAGACTAACCGCGCCATTCGATTGCGCGGTCGACCCAACCATCTCCATCAGGTTATTCTTCAGCACAGTGACGGCGCCGCCGATTGACTCGACCGACTTTGCCTCGGTGCGCAGCGTCGCCAGCGCCCGCGGGAGCGCGCTCGCCAGGACCTCGGTGGTCAGGGCGCCCTGCTCGGCCATCGCACGAAGTGCGCCAACCGGCACGCCGATACCGTCGGCCAGCGCCTGCATCAGGCGTGGCGATGCCTCGTTCACGGCGTTGAACTCTTCGCCTCGTAGCACCCCCATGCCGAACGCCTGCGTCAGCTGGTAGATTGCCGAGGCTGACGCTTGAGCACTCGCGTTCGATACTTTCAGGCCCAGGCTGACAACTTCGGTGATGTCGGCCACCTGCCTCTGCGCAATACCGAGGTCTCGCGTACCCTTGGTAATGCTGGCATAGAGCGCACCGGTGGCCGATAGGTCAGACTGAGCAGTAGCGGCGATCCGGCGAGTGGCCGCTTGGGCGTTCGCAAATTCACTCTGGCCAGAGGTCGCAAGCTTAAGCTGGCCCACGTAGGCGCCATACTCATCGGAGAGCTGTGCAATCGCGGCGACAGTTGCGCCCGATGCAACGCTTGCCAGGACAGCGCTAAAGCCGCTCATTGACGAGCCAGCGTTGCCCGCAGCCTCTTCCGCGGCCTGCAGCTGCTCAATCAGAGGACGAGCTGCATCTGCCACGCCCAGCTCTTCTGCCCGCAGGGCGGCCAATTGCGAAGCGGTCTTGCCGATTCCATCGGCCTGCGAACGCAGGCCCGCAAGGAAGTTGTTACCGGCGTCGAGTTGTCGCTGAGCTGCCGCGGCCTGTGCCGTTTTCCGGGTGACCGCGTCCAACTGGTCCAGATATGGCCGCAACGTGGCGATATTCAGGCCGCGCGAGTTGGCCAGCGCCTCGTAGTATGCGGCACTGCCTTTCGCGCCTGCATTCATAGTTGCAGTTGCACGCTGGATCGACTCGGCCATGCTCTTGGTCGCCCGGTCGACCTGTCCGGCAGCCGCGCCGGCACCATCACCCACGTTGCGCAGGCCGGGGCCTGAACCGAGGGTATCGAGCGATTTTCCGGTCTTTTGCGCGGTGGCACCCAGGTTTTCGAGGTTCTTGCCAGTGCGCGCGGTAGAAGCGTCGATGCGACGGTTGCCCTCCTCGACGCCGGTGGCGTCGACGTTGACCTTGATGACTGCTTCGTTGGTAATCGTGCTCATGCGCCGCCCATAAAAAAGCCGCCCGGCGGCGGCACAACGTCTATTCCTTCGTCCGCATCGCTTCGAGCGCTGCGTCTTCCATTACCTGCAGGTCTTCGTCCAGCTGGTTGTATTCCTCCGGGGTCAGGTGCATCCGATCCATTCGATGGAAGGCGATCGCGAAGTCGAGCCCGAGCGGGCCGCCCATCGGCGCGATCCGCCACTGCCTGCGCAGACTGTGGAACAGGCGGTAGGCCCGGTAGTTCTCGGGCCAGATTTCGATGGGCTCCGCCGCCAAGTCCTCTAGGGTCAGGCCCGCCACCGCCAGATCGGCTTCGGAAGGCTCCGGCTCGTAGAGGGCCGAGGCGACGGCCTTTAGTTTTTTGCGCGTGCGCCGGTCAGCTCGGCAATGAACTTGTCCAGAACGGCGCGGGCCGCACCGATGTATTTCTGAACCATCTTCTCAACAGCTGCCTTGCCGAACTGGTCGTCCAGATCCCAGCCGCGGCTGATGTCCATCAGCGCATCGACGTCCTCGGCACCTTCCAGGTTCTTGATGAATTCCTTGAACTTGTCGCGCTCCATCCACGCGAACACCCATTCCACTTCGGCGATCTTGCCGCCCGGGACCGGGATCTCGACTTTCGCCTTGAAGGTTGCCTCGTCGGCCAGGGAGAGTTTTGCTTTTGCCATGATTGTTTTCTTTCAGGTGGGGGTAATGCAGAAAAATGACCGCGAGGGGCGACCCCGCGGCGGAAAGGCCAGCGCCGACCGTTCGGCGCTGGCTGGCAACACGGTTACGCGGCGTAGCGGTTGACGCGGCTGCGCAGGGCGACGCCGCACTTAACGACCATGCCCTGGCCTTTGACCAGCGACGGGCTCGGGTTGAAGCCCAGCACGCCGTTGTAGAGCAGCGGCGCGCCCGACGGCAGCACCACACGGATAGCGGTAACTGCCTGCGAGTCGGTCGCGGCCTGGAGCACGGCGTTGTGCGGCAGGGCCGGATCGTCGGCGATGCTCATCGCGATCGAGGAGGCCGAAAAGCCGTTGAACATCTGGATTTCGTCTTCGACGTCCAGGAATTCTTCGGTGTTGTACTTGGGGTCGCCGCCGGACACGGTGAATTCCTTCATGAACGGCAAGACGGTCCAGTCCATCACCTTACGCAGCGAGCCTGCACCGTTACCGGCTGGGAAAGCCTTGGTCGAGGTGGTGTCGAAGCCTTCCAGGGTGACGCTGGTCGAGGCGGCAGCCTTCACGCGGAACATGCGCAGATTCGCCTTCACCCAGCCACCGCTGGTGAATTCGACGATGTCGCCTACCGCGAGGGTATTCGCAGCGGTGGTCAGCACGCATTCGGTCGCGTTACTGGCGGCGGAGACCGCGATCGCCGCGGCATAGGTTTTAGCGACCGAGAAGGTGCTGTTATTGGGGACGGATACAGCCATGGTGAGGGCCTTTCAAAAGTAAAAAAGCCCGGAATCCGGGCCATTGCGCGCCCTCGCGGGCATAAAAAAAGCCGCCCGGATTTCTCGGGGCAGCTTGGGAAGGAGGCGTTACTGGGTCAGCAGTACAAGTTGAAGTCCTGCATGAACCCGCGGAGGTCGGTATCTTCATCGTAGGTAGCAGCACGCTCCGTCAGCACCTCAACCTGCAGGTATGTCGCGGAGCGCAGCGCATCTTCGGCGAGCATTCCGAGATCGGATGCTTCTGCACGGCGAGCGGCCCAGACGTTGACTTGAAACCGGCGATACCGCTTTTCAGCACGATCTCCGCTCAGGTATTCATCGGGAGTGCCGCCAACCAGCTGGTAGGTGATGAACGGCCGCCCAGTGCCTGGTGGCGCCAAGTCTGGAAAGACACGGCCGCCGGCCAGGTGCTGCAGCACGGCGTCGATATGGTCTTCGGGGGTCATTTCGCGTTCCTTGCAATCTGCTCAGCGAGGGTGCGCGTCATAACGTCAACGGCCTCCTGCTTCTTGCTTTCGTAGGCCGGCCGCATGAACGGGTACGCTGGCGCAGTGGCTGTGCCGTACTCCAACTCGGCGACCTTCCGGTGCGCCTTCCAGCCGACCGTGCGGCCGGTCTTGCTCACCTTTTTATTTCGCGGGACGAACTTGTGGCCGAACTCAACGAACCGCCAGTAGAACGCGCCCGGACTGCTCGCCGTGCCGTTCCGGACGGTGATCGTGTAGGCCTGCCGTCGGCCGCCGTCGGAGTCTTCCTCGAGGCGCTTGACGATGATGTTGTCGAACAACATGCCGGTCTTGTAGTGCTTGAGTGAGTTTTGCTTCGCCTGATCCCGGAAGATCTCGGCACCAGCAAAGCCCACCGTGCGGAGCGTGGATTCACCCAGCGCCTCCGTTATGGTGTTTTTCGTTGCCGTCATTGCGGCCTCGAATGCCGAGGTATCGAACTCGATCACGACACCCCCTCGCACACCAGGAACATGAACTGGCTATCCTTCGTGTCCGGCAGCGCCGACTTGATGTCGTACGCCTTGCCCTTAAACAGCACGCGGCAGCCGGTGTCGATATCGCGGCGTGCGCGGATCTTGATCGAGCACTTGACGATCGAGACCTCTGCGCCGGCGCGCACCACCTCGATCCCAGATGGGAACAGCACCTTCGCCCAGACCTCAGCGATCTTGACCCAGGCGTCGGGCGCGCGCAGCTTGCCAGCGCCAGGCCCGGGCCGCACCAGGGTGATTCGGTCGTTCATCATCCGTACACCACTTCTGGCCAGAGCAACCGTTTCACGTGCTCGTTCTTCGCCTGGCCGCCGGACTGGAAGTGCTCGGACAGGCGCGCCAGGATGAAGCCGGAGATCGAATCCGGTACCGAGGTGTGATCCGGGCCGTAGCCGCAGCGGATTTGCACCTCGATGGCGTTGATGCGCGCCGCAGTCGCTGGCCAGGCCTTGCCCGGCGCCGGCACGATGAAACCTGGCTCGCTCTGGTCGTCGATCTGGTAGTCCTCCGGGTCGAGCGTCCGCTGCACGCCGGCGGCGTCGTAGAACTTCACGTGCACCACCTGCAGCAGCGGCGGCCGGCGAAGTTCGATCGCGCCGTTGAAGCGGTCCAGCGTCAGGCGCCAAGCCTGCTCCATGATGGCGCGGTTGGTTTCTCCTTCCGCCTCGGTGGTGTAGGTGCGGATCGCGCGCTGGATCTCGCCGTCCAGCGGCGAGGTGCCGTCTTCGTCGACGTCCACCCGCGCGGCGGTGCGCGCCTCGGTCATCGACACGGCCAGCCCGGTGGGCGGCGTGATCAGTTTCCAGCTCATCGGATGGTTTCCTGTATTGCTGGCGGCCGGTGGCCACCTGTTTGTTGCGGCCGCGCGGTGACCGCCACGCGCTGCGGCGCATAACCGGCGCCGGCCGGCGCGCGGGCATATTCGATCTGGGAGCTGTAGCGCAGCTGCACAGTGCCGCCGGCCGCAACCAGGCGCGCGGGTTGCACGTGCACCCGGCGTGCGGCGCGGATGCCGGTCTGCCCTGCCGCCAGCACCAGCGGCGCGGGCGAGACAGCAAGACGACGACCAACCAAGGCGCGCGCGGCGCCAGCAGCGATCTCCAGCTGGGCCGGCGCAACGGATATGCGGCGCGTGACGCGCATCCCGACCTGACCGGCGCCCAGTTGCATCGCTGCGGCATCGACCGTCAGCGTGTATTCGCCAGGCTTCAGCGCAGGTGCGTACTGCATCACGACCTGGCCACCGGTCAGCACCAGCGGCGCCGGCGCAACCGGCAGACGCCGGCCAGCGCGAAGCGCCAGGCCCTGCCCGCCCAGAACCAGCGCCGCCGGCTGCACACCGAGACGGCGCGCGGCAAGCATCCGAGCGGGCCCGGCGCCGACAGTGAGGACTGCTGATTGCACGACCAGGCGCCGCGCCGCGCACATGGCCACCTGGCCGCCGGCGACAGCCGACGCCGAGGATTGCACGCGCACGCGGCGCGACACCCTCATGCCGACCTGGCCAGAGCCGAGCGCCAACTGCGCGGGAGCGACTCGCAGCACGCGGCTGACGGCGGCCGGCACGAAGTCGTCTTCGTCGTCCGGCTCCGCAAACATCTGCCAGAGGTTGTTCGACAGGGCCCGCGCCGTCTCGCGGCTGACCCCGGTATTGAGCAGCACGCACAGGCCCGCATCCAGGTCCATCGCGCCGCCGCGCAGCGTGTCCTCGTAGACTTCGACCGGCGAGCCGGTGGTGGTGGTAGCGGTCGCGCGCGCGGCTGCGATGACCTCGACGCCGTTCACGCTGACGAAGATGCCGTCGGAGTTCGACGTCAGGACGTAGTGCAGCGGGGTGTCGAGTGGCATTGCCGGTCCGACGGTCTTCACGCTGTTGACGCTGACGCTGTAGTTGCCGCTCTCGCGGCGGAAGTAAATATCGGTCGACGACGACCGGGCGCCCACGCCCGCCCCTTCCGATCCGCGCACCAGGAAGATGCCCGCGAAGGTGAAGTTGCGGCGCGCCGGTACGGCGCCGATCGTCAGGCTGGCAATGACGCTGCCGTTGCCCAGCGAGTCAGCCGCAGAATTGGACCGCAGCGCGTAGCCGAACGGCGTCACCGCCACGCCGGAAATAATGCTGAAGCGAGCTGTTGGCGTCAGGCCGGCCGGGCCCAGGCTGGCATAACCAGATCCGGCCTGGGCCAGCCAGCCGCCGGCGATCAGCGGACGATAGGCCTGCGCCAGCCGCCAGATGCCCTGGGGCTGATAGCGCATCGCCATGTCAGCCCACCACGGCCTGGATGCTCGACTCGGCCATCACCGCATTGGTGGTGTTGCCGTAGGCGATCATTCGCGCGTACATCACGCCACGGGTCATGGTCACCGTGCCGCTGCCACCACCGCTCGCGGCGGTGTTGCTGGACGCGGTGTAGAAGTCAAACCAGTTCGCGCCATCCGGCGAAACCTGCAGCACGATGGTGCAGCCCACGGTCGGTGCGGCCGATCCGTTGGTGATCTTGTAGCCCCACTCGCCGCCGGCGAAGGCTCGTACGTCGACGGCGGTGCCGGCGACCGGTGCCGCCGAGCTGGTACCGGCTGGGACATTGGTCGGCGCCAGGATCGCGACGGCTTGTTTGTTGATCGCCATTATTTCTCGCTTCCGTCTTCGTGAAACAGCGCTTCGGCCACCTGGCGCGCGGTGAGCGGGTCAGGCTGCAGGCCCAGGGCGCACAGCGCGTCGGCTTCCGCCTGGTCGATCGGGCCGTTGACGAACGACTGCAGCGTCGACTGCACCAGCGGCGCGCCGATGCGCAGGCGGCCCTGATCGAGCAGCGGCACCACGTGGCGCATCGCCGGCGCGGCCTTGAGGAAGTCGATCAGATCGTTGCCCGACTCGAACCCGATCGTCTCGATGATCGTGCCGTAGCCGACCTCGCGCTCGTTGCCGCAGCTGCGGCCGGCGGACAGCAGGACGGCCAGGGCCTCGCAGTCCTTGGCCGCCAGCGCTGCGGCGCAGTCCGGTCGCGAGTGCGCCGCCTGGCGCAGCTCTGCTTGTTGTGCTGGGGTCATGGTCAGGCTAGGGTCAGGACGCCGGCGTCGGCATCGAAGTCCAGCGTCAGGGTCTCGCCATCGGCCAGGGTGATGCTCGAGCCGTAGTCGATGTAGCCGACCAGCGGTTTGCCGGCGGCGGTGTCGTTGTAGACCACGGCGAAACGCAGCGGGCCCACGGTTCCTCCGGCGGCCGTGATCACTTCGTCGGTGATCGCCACCTTGGCCACGCCGGCGGCATCGGTCAGGGTGACGCCGTCCAGGACATAACCGCCCGCCGTGTACGCGCCGCCGGTGGTCTGGGTGACGTCGGTCAGCACGGCAGCGGATGCCGCCGGCGCCGCATTGGTCAGCGCGACCTTGAACGTGTCCGAGGCGAACTTGTGCACGCCATTCAGGACCGCCCGGGCGAACCCGGAGAACTTTTGCAGATTTGCCATTTGCGGCCTTCTATTCGTTTCCGAGCAGCTTTGCCAGCTCGATGGTTTTCATTTGCCCGCGGCGCTCGTACTGCACCGTGGTGACGCCGCGCTCGCGAAGCATGGCTAGGGCCGCCCTGTGGGTGGTGCGGTCGATCTTGCCGACGGCGCCGTGCAGGTAGACGACCGTGTCGGACAGGTGGCTGACCGTCATGATTCCCAGGTACGGCCTGCGCGCCTCGTAGCCGCCCGGAGCGTCGTACACGCGGATGGTCGAGACTTCGGGGGTCATATGCAGGTGGGTCATGACGGTTTATCCCGGGTTATTGCTGCTTCGAGCGACCGCGCTTCGGCGCCACTGGAGCCTCTGGGACTTCTGGGGCATCTTCGCCTAGCGCCTCGGGCGCTGGATCGACGGCAGGATCCTCAAGTGCTGGAACCTCTTCGGTAGGCACTTCCGCATCGACAGGGGCAGCTCCGCCAGAATCGATCTCTGCCCAGCGCTCGGCTATCGAGACGGTAACCAGGTCTTGGTCGTCCGTCTCGATGATCGCCCCGGCTACGAAGTGTTCGATGCGGACCCCGCGGTGCGCCCAGCTGAAAGGGATAATTGTCTTAAGCTTCATCTCAACTCCAGATGAACGGCAGGCCGCCGCGCGGCCTGCCGTGGGGTGGATGGATTACGCTGCAGCGATCTTCAGTTTGCGACCTGCTTCCGCCTGACGGACGCCGCCGCCAACACGACGGCGAGCACGGAACACGACCAGGCCATCATCGGCGCCGGTGGTGTAGTCAGCCTGCAGCGACACATTCACGCGATCGACGATGACATACAGCTTCTTGAAGTCAGCGAAGACGATCGGGAAGGCGTTGGCGGCGACGTTGGGCATGTCGGCCATTTCGGCATATGCGCCACCCAAGATGGTGTTCGGCGCGCCATTCGCGATGCCGGGCGCCCACAGGTACTGGTTGCTGGCGTCCTTCAGCTTGCGAACCTGGCCGAGGGTGTTGCGATTCAGGCCCCAGATCGCATTGCGGGCATGTGCCGTCTTCAGATCGTGGAACAGCGAGATCAGGCCATCGGCCGTGAGCTTCGCTGCATCACCGCTCAGGGTGAAGCCGATTCCGGTATTGGTCAGAATGCCTTCCATCTGCGCCGAGCCGCCGGTACCGCTGATCGATTCCTGCCCCTCGCGCACGGCGAACTGCTCCGAAGCGTCCTCGCGCAGCTCGGCGAACAGATCATAGTCTGCGTCTTCCAGCATCTGCTGGGACACTTCGATGCGGGCGAACATCTCTGGAGCGAAGAACTCCAGCATGCCGTACTCGGGGTCCCCGGTATTAGTGCGCTTCGCAGTCTCGCCGACGCGCGATGCGGCGCCGTTGCCGGTCTTCTTCGGCATCTTCAGGCTGCCGACGCCGATCGTGCGGACGGTGGCCAGAGCACGAATCGGAGTGAGCTCGATCACGTTTTTGATGATCTCCTTCTGCATTTCCGGTGGCGCCAGCAGGTAGCCAGCGCTTGCGTCATCGCTCTTGACCAGGGCCGCCGAGCGCTCACGCAGAAGCGCCAAGTCGGCTGGATCACGGTCGCCAGCGGCGCGGCGCATCGAGCGGTCAAACGCCTCCATGTATTCCTTGGCTGCCTTCGCTTGCGGATCGGCAGCGCCGCCCAGGCCAGCGCGGTTTGCAATCTTCTCGATGGCGTCCAGCTGGTCCTGCATCGCTTTGTTCTGCTTCTCGATCAGCATCAGCTGCTGATTCGAGCCTTCGTGCTTGTCGAGAGCAGCGTTGATCTTGTCGAGCTTCGCGTCCAGGTCCGCGCTGCGTTTGCTCTGGTTCGCGTCGTTCGTTTTCTTGAACTCGGTGAACGCTTCCATTACTTCTTGAACGGCGTCTTTATCTGCCATGGTCATTCCTTGATGGTGGAGGTAAGTTGTTTGATGCCCTGCGCCAGGCGGCGGGCCGCCGAGCGCTGCTCATCCGCAGATTCCCCACCATCACGGAGGGGCTGTACTGACGGGTTCGGCGAATCGTCGCGATTCGCCTTTGGCACCGCTGCTGCGATGCGCTTTGCTTGTGCGTGCGACATCCCCTCTGCATCGCGCAGATAGGCTTCGAACTCACGAATTTCGGGGCCGCCAGCGGATGCCAGCAGGTTCTGGGGGGTGTTCTTGAAGAGGTTCAGCATCGCCGAGTTGGCGGCCTTCTTCTTCTTGGCCGGCACCAGCACGTCGGCGAAGCCGGCATCGACAGCCTGCTGCCCGAGGAACCACGTTTCTGCGTTGACCCAGGTTTCGAGGTCGGCGCGCTTGGCGTCGGTGCGGGCCTCGTAGATGTTGATCAGCCCGGCCTGCAGCTGGTCGAGGATGTCCGCCTCCTTGCGCATCGCGTCCGCATCGCCCCACATGCCGGACCACGGCTTGTGGATCATCAGGTTGGCGCCCTCGCTAATGCGGATCTCGTCGCCAGCCATTGCGATAACGCTCGCGATTGAGGCGGCAATGCTGTCGATGTGGACGATGATCTTCGCGGCATGCCGTGCGAATGCCTGGTAGATGGCCAGGCCTTCGAACACCAGTCCGCCGCCGCTGTTGATGCGCACGTGGATCTCGTCGACGTCCAGCGCGGCGATCTGGTTCGAGATCGACTCGCCGGTGATGCCTTCGTCATACCACCCGCCGCCGATGTCGCCGTAGATCAGAACCTCGGCGGGGCTGTCGTCGGAAGCAGCATTGATTCGGACCTGTCCAGGCTTTAGCGCCATCCGGTTGACGTAGCGGAAAGAGCCAGCATCTGCCGGGTCTTCCTGCGCCAGCTGCGAGAGGACGGTATCGAGGCTGTCCCGCGCCTCGCGCAGCGCGCGTTCATTTGCTGCGGACAGCACTCGTCCTGCAGCGCGCGGCTGCATATTCATTTTGGGCATACTGGATCACTCTTGGGGAGCTGGTTTTTCAGGCTCGACGGGCTTCTGCTCGCCGACGATGTTTGCGGGGATGCGCAGATGGTTGCTGGCAGGGTCGTCGTCAGGGTTCCTGTCAAGCAGCCCTCGCCCTTCGTTCGGTGTCAGGAGGCCACCATTCACATAGCCCAGGATGATGTCCTTCGTATCCTTTGCGGATCCGCGCAGCATCCCTTCTTCGGTGAAGTTGGTGTAATACCCTTCATCGATCTCCGCCTCGGATAGAAGGTTGATCACCGCCGACTGCTCGAACGCCTCCCAGCGCGGCGCCAGGCAATCTTCGCGGTGCGCGCGGTTCATCTCCTCGGCGCTGGCGAACGTTGCGGTTTTGTCCGAGAAGCCGACCTTGATCGGCAGGACCCCGAAGAACGAGCAGATCTGTTCGATCTGCAGCTTGCGTGTCTCATTCGCCTGAGCGTCGACGCTGCTCATGGACGTATTGAGGAATTTCGCATTGCGGTCGAGGATCATCGGCCGGCCGGCGTTCTGCGCGCCAGCGAACTGCTTGACCACCCAGGCAGTTAGATCATCGTGCTGCTTTTTATCGAGCGTCCCCTCAACCGAGTAGATCCCCGAATTGCGGATCCCGTTCTTGTGCAGCTGTGCTGCCGTTTCCTCTGTGGCCAGCGCCAGCCCGATCGCCTCGCGCGCCAGCTTTATGACGTCCAGCCCTTCGACGCCATCCAGCGTAGGGCCGCGCAGATGCCAGATGTGCTTCCGGGTGAAGGTCTTGAAGGTCCCATCCGTCCCGTAGACGTCATAGAAGATTTCCAGTGTCTGCGCATCGCGGCGCACCAGGACCTGCCCAGGAGCGAACGGAATCAGCTCGAGGATTTTCCCCGTCATGCTTAAGTTCTTGAACACGAAGGCCTGCCCGCACAGCTCGATGTGCCAAGCCAGCATCTGTCGAAACTCGAAGCTGGTCTGCCAGTCGTTCGGCTTCAGCGACAGCATCCGGTACAGCACGTGCCACTTCGCAGCTACGCGGCGGCCGCGCACCTCCTGCATCAGCTTGAAAGGGACCTGGGCCATGCCGTTGCCGATCACTCGGCAGCAGGAGAAGACCGTGGCCACCTGGATCGCAGTACGCACATTCACCGCACGCCCGGTCGCGGACGAGAGCCATCCCGCCATCTCTTGCCAGAATGGCTCCTTGAACGCCTCATTTCGCCGGCCAGAGGTGGCTGGAACAAAGATCGACATCAGTCCTCCACCTTGGTGCGCGTGGAATTCACGCTGGCCAAGACGCCGCCGACCATCATCAGAATGCCAGCTGCGATGCATCCAGCGGCTGGGTGCAGCAGGCCGACGCCGAACGCGAACGCCGCTGCGCCGACGACAATGAGGGCATCGGGAGCCAATTTGCTCAGTGTTTTCATCAGGACTCCCAGAACGATGCGCCCTCGCCTTCACTGCTCATGGCGCGAGCCACACCCATGATTGTTGCGACGATGCCGTCGATCTTCTGCTCCGGCTTGTCTTTGCGCGGGTAGATGTTGTCTTTCGCATCGAGCTTGGCGACGACGTTTGAAGCCATCCAAGTCAGGAGCGGGTTGCCGTCGTGGTGCGCGCGGCCAGCCTTCACCGCGCTCTCGAATTCTTTCATCGGGAGCGACAGGTTTTTGACGGTCTGGCCTAGCTCTACCGTATTTACGCCGTTTTTCGTGAGGCGCTGCTCAAGCTGCGCGGCGCGCCACGGATCGAACACGACCTCTTCCGGACCGTATTCCGCGATCAGCGCGAGCGTCTCCTCCTCGATCAGATCGAAATCAATCTCGGCGCCCTCGTGCTGCTGCAAGAACCCGTCGATCACCCACTTCCGATAAGCGCCGGAATTCTTCGGATCGTTCTCGATCGCATGCTCGGGCAGGTGGTATTGGCCGAACAGGTAGAAATGCTGCTTTCCTTCGATCTCGCGGACGAACACGAGCATGATCACGCACACGTCGGAACGGCTGGCCAGGTCGAGCGTCAGGTAGCAACGCTCACCCTTAAACTGATCGATGCGCAACTGCGGGTCAGCGCACTTATTCCATTCGAGGATATTCAGCCAAGCCGACTTGGCCGAGCACCAGATGTTCAGATGCTTGGTTTTGAAGCGGGTTTGCTTCGACGCACTCTGCACTGCTTGCCGTTGCTGACTAAGCAGGAAGTCTTCGTCGACCGAGATGCCGAAATTCGGATTGGCCTTGCGAAGCACCGCCGGGCTGGTCCAGTCGTCCCCGTCGTCGATCGTGTAGATCAGGGCGAACAGCTCCGGGTCGTCCAGCACGCCGTCGAGCATCTTCTTGGCGTCCATCTCCTGGTCGTAGCACGGTCCGGCGATGTTGAAGCCGGCGGTCGTAATCATGAGCAGCAAGGGCTGCTCGCGCGCGCCCATGCCAGTCTCCATCGTGTCGACCAGCTCGGACGTGTCGTGCTCGTGATATTCATCCACGATCGCGCATGATGGAGAAGCTCCGTCGCCAGGCTTTCCAATCACTGGCTCGAATCGTGACCCGTCAGACGGCACGAGGAGCGCCTTAGCCCAGACTTCGGCACCCAGCGCCTGCTGCAGCTCTGGGGTGCGCTCGAGCATCTGCTTGGCTGGCCGGAAGACTTCCCAGGCCTGCGCTTCGGTCGTCGCACCGGAATACACCTCGGCGCCAAATTCGCCGTCGACCGAAAACATATACAAGCCGATGCCGGACCCGATGATTGACTTGCCGTTTTTCCGCGGCACTGCGAAATAGGCCTTCCGATAACGGCGGCGATCGTTCTTTTTGATCTTCCAGCCGAACAAGGCTACGAACGCGAAACACTGCCAAGGCTCGAGCGTGATCGTCTCGCGCTTCCTGGCCCACTTGCCCTTGGTGTGAGGCATCAGCGACAGGAACGTGCAGACCTTGTTGGCTGCCGCCGGGTCGAAGTAGTACGGGAATGCTTTCCGTCGGCTGGCCTTCAAGTCGTCCAGGTGCTTTTTGCATGCCAGCCTTACCCACTTGCATGCAACGATCTTTCCTTTGACAACTGCCTGCGCATATTCCTGTGCCGTGCCGACGAAATCGGCCGGCATCGTCAGTGCGCCTTCTTGTCGCCCATGAGGGCGGCGAATGGATTGACTTGCACCTCTTTCTTGGCCGAGACGCGCGAGCGGTCGGCAGGTGTCATGCCGAGCACTGCCAGCGCGGTGCGGATCTGTGCAACTTGGGCTGAAATTACTTCGTCATCCGGCTGCTTGCGGAACTGAGCAATCAGGCGCGCCGCCAACTCGACAGCCATTCGGTCCGTAGCTTGAAGAACAGTCGCTGGCAACACGCCGACGATTTCATTCCAGACTGCTTTTTGGTGCGCCTTGAAATAGGTGGGCGGCGCCGGGTCGAATTCACCAGCTTGGAAATCCTCGCGCTGGCGCGCAGGATCCTTGGCGAAAGCACCCCGCGCCTCCAGAACCGCCGAGGGGGTTCGTGGTTTGGGCATACTGTCGCTCCTGGAAGTCCAAAGTCTGAATTGCGGAAGTAAGAAAAGAACGAGCTAGTCGGTCTAGGGCCGAATTGCCCCAGAGATACGACCCGCCCCACCCCTCTCCGCCCGCGTCTTGGCCGCGTGGCAGGGCGCGCAGGCCGCCTGGAGGTTGACGTCGGCTTCGATCTGATCGTTGGTCCAGCCTGCCGCTCGGGCGGCTGCTTTGCTGGTCTTGTGGTCGACCTCGTTTGCAATGAAACGGCAGGACGGCCCCTTGATCTGACAGAGCCCACAGTCTCGCTGCAGGATGCGCTCGCGCCGCTGCTGCCAGTCGTAGCCGTAGCCGCGCTGGGAGCTCGTCTTGTCGCCGTGGCTTCTCACCCAGCCAGATGACTGCTTGGCGTGCTTCTCGCAGTACCCAGGCGCGTCAACCAGCTTGCCGCAGCCGACCTTACGGCAGATGGTTTTGGGACGGGCTGGCATTCGAGCGGCTCCATAAAAATATTGCGTGGCCGAGCAAGACCGCTAAGAATGACGGCTTAAACCAACTGGACTACAAAAATGATAATAACCAGAACAAAAGCCGGGCTCCGCGTCCGCATTGATCGCTCTAACCCCGACCACAGGAAGCTACTCGCCGCAGTGCTGCGCGCGTATCGCCGCGTCTGCTCAAAGCGGCATAGCCGCATTCAGGTGCGGCGCCTGCTCCTAGCTATCTGGGTCGCTATCGAAGCGTCGGATGAAGAGCTGGCGATCTTCAAGCTCACCATCTGATCTTTGCGGGCCAAAGGCCTGCTTCACTCCAGCTCGATCTTCATGCCATGGTCAACGATGGCGTCGATCCAACGATCGGCCAGCATGGCCAGCACGATGGCCGCCGCGAGGGCGGGCCGAACCCACCACGCAACGCGGGTGCGCAGCTTGAATTTCGCCGTGGCCATCAGCTCGCCTTCCATGGTTCATGCGCCTCGGAGATGTCGGGTGCGGCCTGCGTCGGCTTCGACTTGAAGATGTCGCGCAGGATCTGCTTGACGTTCTCGGGCACGCTGCGCGCCATGTCGACGAACGACATGCCGGCGCGGCCGTGGCCCTTTGCACGCAGTATCGTCTGCGCTTCCTCGCACTCTGCGAGGTGCACGGCGATCTGGTTCAGGCGGGTCAGGTCATGCGCCTTGGCCGGCGGCGGGTTGCCGCCCAGGACGGCGCGGAGTATCTCGGCTCGGTAGATGTGGGCAGTATCGTTCATGCATTACCTCGTGCGTGGTCGGCAACCTGCTCGCGCTGACGCTGCACCGTGTAGCGCAGCCACGCCAGTTCGTCCTCGACGCTCACGCTATTTCTCCCCGAAGCCAGGAACATCGCGGGCGGACTCGGTCCAGAACGACGCGATGTAGGCAAGCGCGAGCAACCCGACGAACGTCCAGAGCACGCCAAAGGCCCATCCCGGCGCATCCAGGCGGTCCAACAGCAGCCAGAACACGATGGCGAATCCAACCGGCGAGCGAGTCTGAATCGACGACGATTTGATAACGATCTTGCGCTTCATGGGGACACCTACGATAAAGAAAAGCCGCCCGGCGCATTGCTGCGAGGGGCGGCGAACGACCAGCGTCACAGCTGATCGAGGAGAATCTGGATTGTTCACGCACCAAACAGTGCGGGTCTTAAACCTTCTCTAGGCGGTAACGGCAAAGTTACGTCGATATTCTTTACAGACAAGGAGCCGCAGCCAGCGCCGACCACTACAACTTATTGATTTGCAACCGATTCCAGAACTGGCACGTTCTTTGCTTAACGGACAATGCTCTTACAACTAAACTCACAGGCGGAAATCATGTTCAAAAAGGTCCTTACCCTCATCGCGGGCTCTCTACTGTCGCTCAGCGCTTCGGCCGGCTATGTGCAGTATGCACTGTATGGCTTGGAGTCTGGCCCTGGGGTCCCTGAAGATGCGAGCAGCACTATCATCATTCGTGAGGAGGACAAATCGGTCGCCTATTACTCGATCAGCACAAATCGCGACTGGTTTCGCCGTCAAGATAGGTTCGATGGATATCACCAGAACAGGCTGATCGAAACGACTACCAGCTTTATCGGTCTTGGTCCTACCAATATGTACATGTGGGATATGCAACCAGAAGAATACACTAAGCAGATGTGGCTACTTTTCAGCCATGGAGCCGCGCCAGGGGAGTTTGCCTTTACTCTCCGTGTAATCGCCCGTCCTGGTCCCCAGTCTGTCTATCCAGAACTTGGACCGTATTCGGATATCACTTACTCTGGGACTGCAAAGCAAGTGGAACTGAACGAAAATATCGTTGGATGGCTGGAGACTGACCCTTACTATCCCCAGCACGATATCCCCTATTACGACCCCACTCAAGTCCCTGAGCCAGCTAGCTTGGCTCTGATGGGGATTGGGGCGCTTGGCTTGCTCGGTGCAGCCCGGCGTCGGAAGATGCGTCGTTGATCGAATAGGCTTTTGCGGTGCTGGTTGCCATCCTCATATGAGGCTGGCCGATCGGCCCCAGGTCTATCTGACAAGTGGGCCGGAAACGAAAAAGGCCCACCGAGAAGGTGAGCCCCTTTTTTCAAGGCGAGCGCCGGCTTTACTGCTGGCTGGACTGCTCGACTGCCTCGGGTGACGTTGGCGCCGAAGCGCGCATTACGTGGATCGAGGGATATGTGAAGGCTGTAGTTTACGCCGGGTTTCCGCGCTTTGCAATACTGTTGAGCTACAACTCCACGCGGGCGACAACAGTGTCCACCACATGCTCATCGGGCGCGCTAAGACTGCGGCAGGTGATCATCCGAATATCGATGCTGACGGGCGTTGCGCCCGTTGCAGACTTGAATTCAACGACAGCCTTCGCGGTAGCCATCAGGATCGAGTGTTCCATCTCTCGCTTTGCTTGGAGCATTGCCTCGACCGCGCTCATGCCGCCCTCCGCATCTTTGCCGCCGCCCGCGCGCTGTGCGCCTGGAACAACCCCTCCAACTCGCTGATCATGTCGAGCACCTTCTCGCGCTCGAGCGCGCCGCCCAGGATGGGCTCGCGGCCGGTGCCGTTGCAATGCGTGCACGCCCGGCTCTCGACGATCTTCGTGCCGTTGCAGCACGAGCATTCACCGCCCAGCCAGTGCGCAAGGCTGACGCGGGCGATCTTGGCATACATGGCATAGGCCGCCTTGATGTCCCATTCGGCCTTGATGTTCATCCACTTTCTGTCGAACCCCTTGTGCGCCACCGCGCTGGTCCACACTCGCAGCAGCACGGCCAGCTCGCGCGCCGTACTCTCGACAGGCTGTCGCGGCACGCCGGCGATGTGCGCGCGCAACAGCATCGACCCGAAAAGCTCGCCCGAGCCGCCCGACAGGTCGGCCAGCGCCGCGGCGACCAGCGGCTCCGTCTGGTGGTGCTGGTCGTCGTCCTGCAGGTTGGAAGTGCTCAGTGCGTTGAGGTAGCGTTCGGCGAACATGGGTTTCTCCGTGGAATTTTCAAGAGATTACCAGCTGGCACGATCCGACGAGTTGTGTCCGAGATTTTCCAAATTGCAATCAGGAATTCGTGATGTTGTATGGCCGCACCGCTATGGTATCCGGGTCCATTTGAGTCATTGCAAATAAAATATCGTAGTGGCAATATGCAATACTGTTTTCACTCACAATTAGAACACTTCATGGATTTCTGGGTCATCGTTATCATCCTCTTCGCCGTGGCAGCGGCTTTTATCGCCATCTGTACAGCCATGGTCTCTGAAAAGACAAAGGCTTTGACCGATGAAGTACAAAGCTCCGAAAACTTTACGGCGACGCAGATGGCATTCAGCTGTGACGGGAAATCAGGGATTGCCTTTGACGACGCCCGGGGAGCAATTTGCTTAGTTCTACATGAGGGCGCTGCAGTCGCTAAACGTGTGCTGCCAGCTAGTGAGATTCTCTCGGTCGAGCTGTTCGAGGATGGGAATTCAGTCACGAAAACAGCACGCGGATCACAGCTCGGGGGAGCGCTGATCGGCGGAATCGCTCTCGGTGGGGTCGGCGCGATAATTGGCGGGCTATCTGGAAAGACCCAGACATCGAACAAGATAACCTCAGTTACTCTTCGCATCACTGTGAACGACGTGTACAAGCCGCTGCACGATGTTGCCTTCCTGAATTTTGAAGTTGAAAAGACAAATATCCTCTACAAACAGGCAATAGAGAAGGCTCGTCATTGGCATGGCGTGCTGGACGTGCTTATTAAGAGAGCCGACACATATAACAGCTTGTCACTCCAGAAGGATTCGGCGGTCATGCCCTCTTCGCTTGCTTCCGTGGCCGACGAAATCAAAAAGCTCGTCGAGCTAAAAGATGCCGGGGTCTTAACGGATACGGAATTTCAGCAGGAGAAGACCCGGCTCCTTTCAAGAGCATGAACGAGCGTTTCCCCTAGAATTCCTCGATCGACCAACCGCCGCCCTCTTTCTTGGGCCTCACCCTTACCGCAATGAAGTTCAGCGGGTACAGGTCGGCGGCGATCTTGATCTTCGCCCTTCCATCATCGGTCCAGAAACCCTTCACTTCATGCATCTCCAGCGCGCCGTCGGCCAGCATAACGGCGAAGTCGGGCGTGTAGAAGGTGTTGTCCGCAAGCCGCAGCTTGATCCCCTCGAACTTGAACCAGGCCACCTCGCCAGCGTGACGCCGGGCGTCGAGAGTCGCGGCGTAGGCGGCCTCGGTCTTGTTCATGGTGCCGGTCTTGAGCCGGCCCAGCGCCTGGAGCGCGCGCTGGTTGCTCATTGGCGCGCCTCGATTGACGTCGCCACCGCGCTGGCAAGCCGCTGCAGCCTGGCGTTGAACCAGCGCCGCACCGCGTACGAGCGCACCACGCTGATCACGGTGTAGATTAGACCAAGCGCCAGGTTCGCGCCCGGCGTGATGTGGAAGCCGAACAGCGGGAAGACCAGCATGTTGGCCGAAAAATTGATGCCGAAGCCGATCAGCACGTTGATGATGGCCTCGATGAGCGAGCCGAGTCGGGTCTGGGTCATTTCGGCATCCCTTCGTGCGTGATGGTGTAGTGGATCGGGCTGCGGTCGGCATACCGGTCGATGATGTCGGCGGCGCCGGCGTTCAGGGCCGGGTAGAAGGGCAGCGCGCGGGGCGGCCGGTCGTCGGTGAACTTCCCCTGCATCATGGCGTCGCGCAGTACCACGAGAGAAGCGATTGCCTTCGTCACATGCGACAAGCCAGAATCTGGGTCGATGTCCTCTCCCTCCCACCAGCTGATCAGATGCCGCATCCCTGCATCAAAATAGACCGAACCGCGAACCCCGATCGCCCGATAATTCGAACGACCGTATTTGCACGCCCCCTCAAGCATTGCCACCCCCAGCTCCGCCACCACACTCATCGGCACAACCGACATCGGGGCCTTGCGAATTCCGCAGGCATCCTTTGGATTGCTCAGCTTTTCGTTGTTTGATTCCATCCGCTTCCTTCAAATAGTTCAGAAAATTATCGCGAACCTGCTCACTCGCTTCTATCGTCCCCAAGTACCAATTGCACTGATGGCAAAGAATCCCGCGTACGGCACCAGTGTCATGACAGTGATCCACATGGAGCGGGCCCTTCCCTGGCTTACGCGTGCATATAGCGCACCCGCCACCCTGCGCGGCTAGCATCTCGTCATACTGATCAGCCGTGATTCCATATTTCTTCCTCAAGTTTTGACATCGACGCGATCGGACGTATTTCGGGTCCTTAGACCGCCTATGGGCTCGAAGCCGCTCCTTATGCTTTTCGGTTTTCGATAGCTCCCGCTGGTAAGCCTTATATTTCTCGTGAGCGTCCGGCTTGTTCTCGTGGCGCCACTTCTGATAACAAGCGCCACACAGTCCTCGAGCATGGGCTTTCCTGCTTGGATGACATTCAGCTAGTTTCATCGGCAGCCCCGCTCCCTTTTATGGATTTCGAGCGCCATTTCTCGATCCAGCGATCGCGAGGCGCCATTGGCCGGGCCGGATTGAACAGCACGCATGCGCGATCGCTCCAAGAGGCGAACGCCGGCCGCGACGGACTGCCGCCCTCATGCCCCAGGCAGCGCCCGCGTCCCTGCTTGAGCTGATCGAGGTCGGACTTGACGTCCAGCCTCTCGCAGCGGGCGCACAGTTCCGGGCCCTCGCCCATCACGCCGCCCTCGCCGGCGGCGGATCACGGCGCACTAAGTCCTTCAGGGCGCCAATCCCGTCAGGCTTGCGCGTGCGCTGCTCGGCCTGTGGTTGGGCTGGCGGCGCACCGATCGGGCGAATTGGCGTAGTGGCGGCCGGCGGCGTCAGCCCCGGATCCATCGCCAGCTCGATCCTGGCCTTGAACTGCCCCATGTATTCGCCCGACCGCGGCGATAGGCCCAGCTCGGCGCCCTTGGCCAGGATCGTGGCGTCGGTCGACCACCAGTTGCCCCCGGCCGGCTTCTTCTGCACTTCAGGTGGCGTCCAGTTGGCTAGATAGAACTCGCTGGGCCCGAAGAATGTGGCCGACTGCTTGACGAATACCGGCTCGATCTTCAGCGCCTTCACGTAGGCGGCGTATGCCTGCGCGCCGGCCAGCAGCTGCGCGACCGTGGCGCCGGAGACAAGCCGCGCGGACCAGGCCTTGTGCGCGGCCTTCTTGCTATCACCCGGGCGAGCCGGGTAGACCTCCCACACGGCTTCGAAGTCGGACGGGTAGTCATTGCGCTTCGCCTTGGCAGGCTTGGCGCCGGCGGCGCGCAGGCGGTCGAGCTCGTCCAGCAGCTCAACCACCGTCAATGACTTCAGGTGCACAGTCGGCGCGCCAGCGGCCAGACCGCGGAGCGGGGAGTAGTCACGCATGGCCGCCCTCCCCGATGTTCGCGTACCGCTTCGCCAGGAAGACTTGTCCAGCACCGGTCACCATAGTGGTGAAGGTCGCATGCGTCACGCCTTTGCTGTCGGCGTAGGGCTGTTGCTCTTTCACCGTGAAGTATCCGCGATCGATGTACTTCTGATAAGGCAGATTATTCGCCAGCAGGATGCCATCGGCGCGCATGCGCTTGAAGAATTTGTTTTGTCCGAATCCGAACGTTTTGGCGATCTTCCCAATGTGGCAGGCGCCGTCGATCGCGCGCACCGCCTCCGCAAAAGCCACTTTCGGGGCATCGGCTGTGATCTTCGCGTCCAGCTCTATTACCTTCTCGGAATACTGCAACAACAAACCACGCAGCGCATGTGGGTCGGACAGGTCTAGCGCCGTCAGAGGAACGGCCTCCAGTTCCATCCAGCGGTCGACAATACGGCCAGTGAACTCAGGTGACAGGCGCGCGGTCAAAACGAGCGAGTCGCGCTTGTTCAGGCGGTGCTCCGGATACTCGACGCCGTTCTGCTCGTGTCGATAGCGGGTCTCCACGGATTGTGTAACCCCCTGCGCAACGAGCTCCCGGGCAGTGCGCAGCACCTGGTCGTGGCGCCGGCCGGTCAGCTCCGCAACCTCACGGCTCGACATCGTCACATCAGCAGAGCCAGCGGTTTGCAAATTCAGCATGCTTCCCATGTCGTTTCCTTTCTTGCAATGGCGCCGTGTCAGGCGGCTTCCTTGGCCAGCTCACGCACGACGCTGGTCGAATTGATGTGGTGGCGCACGCGGCGGTCGACTTCCCGGCAGGCGCGCTCGACGTCAATGGCGCGGACGTTCTCGAGCTGGGCGTCGTGGCATTCCAGTGCCTCGCGGATGGCAGTGAGCTCGTCGCCCTTCATGATCACGCGGTCGATCTTGACGATCCGCTTGCCCACCTCCAGCAGCGAGTCGCGCGCGGCGATGGTCACTTGGCGGAATTCGTCCCCAATACCCTGCTCGCACATGACGTTGGCCATATTGATCGCCCCGACCAGCAGATCCCAGCCTTCCCGCGTGCCGGCGCCTCGGGCCATGTCGACCAGGGCCTTGTGGCTGCGGATCTGAATTAAGCGCAGGTGCTCGATGTGGTCGCCGCTCATCCCGCCGAAGACGGTGGTCAGGACGTTCTGCGCCACGTACTTGGGGCGGTACCTCTTCGTTCGCGGCTTTTTCATGCGGCCTCCCGCTCCGGCTGCGCCGCGTCAGCCGCTTCGAAATCGAATAAGGTCGGCATGCTGACCTCGCGCTCCATCGCACGGCAGTAGTGCACCTGGTCGGCGAAGTACGCCGGGTTCAGTTCCGAGCCGGCGCCGCGGCGACCGAGCTTCATGGCGCGCACCGGTACCGTGCCCAGGCCGCAGAATGGGTCGTACACCACGTCGCCCGGGTTGCTGTAGCGGTTAATGAGCCGGTCAACGATATCGATCTGGAACGGGCAAACGTGCTTCTCGACAGCGCGCACCGACTGCTCGCCGTTCAGGGTGCGCATCCGGACGATGTCGTGCCAGACCATCGGATCGAGACTGCCCGGCGCCAGGCTGAGGTAGTCGGCCGGCAGCGCCATGCTGGCCAGCATCTTCTCGCCGACCGCGACGTGCAGCTCGTAGTTGTAGACGTTGGCCAGCGACACGTCGGTGAACATCTTGGCCAGCTTGGCTGGGCCGTAGGCGGCGATCTCTTCGGCGCCCAGCAGGCGGTCGCCGCTCGAGCGCCAGAACGCATGGGCATCGACCTGCCAGCGCGCCACGCTGTAGCCGGTACCGGGCAGCGCCGGCAGCTTGCGGTCGAAGTCCACGGAAGCGCCATCGTCGGCCTGGCACAGCGGCTTCGTCTTCGTCACCGGCACGTCGGCATAGCCGCGGCTGCGGTCGGTCTGCGGCTTGTGGAACAGCAGGATGTATTCAGGCGAGCCGACGCCCATCTTCGTGCCGTCCTTGCATACCTCGCTGTAGCCCAGGCGGTAGGTCTGGTTGTTCTCGCGCACCACGTCGGTGACCACAGTGATCATCCCGAGGTAGTCGAAGCCGTGCTTTATGCCGTGGAACAGCGCCTCGGCGTGGAATGGGCTGACGGTCGGCACGCCGGCGCCGGTCACGTTGCCGAAGTTGATACGGTCCTTCACGTGGCAGGCGTAGATGCGGCCCGGCTGCAGGATCCGGTGCAGCTGCGGGGTCAGGAAGTCCATCTGTGCCCAGAAGTGGTCGTTGTCCTGGGTGTGGCCGAAGTCGTTGTAGCTGGGTGTGTATTCGTAGTGGTTCGCGAATGGGATGCTGGTCAGGATCATGCCGACCGAGTTGTCCGGCTGCTCGAGCGCCTCCAGCACGCAGTCGTTGTTCGCTACGGTGAAGCGCTCGCCCTTGACCACGTGCCGCTCGACGCCGATCGTGCGCGCCAGGCTGTCCTGCATCGACAGCTGGTCCAGGCCATAGGTGCGGATGATCTCGCCCATCTTTTCCTGCATCTCGTCGTGCCGGCGCCACTTCTCCTGCAGCTCGGCCAGCACCGCGCGCTCGACCTCGGTGTGGATGATGTCGATGCGCACCGGGTGCTTCTGCTGGAAGCGCTGGATCCGGTGAATGGCCTGGATGAAGTCGTTGAACTTGAACCCAATGCCGGCGAAGATCGCGCGGTGGCAGTGCACCTGGAAGTTGCAGCCCGAGCCGGCGATGATCGGCTTGGTCGACAGGATCGGGAACTTGCCGTCGCTGAAGTCGGCGATGCGCTGCTCGCGCTCGTCCAGGTCCTGCGTGCCCCACACGCTCACCGCCTCCGGCAATGCCGCCTGGATGGCGTGGCGCTCATCCTCGAGGTCGTGCCAGATCACGAAATGGTCAGCAGGATCCGCCCCGACGATCTCGGCGACCTTGGTGACGCGCGCGCCCATGCTCTGCCGCTTCTCGCCGGCGGCAGCCGACAGACCCATGGCGACGTTCGGGATCAGCAGGCCCTGGCCATTGCGCTCGTTGCCGGCCGCCTCGTAGTCGCTAGGCACCTCGTGGTAATGCACCTCGAGCGCCGGCAGGTCGTAGCCCTCGTCCGAGTGGCCCAGGTCGCTCGGCCGGCGGATGAAGCACGCCCAGCTGGCCACCCACAGCCAGAACTCGGTTTCCTTATGCGGGTACAGGGTCAGGTTGCCTGCCTTCTCGCTGTCGCGCTGGAAGAAGCGGGTCAGCGCTTGGCCGGTGTCCATCACGCCCAGGAAGCCCGCGTAATGGATCAGCTCTTTGAAGCGGTTCGGGCTCGGGGTGGCGGTGAACACGAACTTGAACTCGACCTGGTCGAACAGCGGCAGGAACTCCTGATAGGTCTTGCTGCCGAAGCTGCGCAGAATGCTCGCCTCGTCCAGCGACGCGGCGCCGAACTTGCGCGGGTCGACCTTCCCCTCCCGCACGCTCTCATAGTTCGTCATGTAGACCGTGTCGGCGCCGCCGATCTCGTCGTCCGAACGGATGAATTTCAGGTCGAGCGCGCACTCGCCGGTGAAGCGCTTCGCCACCTCGCGGGTGAACTCCTGGCGCACGCCCAGCGGCAACACGATCAGGCGCAGGCACGGCCGGTGAATCCCGATCTGGCGCATCACCTCGAGGTTGGTGCTGGTCTTGTGCAGGCCAAACGAGGCGAAGATGGCACGCTGGCCGCCTTGCAGCGCCCAGCGCACGATGTCGCGAGTGTGCGGCTTGAGACCCGGGTTGATCTGCTCGAGCGGGACGTCGAAGCCCTTGCGCGGCGCCAGTTTGATCTTGGCGCGGAGGAAATCGTTATAGTCGCTTAAAATGTTGCCAGACATAATTACTCCAAGGTGATTTGTTCAGAGGCCGCGCCGGCTGCAACCGCCGCGGTCTCGCTATTTCTGATCAGGGATGCGCACTCGGCCAGCAGCTGCAACTGCGTGCCGTAGCGCTCTTCGAAGCGTGCCTTGTACGGGTGTACCGCGATGAGGGTCGGGTTCGGGCCGGTACCGTCCTGGTGGTGGCCAGCGCACAGCGGCAGGACCATCAGATGCGCGCCCGGCTTCGTGCGGCCGTCGATGTGGTGCACGCTGACGTTCGGGTTGTGCCAGCCGTCCTTGCGGCATGCGATGCAACCCACGGCAGCGATCGCCGTCATGAAGCGCGCCTCGTCGGCGGTCGGCGGGCGGCCTTTCATGCCACGCGATGCGATCGGCTTACGGACCTTCGGCTCGCGGGCCCGGGCCTGCGCCTGGACGGCGGCGACGCGCAGCAGGCCGGCACCGGCGGTGGGCGACTTGAAACCGGTGCCGCGCGCCATCGGCGTCTTGCGCTCGAGCGGCTTACCCTGCTTGAGGGGTGAGCGGCGCATCATGCTAGGATGTCCTTTTTGGAAACAGACTGGACAATATGGCAACCCTTATTTACAACTGCCCGCACTGCGGGGTATCGAATAGCGGCTTCACTGCTTCGTCCGAGTTTCGATGCATAGTCGATAAAAGACAGGCGGTTGCAGTCGGCGCAACTTGCAATGCCTGTCACGCACCTGTTGTCTGCGTAGTGAGGCAACAGATGGGCGTAAATCCTCTTGCTTACCCTGGGAACATTCTTCAGGATCCATCGCATTACGTTTTTGTCGACTTTTTCCCGAAGGTCGTCAGTAAGGAGTCCCCAGACAACGTGCCCCCGGCCGTCGAGCGCGCCTTCGAGCAGGGCGCTGGATCTCGGCGAGCTAAGCATTTTGATGCTGCCTGTGCGATGTATAGGAAGACGATGGAGCTCGCGTTGAAGAGCTTTTCCCCAGATATCGAAGCGTGGAAGATTGAAAAACGCATCGATCGTATGGCGGCTGAGAACCGAATTACCCGTGAACTTCAGACTTGGGCCCACGAACTCCGACTTGATGGCAATGAAGCGGTGCATGGCGAAGACGAAGCGACAGCTGAAATCGCCGACCAGATGCACGAGTTCTGCAAGTTTCTTCTCATTTACCTTTACACACTTCCCGCTCAAGTGGAAAGCGCCCAAGCTCGGCGTGGGAGCTCCTAACGTTCTCACGCATCCCCCCCGCTTAAGTTCTTGAATCGGACGCCGCTACGCACCGACCACGCCGGGATGTCCTGGCGGGTGCCGCGCGGGTTTGGGATGAAGCGCTTGCTCAGCGGCGGGCGCGCGAAGACGTCGGCCGGCTCGCGCGACGCGGCGATCTGGCCGACCGGGCGCTCCTTTTCACCCTCCAGCTGGTCGTAGTGCGCGCGGGCGAAGCTGCTGATGTTGATCTTCTCGTCGTCCTGCTCGACTAGCCAGCCGCTACTGATCGCGCGCTGCAGGGTGTCTTCCTGGTGGCCGGTTTTGTGGCCCATGTCGACCACGGCGAACAGCGCGTGCTGGTTCATCGGGCCGTGCTTGTGCAGGTGTGCGCCGGCGGCATAGGCTGCAGTGCCGCGCATCGCGGTGCGAGTTCCTTTATTGCTGGCCATGGGAGGCCCTCCGTGAATCGTTGGCTTGCTGGGCGCCCGCTTGGACGTCGGCTTTTTCATGCGATGCGCATAAGCTGAACAGTTTTGACCCGGGATTGTCGATGTGTCGGACATACATTGCCCCACTGGCTTCGTAAAATGAGTTGTCGTTATAAATTGAGGCAGACTCATGGATAACTTCGAACCGCGCGAATCCGTCAATCCTTGGGACGAAGGTGACTACCGCGTCCGCGGGCGCGCCGTGAAGGCGGCAGATGGAGGTTTTTGGCCCGCGTACTCGATCGACCGAGTTCGCGGAATACCCGACGCTCCTAAACAGGCGGCTGCCCTGCATGAGGTTCGCTCTCAGAGCTTTTCCACCAAAGGGCTCGCCGAGATGATGGCGGTGTCCCATGGTGTGCAGCGCGTGCGCACACAAGACCGCCTGGATTGCTGAGGCGTTCATGCGGCCACCCCGGCAATCTGACGCTCGGGCGCGGAGCCTGCTCGTGCGGCAAGCAGCTCGTTGCGATGCTCGTCCGCATGTTCACGCCGCGTCATGGCCTGGAGATTGGGCAGGTCGTCATTCAGGCTATCTCGGTCGCGGTGATGGACGACTGAGCCGCGCGGCACCGGGCCGTGCGCAGCCTCCCAAACCACCACCGCGCGCTTCCGCCAAACGTTTGGCTCGGCCGTCTTCACCCATGCACGGTCGAGGCCAGTGTGCGTCTCGCGGCGCACGCGCACGGTCCCGACCGGCAGGTGGTTATGAGCATCCTGGCCAGCACTGAATTGGGTAGCGGGCGATGCACTCACGCCCTTCCTGAACTGCGTGGCGGGCGAATAGCTGTGGCCCGGAAGGAATCGACCTTCGACACGGTTGGACGTCATGCGGCCTCCCGCATCGCGGCGATGACGTCGCGCGCGGCCGGCGGGCACACAGCGTTGCCCAGCATGTGGATCGCGTCCTCGTGCTTCTCCGGCAAGATATAGGTGTCCGGGAACCCCATCGCAGCACGGCACTCGAATTTCGAGAACATGCGCATGCGATCGCCATCGATGATCGCGTGCCGGTCCTTGGTGGTGATCGTACCGACCGGTCGCTCGATCGACCGCCCGCCCTTGGTATTGCCGTAGTAGCTGCTGATGAATCGGTCGCCGTGCGCGGCCCGGCCGGCGGCGACGCGCGCCAGGGTGTTTGCAGCGCGACCAGGCTTCTCAATCGGCTGCCAGCTACCGGCGCCGAAGTCGATGAAGCTACTGGCCGGGACGTGCGGGCCCTTTTCCAGCGTGAGCATGATCGGATGCTTGGCGCGGGCGGCGACGATGAACAGGCGCTCGCGGTGCTGCGGCGCGCCGTGGTCGGCCGCGTCGACGATCATTGGAGTCAGCGCGTAGCCCAGCGCATACATCGCCGAGCACCAGCTGGGATATAACGCCCAGCGGGTGAACTCGGGCACATTCTCGATGACGGCGAACGCCGGCCGGTGGTATTCGGCTGCCGTCACCACGGCCCAGGCGGTTGAGCGGCTGGCGTCGTGCTGCGGGTTTCCGTTGGCCTTGCCGCGCGCCTTGCTGTGTCCCTGGCAGCACGGCGACGCCAGCAGGATGTCGTGCGCGGGCACGTCGCGCCAGTTCGCCTGCTGCAGGTCCTGGCACAGGTGCGCGGCGTGCGGATGGTTCTGGGCGTGGATCGCGACGGCGGCGGGCCAGTGGTTGGCCGCCCACATGACGTCGACACCAGCCATCGTGGCGCCGGTGCTGAACCCGCCGGCACCGGCGAACAGATCGATGGCCTTCATAGGCGGACCTCCGCAGCGCGAGCACCGAAGAAGGCGGCGACCAACGGGTCGCGCGCGGCCGGCGCCGAGTGCAGGCGCACCGCGAAGTGGCTGTCGTCTCGCATAACGTGGATGTGGCGGCCGGTGCCGATCGTGGCGAGATCCTTCGCGCGCTTCGGCACGCCGGTCGGGCGCGAGACCGGCGCCGTCGCGAGCTGCGCCAGGTAAGCCTGGGCCTGCTCCGGCGTGATGGCCAGGTAGCACATCAGGCCGTCGTCGCCGCGCGCCGAGGTGACGCGCTCGCCCAGGTCGGCGAGGTACTTGCGTACGCCGGAGGGTCCCATCTCCAGCAGGTTGCCGATCGCGGCGCGGCTCAGCGGGCCGACCAGCAGCGCGCCAACCAGGCGACGCAGATTGTCCAGGCGCGCGGCGGTCTGGCCAGGGGTGACGTAGCTGGCGCGCGTCATGCTGGTACCTCTTCGCCTTCGGCCGCGCGTGCCGCCGCCTTCGATTCGTCGTACTGCTTGATGCCCCAGGCAAGCGCGTAGCAGCACCACTGGAAGCGGTGAGTGAACTCGTCGTGATTGACCTCCCAGAAGTCCGTGAATTCGAAGGTCGTCTCGGCGCCAAAGTATGCACTCCAGGCCTCACTGTCTTCCGCGCCGAAGACGAATTCGTTGGCGGCGTCGAAGCATCGGATATCGTTGTCGTCGGCGCCGATCACGTCTCGCTCGACGGCAACGCGCAGATCGCCCAGCGCGCAGGTGAGCAGCTCGGTCTCGCCGAGGTCTGCGGCCTCGCCGGTCTCGCCCTTCACGAAGTCCTCGACCCGCTGCCGCACAGCGGCGTCGAACTTGGCCTTGCTGAACTGGGTCACACCGTTGCCGCGGCCCGCGCGGCCGCCGGCTTCGACCTTCTCGGCCCAGTAGTAGTGGTCGACGGCGAAGGGGTCTTTCGACTTCGAGCGCCGGAAGAAATCGAACATGTCGCGGAGGCGGGTGAACACGTAAGTGCCCATGTCGCCGGCGTAGCACAGATGACCAGGCCACGTGATCAGGTCGAAGTGCATGCAGCCGGTATCGGGGCGGCTGAAGCGCAGATGGCGGTAAACGTCGTCGTCACGCAGAATGGTCAGCTTGTGGCCGGCGACGTCGCGCAGGAAGCGGTCCGGGGTCAGGTCGCTCACGCGGCACCGCCGATCACGGCGCGCGCGGCCGCATTCAGGTCCGCATCGGTCAGGGTGTGACGGCGGGTCTCGGTGATGTAGACGACGTCGCCGGCGCGCAGCCAGTCGTTATCGATCACCAGCTGGGTCAGCGTTTCCGCCTCGTCGGCGCCCGCCTCGCGCGGCTCTGTCGCATAGGACATGACCTGCTGGCAACCTGATGGCGAAGACTGGTCTTCACCGGCGTGCACCGCCGGTGGATTCGATTGTGCTAACATTTGGTTTCCTCTCCAAGGATTTGATTCAAGGGACCCGGCTGCAACCGGGTCTTTTCACATCTGCTGCTCTGCGAGCATTTGCTTAAACTTCTCGCGGCTCATCACGTGGCCAGGCTCGATCGGCGCCGGCACTGCGTCACCCTCTTCCTGTTGATCCATCCCTTCTCCTTCTGTGATCCGGCGCAGTCCTGCGGACAGTCGCCGGGGTATCGTGGTATCGGTGAGGAGCGGGCTTTACGCCGCCAGCGCGCGGATTTCTTTCACCGGGACGCCCAGGTGCTCGTGGATGCTGAGGATCACTGTCGGCCCCAGCGTGGCGCCGGCGCGCAGCTTGCTGATCACGCTCGGGGCGATCTCCAGCTCACGCGCCAGGGCCGCGTCGCTCTTGATCTCGAACCGCGTGCGCAGGGTGTCGATCAGCTTCGGTACGTTTTTCAAGTTCACTCCTCGGTATTGGTGGCGGCGCCATCCCGCCGCCTGGGTGCTGCCTACGTCGACTGGGAACTCGCGCGGGCCTGGGCCAGCGCTTGGCGTGCCGTGATCTTGGCCATCAGGTCCGCCGCGGCGCCGCCGTATGCCTGCTCGGCTTCAGCCAGCTCGCGGTGCGCTGCGAGCAGCTCAGCATCGCTGGCCTCGGACGCCACCGTCAGCAGGGCCATCTTTGCTTCGGCACCCTCCTTCGTGATCGAGCGGAGGTGCTTCATCGTGTCGAAGCCGATGGCCGGTGCCTGGTCGACTGAGCGCGCCTCGACGCCCAGCGGGCACAGGATCTGGTTCAGCGCCGCCATGCGGTGCTCGGCGGGCAGCGCGGCAAGGATCGACGGGATCATGTTGGCCGGCAGGTTGCCCTCGTCAAGCCAACGGAAGATCTTCTGGGCCGACTTCTTCGCGCGGTCGTACACGTCACTGCCCGCGAAGTCAAAACTGATCTCCTTGGCACTTCCTGCGGCGTGCACCTGGTGCGCCTCAACGATGGCGATCGCGATCGCCTCGCGGCTGGTCATGTGCTGGGCGGTGCGCCACGCCTCTACAGAAGACCGGAGTACCTCGACCAGCGATTGATTTTGAATACCCATCTTCGTGACTCTTTCTGTTTGGCAAGCTAATCTGACAACACTGCCTAATTACTTCTGATCAACACAGCTCATGACCGCACTGACCTACCGCCGCCTCGACCAGTCCGCTCAGCCGGAGACGGGAGCAGTCACCGACTGCGAGCGGATATATGCCCAATCGGCATCGGGCAGCAGGTCCTCGCAGCGCACGGCGCCAGCAGATTCGCGCTCGAGCAATATGCAAAGCTCAGCGCGGAATGCCTGGTGGCGGCTTGCCGCCTTACGCAGGTATCCCTCACTAGTACCGCAGGCCGAGACGAATGCGGCGCGGTCATCCTTGCCAAGGGAGTTCAGGTACTTAAGCAATTTGTCCATGGACGTAATTTACCCTTGGGTAAAGCCCAAGTCAATACCTGCAGGTCATTTACCTGCAAGTAAATTGCTGATTGAATGCCACATGGACAAATTTGAAATCCGCAGGCTAAATCTGCGCGCGGTTATTCGCTCGCACTGCGATGGGAAAGCAGTCACGCTTGCGAACAAGATCGGCCGCGAGGCATCCTACGTCTCGCGGATGCTGGCTCCCGATGGAAAAAAAGGGAAAAAGCGTATTGGCGAGGATATGCGCGACTTCATCGAAAGCGCGCTGATGCTGCCGAAAGGCTGGCTCGATACCGAGGCAACGGCAATCGCCGAAATGCACGGCACAACCACCGCGGCTCAGAACACGCCCTCTGACGGCGCAACAGAAGGTGCCAGTACGCCTGTACGTCCGCGCGGCGCCGATCACGAAACACTGCAAGAAGAGAAGAAGTTTGATGAGAATGTCTCCCCGGCGCGCCTTGGCGGCCGTCCGATTCCCGTGATCTCGGCTGTGCAAGCTGGGGCTTTGAAGGACATGGAGACTCCATACGCCCCTGGCGCTGGCTTCGCCATCGAATACGTCGATGACGAGAACCTGTCGCGTTGGGCATTCAGCTTAGAGCTGGAGGGAGAGTCGATGATGCCGGACTTCCGCCCAGGAGACCGAGTGATCATCGACCCCGATCTGGCGCCGAACCCTGGTGATTTTGTGGTCGCAAAGAACGGCGGCGAGCAGGCCACCTTTAAGAAGTATCGACCGCGTGGTATGGATTTGAACGGCAACATGGTGTTCGAACTTGTTCCGCTGAACAACGACTACGCAACCCTCCGCAGCGATATCGATCACCTGATTGTGATCGGCGTGATGGTCGAGCACCGCAAGCGGTATCGCCGCTCGCGCTCGTGATCGGGGCGCAGCCCCGGCCGGACGTCTTTGACCTGATAGATTCAATCGCGGTGCGGGCAGTGAAACTCAGGCTGCGTGCCGGAATTTCCGGGTTCGAGCTCGAGCCGGACATGTTCGGTGCGAAGCATATTCAAATGCCGACATCTGCCATTCGGGCGCTGGGCGCTGACGCTTCGCGCCTGCTGGCGCTCCAGGTGGCTGACCGCGGGCTGGAGCCGCTGGTGTTCGAGGATGACTGGGTGGTGGTGGACACCGCCGACACGACGAAGCGAAATCGCGAGGTCTACGCAGTGAACTGGGACGGCGAGGCGGTGGTCGCGCAGCTCGTCCAGCGCGGCGGCCAGTGGTATCTGAATTTCCTGCATCCAGACTTCAAGCTGATCAACGCACGGAGCGGGCAGATGAACGTGGTCGGCCGCGTGGTGTACCAACCTGGCCGGCTACTTACTGGCCGTCTGTAGCGTGCGCGACAATTGGTGAGAGTTTCCGCTACTGAACAGGCGTAGCATTCGTGTCAAGGCCGCGCGATCGTGCCGGCGACCGAGGTGCCTGCCAATGTCAAATATCAGATGCCCAGCCTGCGGATCATCCCTTCAGCGCCGGAAACGGTATGTGAATTGCCCATGGTGCGGCCAGGCGCTGGCCGCCGTCTACCAGGCGCAGCAATTTGAAGCAGGCGAGGCCTATCGTGCATGGCCGACCTGGAAGGGATGGGCCGGCGCCGTCGCGCTCGCTGTGCCAGCCGTCAGCCTGGTGATCCTCGGCGACAGCCAGATGCGCCCATTCGTCGATTCGCCTACGGATGAACTGGTCGCACAGGCACTTGAGGTCTGCCGCTCTCGCATCACGGCCCTATCCGTCGGCGGCAAAGTGCCCGCGCCACCGCCAGCGAAGAACTACGGCACCCTGCCCGAGTTCTACTTCGTCTGGCCAAAAGGCGTGTTCTTCTATGCCGACGCGGAGGGGGTGCTCAACGCAGCATCTGCTACCTGCAGAGGCAACGTCAACACCGGACTGATCACCGAACTCTCCCTGAACGGCCAGGACGTTACCGCCTCGCCACGCCGTGAAGATTGGTGAGCTTCTTACAACTCAGCAGCAGCTATACTCGCGCGAGCGAAACGGCACGCTTAGATGCCCTGTTGAGAAAAATCATGCCCAGCTATTACACCTACGACAATCTGCCGGATTTGCTCCCCAGCGACAAAAACATCGCAACGCGCCTAACTTTCACAAAGAATACCAACCCGTCGTATTCTTGGGAAAATGAGGCTTTCTATTCAACCCGTAGGGATTACGCTCTCTTATATGACACCTTTGTTTTCGAGGGTGTGGAAGGTGCCTCCTACGATGTCATCAGTTCGAGTTTCTTCGACCCATTTATCCTGCTTGCATATGACTCCCTAGGGAATGTAATTGCGGTAGACGATGGGGCGCTTGATTATGGCTATGATCACGCGTCTTTCATTGCCCCTTACACAGGCACCTATTACATCAGTGCTTCCTGGGATCAAGGCTACGCAGATGCGAATAAATTTGTTTCCGTGGCCGTCTTTGAAGAATTGGGTACTGTGCCAGTCAAAGAACAGAATATCGTCGTCGGTACCAGCGACCGCGATTGGATAGCTGGTACACATGTTGACGACATTGTAGACGGTGGGGCCGGAGTGGATACGTTCGCAGTGAGCAGACAACGTGAGATGTATTCAGTCAACAAGAAAGATGGCGTTATCACTGTCTTCGACGTTGAGGGATTGAGCGGCACGGACACGCTAACCAATGTTGAAAGGGTGCAGTTCTTCGGTGGCAACTACATCTCATGGGAGACCACTGGAATCCCGGCAGAGGCGTACCGGCTATATCAGGCGGCGTTTGGTCGAACCCCTGATAAGGGCGGTCTTGGATATTGGATCGGCCAAATGGGTCAAGGAGCGTCGCTCAACAGCGTAGCGGAAGCGTTCAGCAATTCGATGGAGTTTAAAAAATTGTACGGAGAAGGCGCGGATAACGACACTATCCTTACCGGCGTCTACAAGAATGTTCTGGACCGGGTTCCTGACAAGGGCGGCTTTGACTACTGGCTGAATTTGCTGAACAACAAGAGCATCACTGTTAGCGACATGCTAGTCGAGTTCAGCGAGAGCGCCGAAAACCAAGCACAAGTGGTTGGGTCGTTGCAGGCAGGATACGAGTTCACAGTGACTTGATTGAGGATGGCATACGGCCGGCCGTGCACTAGCAACTCATCGCATCGGGTGGCCTGATCGTCTACCGCGTGGCAGTACCGAGCGAGAGCCAGGTGCATGATCGCAAGGTCAACACCGGCCTCCTCGCGTGCCAGCAACGCATCGCCGGCCTGGCTGAGTTCGGCGCCGCCGAGATGCCGCCCCACACGAAGAACTGGGGTAAGGGTGACGAGTTCTATTTCGCTTGGCCAACTGGCTCGTTCCACTTCGAGAATGGGCTTGGAGCCTCGGTACCAATGTCGGCAAGCTGCGTCGGATTCGTTACTACTAGCGAGATACGGCACCTCACGGTCAACGGCAGGGATATCAACGTAGTGCCAGCTACTGTCGATTAATCCTCTTAAAGCCTATTGTCCCATAGGGATATTCAGAGAGTCTCACTATGAACGATGTGATTAAAGCAATAGAGATAGTCGTCAAGTTCGCTTGGCCGACAATGCTATTCACCGCATGCATCTTGTACGTCCCGCAGGAGCACATGCTCGGAATGAACTTTTCGGAACTTCGAAAGAATCACCTGCTTGAGCTGCAAATTGGTCTCTTATTTTCTGCAATAATGGTTGCGGGAACACTCTTGCCATCGAGAGCAACTCTATGGCGCTATGTCCTTTGCCCCTTGAAGAAGGCCTTCTTTCCCATTGTTGACCGAAGGTCTGGCATTAAGCAATCTCGAATGCGATATCGCAAGATAGCTGTCCCTACCAGCATTGGTGAGCACATCTACTATCAAAGTATTGGCTCTAATGGTAGTGGCTCACTGGCACATTACGACTTGGCGGGCAAGAGGATATTCCCGGATCTTAACGCGGGCTATACGTCTTTCCACGACGACTGGTATCTCACACCACGTTGGGGCCGAATCGACTTCGAAGACCTGTTCAATGGCGACAGCAAGAGCGGCGCCTGGCCCATTGTCGAGCGATGAGCGGACTTCATAGAGTCCTGACGTCGCGCGTTGAATGCGCACTGCTGGAAAGCCGATTTACCGTCCTCATCAAGGACCGCCTGCAGGCGAACGAAGAGACCGATCCGGCCAAGTGGGCGCTGTGGAAAATCATCTGGGAGTGCTCCACGTTCGAGCAGCTGGCGGCGGTGGCGCCGGATCCGGTCAACACCACCAGGACAGGCCGGCGCATCACTTGGCGCTCTGAGGTGCGGTGGGCGTTAAGGCGAGGCTGGATTCAGAAGCAGACCACTAGCAGTTCAAATAACTTATGAGTGATCGCTCAAGTATCGAATTCCGGCTGCTAGCAGGTGGTTGCAGCAGTATTTTTCCAGAAATTCAAAAAAACCAGCAGTTATTTGTCCAATAACTGAAAAATTACTGGTAATATACCCAGTGAAAACAAAAAGCCCTAATGCTCACGCATAGGGCTCTAGTTTTCATTCGCCGGTATCTAACGCTGTTCTTGGCGGGACTCGTTATTTACCGTTTGGTAGATCAGCCAAGGAAGTATAAGACTCTTACAGCTCTTAAGCAAGCTAAACCTGATTCTTATGCTCTTTGGCTCCATAATGGAGAACTTATGTCTTCGCACAACCATGCCGAACATCAACAGTTGAGCTTTGAGCTCATCCCTCATCAAGTTGAGGATGGGAACGTAATCAATCAGCGCGCTTCCGACGGGTACATCCACGCGACGGCTCTATGCAGGGCGGTCAGCAGGGAGTGGAACCACTACTGGGACACGGACCGAACGCAAGCTTTTATCTCAGAGCTCGCGATTGACCTAGCAGTGTCGCCGTCAACGCTGGTTCATGTTATCCGGGGTGGCAGATCATCAGGGACTTGGGTGCACCCACAAGTTGCAATCAACCTCGCGCAATGGCTATCCCCGAGATTTGCAGTCCAGGTCAGCAAATGGGTACATGAATGGATGTCGGGCGGTGGAGTTCGTGCACGCAGCACGATGCCAGTTCACCTGCAGCGATACGTTATGAATCAAGGAGCCGTACCTGTCACCCATTTCTCCATGCTGAACGAATTGATTTTTGGCCTGATCGCGCCCCTTGAGGCTTCAGGATATACGCTGCCCGAGCGCTTGATGCCAGATATCTCTGAAGGTCGGATGTTCTCGGACTGGATTCGAAAAAATAAAGGCGTTGATCCGTGTGCTTTCCCGACATACCCCCATCGGTTTCAAGATGGCCGGGTAGTCCAGGCACGACTCTACCCAAACGAATATCTAGCGGAGTTCCGTGCGCACTTCAACACCGTCTGGCTGCCACAAAAAGCGGCATCATATTTTGGTGAACGCGATCCGACGGCGCTTACGCATCTTCCTAAGCTCTTGGGCGGACCGAAACCTGCCTAAAATTCGATCCCCGGTTTCGCGGGGATGAGATTTCAAGCCTGCCTCGAGCGGGCTTTTTTACGCCCCTACTCTGGCAATGCAGGTCGGCCACGTGAGCGCCGCGCGGGCCGCACTGCGAATCCAGGGAACGATGGTGCGACCTCGAGGCTTCGTGCTGGCACCGCGCAAGACCGCTGCACCCGAACCGCGGCGCAATCGTCTTGGCGCAGCGCAGTACTCGGACAGCACGCGCCATCTAGCCCGCGCAACGCCTTGCTCGCCGTCGACCGACGTGCGACGGCGATGCGCTGTGTCAGGTCCTCGAGCATTGCCTGTGTGATCTCCGTGTCGCCGTGGCGCGCCGGCCAGCCCGAGATGAGCGGGTACGGTACACCGAACGCCTCCGCCTCGATGCGGGTCAGCGACTTCACCGATCCCCTACCCTCCAGGTAGCGCGCCAGCGTCAATTTTTGCGACATTTTCGGGCCTTTTTTCCTACGCACCCTGTAAAGGTACTGTTCAGGTTCTGTCCTTGGCTGTTCAGGTAGGTCTTTCTAAGTTCCTGGCTTCGTTTTATCCCAGCAGAGCCTCGGTTCCAGAGCGCAACCCTCCCTAGAGCGGTCGACGTTTGCCGACCTCCGTGGAGGGCTACTGCATCCCATGCTTTCGCCTTCGGACACTTTCGCTTGTTCGCAGACTTCCCAGGCATCTCTGCCTGTCCCCCGGCGCGCTCTACGATCCACCCACGCGTTGCCCTTCCGGTCGTCCTTGGCTCTTAAGCCTGGGCGTCGGCGGTTTCCCCTCCCTGCTCCAGGCGTGCAAACAGCCGAACTCGGCTGCTGGATCGCATTTTATCCCGAACTTTACCTTTGGGTATATATTTTTCTTGCGTTTGTTTTTACCTAGGGGTAAAGTACCTCAATCAATAGAGCACACTGGCATCGCCAGGCTGAGGAAATGGAGAGCAATATGACCAAGCAGTGGGGCAACGAATACCTAGCAGAAGCCTTCGCGGATGAGATCGCGCTGGCGAAGCTGCACCCGAAGTGGAAGCGCACGTTCAAGGCGCCAGGCACCCTGACGCTCGACGCGCCGCTGCAGCTGAGCCCGCGCACGAGTACCTTCGGCAGCAGCGCCACCTCGCCGCGGCTGACCTTCTCGACGATGACGCCGCAAGTGCCGCCGCACTGGCGCCGCACGTGGGCCGCCGCAGGCCCGCTCAGCACCGAGCTGGGCCTGAGCGTCCGCCACGATCAAGAAGACGGCACCGTGTCCGTCGGCGCGGGCGGCGGGCGGCGCAACGTGACCGAGGCATATGTCGACCACCCGAACCCGGACGCTGCAACGATGGCCGCCATCGTGCGTGCAGCGATCCAGCGCCTGACCGAACTGCGCGACGCGCACTGATTCCCCTCCCGGAGACCGACATGATCCGCTTCCTGCTTTTCTTCCGCCTCGACTGGTGCGAGCGGCGCCCGGGCCTGATGTTCGTCCTGCTCCTCGCCCTGATCTGCCTGGGCGGCGCCGTCAACCCGAGCGCACCGCTGTAACCCCGACCACAACGACAAGGATCCGCAAATGTTCTTCCGCAACCTGCAGGTGTACCGCCTGCCCTCCCCGTGGGCCATGACGGCCGACAACCTGGCCAGCGCGCTGCTCCCGCAGATGTTCGCGCCCGCGTCGAGCAACGAACTGATGCGCCAGGGCTGGGCCCGCCCGCGCGGTGCCGACGGCGCGCTGGTGCACGAGGTGACTGGCCAGTTCCTCCTGACGCTCAAGACGCAGAAGAAGATCCTGCCGGGCGCCGCAGTCAACGAGCGCGCGAAGGCGATGGCGGCAGAGCTGGAGACGCAGCAAGGATTCGCGCCTGGGAAGAAGGCGATGCGCGAGCTGAAAGAGCGCGCCGCGGACGAGATGCTGCCGAAGGCATTCTCAATTTCCCGCACGACGCTGGTCTGGATCGACCCGAAGAACGGCTGGCTGGTGGTCGACGCCGCGGCGCCGGGCAAGGCCGACGACGTCGTCAAGCTGCTGCTCAAGGCCGTCGACAAGATGCCGCTGGAATCGCTGCGCGTGCAGCGCTCGCCGGTCGCCGTGATGACCGGCTGGCTGGAAGCCGACGAATCGCCATACGGCTTCACGATCGACCGCGATGCGACGCTCCGCGCCACCGGCGAGAGCCGCGCCCAGATCGGTTACAAGTCGCACACCCTCGAGCCTGAAGACGTCCGCCGCCACATCGCCGCCGGCAAGCAGTGCACGCGCTTGGCGATGACCTGGAACGACCGCATCAGCTTCGTGCTGACCGATTCGCTGGCGATTAAGGGCGTCAAGCCGCTGGACGTCATCCGCGAGAACGAAACCGCGGCGGCGAACGATGCCGAGCGCTTCGACAACGACTTCGTCCTCATGTCCGGCGAGCTGGCCAAGCTGCTGGCCGACCTGGTCGATGCCCTGGGCGGCGAGGCCAAATCATGAAGCGGCGCCGCGCCTATCGCGCGCGCAGCGCCGACAGCCAGGGCATGACCCAAGCAGACCTGGACGCGATCCGCAACTACCGCGCGAACCGCGGCTCGTCGCGCTACTACAGCGACCTGAAGGCGATCGACAACAAGGCCCCAGCCACCCAACCGGACGACACGAAGAAATGACCACGACCACCAGCACCCAAGCCCCGGCCGGCGCCGAGCTGCAGCGCCGCGTCGATGACCTCCCCTTGCCTGGTCGTCCCCTCGATTGGGACGACGGCGGCACGCCGATCGAGGGCAACGTGGTGCACCAGTACCACCCGCGCGGTGAGCGCTTCCCGCGCTGGGCCGACATCAAGACGCGCGAGCACCTGCTCGACGTCCAGGCGCAGCCGGCGCGCTTCGAGGTGCGCATCCTGTTCAAGGTGCCGGTCGAAGAACTGGCGCGCGGCCCGATCTCGCGAGTTGCAGCGGCCCAGGAGCGGCTCGACCGCATCGAACGGCTGGCCGGCGCCGCGATCGCCAATATGCGCGCCGCGATGGCTGTATTCGGAGAAAAGCCATGAGCGAACACCAGCTCCGCGCCATCAAGTGGAAATGCGCCGCCGTGGTGGTCCTGTGCGCGGCCTGTACCGCCGCGATCGCACATGGGTGGCCGCTGTGATGCGCCGGTTTGGCCAGGGCCTGGTCTTCGTGCTGGTCTTCCTGATCATCGTCGGCGAGGTGCAGCGCAGCGAGGCCGCCGCCGACGAGCGGGCCGCCCGCGCGCTCTACGGGGACCGGAAGTGACCTACGACGAACTGCGCATCACCTACCAGAGCGACGAGCAGATGGCCCGAGCCATGTTCGATCGGGTTTGGCTGCTGGAGATCGAGCTGTCGACAACCCGAAGCAACCTGAGCGTGTCCGAGGCGCTGCGCGCTCTGGCCGAGGCCCAGCGCGACAAACTCAAAAACAAACCGGCGCACCCAGCTCCGCGCCGCATATATCGAGGAGAGAACTGATGAACCAGCAGAACAACAACGCGGCCTACTACGAGGCCCTGGCCAGCCAGCGCGGTATGAACTGCGCCACGCCGCGCGTCGTGGGCGAGTTCAAGGGCTACATCGATGGCGAGCCGGCCGTGCGCTGGTTCGACCGCAAGAACATGCCGCAGGCGGGCGACAAGCTGTTCCTCGCCCCAACCCGCGCCGCCGGCGCCGAGCCGCGCACCTGGTCGATCCTGCTGACCAGTGCCAACCACGGCACCGTCGGCCCGGTCGGCAGCACCTTCCCGCACGCCGGCGAGAAGCACGAGCGCGTGCTGGTCGTCGAGGTCCCGGCCGCCGCCGGCGCGCCATCCGGCCAGGTGAATCTGAAGCTGGTCGCCGCCCCTTCTGCGTCTGAAGGGGCAAGCGTCGATACGCAGGCATTGCGCGATCTGGTCAATCAGTTCCTGGGGATGGCGGAGAAGCACCACCACGACGAGCGCGCGTGCTTGTCCAAGTGGGGTGAAATCGTAGCCCACATCGACCAGCACGTTGCAAGCCAGGTGCGGGCAGCAAGGGATGCGCAGCGCGCTATCGGCCGAGCCGAGGCGGTCCAGATCATCCTGGGCCTGAGTGCCGAGGATGCGCTTGACGGCTGCATTGGTAACGAGCGGACCGGCTTCGATGGCGAGTGGGATGCGGTTTGGAAGGGGGACAAGCTGCGCGAGCTTTTCCGAGCCGACGACGCGGCGTGGAGCTTTGTCGAGCAGGCCGTCGCTAAGATGCACGACGCTCAGTGGGAACTGTCGAAGGATCGCATGGAGGCATCGTTCAGCGTGCCGGCCGCCCAGGAAACAAAGCCAGCGATCCCAGTAGGCTTGATCCATGCCGCGCAGGCGCTGCTGACAGAGCAGCAAGCGGCCTGCCTGACAGACCCGGCGCAGGCCCTGTCGGAAATGGCCCGCGATGGCGAGGAAAGCCTGGTCAGCGCGCGGCTGCTGCTCGACCTGTTCAATGCGCTCGCTGCTGCCCCGGCTATCTCCCACAGCGGAGAAGGCGCAGCGCCATCGCTCACCGACGACGACATCACCATCATCTGGCAGACAATGCCTGGTGGTCCGGCTGGCTGGCTCAAGTCGTTCGGCTTCCTCCAGTTCGCGCGCGCAGTCGAGGATGAGGTGCTGAGCCGCGTCCAGGTTGAGAAAGGCGGCTCAGCATGAGCCAGTCCATCCCCGACCAATTCATCGACACCATGGCCGCCTTGCGCGCCATCGAGACGAACAACGCCGACCCCATGCGCCATGCGGTGCGCAGCCTCAGGATGGAGGCGGAGCAGGTCATCGCTAACGCTCTTCGCAATGCGTACTCGTTGGCACAGCAGGCTCGTTCGATCCAGAAAGACCACGCTGATGCGGTAAAGGAAGCACTCGAAGCGGCGGCGAAAACCGAGCCCAAGGGTTCTGCTCTCCAATCCCAAGGAGCGGTAGGCGATGGAGGTGCAGCGTGAACGTCGTTCTCTTCGTCCTTGTCTTGGCCAGCTCAGATGGCGGGATCAACACCGATCTTAAGTTCGGCGACATGGCCTCATGCCGCGCCACCGCCACCAGCTTGATCGCTGCCGAGAAGAACCGCAGCGACGTGATCGGCGATCGGATCGGCTTCCGCTACGTCCGCGCCATCTGCGTGCGCGCTACCAACCTTATAACGAAAGCAGGTGCAGCATGACGAACACCACCACCCCATCCGCCAGCGATAGCGGGCTGAATCTCGACCACCTGGAAGCGCGCATCATTGAGCTTCGCACATCGCTGCGTCGGATCAGCGAGACCCGCTTCGGGTATGACGGCGACTGCGGAGTCACCAGTATCGCGGATGATGCATTACATGCCGATGACGAGCTTGCCCGCCGCGCTGCGCCAGTATCAGCGCCTATAGCCGGGGACGCGCTGCGACAGGCCATTGAGGCGTGCGACGGTTGCATGGACGAAACGCAGGTCGAGCCGGAAGATGCAGCGGCATGGAAGATCGTGCGCGCCGCCCTCGCCAACCAGCCAGCGCCGACAGCCGCACCGGTCCATCGTTGGGACGCCGCGAACCTGCGCAAAGCATGCGACGACGCGGCCGAGGCGTTGCGCAAGGCCGACTGGCCGCTGCTGGCCAACCGCCTCGTGTCGAACGTCGAGGCCGTGCTAGGGAATGGGTCGGTGGCGCCGACAGCCGCACCGGAGCAGGTTGAGCCGGTCAACAGCGTTGCGCTGAATCTGGAAGCGCAGTTGCGGGCGGTAGTGGCTGAGCGCGATGAATTGAAAGCGCGTCTGTCGCAGCCATCCGAGGCCGCGCCGCTGGAACACGCAGGCTGGAAATGGGTGCCGGTCGAACCGACCGACGCTATGTGCATCGCCGCGCGCGAGAAGATCGGCACCGGCAGCAACATCGCAGGCCACATTTACACCGCCATGGTCGCCGTCGCGCCATCCTTGCCAGCCGCACCTCCGCCCCGCGTAATCGGCGGTCAGAGCTGGTCGAAAGAAGCCGAGATGGACGAAGGACATATTGCAGCCTTCGCAGCACCAGCGCCGACAGTGCCAGCAGGGGATGCGCTGGAGCTTCTGACGCTGGTTGTAGGAGCGCTTGCAATGCACGACCTCGAAGAGGCGACACGTTATGCCGGTAAGGTGCGCGAACTCAAACGAGCCGCGCATCAACCAGCGCAGGAGCCGATAATAACCAACGAGCAATGGACGCGCCTGGATCGTGTCGAGGCCGAGGCGAATCGCCTGCTGGCTCAAGTTCAACCAGTGCAGGAGCAGGCCAAATGAACGACGATCAGGAATTCTGCAAGGCATGCGCCAGCAAGGCAGTCTGCTTTAACTATGGTTGCAGAGATGAAAAGCCTGCGCAGGACCAGGCCGAGCTGGTGGCGCGGGTCAGCGCGGCCGAGCTACGCGACATCCAGTCGGGTGTGGGCGGCGTGCCGGTGCGCGGCTCGCAATGGCGCGACGATCAGACCATTCCGCTGTACGCTGGCGCCGCGCCCTCTCAGGCGGCGCAGCACGAAGCCACGACCCTGATCCAAGCATGCGAAGAAGGAAACGAGCGCGAATCGGATCACTGGTTCGAGATCACGGCTGGCGAGGTCGCAGGCTACTTGGACGAAGGCTACAGGGTCCGCAAGCTGTACGCCTCTCCGGTTGTGCGTGCACAGAGTGAAGAGAGCGCGCCATTCCAGCAGCGTGTGCAGCCATGGATGATGGCCTGCTTTGGCGCCGAGATCACGGCCGACCGCGCCGAGCGCAACCACCGCTTCTTCGAGGAATCGACGGAGCTGGTGCAGGCCTGTGGAATGCCGCGCCATGAAGCGCACGCGCTGGTCGACTACGTCTACAACCGCGACATCGGCGAGGTGCCGCAGGAAATCGGCGGCGTGATGGTCACGCTGGCCGCCCTGTGCTTGGCACAGAGCCAGGACATGCACGCCGCTGGCGAGGTCGAGTTGGCTCGCATCTGGACGAAAGTCGAGGCGATTCGCGAGAAGCAGCGCACGAAGCCGCGCGGCTCGGCGCTTCCACAGGCTGTGGAGTGTGCTACCGGCGGGATGCTGCCTGACGAGAAATACCTCGCCGGCGCGGGCCTGCCAGTGGTCGGCGCCCAGCAGGCGCATGCAGGAGCGGAGGAACAAGACGCGGCGCGTTATCGCTGGCTACGTGAGAGCTGGGTTAGCTGGGGAAAAGATCTCCTGGGCAGTGCCACCCCGCTCTTCAAGCGCAATACATTGGACGAAGCGGTCGACGCAGCTATCCGTGCCGCTCAGGAAGGAGGTGCAGCATGCTGACCGACGAGCAAATCGTACATGTCCTGAGGACCAGGGTGCATTGCCCGACCTACTACGTCAGGAATGTGTTGCGGGAAACGGCTCCGGGCCTGACTACGGCAGCCCTCCGGCGCCGCCTGCTGAAGATGGAGGCTGCCGGCGTTGTCACCCGCCACCAGGGATGGACCACATCCAACCAGATTTGCTGGGTCGCCACTGGCAGCGCAGCTATCCAGGCTGCTGCTCAAGGAGAGAAGGCATGAGCCTCGCATTCGAAGCGATGAAATTCGCGCGCCACACGCACCGCGACCAGGTGCGCAAGTACACGGGACAGCCTTACGCAGATCACCTTGCGGAAGTGGCCGGGATCGTGGCCGCAAGCGAGTTCCATTGGCACGCCGCCCCTCTGCTGGGGCAAGCGATGATCGCGACGGCTTGGCTGCACGACTGCATCGAGGATCAGGACGTGAACCGCGACGAGCTGCTGGATCGGTTTGGCACCACCGTGCTGTGCGGGGTATGGGCGCTGTCCGACCTGGAGGTCGGCAATCGCGTCGAGCGCAAGGCGGCAAGTCGGGCGCGCCTCGCCGCGGCCCCTGGCTGGGTCCAGACGATCAAGGTCGCCGACCTGATCAGCAACACAAGCTCGATCGTCCAGCACGACCCGAAATTCGCTGTCGTCTACCTGGAAGAGAAGCGCCTGCTGTTGGATGTCCTGACAAATGCCGACGCGGGGCTGGTGGCGATGGCGCGCGCCCAGATCGGGGCGGGAGGGCCGGATCATGCCTGACGAACTCCGCCGCATAGGCGCGCAGATGGCGAACGTGATGTACCAACTGGCCCAGCGCCCGGGCGATGCGCTGACGCCCCAGGTGGCGGCGGTGATGGATGACCTGCGCAAGCAGTGGGATGCTGCGGCCGGCGCCAACCACACGCCGCCGCAGCCGGCGAGCCTGCGCGGGCGACACGTACACGCGGTGATTGTCGACGAGATCCTCGGAGGCGGCCAGTGATCCTGAACAGCATCCAGCATAACGCCCGCCGCGACCACCTGTGTGCCAGCTGCGGCATGACGATCCGCGCCGGCGAGCGGTATGTGCGCGACCAGGTGCCGGGCGGCGGGCTGGTGGCGAAGAAGCCGATGCACGGCAAGTGCTACGCGGGGCTGTTGGCCAGCGCGAACAAAGTCAAGAGCGTAGGAGCGAGGGAGCAATGATGGAGCAGATGTTTCTCGACGACAGCGAGCTGCAGAGCATGACGAAGCGCAAACAGAGGTCGGCCCAGGCGAAAATGCTACGCTCGATGGGGATCGCCTTCAAGGAACGTGCCGACGGCACCCTGGCGGTCCTGCGCGCGCACGTCGAAAAAGAATTCGGCGCCGGCAAGGATCGGCAGTCGAAGACCAAGGAATTTGTACCGAACTGGAGTGGGCTGAATGCCTAGAAAGCGCAACAAGGAGAATGTCGGGCTGCCGGCACGGTGGAAGATCGAGCACGGCGCGGTCTACTACCAGGTGCCGGTCGGACTGGAGGATCGCTGGGACGGAAAGAAGAAATTCCGGCTCGGCGCCACCCTGCCCGACGCCTACAAGGAATGGGCCAAGCGTCTGGAGTCCGTCGACCAGGCGCGGTCCATCGGCGCACTGCTCGACCGATACGCGCTCGAAGTGGTGCCGACGAAAGCGACGCGCACCCAGGTGGAGAACCAGCGGGCAATACGCTCCCTACGAGCCGTGTTCGGCGAGGCGCTGCTGACCTGGCTCCGGCCGCAACATGTCTACCAGTATGCGGACAAGCGCAAGGCAACGCCGGTCGCGGCGAACCGCGCGATCGACGTCCTGTCGCATGCCTTCACCATGGCGGTCATGTGGGGCCTCATGGACCGGCACCCGTTCAAAGGCGAGGTGCGGCTGGCCGGCGAAAAGCCGCGCGACCGGTATGTGGAAGATTGGGAGCTGATCGAGTGCCTGTCGCTGCCGAGCAAGCATACCAAGGGCAGCGTGCTGGTGCTCCAGGCGTATATCCGGCTGAAGCTGCTGACCGGCCTGCGCCGCGGCGACTTGTTGCGCTTGACCAGCTCCGACCTGCAGGAGGACGGCATCCACGTCACGCCGAGCAAGACACAAGGCAGCACCGGCAAGCGGCTTATCATCGAATGGTCGCCGGAGTTGCGGGATGCTATCGCCGAGGCGAAGGCCGTGCGCCCAGTCGACATCGCGCCATGGCTGTTCTGCACCCGCAAGGGCGAAGGCTACTTCAACGAGGCGAAGGGAACCGCCAGCGGCTGGGACTCGATGTGGCAGCGCTTCATGGAGAGGATCCTGCTCGAGACGAACGTCAAGGAGCGGTTCACGGAGCACGACCTGCGCGCTAAGTGCGCCAGCGATGCCGAGTCCCTGGAACACGCCCGCGCCCTGCTCGCGCACGCCGACAGCCAGCTCACGCAGCGCGTTTACCGGCGTCGACCAGAGCGGGTGAAGCCGGGGAAATTGGCATTTGAATAGCGCAAGGCCGATTGAGTAGCGCAATGCTCAAAATATGAGCAGCAAGCAGCTTCGGCAAGCGATTGAAACGATTGGATATTTTGGCCCGCCCTGAGGGAATCGAACCCCCGACCCACAGCTTAGAAGGCTGTTGCTCTATCCGACTGAGCTAAGGGCGGTCGTGAAAGTGGCGCTACTATAAACCGCAAGCATCGATGCTTGCAATATGGCAGGGCAAGCCCCGCAAGCGTAGCAATGCAGAAAATCTGCCGATCAAAACAAAACAGGCCGTCGATGACGGCCTGCCTTGATGAATCTTATGGTCGGAGTACAAGGATTCGAACCTTGGACCCCCTGGTCCCAAACCAGGTGCGCTACCGGGCTGCGCTACACTCCGCCGTGAGAAACATTATAGGCGATCCAGACGACAAAAGCCAGCCCCGGCTTGCGGCTGGCTGGCAATCTTTTACGCGGCCAGCTTGTCCGCGATGCGGCGCGCCATGCTTTCGGCCATCGCCGCCTCTTTCGCCTCGACCATCACACGAATCAATGGTTCGGTGCCGGACGCGCGGATCAGCACGCGGCCGTTGTCGCCCAGCTCGCGCTCGACGGCTTCCTTCTCGGCCACCAGCGCCGAATCAAGCGTCCAGTCGAAGCCCGGCGTGACCTTCTTGTTGATCAGGGTCTGCGGGAACAGTTGCAGCTCGCTGCAGCATTCGGCCAGCGATTTATTGCTGCGCACCAGGGCCGACAGCACTTGCAGGCTCGAGACGATGCCGTCGCCGGTGCTGTGCTTGTCGAGCGCCAGCAGGTGGCCCGAGCCTTCGCCGCCGAACAGCCAGCCGCGCTCTTGCATCACCTCGAGCACGTAGCGGTCGCCGACCTTGGCGCGCGCGAAGCCGATGCCCATCTGCTTGAAGGCGACTTCGAGCGCCATATTCGTCATCAGGGTGCCGACGGCGCCCGCCACCGGGCCGGTGCTCATGCGGTCGCGCACCATCACGTACAGCAGCTCGTCGCCGTTGTAGACGCGGCCGTTGGCGTCGACCATGATCAGGCGGTCGGCGTCGCCGTCCAGCGCGATGCCGAGGTCGGCCTTGTTGGCCACCACGGCTTCGGACAGCGCCTTCGGCGCGGTGGCGCCGAAGCCGGCGTTGATGTTGAAGCCGTCCGGCTGGGCGCCGATCGAGATGACTTCGGCGCCGAGTTCGTGGAACACATGCGGCGCGATGTTGTAGGCCGCGCCGTGGGCGCTGTCGACGACGATCTTCAGGCCGCGCAGGTCGAGTTCGTTCGGGAAGGTGCTCTTGCAGAATTCGATGTAGCGGCCCTGGGCGTCGCGCAGGCGGGTCGCGCGGCCGAGCTTATCTGAGGCGACGCAACCCATCGGCTGGTCGATCGCTTCTTCGATCTCGAGTTCGACGGCGTCCGGCAGCTTGGTGCCGTGTTCGGAGAAGAACTTGATGCCGTTGTCCTGGAAAGGGTTGTGCGAGGCCGAGATCACGACGCCGGCCTGCAGGCGCAGCGCGCGCGTCAGGTAGGCGATGGCCGGGGTCGGCATCGGGCCGGCCAGCATCGAGTCGACGCCGGCGGCGGACAGGCCGGCTTCCAGCGCCGCCTCGAGCATATAGCCCGAGATGCGGGTGTCCTTGCCGATCAGGACGACCGGACGGCCGCTGCTCGACTTGCGGCCCTTGGCCAGGACGGTGCCGGCGGCGTAGCCGAGACGCATCACGAATTCAGGAGTAATTGGCGCAACGCCCACCGTGCCGCGAATGCCGTCGGTGCCGAAATATTTCCGTGCCATCTAGTTCTCTTTTCTCTTATTGAAACGATTTTTACAGGACCGAGGAGGGATGCATTGCCGCATGCCACACCTTCATGGCATCGACAGTCTCCGCCACATCATGCACACGCACGATTCTAGCGCCATGCGCTACCGCAGCCAATGCCGCGCCGATGCTGCCGGCCACCCTTTGCTCGACTGGACGACCGGTGACGGCGCCGATCATGGATTTACGCGACATGCCGGCCAGCACCGGCAGGCCCAGTTCTTCACGCATGCGCGGCAAGCCGCGCAGCAGGGCGTAATTGTGGTCGACCGTTTTCCCGAAGCCGAAGCCGGGATCGACGCAGATGCGCTCGCGCTCGATGCCGGCGGCGGTCATCGCAGCGACCCGTTCTGCCAAGTACGCCATCACCTCCCCCACCACGTCGTCGTAGCGCGGCGCCTGCTGCATGGTGTCGGGCGTGGCCTGCATGTGCATGATGCACAGGCCGCAATCGCTGTCCTGCACCGCCTCGATCGCGCCCGGCGCGCGGAACGCGTTGATGTCGTTGATCATGTCGGCGCCGGCGATCAGCGCTTCGCGCATGACCTCGGGCTTGCAGGTATCGACCGACAGCGCGACGTCGAGCGTGCGCAGCGCATACAGGGTCGGCATCACGCGCCGCAACTCTTCGTCGAGCGGCACGCTTGGCGAGCCAGGCCGGGTCGATTCGCCGCCGATGTCGATCATGGCGGCGCCGTCCTTGATCATCGTCTCGGCATGGGTCAGCGCGAACTCGAGGCCCTGGTAGCGGCCGCCGTCGGAGAACGAGTCGGGGGTAATGTTCAGGATGCCCATCACCACTGGATAGGCAGATTCGGTTCCTTCCAGCGCGAAGCTGAATTGGCCGCATTGCAGTTTTTTGGTCATGGCGAAAAACAGAAAATCGGGGGTCAGATCTGACAATCAGACACGGCCTCGACAATAAATGCATTCAAAGCTTGAGGTCGTGTCCAAATGTCAGACCTGACCCCAGCTTTTGGAAAACAAAAAAGGCACCCTGACGGGTGCCTTTGATGGGAGGGACAGCGTCAGGCCGGTGCGGTGGCGTTCGGCGCCACGCCGCCCGAGCCGCTGTCGCCCGGCGGCGGACGCTTGGTCAGCACGGTCTTCGGCTGGCGCGGCTCGCGGCCGGCCATGATGTCGTTAATCTGCTCGTTGTCGATGGTTTCCCAGTCGAGCAGCGCCTTGGTCATCATCTCGACCTTCTCGCGGTTCTCTTCCAGCAGACGGCGTGCCAGCGCGTACTGCGTGTCGAGGATGGCGCGGATCTCGGCGTCGACCTTTTGCTGCGTCGCTTCCGAAATGGTCTTGGTGGCGCCGCCGAAGAAGCCTTCGTTCTCGCTGTCTTCGTAGACCATCACGCCCATGCTGTCGGACATGCCGAAGCGGGTCACCATCGAGCGTGCCAGCTTGGTGGCGCGCGAGAAATCGTTCGAGGCGCCGGTCGACATCTGGCCGACAAAGATCTCTTCGGCGATACGACCACCGAACAGGATGGAAATTTCTTCCAGCATCTTGTCTTTGTAGCCGGACAGAGCATCGTGCTCAGGCAGCTGCCAGGTCAGGCCCAGCGCGTAACCACGCGGCATGATCGTGACCTTGTGCACCGGATCAGCTTTCGGCAACAGCTTGGCGACCACCGCGTGGCCCGACTCGTGGTAGGCCGTATTACGGCGTTCCTCTTCGCGGATGACCATCGACTTGCGCTCAGGACCCATGTAGATCTTGTCCTTGGCGTCTTCGAAATCGATCATCTCGACCAGGCGCTTGCTGCGGCGCGCGGCGAACAAAGCGGCTTCGTTGACCAGGTTGGCCAGGTCGGCGCCCGAGAAGCCCGGGGTGCCGCGCGCCAGGATGTCGGCTTTCACGTCGGTGCCGATTGGCACTTTACGCA
>Ga0265798_10000534_pt1 | contig 62558 bp, 59 predicted proteins | sample P3T30metagenome_FD_192430 | JGI IMG/M metagenome (GOLD analysis project Ga0265798, IMG submission 192430) | Plant litter microbial communities from East Loma Ridge, Irvine, California - P3 T30 | ecosystem: Environmental > Terrestrial > Plant litter > Unclassified | place: USA: California... | reverse complement strand
AGTCAAAGGACGCAGAAGCCGTAGTCTCAGCAACCAAAGACGTCTCCGAGCCCACAACAACAGCGCCCGTCAAGCGGGACTACTTCAAATCAACCTCCCGCGACACCGCAAACCAGCCCTCATCCACCATATCCTCCGCCGATGCCACCGTGCGCGCCGCCCTTGCCAAGGTCCGCAACCTCGACGAGAACTCGACGCTCCTGCAGAACCTGGGCTCCACCGATCCCGACGACCCGCACTCCAAAGAAGCCCGCCTCAAGAAGCGCGCCGCCGAGCTCGCCGCTTCTGACCGCGACATGGAGGACATGGACCTTGGGTTCGGCGCCTCACGCTTCGACGACGCAGACGACATGGAGAGGGAAGGGGAGAAAGTCAAGTTCAGCCAGTGGAAGGGGCTGGGTGCGAACGGCGAGGGAGATGGCGACGATGACGATGCACGCGAGGCGAAGAAGGCGCGCAAGCGGGGGCCGAAGAAGAAGAGGGGGGATAAGAACAAGGCAGAGGATGTGCTGAATGTCATGGAGAGGCAGAAGAAGGAGAAGAAGGATAAGCCGTTGGGATGAAGTAGTATTGCTATGCGCCGTCAGGGATGATATAGTCTCGAACGCCTTCGGTGCTGTACAAGATCACCACGGACTTCTCGTCCAGGCCCAACGCCTCTCTCTCCTCTTGACACGCCTTTCTCAGCGCACTCAACGTTGAAGCACCGCACGGCCCGTTCTTAACTCCCTGGCCGTGCAAGTAAAGCAGATCGTGATGGACATCGACATCCGTCACCGTCAAGCTTGCGTCCACACCATGCTTCAACACCTCCCACGCCGTCAGAGAAGTCGTTCCGCAGTTGAGCCCGTTCATGATCGTATGTCCCGTTTTGATGGACGTGATCTTCCCCGCCTCTAAGCTGCTTTTCAAAGACGCTGCTTCGGTTGGCTCGACGGCGATGAACTTTGCGGTCGGTGATTTGGCTTTGTAGTGTGCAGCTACTGACTCTGCCCATGAGCCGGCGCCAACTCCTGCTATTGCGTGCGTTGCACTGGGGAGGTGGAGTTCCTTGAGCTGGGTGTCTACTTCGGCGAGCATGGTTTTGTAGCCTTCCACGACCCACTATCCATTATTAGATGACGTGAAGACAGAAAGCAGTAGATTGAATACCTTAGGAATCTGCTCATAGCCTGCATATGCAACATCCATAACCAACAGGCCGCCTTTTTCGGCTTCATCTTGCGCATATCTGACCGAGTCATCATAGTCGCCGTCAACGACAATGACGTTCCCTCCCTCGCCTTCGATCTTCTTCTGAGTGGCCAAATCCATAAAATCTGGAACAAACACCGTGGCTGTGATCGACAGATACTTCGCCATGCGCGACACTGCCCGTCCCCAATTGCCCTCCGTACATGTGACTAGTCGGATGCCTTGTGCTTTCGCTGCTTTCCCGACTTCTTCTACAGATCTTCCCGGCGGCACATTACACTTCTCTGCGACAGCTTTGTAGACAGCCCACGATGCACCTAGAATTTTGAAGGCTGGCAGGCCGAGGCGATTTGATTCATCTTTCATGAAAACGTGCTTCAGACCCAGGTCCTTTGCGACATCGGGAAGAGATACTAGTGGTGTGACTGCGTAATCTGGAAGGCTGCGATGGAATGGTTCGACTTCTGGGTTGAAGGAGCCGGTGAAGGACCATCTGGATGCCTCTGGACTAAGGTACATGGTTACTTCCAGGATTATTGCTCGATTGGTGGGTGGATGCTAGAGGATCTTGATTGTTTGTAATAGTGTGGGAAGGCTATATATCTTTGACTTTAACGCAGGTGTGTGGAAGGGCGTGCGGGCGTGTAGGGCGTGAGGTGTCCACCAATGAATGCAGACCTTGTTTGTGGAGGATATTATCGGTGTACATGTTGTGAAACAAAGTCAGCAAGGCGGGTAATTGGCCGTCGGAATATTGGTAGCTAAAAGCACGTGTTATGATAGTGATGACGGGAATGACTTTACAAGGGGATGTACACCAAAATGGGGGAAGCTTCAATGTTTACTCTCCAGCACACTGATTCCTTTCGTGGTAATTCTTGTTGCCTGCAGCACTCGTCGAAGTATGCTTCGAAAGCGAGCCGAGGCACCCCGACGTCATACCTACCTAAGTCCGAAGGCAGCAGAAGCTCACGCTCAATGTTCACTCCACCAATGTCAACACCACGCTCTTCCGTTCAGACTGCTGCGGGCAATATCCCTCAAGTGGTCTTGCGGCCAACCTGGGATAATGCCGTTGCCTGTTTCTATCTACCCAAAGTAAGACGCCCTCTGCACTCCAGGTTTCGTCGCTAACAGGCAACACTCGCAGGCCGTGATCTTCTTCCTCGCGCACCCGTTTCTATACCCACTACTCAAGGCACGACTACTGCCGGCGGTACTCCTCTCGTTGTTCATCATCACGAACCTCTTCGTCTGGACGTACATACCGCAGGTCCTCTTCCTCAAGATATTCCAGAGCCACGGATCTGCATGGGTCAACGGCACATTTCTAGTGCTCGGAGAGGGAGCAGCGGTCACGGCTCTGCTGTTCGAATCATTCTTAGTGGTACGTGTCATCCCGAGAGATGCATATATGTCATTTACTGACGCCGCCCAGGACGAGTCACAAGTGGACATATTCGATGCGGTCTTGATATATAAGGGCCATGAAGATCTGGTCCGTCAAAACCGCCCCGTCAGTGAAGATTCACTCAACGATCCCGTACGCCGCCTGGGAAAGCCCACTCGCTCCTCGGAGTACGCGCCATTCAGCTTCCGCCAAATCGCAGAATTTGTTGTCCTCCTTCCCATCAATTTCATCCCATGGGTCGGTGTGCCACTTTTTCTGTTACTGACAGGCTACCGCGCTGGACCACTTCAACATTGGCGCTATTTCCAGCTTCTGGGCTATGATCGTAAGCAACGCAACGCGTACGTGGGTAGAAGGCGTTGGCAGTACATGTGGTACGGTGCTGTGTACTTGTTCATGCAGCTTGTGCCGCCCTTCTCCATGTTCTTCTTGTTGACAGCTGCTGTAAGCTCGGCTTTGTGGGCGGCAGATCTTGAGACGGCAAAGCGACAACAAGAGCAGAGAGCATTGGCTCCGCAGTACACAGACGATTCAGATACCACTGTCTGATTGGTATTAGAATTTAAGACGAACAATACAAAGCTGTTAGGATGTAATTGCACAGACAAGAAAGGCGTGATTATGGAATCGAAACATCACACCCGCTCTGTGGTACCTAGCACCATCCATTTTGATTCTAAAGAGTCCCGTGACGATGAAGTTCATAGTGAGACCCAGAGACAACAGCGTTGCTCAACTTGTAGATATCGCGAGCAAATCATGGTGTTGCGCCTACTACTGGCACTGACGGTACGGAGTACTGCAGGCAATAGTCTCCGAGCAGCCACTTGGCAGAAGGTATGGGAACTGCTGTATATGTGCTTTGCCACTAAGGTGGGCTGAATGTGTAGATTTGCGTTATCTGATTGGAGTAGGCTGAATAGTTTCACGTTGTAAACAGACGCCAAGTGGCCAGTTGGAGACTATCGTGCAGTACATATGTAATTAAGTTTCGAACTCTCGAACCAACATTGCCCAGGTGAAGCTGCATGCGTCAGTCATGGCGCACGGGCCTCCGCCAGGCAGCTGCCAACTGCAGGTACTCGTCGTCGTCATGCCGGTTGTTTAGCGGGTCCCGGTCCGGTCTCGTGTTACAGCTTCCCCAGCCATCTCCACTGCGCCTCAGCAGCTTACCTCCATCATCTCTCACCCGAGCTCCTCTCCCATCATATCCCCCATCCATCCGCCATTCATCGAGCCGTTTACTCCGACACACCAAAATGAAGTCTGCTCTTCTTGTAGCAGCGTCCGCCGCTGGTGCGGCGGCTGCTATCCACAGAATGCCCCTCAAGAAGGTCGCTCTGGCCGACCAAATCGTGCGTGGCCATGACAAACGTTCTCAATCTCAACGACTCTAACAACTTCCAGAGCCACATGAGCATCCAGGACCAGGCCCGCCATCTTCAGCAGAAGTACATGGGTGGCAACTCTATCGTTGACCAGGCGCTCAAGACGCCCTACACTGGTGACGGAAAGATCGGGCACGCAGTTCCGGTCGAGAACTTCCTGAATGCTCAGTGTAAGCCCGCGCATTTGTTTACGCTCCCCGGAGACCACTAATCGCGACCAGACTTCTCAGAGATCTCCCTCGGCACGCCACCACAGACCTTCAAGGTCGTACTCGACACTGGCAGCTCCAACCTCTGGGTACCAGGCTCCGAGTGCAGCTCGATCGCCTGCTACCTTCACACCAAGTACGATGCCTCGTCGTCATCCACTTACAAGAAGAACGGCACCAAGTTCGAGATCCGCTATGGCTCCGGTGAGCTGAGCGGTTACATCTCCAACGATGTCTTCCAGATCGGCGACCTCAAGGTGAAGCACCAGGACTTCGCTGAGGCCACGTCCGAGCCCGGTCTCGCTTTTGCTTTCGGCAGGTTCGACGGCATCATGGGTCTCGGCTACGACACCATCAGCGTCAAGGGCGTTGTCCCTCCCTTCTACAACATGATTGACCAGGGCCTGCTCGACGAGCCCGTGTTCGCTTTCTACCTTGGCGACACCAACGAGCAGCAGGAGTCTGAAGCTACATTCGGTGGCATTGACGAGAGCCATTACACCGGCAAGCTCATCAAGCTCCCCCTGAGGCGTAAGGCGTACTGGGAGGTTGACCTCGATGCGATCACATTCGGCAAGGAGACCGCTGAGATGGACAACACTGGTGTCATTCTTGACACCGGCACATCCCTGATCGCTCTTCCTTCCACCATTGCTGAGCTCCTGTATGTATCCTTTGATTGCCACTGGACGTGACATCGCTAACAGAATTAGGAACAAGGAAATCGGTGCGAAGAAGGGATTCAACGGCCAGTACACCATTGAGTGCGACAAGCGCGCCAGTCTGCCCGACTTGACCTTCACTCTGACCGGCCACAACTTCACCATCGGCCCCACAGACTACATTCTCGAGGTGCAGGGCTCTTGCATCTCGTCGTTCATGGGCATGGACTTCCCCGAGCCCATGGGCCCGCTGGCCATTCTCGGTGATGCCTTCCTCAGGAGGTGGTACTCTGTTTACGATTTGGGCAACAACGCCGTTGGCCTCGCCGCGTCCAAGTAAACCAAGTGTAGCGTAGCAGCAGCGGGATAGCCCGACTACTTGTGGAGGATTCTGCGTTGTAGGAACAGCACTGCTGGCACAAATTGTAGTGACCATTCTCGTTTTTGTATGATCAGTCGGTGTTGGGCTTTGTAATGAATCAGTGCATGACCATGCGAAAACGCGTAGAATGACATCTGAAAGTGACTCCTCTATCGATAACCAAATCCAATGACGCAACTGTAGCTGTCATTTCAATTATTCAAATCCAGCGAGCGTGTCAAACGTCAGGTGGACGGTGCTTCGGTGGGCTGTACATTGCAGGCCGTATTTGTTGAGGCGAATAGCGAGCGTGACAGGCTACCATGGACATGGACCTTATCATTCAACCCACGCATGTGATAGCCTGTCTGTCAGTGTCAGCGTTGGCTTTCATGCACTGCTCATAATGTAGCGACTAGCCAACCTCGTGCTGTAGCCTGGACAGACGCATATTACGAGTTTGTTGTCTTGCTGCGGCACCTCCGAGCAACCGCACTTCCACTCCAACCTGGTACTCACTACCAGAACGCGCGCACGCGCCACGCACACCTCTCATGGCGTCACAGGACAGAGGGCGGGACAGCAGCAGTAGGAAGCTGATGAAGAGGCGCAAAGAGAAAGCGAAAGAGGCGCGCGGAATGTCGCTGGACATGCCAGACCGCTTCAGGAGCGGCGACGATGCGGACCAGGACGTGACTGCGCCGAAGCGCAGCGACACGGTCTCGATGAACCAGTCCCTCTTCTCCATGATAGCACGCGCGGGGCAACAGTCACAAGTAGACCTCGGGGCGATGCAGGAAGTCGACTCGGGCGATAGCGACAACGACGAGGGCAAGCGCAGGTCCCCGTACCACAGCCTCGACGGCGCTGCGAGAATAAGCAGGCTGAGCACGGCAAACGACTTTCAGGCGCCACCCGTAGAGCCTCAAGATGCGAGAGCCGGCCAAGGCAGGCACAGGCGGGCGCTCTCGGAGAACAAGCTGCTGCGCTCGTTGCCCAAGCTCAAGATGGCCGGCAGGAGGGAAAGCAAGACAGACGTTCAGCCTGCAGACCAGATGTCTTCGTCCCAGTTCCTGCCACCGCGACCATCGATAGAGCCCCAGACTACCCCAGCAGGCGAGCTGCCCTCGAGGCCCAAGTCCAAGATCACACCAGACGAGGACATACAGGTAGAGCAAGGCAGGACTTCTGGTAAGCGAAGCAGGCACGGAAGCTCGGCAGCGGCCACTACGAGCAAGGAACCTGTTACGCTCGCAAAACGGATTCAGCACATCTTCGAATTTGAGCATGTCGAAGAGGTTATATCTGAGTACCCCTGCTGGCTCCTCCAGAGCATACTGCTGCAGGGATACATGTACATAACTCAGAAGCACGTCTGCTTCTATGCCTACATTCCGAAGAAACATGTAAGTCTATCAATAGACTCGAGATCGAACACGCCCTTGATGTTGACTAATGTTCACAGCACGATGTTAGCAAAACTGGCTATCTGTACAAGCGCGGCCGGTCGAAGTACAACCGTTACTGGTTCATCTTGCGCGGTGACGTACTTTCATACTATACCAACCCAACCGAGCTATACTTCCCTCGGAATCGACTCAACCTACGGTATGCCATCTCGGCTGAGGTAATCGAAAGTAAGAAGAAGGCCGACGAAGAGACCGCCTTCATGGTCACGACGGACGAGCGAAAGTACCAGTTCAAAGCCGACAGCGCAGCTAGTGCAAAAGAGTGGGTCAGGTCTATACAGAAGGTCATCTTCCGTACGCACAACGAAGGGAATAGCGTCAAAATTTCTCTCCCGATACAGAACGTCCTCGAGATTGAGGAGAGCTCCATCCTGGACTTCGCAAACACGGTCAAAGTTCGCGTTGTGGACAATGGCGAAACGTTCGCTATCGACGAGGTATGTGTGTAGACTCATTATCTGAAAATGTTACTGACCTGTCCAGTACTTCTTTTCCTTCTTCAATAAAGGACAGGACGCGCTCAACGTGTTGCGTATAATGATCAACGATAACGAGCATCACCAAGCTTCGGAAAGCCAGTCGAACAGCCCAGCACGCGCGCCCCCGGCACTCCCGGGGCACCGCGAGTCTGTGGCCTCTCCGATTAGCGCTGGTGACTCTCCGCACATCACGGAGAACGTACGGGCCACTCTCCTACCCCTACCGGGCCCACACGTTGGCAGGTCTAGCATCAGCGATAGATCCGCTCGCTCCAGTGCAGACATCCCTCGAAGGAGCTGGGATGTACGACGAAGCATGGATGCGAGTCGCACACTCCGGCGCTCAAGCCAGGAAGTACGACGAAGCTTCAGCGGTAGTCATAATGAGAGGCAGCCGAGGGGCCGTGCAGGTGATCAATCGCCTCTATCCCCAGTCGCTGCAGATGCTGAATCGGCAACCCTTTCACTTGACCCTGGCACCGAGTCTTCAGCGGCTGTGCAGTCGATGGACGAGAGTAGCGCCTCAGCCTCTCAGATTTTGAATCGTTCGGATGTTTTTCGGGCACCTGCAATTCATTCACCTAGCCTGTCACATGTTGAGCAGTCCGGGCACGCCGCTCGTCATTCACAGGACACAACACGATCTTCTGGACCGGGCACGCAACTCAAATTGCTCAACCGTCCCCTCAATCGCCCCAGCAACGCTCCTGAGGTTGAGGAAGACACAGATCCGGGACAAGCGCCCCGACTTTCAAATTCCTCCTCCGCTCTGCAAGATATCGCTTCTTACCCACTCCAAAAAGCGTCTGGTCTAGCAGGATTTCTTCGCACACGCTCCAAGAGGATGGGGAACATTCTTGCATCAGAGTCGATGGGTTACTATGAGAAGGTCTCTGGGATGTTAGCTGGAGGTCGCAAACACTATAACACCGCAGATGGATTAGAGCCTGACGACCAAGTACACGGCTTTGAGGACGATGACGATGCCGCAAAGGCTGGTGAAAACTTCCGCGAGCACTTTGGCTTCTCCGGCACTGAAGTCCTATCGTCGTCCTTTTTCGCCTCGCTCCAACGAGTTCTCCCAAACTATGGCAAAATCTATATCAGTGGACACTACCTCTGCTTCCGTAGCTTGATGCCCACGTCAAAGACCAAGGTTTGTTATCACTTCCTCCCCTCCAAGATATTAATACTCACATACCGCAGATCATACTGCCGATGAAGGACATCGAGAACGTCAACAAAGAGCGAGGGTTCCGAATTGGCTATCATGGCCTGGCGATCGTGATCAAGGGCCACGAAGAGCTCTTTTTCGAATTCTCGAAAGCCGAGTACCGAGACGAGTGTGCTATCACAGTGCTTCGTATCCTGGAAAACACCAAGTATCTCGGGGACGATGACTCAGTATCCTCAGGTTTGGACAGCGACGACGAAGCAGCCAAAGTCGAGCATGATCTTCTACAGCAGGCGCGCAAAGGTTCTGACGCGATTGGAGAAGTCGATTTCTCGGAAATTGCCCGTGCTGTAGATCATGATCGCATTCCGCTGATTTTCGACGACCCACTGGCATCTTTTGTAGATTTCAAACCATCGGAGCCTTTGACCATTGTCTGCCTGACCATCGGGTCTCGCGGCGATGTGCAGCCTTACATATCCCTATGTAAAGAACTCCTGAAGGAAGGGCATAAGCCACGCATAGCAACACACGCTGAATTCGAGCCGTGGGTGCGCAAGCATGGTATAGACTTTGCTCCGGTTGATGGCAACCCAGCTGAGCTGATGCGAATCTGCGTCGAACACGGCATGTTCACGTACGGTTTTCTGAAAGAGGCGAACGAGAAGTTCCGAGGCTGGCTCGACGACGTCTGCAGTTCGTCGTGGCGTGCTTGTCAAGGCGCTGATGTGCTCATTGAAAGCCCCAGCACGATGGCTGGAATACACATCGCCGAAGCCTTGGAGATTCCGTACTTCCGCGCATTCACAATGCCATGGACGCGCACCCGAGCATATCCTCACGCATTCTCGGTTCTCGAGAAGAAGATGGGTGGCAACTACAACAGTCTTACCTATCAGATCTTCGATAGGGTTTTCTGGGAAGCAATCTCAGGCCAGATCAACAAGTGGCGCCGCTCGGAATTGGGTCTGCAGAAGACATCAACGAGCAAGATGCAGGCGAACTCCCGACCGTTCTTGTACAACTTTAGCCCTTATGTGGTGCCACCACCACTGGACTGGCCTGACTGGATCCGTGTCACAGGCTATTGGTTCCTAGACGAGGCCGATATGTACGAGCCCCCAGCGGACCTCATGGCGTTTATTGAGCAGGCGCGCAAAGACAACAAGAAGCTAGTCTATGTGGGCTTTGGTTCAATTGTCATCGAGGACCCCGCTGCTCTTACGAAAACAGTGGTGGATTCAGTACTAAAAGCTGACGTACGCTGTGTGCTGTCAAAGGGCTGGTCCGATCGGCTGGGAACCAAAGACGCATCCAAGCCCGAGGTACCCCTACCAGCAGAGATGTTCCAGATACAGTCCGCACCTCATGACTGGCTGTTCAAGCAGATGGACGCGGCAGTACATCACGGCGGGTCCGGCACCACAGGAGCCAGTCTACGAGCCGGCATTCCCACAATTATCAAGCCGTTCTTTGGAGACCAGTACTTCTTCGCTTCGCGTGTCGAAGACTTGGGCGTAGGCATATGGATGAAGAAGGTCAACACTACTGTCTTCAGTCGTGCTTTGTGGGAAGCAACCAACAGCCAGCGCATGATCATCAAGGCCAAGGTCTTAGGCCAGAAAATTCGGAAGGTAGGAGCGCATTCTTTGTAAACAGCAGACGTAATGCTAACAGGACCTAGGACAACGGCGCACAAGTTGCTATTCAGACCATCTACCGCGAACTAGACCGCGCGCGCACGCTGATCAAGAAGCACGCCAAGCAGGACGGCGACCAGACAGACGACTTCGAGGAGGATTGGACGCTGGTAGAAGAGGGAGAGGAGTTCGATAACTCGGCGTATCCGTTGCAGGCACAGCAAGCGCTTATGGGTATTAGCCAAGATGCTTCTCGGACTGGGGGTGGTTCGTTGGCGTTGGGAAGCATGGTGTTGAAGGGAGCGCAGAAGCGTACTTCGGAGTCGGGTCAGCGAGATTGACCTGGCGATTTTCTTAGCATAGCATAGCGACATGGCGTTATTGACAGAAAGGTATGGGTAACTGAGCACTTGATCGTCAGCTGTACGCATGTATGACTTGAACAACCCCCTAGTTGACTCATGGCAGACTGAAGTGCCGCGCCATAGCCACGGCCGAAATCGAAATCGTGGCTGCCTAGTGGAAGCAACGCATAAAGTCAGACGATTTCCGCTGCCAGCGTAAAGGCAGCCGTGCGCGTTCTTTGATGGGCTGCATCCGAGCATTCGACGAACACGGGCGGCAGCGACGACGCTCCTTTGTTCGGTTTGCGTGTGTAGTGTCGACATGCACGTGACCACAAGGACAGGGCTCCACTTAAGCTAGCCCTGGAGTCGCGAGCCGCGACTACATAAAGCTCGCGAAATCCCCCGCGAAAGCATCTCGAAATGCCAAGATTCTGGAGATCAACGCAGGCATATCCCAATATATGCTCAACTACTGCTCTGAATGCGATTGCCTCTGTAGCCACCACCCATTAGCCGTCATACCGGTAGCTCGTCGCGTCCTTGTCCAGCTTCACCGCGGAGGTCCGCATCGCGACACCGCACCACACCACCACCACACCTCCACACTACACCACAACGGGGCGCATGGGCGCACACACCAACGATGAAGATCTCGTCGCCGCCGGGGATGCGCTATCCCTGCACAGTCCACAGCCTGCAGAAAGACCGCGGCGGCCATGTTGCGCGCGGCGACAAGCTGTTCACGTACTACTTCGAGGAGGACGTCACCGAGAGCGACAAGTACGGCGTCGAGCACAAGACCACCAAGAAGCGCTTCCACGGCTTTGAGGCGAGCATCGAGGGCAGCGTCGAGCGCTGGCTCGTCAAGCCGGGCACCCTCCTGACGCGTGCGGGCGTCGGTCTGCTCGAGATCGAGGAGCCGTGCTCCCACGAGACGCAGTTCGGCGGCCTCTGCGTCGACTGCGGTAGGGACATGACCGAAGTCAGCTACCTCACCAAGGCGCCCGACGTCACGCGCGCCACGGTCAACCTCACCCACGACAACACGGCCCTGCTCGTCAGCCACAACGAGGCCGTGCGCGCCGAGGAGGACACCAAGAAGCGCCTGCTGAGCTCCCAGAAGCTGACGCTGATTGTCGATCTCGACCAGACCGTCATCCACACCACCTGCGAGCGCACCGTCGCTGAGTGGCAGGCCGACCCCGCCAACCCTAACTACGACGCCGTCAAGGACGTGCAGGGCTTCCAGCTGGCCGACGACAACGTCTCCAACGTGGCCGCGAACTGGTACTACGTCAAGCAGCGACCCGGCCTCAGGGGCTTCTTCGACCGCATGGCCAAGATGTACGAGATGCACGTCTACACCATGGCCACACGCGCCTACGCGCAGGCCATCATGAAGATCATCGACCCCGAGCGCAAGTACTTTGGCGACCGCATTCTCAGCCGCGACGAGAACTACACGGACAAGCTGAAGAACCTCACGCGCCTCTTCTACCAGAACACCGCCATGGTCGTCATCATCGACGACAGGGCAGATGTGTGGCAGTACAGCCCCCACCTTGTCCGCGTGCCTGTCTTCAACTTCTTCCTGGGCGCAGGCGACATCAACGCAGCGTTCTTGCCCAAGCAACAGGAACTGGTGACCCAGTCCAAAGACAAGCCAGCAGCACCCGCCCCTGCCCCAAAGACTGCGACCCCCGAAGGCAGCCCTGTCGCTACAACCGTCTCTGTCGCTGGTAAGCCTGCTGATCCAGAGGCTGGGAATGGCGACTTGAACGAGATCGGCCAACAGCTTATGACACTGGCCGCAGGAGAGGGCGGCGAAGTGCTCGAGCAGCAGGCAAAGGAACAGGAGAAGGTCATCATCGCACAACAAACCGAGCGGCCACTTCTACAACAGCAGCTGATGCTCGATAAGGAGGATGCGCAAGCCGAAGAGACAGAGGACGTTCCTATGGCGGAGAACGGAAATGGCGAGCAGAGCGAGCAGCCAAAGCCTCGCCATAGCATCCTCAAAGACGACGATCGCGGCCTGGACATCATCGAACAGCATTTGAAGCAGGTGCACCGGACCTTCTACGACGAGTACATGAAAGCCAAGGCAGTGCCAGCTGGTGGCAGGATTGCTGAGCTGAAAGGCGAGAAGAGCCCGAAGAAACGGGCGCTGAACGATGTCCTTCCAGACGTTGCTGAGATCATGCCGCGGATCAAGGAAGAGGTTCTCGACGGCGCAGTTGTCGTCTTCTCGGGAATCATACCGCTGGGCATGGATGTTCAAACGTGAGATCCTTATGCTATCTCTCGTGTCGTCTACTAACGATTAGCAGTTCTGACTACGCACTTTGGATCAAGAGCTTTGGCGCCCAGGTCACCACTCGTATAGATCGACGTACGACGCACGTAATCGCCAACCCTGACCGGAAGACGTCAAAGGTCAAGCAAGCAGCAAGATATCCAAGAATCAAGATCGTGAATCCCGAATGGATGTTCCAATGCTGTACACGATGGGAGCATGTACAAGAGACGCCATACCTGATCGAGATTTCTGCTGCTGAACGCGAAGGCTCCCCTTTTGGAGAGGTCGAAGAAGATGAAAGCCTGGGAGCAACTGGCGATGAGGAACCGGATGCGCCTGCTGATTCTCCAGTCTCACTTGACTTGACGGAAGAGAATTGGAATTCTGTCGATGCCGAACTGAATGACTTTTTGAACGGATCCGACACCGACGACGACCACGAATCTGACTCGGATAGTGTACGATCAGATAACAGCACAGCCTCTGACGCAAAACCGAACAAGAAGCGGAAGCGTGAGAATAAATCCACAGATGTTAGCGAAGCCGAGGAGAGCGACGGCAGCATCGACTCAGCATCGAAGCTGCAACGTAGGAAGAAGCGCACGATGGAACGAGTCACCTCTCTTACAAACGTAACAACGTTGTCCAAATCGTCGGGACTGCCCAGCCCAGAGACGACTGGCCCAGAAGAAGGACAGGCCGACGACGACGAGAATGGTCCAGAGACGAATGGTGTCGCCCCAGACCTGCAGTATGACGACGACGACGCACTGGAGGCGGAGCTCATGGCTGGTTTTGACGGAAGTGATGATGAGGCATAGATGCGTTTTGCTTGGCGTAACTTTACATTTGCATTTTCTTTTACCTGCATAGCGTGGTGTTTGGGCTCAGGCGTAATTCTTTTGGGTCTTGAGATACCTCCTGGACTGTCAGGCGGAGCTTTGGCGCGCCTGCATACGAAATCGCGGGCTTGGTCATACCATGAATTTTGCTCTACTTACACGAGAGCTTAAATTTCATTGTCTGCTGTACTACCCGATGAAGCATACACGCGAGAATGCAGTTGTATCTCTTGGTCCAAAGAAGCTAACCGTGGCTTCAATCAAGTACACAGTACGCGTAATCTCAGTGTTGTAGAGTGAATAGCGCACTTCTCGAGGAGATTTTGACCTTCGCTTGTACGTGACGACAGGTTGTGAGGACCAGTGATTCACTCCCGGTTTTGTGGATGACTTCTCTCACGTGCTGCTGCACGGCCGCCGCTACTGAAAGAGCGCCACGACATCCGGGGCCCGCCCGCGTGCGTAAGAAGTGGGGCAGCATGCTTGATGAGGCTGAAGCTGATGATTGCTTTTTGGCTGCCTTCACAAATTTCCAGCCTCTCCGCCCTTTTCATTCTCACACGACGGCAGGCCCACGCTTACCGGTCGCTTTCAGCTTGTGTGCAGCAACGCATTCATTATCGTCACCGTCTAGGCACCAGCGTCAGCAGCAAATATTCTCGACTATCAATAAAGCAGCTGCATATACCAAACGCGGCTTGAAATCGATAACCTTGCGAATACCATCTGGCGGTGTAGGAGGGCAAGATGGCGTCACGTTTGAGCTTCATGGATCTTTCGGTGGATTTGAAGACGATCATTGTACAGCATGTGAGTAGTGTTTCTAAAAGTGTCGCACACCACGCCGTGGCTTTTTGACATTTGCAAAGCTGGCGAACGCTTGAATTTAGCAGGCGGGACTCGCAGAGCATTTTGACACTCCCTAGAGCGAATGAACTGATGCCGCATAGATCAACCGACCTACAGATCTACGGAATATCTGCCTCACAAGCAAACAACTGCACGAAATTGCTGCACGTCAGCTGTACTACGAGGTCACTCTCGAATTAGGATCTCCTAATGACTTCCGCCTCGGAGCATTCCTCAGTCCCAAGAACATTGGCCTCCAGCACCTTCGGAAGCTCGATCTCTACCTCGCGGATGTTATGGACAAGTGCAATCAGCAGCAGCAAGCAAACTTCGCGATACGGATGATCCTAGAACTGCTGCCAGAGAACATACTAGAGAAGTTCTCATGGCATCCCTGGTCGTAGGTAGCATAACTTTGATCACGACTTCTGAGACATGTACTGACTTACACGAACTTCTAGTCCCTTCTCTGGCGATAATCTGGTTCTGCTGTACAAGAAGCAGAAGCGCATGAAGTGGATGGAGAGCATCGCGCTCGACAGACAAGTCATAGAAGAGCTCGAGAAGTTCCCGAATCTGGGCAGTGTCTTCGATAACGTGCGGAAGATTGGCCTGTATCCCGACTCACGCGATGTACTGGACTTCTGCCACTTCTTGCTAAAGAATTCAGCGGGCAAGAGGTTGGAGAAGATGACGCTCCATGCAAGCTTCGACGAGATGGACCCTCCTGTGCCAGAACAGGAGCTTCATGACACTTCAATAGAGCTTGGTCTCATCACCCGGACGATGTTTAGTCATATGATACCCTTCGCCAAATGCACACCCATTGTTCTCAAAGAGATCACACTCCAAAAGCTGCGGCTACGTTACGCGGCGGACACATACTGCAAGATCATCGATTTTCGATCTGTAAAGAGCATCCGTGTTTTTAGTTGCGCTGGCGCAGATGCACTCTTCGCGGAGCTTTCTAAGAGCACCAAGCTCCCCGACCGATTGGAGACTCTGGAGTTCAAGCACCACGATAACGAGGAGAACGACGGTCTTCTAGCCGTGGATGGCTTCATGTGTCTAGTATCTGGAATCAAGACGCTCACACTCGACATCACGGAGTCCAAGGCGTTACCAGCAACCGCAGGCATCATCCGCCACGGCAAGACGCTCCAGCAGCTCAACGTCCACGCTTGCTTGGACACATGCGATGAGGAGTACGTCTACGACTACGCATCGTTTTTGCAGATATGCAAGGGGTGTCTCGACTTGGAGCAGATCTCAGTTGCTTTCCCGCAAGTGAGCGTTATCCGGAGCAAGAACGAGAGTTTCATCAACTTTGAGAACTGTCTGGGAAATCTGCCTAAGCTAGTCACGCTGAACATCACCACGTGGCCGAATAACATACCGTCGTCGACGAAATTGCCGCGAAAGATATACGAGCACTTGCTTGCCAATCTGGCGCAGCAGGGTTTCGAGCGCAGCTCCGATCATGCGAAGGAGAATGGTCGCTCTTCGAAACTGAACATTGTTGCGTTTGGCTCTTCTGACAAAGTGTACGACCGCGAAGACACGCAGAATCAGATCATATGTAAGTGACTGTCATTATTGTACATGGGGATTTGCTAACGTTGAATGTCTAGTCGTCAAAGGCAAGCAGATTGACCCGCTCGGAAATGAGACGTCCACTGCTGTGCAAATCGGGTGGTGTCTTCGCAAATTTGTCGACGCTGGGTCGAAGTCGGACGTGCTTGACTTTGCCCTCTCGCGGTCCACGCCGCCGCCGACAAGCAGGTCACCGGACTCGGATGATTCGGATTGATGGGATAGAGGCGGTGAGGGAGCTGACTGGGTTGACTAGAGGTTCATGGTAACCGAGATGATTGTTGTAAGCATATTGTGGTATTTAATGGTGGTATCTGTCGAAGTTATATCAGCAGAGCACATTCTAATTGTACAAAACTGTTCGTTCCCCTGCAAACAAATTTGCTGTTTGACAAATACGGCTTCCAGATCAATGCTCAGCAGTGAACGCCCGTTCGCAGCGTCGGAGGATTTTGGATCTGCAGGCGATTTGCGAGCCCCGCAGTCGCAGATCCAATTCCTCACGTCGATGATAGAATTGAGGAAGGAACGTAAGACAGCTCTTGCCTGCGCAAACAAGCGCTAGTTCAGTCACGTCGCGTACGTGCTGAAGAATCACGAATCGATCACAACGTCACGTTTCTCGCCGATCGGGTTTCGACGCGACGCTGCAGCGTGACGTGCAGCTACCGAGCGAATATCGCCATGCACTTTTGGGCAAGTAGCAGTTGCAGCGAGACTCGAATACGAAGCCGTTAGCCTTTGGTTGCATGTACCGAACCGAACCAAGCCTCCCCTCAATTGACACCAGGTTGTAGGTGCATATTCCACGCTCGGCGCGCCGGGTAGCGCCGATCACTATCGGACCGCGTGGAGGGTGAGTGTTCGAAGGCTCCTCGCGTGCCGTAGTCTGTAGGACTGGATAAGTGGAGAGAATTGGGCTTCGTTCTCCGGAGTTCTACCTTTCCTTCGTACAAGCTCAACGCCAATCCCTGCGGCCCCTCGTTGGCTCGTCATGTAAGCGACTTCGCCGTTGAATGTGTCGTGGAGGTTGACACCATGCGTTAGTTAGACATACACTGACTTTGTGCTTCTGTCTCTGTCTCTAGGTCGTCCTATCCTCCAACTCCTGCAAACGACTACCCGCCATTGTACCCAGCGACACCAAACAATGCGCCGCTCCACGACGGCCAGGGCCCTGCGCGTGGGCCGTACCCACAGGACGCGCCGTACCCCAAGATGGAGAACCTGAACGAGGTGCTGCAGGCGCATGCGCTCCATGCCAACCACGCTCTCGACGACCAGCGCCCGCCCTCGCAGCCACTGCAGGCGCATGGACAGCCGCTGTCGCAGCAGCAGAAGCCCAACCGCCTGCGCAAGGCCTGCGACTCGTGCAGCATCCGCAAAGTCAAGTGCGACGAGACGGGCCCGCCATGCCGTGCCTGCGTGTCGCTCGAGATCCCATGCACCTTCGAAAGGCCCAGCAGACGCCGCGGGCCGCCCAACAGACACGCTGAGGAGATCAAGAAGCGCCGCCTGAACCACTCCGACCCGCACCCGCACTCTGCCCACTCGTCGCCGCAGTCGCCCACCAATGCCGCACACGCCCTCGCCCAGCTGCAGTCGTCGCATCCGCAGCTGTCCGCCGAGACGATATGCCCGCTGCCCACCATGAACGCCCTCATCGACGACTTCTTCATGTACATCCACCCGCTGTGCCCCTTCCCGCACGAGCCGTCGTTCCGAGAGGCCTGGGAGCGCCGGGAGGACTACACAAACCCGTCCTTCCTGGCGCTGCTGGCTTCCATGATCTCCGCCCTCGTCGCCTCTTTCCCGCGCAAGCCTCGCCTCCACCTGAAGACGCAGGTACGCCACGAGTATCCGTCGCATCTCTCGCTCGTCGACAAGTGCCGCGACGTCTGTGCCCAGGCCCGCGGCCCTGGCTATCTAGACCGGCCGTCGCTCAACGTCTACGATGCATGCACGAGCTACTTCCTGGGCATCACTGGTGCATATGTCTTCCAGTGGCGCCAGCTCCGCATGTACTTCGCCGAGTGCCTGACCATCATCCGCTCCCTGGGCCTCCACAAGCATGAGGCCCAAGGCTACACGTTCCTTGGTGGCGTACCGAATGCCTGGGGCTCCAGTGGACCGAACTACGACGGCTCGCAAGAGCTCAAGCTGGACCACATTACAGAGCAGATTGGACGTAGGTTGTTCTGGACCGTCTTTGTCGGCGTCCGTACCATCCAGCAGCTCGGCGCTTCCTTTGGCGAGCTGACAATAGCACCCGCTACTCCAACCGAACCTCTCCCGCCGCTCCCAGTCGAGGTGGACGACGTGCACATATTCCCTCATGAGATCCAGCCTCAACAAGCGGGTCTCGTATCATTGATCACCGGTTTCAACCTCAATATTCGCGTGTATCTGTCATACTCGTCGCTTGCGACTGCAGAGATGGCTTTTGGTGTCGACGAAGTCTTTGACTGGGAGCGGCAACAACGGATCTTTGAGCAGAGCCTACATCGTTGTCGGACCATATTGGACAGCATACCCGAAGTCCTCAAGGTACAGCCAACGTCTGCCCGAGACGGCAGTGTTGCGCCGCAGCAGAGACAGCCATATTATCCGCCCACTCCGGAGTTTTCAGGTCTGAGGTCCCCAGCTCTTGCTGCCTACGATGGCTCTGGACAGCATGACACACGTCGCTACGAGATTCAAAAAGCAAACATATACGCCAGCCATCTCTCCACTCGATCCTACCTCGTGGAGAAATACTTCCTGCAGTTGGACAAGTTCAAAAAGTCCAAAGCGCAGGCTTCTTATCAGAGTTCGCCAAACGCACTCGCCGCTGGAGTGGACAAAATAGCTCCCCCGTCGACGACCGACAACGAGAAACTGGAAGAGATGATGTTTGATGAGCGCGAACAGGTTTTCAAGGATCTGCTCGTGGTGTTGGGAAGCATCGACATGGTTAATATGGAGCCCAATGGCGACTCATTTGTAAGTCACAATTCTTCTTTTCTTCGCCCCATTCATGCTCGATCGATCATATCTTGCACCAAAGTAGCCTTCCCTAGATCGCGAGCTTACGAGCTTTCACGACACAGATACAGAAGATTCGAGCCATTGCCAGAACTTTGCTGGAAGTGCCAACGGAGCGGAAAGGCAGTGTGACACTTCAGCATCAGGACTATCTCTACAAATTCCTCGACATCTTGAGCAAGCTGGAACGTGCAAGTCCGGATACTAGTGATCCAGCGAACAACAACATAGACGAAGAGACGGAGCTGAGGCTGTGGGCGGACTTGCGGGACCACCAATTAAAGTTTCAGGAGAGAGGAGGCATCTATAGTCTTGCCTAAGGTGAGACTCTGGCTCTATAGTGCACAGCTCGATACGACGCGGATGATGAGATGGGTCGATGAAGCCCATCTTCGGCATGTAAAAGCTCTCGGTTCGTAGGAATCATACACTGTTGTTTCGAAGCTACATTATTGTACAATACATCAGCTGCAGATATGCATTAGTCGTGCCCCTCGATCTTTCGTGAACACGCCGTTCCATGCTCTGAATGAGTCATGCGGGTATCGTCTGTATGTTCATCGGATTTCAGCATAGACAGCCATCTCTCCTCACCACCCCTCATGGCACAATCACGACCCCAATGCTCCCAGCCTGGGCCACCACACTCCGCGCAAGACCTTCCAAGCTCAACCCACTTAGCCTTGTCTCTGAGTGCTTGATCCTCGCAATCTCATACACATGCTTTAAGCTGACCGTGCCCACCGTACCCTTTGTCGCATTCCCCACCGTCGGACTGCTCGTACTCGTTTTGCCCTTCTGCCCATCGTGATTGTTCATTGGCCCCGGAACATTTCCCGCGCCGCGGATCTTGCTCTTGGTGGGCATTACGCCGGCTGCGCTGAACAAGAGTGTGGCGGTGGGTGGTGTGCGCAGCGAGAAGTGGAAGGACCGGTCGGGGCGGACGGTTATGCGGGCGGGAATGGGGGTGCCGGGGTTGTAGTGGGCTGTGCGGGCATTGAATTCCTGAAGGCGTGTCAGCTGGCTGAAGTGAAGTACAAGGTAAGGCATCGTACTTTGCAGAAATCCATGCTCTTTACACCTTTGCTACCCAGTGCGGGACCGACGGGCGGCGAGGGCGAGGCTTGCCCTGCGCCGACTATCAATTTGACGATCTGATCTTTTGCTATTGCTTTTCGCGCCATTGTGTGTAGGGTATGCGCGATGGAGGCAGATGGGCAGATGGGGTTGCGGAGTTGCGCTCGGGAGTCTTCGGTGGGTAAGATTTATTTTCCCGGCCAGTAGTTCAAGGTCCCCTGGCTGCTGTGGCTACAGCATGCCTTGTCCCCAGGATCTCAATACGCTTCAGATGAAGACGTATCATTTCAGATGAGATCCACTCACTCTAGGCACCGGATGAATCTGTGATTGATAAGACTGTTTACGCAGAATCTAGAGAAGCTTATATGGTAGGCTCACGACAAGATTCGCAAATTGGAACCAGAAGTCTCTTGTCTTCAATATGTATTTTAGCTGAGTGAAAGGACCCTGATGCAGCGTTTGAAGAATAGACAGACAGGCTGCACTTTTGACTTACTCTTGGTATGATGCCCCCTTCCAAAATTGTATGACGCTCTTGCACGTGATAGCGCGTTATCAATCTCCCTTGGCAAGAACGCGCCGCCACACCAATGAATCTATCAGCATCTCGTCCCATATCTAGCTCGACCACACCTCACCCTCCGTCTCACGCACAGCATCCGGTCCCGACGCTGCCTGTGGCACGCGAAATACAATCCCGCAGCAGTCAATCGTAACTATGCATCGCCCGAAACCTGTCGCGGCTGGCGAGTCCACACCTGCGAAGTCTGCGGCGCGTCTATACGGCGGCACCCCTCAGTCGACCGACAGCTTGCGCAAACCTTTTAGATGTCCCGGTTCTGCTACCTCACTTCGTGTCTCAGAGAAGCCGGCAAGGAAGAGGAGGAAGGTCGACTACGCGGGCGCAGGTGGTGAAGATGGCGAGAGCGACAAGCCGTACTCCAATGACGACCGACTGGCCCTTGCCACACGAGATGCCAACCGCTTTCCAGTCTTCAAGGCGAAGGACAAAGACTCAATGTTCAAGCAGCGGTTTGCGGTGCCTCTATTGAACAAAGATACCGGTGCGTACAACGCACATCGACCTGCACCACTTCTCGGTATGAGATTAGGCACCGTATTCGTTGCACGGCCACTACACGATCCAAGCGGAGAGTTTGCAATTGTGCTGTATGATCCTACGATCGACGACAAGCCTGCACCGAAGGAAGAGGTAGTGCCAAAGCTCAGCCAAGAGGAGAAGAATGACATGGAAGCACCATTGGTACACAAAAGCCTGGCAGAGATACTTGGGTTGAAAAAGAAAGTCGACAACGAACGGCCACGGGTTCCCGTGGTCATCGATCCAAGACTCAGTAAGGTCCTTCGTCCACATCAGGTAGAGGGTGTCAAATTCTTGTACCGAGCAACAACCGGCATGATAGACCCGAAAGCGAACGGCTGCATCATGGCAGACGAGATGGGTCTCGGCAAAACTTTACAATGCATCGCTCTGATGTGGACTTTACTGAAACAGTCACCCGACGCTGGCAAGTCGACCATCCAGAAATGTGTGATCGCTTGCCCTTCCAGTCTGGTACGCAATTGGGCGAACGAATTGGTGAAGTGGCTGGGCGCAGATGCAGTAACACCGTTTGCCATCGACGGCAAGGCTTCGAAAGAGGAATTAATTCAACAAATACGACAGTGGTCCATTGCCAGTGGACGTGCAGTCGTGCGACCGGTTCTCATCGTCTCCTATGAGACGCTTCGGCTGTACGTCGAAGAGTTTGGACAGACCCAAATCGGCCTCATGCTGTGCGATGAGGGACATCGACTGAAGAACGGCGATAGCTTGACATTCACGGCTCTCAACAGCCTCAACGTACAGCGGCGAGTCATCCTCTCTGGCACACCAATCCAAAACGACCTTTCCGAATACTTCGCTCTGCTCAACTTCGCAAACCCAAACTACCTTGGCACACGCATGGAGTTCCGAAAGCAGTATGAGATTCCCATCCTGCGAGGTCGCGATGCTGCAGGCACAGACGCAGACATCAAGAAGGGTAATGAGCGCCTCGCCGAGCTACTCGGCCTGGTCAACAAGTTCATCATCCGGCGAACGAACGATATTCTGTCGAAGTATCTACCTGTCAAGTACGAGCATGTTGTCTTCTGCAACCTCGCGCCATTCCAGAAGGATCTGTACAATCATTTCATCAAGTCGCCAGATGTTCAAAGCTTGCTTCGTGGCAAGGGCTCGCAGCCACTAAAGGTCATCGGCATGCTCAAAAAGCTTTGTAACCATCCTGACCTACTCAATTTGCCAGATGATCTGCCGGGTTGTGAGGATACCCTTCCGGATGACTTTGTACACAAGGATGCTAGAGGCCGAGACCGCGAGGTGAAGACCTGGTACTCGGGCAAAATGGCCGTGCTGGATCGTATGCTGGCTCGCATCCGCGCCGAGACAAACGACAAGATCGTCCTGATCTCGAATTACACACAAACACTTGACATATTTGCCGCGCTATGTCGCTCGCGAAACTACGGCTGTCTCAGACTTGACGGCACAATGAATGTCAGCAAGCGCCAAAAGCTCGTCGACAAGTTCAACGACCCCGAAGGCCCTGAGTTCGTTTTCCTGCTCTCTTCAAAGGCAGGAGGATGTGGTCTCAACCTCATTGGAGCTAATCGACTCGTGCTATTCGACCCTGACTGGAACCCTGCGGCAGATCAGCAAGCTCTCGCCCGTGTATGGCGTGACGGGCAGAAGAAGGACTGCTTCGTGTACCGTTTCATCACAACTGGTACTATTGAAGAGAAAGTTTTCCAAAGGCAATCGCATAAGCAGTCGCTATCATCCTGTGTTGTCGACTCCGCTGAGGATGTTGAACGTCACTTCTCACTAGACTCACTGCGGGAGTTGTTCCAATACCGCGACAACACCACGAGTGATACACACGACACATTCAAGTGTAAACGATGTAGGAAAGAGGATGGAAGGCAGATCATCAAGGCACCCGCGATGCTGTACGGTGATACGAGCTCGTGGAATCACTTTGTCAATGATGGCGAGAAAGGACCGCTTGGGAAAATCCAGGATTTGTTGCTTCGGCAGGAGACGGCGAATGACTTGAAGGATGTCAGTGCCGTGTTCCAGTACATCAGTCATTAGAGGCGTGCCCTGGTACGATGTGGAGTGCATGTGTTGTTTATGGTATTTTTGTATAGCGTCCAAAGCGTGGCATCGGATGCATTTCGTTCCGATAAGAATCACACTATATTCCCAAAATCAGCTTACCCAAACCATTCCCAAGGGTGAATGTCTCTAACATGCCCAACTGCAAGCTTTCAACGTATAAGATCGCCAGACACAAGGACTAAATATAATAGCTCAAACGGCTATTCGAGAGTAATAACTATGTAAACTCTGTATGCTCTCTCTCGGGAGTGTTAGATGTTTGACGTGCTGCCGATGCATGATCTGATCTGATCGACTTATGGTTCCAAATGCCGCCTGGTCCGAGCGCAACATTTCTCGAAGGCTACACTTCGCTCGCGCACCCACCGCATATCACTCACCACCGCACAGTTCCCGACCGAGCTTCACAACCCGCCCTAAGTTTAGACTTCCGAAAACTTCCCATACACATCAATAGTGACGACCGTCCAACATGGAGTCAAGGCGTCGCCAGGAAGGCGATGCCAACATGGGCGACCTGCGATTGAAGTCGCGCCAGGCCTACCTGGCCAAAAGAGAAGCTGAACAACTTGCTCTGCTTCGAATACAAGTCAGAGAGGAGGAAGAGGACGAAGCAAAGCTTGGCGACAGACTCACAGAGAACGAGAGGCGCGAGTTCGCCAGGAATCGCGAGACATTACGACTTGCCGAAGCACGAAACGCCATCGACGAGCACCGCGATGGTTTTCTGATACCCGACGCCAATCTCTCGAAGAACGATGCTCTTACCAGCAAACACAATGCGAAGGACTACAGGAGCGAATATCAGCAATGGGAGGATGATCAGATGAGCAAGATCAAGAGCCAGGTCAAGAAGCCAGAGCGTGTACAACGGGAAGACTATGACTACGTATTCGACGAGACACAAGCCATCAAATGGGTGTCGGACGGCAAGATCGACATGGAAAAGCAGCGGCTGCAGCAAATACTGGATAGCGCAGAGCAAAAGGCAAAGAGCATCGAGGACTCAAGGAAGAGTCTGCCAGTCTACGCGTTCAAGGAGCAGCTTTTAGAAGCGATCAAAGGCCATCAGGTTCTCATCGTCATTGGTGAGACCGGTTCCGGAAAAACAACACAGATCCCACAATTCGTCCTCGAAGATGGAATTGCTGCAGGGAAGAAGATTGCTTGCACGCAGCCTCGCCGAGTTGCTGCTATGTCCGTAGCTCAGCGCGTAGCTGAAGAGATGGGCGAGAGAGTTGGCAAGACAACTGGCTACATGGTCCGATTTGAGGAGAAGACCAGCGATGATACGAAGGTGCTCTACTGCACGGACGGTTTGCTGCTCCGCTTGGCGCTTAATGATCCTGCTTTGACGGACTTTAGCGTCGTCATCATTGACGAGGCTCACGAGAGGACGCTCGCAACAGATGTGTTGATGGGCCTGTTGAAAGACATCATCACAGTCAGAGACGATCTGAAGATCATAATATCTTCGGCCACCATAGCTGCCCAATCTTTCAGCGACTTCTTCACCCAATGCCCCATCTTCTCGATTCCAGGTCGTACATTTCCGGTCGAGGTGTTGTACAGCCGAGAGCCAGAAGCAAACTATCTCAGCGCAGCTCTGACAAGTATCTGGCAATGTCATATCTCCACTCCAATTGAACCAGGCCGGACCTCCGACATACTCGTATTTTTGACTGGAGAGGAAGAAATCATCGCCGCTCAAGCCAGTCTTGAAGAGACAGCGAAGAAACTTGGCAATCGAGCAGCACCGCTAGAAGTCAGGCCAATGTACTCCGCACTTCCCAGCGAGGAGCAACAGAAGATCTTCCAGCCTGCTACGCCCGGTTCGCGCAAAGTCATTCTAAGCACGAATGTGGCGGAAACGTCGTTGACAATCGACGGAGTAACGATGGTGATCGACTCAGGCTACGAGAAGCAGAATTCGTATGACGGAAAGATGGGTCTGTCTACGCTTACCGTCGTGCCGTGTTCAAGAGCCAGTGCAAATCAAAGAGCTGGTCGCGCCGGCCGAAATCAGCCTGGCCGATGCTTCCGGCTATACACGAAATTCGCCTACTTCAACGAGCTTCCCGAACAGACCACGCCTGAAATTCTGCGGCAGAACATGATCTCAACCACCCTGCTGCTAAAGAGCTTGGGCATCCACGACCTGATCAATTTCAACTTCATGGACCCTCCCCCCGCGACCTCCCTCATCAAGTCTCTTGAACTCCTCTACGGCCTCGGCTGCTTAGATAGCACGGGCGCCCTCACCCGCCACGGCCGCAAACTCTCCGAACTCCCCATCGACCCCCTCCTCGGCAAAGCCATCCTCGCAGCTTCTGACTCGGGCTGCTCCGAAGAAGTGATCAAGATCATCGCCATGCTCGGCGAAACACACGCCCTCTGGATACGTCCAAAGGACAAGAAAATGGAAGCTGACAACGCACGGCGAAACTTCACGTCCAATGAGGGTGGCGATATCATGACGCTTCTCAACATCTACACACAGGCTGAAGAGGCGGAATTCGATGTCCTTTGGGCCAAGCAGAACTTCCTTCAGGGCCGCAGTATCAATCGCGCCAGAGACGTGCGCGACCAACTCGAGAAGCTTCTCGACAGAATCGAAGTCGAGCACTCCTCCTGCGGAACGTCGGATCACGTCGCGATTCGCAAGGCCTTCACTGCCGGCCTCTTCCCGAACGCCGCGCGCCTTCAACGAGACGGACAATCATATCGTACACTGACAGGAGGTTTATCTGTCTTTATACATCCGAGCTCGGGGCTTTCGCAAGTCGCGCAGAAGCCCAAGTGGGTGACATATGTGAGCCTCATGTCGACGAGCAAGGAGTGGATGATGAGCGTGATGCCGATTGAGCCCGAGTGGCTGGTGCAGGTTGCGCCGCATTATCACAAGGCGGATGCGATTGAAAAGCTGGGGACGGATAAGAAGACAGGGAAGGGGGTTGGGAAGGTCGGGGTTGATCGGTAGGTGGTGTGGGGAGTTGGGTGGGAAGAGCAGAGCGGAGCATGGCGCTTGAAAGTGCTTCAGTGTGTGCTTTCGCAAGGAGAGGTTTGTTATAGTAGGTAAGGGGAATATTAGTCATGATACCCGACTGCATAGATTTACTGTGTAATGCCATCAGCGTTCAGCGAAACACAACATGCCAGAGTATGCGGATCAGCCAATATGAATGTGAAAGTGTAAAAAGACTTATTGATTGGGTATATCATACTCCAGGCGCCTCTGCCGCCTCACTGCTGAGCTGGAAGATGCATAACTCGTCGCTATCAGCCGCGTCCACAGCGTCACATTCATGCTCTTCATCCAAGCTCGAGTCCCTAAAGTACCCAGAGCCATGGCTTGACGAGCTTCTCCCGCAGGCAGGCGGCTCTTCCTCTTCTTCCAGAAGGCAATTCGCAACCTTCAATATCTGCCTCCAATACTTCCTTCGGTCCTGACCATGTTTGAAAGCCAAGGCCCGTAGTACCAGATGCAATGCTTCCTTGTGTACTCCGACGCGCTCACGTGAAAGCAAGCTCTACAGCTTCCCAAGGCGACGGTTGAAGTCAGTCTGAAGTGCGCAGCTATACCAGGCATTGCGCACGCGGTTCCCGCTTATGCGACCCAGCTAAGGTCTCCCGCCGCTCATGAGGAACTGGCGTATCTGCATGATCTGGTTGCGCTGGTCGGGGCCGAGCTGGTTGATCTGCTCGGGTGTGAGGGCCATGACCTGGGCGTACATGGCCTGCTGGTCCATGCCGGGTGCCTGCGCCTGTGGCTGCGGTTGTGGTTGCGGAGGTTGTTGTGCGTACTGCTGCGGAGGAGGTTGCGCATATGGCTGAGGCACGTGTGCTTGAGGCTGCGGCGTGGGAACCTGGGGTGGGTAGCTGGGGTAGTTGATGGGCGGGCGCGCGGCGGCCGTGGGCACGGGTGGCGGCTGTTGGGCGGGCGCTGCGGTGGCCGTCTCGATGAGGGAGGCGAGGATGGAGCCGTCGACGAGCTGCAGGAGGAGAAGCGACTGGAAGATGGCGTAGGCGAGCTGGGGCGCCTGGCGGAGCAGCTCGACGGCCTTGGCTGGGTCGGTCATGACGAGGCCCTTCATCTGCGAGAGGATGTCGAGCAGCTGCGGCGGCGGAATGGTCGAGAGGGTGCGCGAGATGGCGTCGGGGCACGTCAGGTTGGGCGGCAGATCGACGCCGGGCGGCAGGTTGCCCAGGACGCCTGGCTGCGGTGCGGGTGCTGGCGCTGGCGCTGGGGGCTGTCCTCCGTTCATGGGCGGGTATGGGTTGACAGGTTGAGGCTGCTGCTGCTGCTGGGCGTGGTCGGGCGGGGCGTGGTCGCCGGCGCCGTTGTCCTTGGACCAGTCGACCTTGATCTTGCGGCCCATGAGCTCGTAGTCGTTGAGGTTGCGCACCGCCGAGGCTGCTGCGTCGGCGTCTGCGAACTCCGCGAAGCCGTAGCCCTTGGGCCGACCCGTGTCTTTGTCGTAGACGAGGCGGAACGAGTTGACCTGCCCCACGCGACCCAGAGTCTCCACGATGAGCTCTTCGGTGCCGCCGTACGGAATGTTGCCCACGAACACGACGCGGCCGGGCGCCTTCTGGTTGGGCGCCATGGTGGGTGTGGGGTAAAGATCGACTGTTACTGCAAGAGGCGCAAATAGATGGGAAGAGAGCGAACGTGGTGTGTGGTAGGTGGTGGGAGTTCGACGCCGAGGTTTCTTTGACAGTCGAAAGCAGTCGTTGGTAGGGCACGCGAGGTGGCTTGGCGCGTCACCCATTCACTCACTTTTGATCTATAAATCCCACTCTCACTCATTGCACATCTCTCTAATGATGCTGTTTCATTACATTCACCTGCCTATGTCTTCCTACAGCTTCGGCGCACAACACGTCCCGTCCTTGCCCACCGTCGCCGTAACGCTCGGCTGCTGATGCTGCTCGCTCTCACTCAGCAGGCTACTCTTATTGAAGCCCTGCTCGCTCGGCGGCACATCGATCGCCGGGTTCCTCTCAAAGAAGTTGACCGGCTTCATGTGGATCTTCAGAATCTCGCACGGCATGACCGGGAAGTCCTCGATCCGTGGCACATGGTTGATACCCGCCTGGACATAGACAACGAAATCCGTGTCTTTGACATTCTCGTTCCTCTCCGCCCATGAGCGCACGCCAGTCCCGCCGCGCGACTGGTTCGTGTACAGGCCTCCAGCGTACAGCTCGTTGTCGCGGTGCTTGACCACGTAGATGTTGTGGTCCGAGAACTCGGCGCGCTTGTAATTGAAGCTGTCCTTGTCCGAGAGGATCTTCTGGAACGGCGGCGCCTGAATCTTGTACGCGACGGGCTTGCCGTTGATCGGGTTTCGCACGGCGGCGTTTTGGATCTTGAACGTGCGGTTGTTCTCGTAGGCTGTGTCGAGGCCGCTCGACTTCTCGACAATGGTTTCTTGCACGTAGTAGCCGGTGCCATGAGGGTTCGTCTCCGAGCGTGGCATGGGGAAGGCTTCATCATACACGAGCCGATTGTCGTAGCCATCGATCATGGGGTCAACTCGCAGGCTGAAGATGTGCTGGTGATGTACAGCTAGAACACCTGGATGGACGACTGTGCCAAAGGGCACGTCGATGCCTTCGTCGATGGGCTGTGTGCTGAGAATGCCTGTTGCTCGGATCTCGTACGTGAGCTCGCCTGCTTGATTGAACATGAAGGCCAGAATGTACTCGTAGTTCGACACCGTGATGATGGACTGTAAAACAAGCTCTCGTGATCGGACCACAGCAGCCCTTCCGGTACGGTAGTTGCTGGACCGTGTCAGAGACTCTTCACATGGGAACGCTCAGTGACTTACGTGTGCTTCCAGCCAATACCAGCATCCTGCTCATGGATGCAGACAACGTTGGGCATATCAACAACGCCACCTAGAAAGCTATAAGCTACTGATCTTGTCAAAAGGCTTGCTATCGTGAACTCACCCTTATCATCCGACAACACCGCATCAAGGTAGTATATCGACCCCAGGCAGTCACACCCCAGCTTAAGATTATTCGCCATGATCCCCGCACCCGCATCCCCCAAATCAAAGGCACTCTTCTTGTGGAATGGGTGCCTCGGATCCGCATATGGGATATTCATATCGCTCAGACTTAACCTGAAGAACAATGGCCGATCTGCATACCGCACATCATACAGGACCATGCCCTCGCGCTGATTAAAGCCTACCCTGAAGCTCCACTTCTGCCAAGTCACCACGCTGCTCGTGCCTTCCTGCTGCACAGTGAAACTCGCGCCTTCGGGCTGCACGACGTTCAGCGGCTTAAGATCCGTCCGTAAAGTCTGGGCCTCGGGGATGTACTCGTTGGGTGGCTGGACCTTGTACTTTTGAAGTGGCTTAATCGTGTTATCAGCGCCAGTGGGCATGATATCGACTCTGATAACTGTCATGCTCTCCGTGCTGATGACTGGCGAAATAGGCAATGGCAGTGCATAATGGTTTGAATCTGCTTCCGATGGGTTCGTCGGATCACGCAGGTACAAGAAGCACTGGTACAGCCTGTCCTCGTCGCCGATGCCATCGGAGCCGTAGATCCAGGGGTCGCTGATGACGACGGTGCCTTCGGGGAGCTGCAGCTTTGCGATTTCAGCTTGTACTTTGGGGTCGGCGAGGGCAATCTTTTCGATGGCGACGATTTCGTCGCCGTCGCCGTTGGCATGGATGAAGGGGCCAAGCAGGACGTTGTGGTCCACGCGGCTGGATGTTAGGTCTACGATTGCTTCGTGGAACTTGTTATGGAAATCTGTTAGCGTTGTAGTGCTTTGGTATATTGCGTGAAGTCATACCGTGTTTCTGATGTAGTAGTTGATAAATGCTTTCCTTGAGACTGTGGGCAGCGGCTCATTGCCATGTTCAGCCTCCAGGTACTTAATCACTTCCGCCTTCGGTGGCTCTTGCAAAGTCACGACTTTGAAATGTAGATCGGTACGTGCAGGCCATGATGCTTTGACAATAGACGCCGCAATCTTGATCTCTGCAGCCGAAAGCGGCGCAAGAGGGTGCGAAGGCACTGTCTTCGCTGTGCGTGGAGTGGAGTCGGTGGCGATTTCCGCAGACATTTTTGCGAAAGTGAAGCCTTGAACACCGGAACTCGGAGACAGAGTGTTGGAGAATTGAAGATGTCAGATTGACCCCATGCTCCGTCTGAATTTTGTGCAATAGTCACCTAATACTGGTCCTTGAAAGAACGGGACGGCACTTGAAGCCTGATAAGCAAGTGGACCATTATCACCATCTTTGCAAATCAGCGCGTGGACCTACCCTATGTGGAATAGCAGGTGCATGGGACCGTTCTCGGATCGAAAATGGGGCAAGATCACGTGGCGGATACCCCGCGCCCGTCTTCCAAGGCTCCTGTTCCGTGGACGAGACTGCGTGGGACAACATGGAAGCACAACTCCCAGTGTCCGCCCCAAAACCACACCGGACTTGCACCACAGGCTCTCGATGTGAAAGGGGACGTTTGGCGTTGGAGGTAAAAGTGTTTGAATAAGTTTCACGCGTGCACCCGAAAGCGGCACGACACCTGAGCACCCGAAAGCCTCAGCTAGATAGATAAGTTTGGCAGCACGACGATGGAACCTCGTGCTAACCTGGTTAACAGCGTGATTAATCGGTTCAGTGATCTTGCATCCTATCTTCACCTGCTAGGAGCAACTGCAATAGTAAGTAGATTATCACGTGTCGATAACGTACATGCGCAATTTCTTCGCGATGACTTCGACGGAGAAAGAGGCTAAATAACTAGTAATGGTGGAAAGGAAGTCCAACTGAAGTCAAAAAGAAAAGCCCGTTTACCATACAATGGTATATTTAGACCACGTCAGTGATATTCTCAAGGTGTTGTACTTCGTACTTCAGAGAGACTGCCAATTGCACAGTCGGAGAGAAGAGGAAGTCGTCGAGGTGTGACAACAATCAGTCTTGGGTACAAGCGTACATTACGAGGTAGTCGTTCATGATCCATCACCAACATTTCATCGTCCGACCAACCACTACGACCAAAGCTAGTCTAGCACTGAGGCTTTCAATCGACCCATCGTCATCTCGTGGATGCTATGGGTACCGGCTCGACGACTTCGTGAAGTCAATGTAATCAATTTACTTGAGTGAAGATCGGAAAGACCATCGATCTCAAGCGTCAAGCACGATACGGGGCGGGGTCGTGTACACTACGTTGGCAGGGGTAGTCCTTAGTACCGTCCAGACGTAGCTAAGACTTCGCGATGCTGCATAGACCTCCAGCGTAGGTCGTCCTCGTGTGCAAGATTCTTGAAACCAAACGTCGCATGCTGCGATGCGTTTCGGATCACACGGCCGTCTAGCTGCACAATCATACGCTGGGCTCGCTGGTCTCCATTTCCGGCGATTTCCAGCAGTTCACAACAGGCTGCATATGCGAGTGTTTCCCGAGGCAGACACTTAAATGACAAGGCTGTGGCTGCGAGTCGACTGCTGAGAACTGGCGTAGGGTCTGTAAATGACCTATGTTGCTTCAATGGAATTCTGGGGTATCTTAATCAGGACTCAGCCTTGCCGACTAAAGGCTAGCTTGGCCTGACCTTTCACAGCGCCACCGTTGCGACTTAGACCACCGCCACCCGGTGGCCGACCTCTTCCTCTCCCTGCTTTCTGGCCACTTGGAGTCTTCCGCCCATTCTGGGCAGCAGGTGCGGGCACAGGTCCTTGTCGTCCCTCTTGTCGCATCTCTTTCGATAGATCGAGTGCATAGTGATAATCGATATGTTCCGCTTTCTCAGTCATTGGCATATGGAGATTGCACTGCGCGCAGAAGTAGTCATTAATTTTCTGCTGTTGAGCTGGGGGTGGGTGATTTGAGCGTAGAGCTGGAGTCGTCGGTACCTCCCTTTCTTTCTGGTGTGGCGGTCTTGAATCAAGATCTGGCTGGGGCTGCGCAGAAGGAGGTGTATTGGTATGGTCTATATCGAAATTGGAGCTGTGCCTTTCTAGATTGGGCGTGCTGGGACTCTCAGGACCATCTTCGTGCATGTCCTCGAGCATCTCGTCATCCTCAGGCTCATCGAGGTCATCTTCCGTCTCGTCACGCGTTGACTCGCTGTGTGTTTTGAGAAGGGTCGCTCTCGCGGCGTCGAAGTCCTTCTTCTTGTGGTCCCTAGGCCCAAAGAACTGAGCAATATTGCCTTTGGTCTTTCGTCGTTTCGATGCTGGCTCGCCGGTACTTGTTGATCTACCATTGGGCATCATTGCCTTTGCCTCGTCACCGCGCACGAGAAAGCCGCCAATGCCTTTGTTGTTCGTGATGCCATCTTCGAAGCCTCCAACGCTTAAAGAGAGGTTGGCACATGGCCACGCTCGACCATCGACCACGACTTGAGCAAGCAAGTTCTTCGCCAGCTCAAACAATGTGGCCTCAGACAACGGCTTGCCCTGAGGTATCGGTGCTTGTCGACTGCGGGTTTGTGCTCCTTGCCGGTGGTGTAAGTTGATAGTTTTTGGTCTCCTCTTGTTCTCCAGCACACCTTCCTCCACGCATCTCGAGAAGATATCTGCCGCAAAGATGCGTAGCCACCTGACGCCCTGTTCGAAGGAGTTGATGGAAGGGCGGAAGGACTTGGCAGATAGCATGCTTTTGATTTGTGTCCGCGGATTGACCTCGCTGTTGTCTTCGCCTCTTATAATGCTGTACAGCCAACTACCCGTGTCGTCGCCAAGTCTTTTCAGCTGGTCCAATGGCTGGTCCATGAGGTCTTTCACCATCTCCGTTCCGAACATTGCCACTGCTTCATCTCCAAGCTTGCCGCCCAGCATTCTGATTTTGGTGAACTTCATGTCGGAGAGAAAGTGCTTGACTGCACGATTGCGAATGACTGTTTGCTGGTTTGGCTTCTTATATCCAGAGCCCAATTTCGCTAACATCTTGTTCCTGGCGACACCACCAGAGCATGTATACCCAAGATTGTCTTTGATATTTTTCCGAACATCTCGTACTATCTCAGAAGCGATGACAGTGCAAACGTCGTCCCAGTCTGGGTCTCTGTCTTCTCCATCTTCTTCTCCAGTCTCGACAAGCGCATCGGCGGCCCAATCCAGCACTGTTGTTGGGACCTTCGGCAAACGTTCTGTCAGGTCGTCATACGGCGCAGGACCTCTCAACTCTGGGTACCTCTCCATCAAGATTGTATGTATATGTGCACTCAAGTCCATGAACACCTCGTCGATGCTAGCTTTCTCCACGCGCTGCTCTTTCTCCGGAAGCGCTTCTTTAATGCACTTCAAGATCTTGCGACATTCTATGCGATATGGGTCCAGGCTAACTTTGTGAGAAGCCATGTTCTTGAACGAGTCGTCGTGGTACGCCCACTTCTCGTCGCCCTCTTTCCACGTCGCCACATGTTGTAGTATGAGTTCCGGGCATTGCTTGAGAGCCTCAGTGGATGTAACATGTCGACTGAGCCCGAATGCGCGTGCTGGGTAGTTGATCGCTATCAGACCCTGCCACTGTTGTACTGCGAGCGGTAGCGATGGGTCGATACCGAGGCGCACTGTTTCGCACTGCGCGTAGAACGCATCGAGATCGACGTGTGCGATGACGCGGAGAGGTGTCTGTGGGCTGTACGACTTGAGCTGCTGGAGGTTTTTCCACGTGAACTTCGATTTCGGTATGCGACGCGGGGAGGTAATGGAGCAGGGCGAGGAGGCGAACGTCGGGCCTGGCGAGGACATTTTGGGTGATCAGGTTGTATTCCGCATCGTCGAAATCGTGTTCAAGTACCAAGAAGCCTATCCGGTGTGATTTATGTCAATCCGAGATCTGAGCAGCGGTGGACAAGGTTTCGCGACTTCCGATCGCGTCTTCCCGTGATCTCGTCCAGGTGCATGCGCGTCATCAATCGCGCTAGCTATATTAGGACCGCATACAACTGACAGGCCCTTGCAAGCCCACCTGAAACGAATCGAGCAACGATAAGACTATTCAACCTCTACAGTTCACAAAACGAACCTGTCAAAGGCTGGCATAATCCAACCTCTAAAAAATTCCGCCCTATTGTATAGTTCCCAGCCACTGTCCATGTCGTCATTGACTAACTAAAAGTCCATAACCATGTGCGTTGACTCACCAACATACCGTGAACTCATCACTCACCTCTAACATTCTATTGTTTTGGATTTGGATGACCACCCCCTTTACGATGAATTCCGTCAGCAAGCTGTTCAGAGCCAAACACCTTCTTCCCATCTCTCTCAACTTCCTCGCCATCGGCAGCTCAACATACTACCTCCAATCCAAAATCGCGTACAACCTCGAAGAACAAGAAGCGCGTCTGGACGAGATCGAAGGAACTTTACGTGGCCACATTGGTTTGATTGAGGATTCGCTGGATAGGATCGAGGGGAAGCCAGACGGCAAGAAGATGGAGGCCATATATACGAAAAGGGGGCGAGATGAGAAGAAAGACGATGAGAAGAACTGAGAATTTGTCTTGCGGAATAATTATTCGGCCACATGTGGCTTTGTGGTTTGATGACCTACGTGTCTACTTCGAACTCCAGTCTAATACGCGGAGTCTGCCCACTACTCTTGGGCATCCCATACGTGAAATTCCAGAACTCGAAATCATTGATGACTTTGCCAGCACCACCTACAAGCCCATTGAACGTGACCGTGTAGTTCAAGTCAACTGTACCCGACACATTGGCCCGTAGACCTTCAACCTCTGGCCAGGAGCTCACGTCTCTCTGGCCATCCCACCCATTCGTGCCCACGAGCAACGAGAAACTGCTGCTGGAGTTACCTTGCGGATAGATGAGCTCCAAATACCCCTCACCGACATCGACATCGAGCGCGTAGACCTGTGCATACAAGCTCATCCACCCGACGCTACCGTCTTTGCGTGCCCATTGGACGACTGCGGGATTGAAAGAGCTGGGGTTTTTGGCCGGGCCGCCTATCACGTTCTCCGAAAATGACTCTGCGCCAATGGTGAGTTCGGCTGAAATCCAGGCTGTGATGTTGCGTGGATATGTGTCGAACGGCGGCGAGAATGCAGATGTTCGGACAGTATGGGTCCCTGGGAAAGCGAGGAGTGAGGCAAGTGTAGTATCTGGGACAAGGGTGTTGTGGTAAGGCGCAAGAATAGATACGAGCGGCGATATAGCGAAGTCATTCTTGTGACCCATAAGGTATGGCTGGAAGGTGTCAGTGTTTGTGGCGTCAAAGCACATCACGACTTTCGTATCCTCAAGCCTGACTTACCTTCGAATTTACCGGCGCCTTCTCCTTGCCAACGAGAGTCCACATCTGCAGCGCTAGAATACTCAGATAGCGGTTCATGTCAAATCCATAAGATCTATCCCACGGCCCAGCCACGTTCTTCAGATTTGCGTTGTAAAGCTCGCCCAGCGACGTCCAAGTCTCTCGAATTATGACAGGCCCGTACTGCCCCATCACACTATCCTTGGGCATATACTTCGCCCACAGCGTAAGTGCGAAGAGCGAAACACCAGCGTACGTTCCAGAGTTGAACTCAGACAGCGTGTTGTCGCGCAGGAAAAGGTCAACTACTTCCTTGGCATAAGATTCGCCAGCCGTAGTCATATTCGAGTCGTTGGCTCGTCGGCCAACCCAGCCTGAGACGAACGCACGCATAATGGACGGGTTGCTGTACGCTGGATAGAGATTATCGTCGTCAACGCCGCCGACGCGGTAGCTATCGCCGACCGTTGTATTAAACAGACTCCCCATCATGTGCTCTTGGACGTCTTCTGGTATAAGATGGGAGAACTCCTCAAGCATGACGACAAAGGTAGTACCGATGAAGCCTCGCCAGTTGGGGTCCCAAGTGTTGTAAATGCTGGGTTGGTACTGCTTGGTACCCACGGTGGGCTCTTCTGGATACTTTTGGTAGTCGCCATACCTGCGTCAATTAGTACAAAATTGTCTTCTGAGTTCGTGAGGTGCTCACCACTGCAGGCTTTCATTCCGAAATTGCCCTCCGATGACATTCCTCACGATTCTAGCCGCTTGTACTGCGTCGTCGTCCTCATTTCGTGCCAGCAGGCCTGCCGCATACCATACACTCGATCTGGTGTCGTGAGTCAATGCCGCTGCATCCAGATCGTACAGATATGCTCGGTCGCGGTCATAGTACATGTCCATCCAGTTCATGGACTCTATTAGGAGGTTCGCGGCGTGTGCTGTGGTGCCATTACTGTCGAATGTGAGTGCACCTCGGACCAGCACGCTCACTGTTAGAAAGGATTTTAGAACGGGGAACATAGTGAGGTTCGAGGGAAATGCGCTCGCAACGACAGAGAATATGAAGAAACTAGCTCCATGTTGGTTTCGATCATTGGAACGAGCTATGTACCGGGTCTACCAAGCGAGTAATGGCATGTCTTGGCCAGAGCTATCAACGGAGAAGTGAAGCATTCGGGTTTTGTTCTCCGCTATCTCACACAGTAACGGTCGTTGTTGTGGGGTTTCGGAAGAAAGCAAAGCGAGTTGTGAAGATCACAGAACTTAGGACGCTATTTTGCTAGAAGCGGTAAGAGCGGCCGCGGTTCTGCCCTCCACCTTCCTCTTCAGTTTGTGCGAGATCTCAAGGCCATTCACTCGACTTCGGCGTAAGGACCAGAAGGATATGAGAAGGCCGCTGAGGTTTGAATTGGATGGGACTGATAATGCCATGGCAATGGCTTTCTACGCGCTACGAACTTGACACCAATGCGAAGTGTGCATGGTTGCTTACCCAAGTCCGGCGCATTCTTTACAACAATCAGAACACATTAACGGCATGGCCCATACGCATGATGACGCTGAGAAATGCTTAGGCCCATGATATCGTCCTTTTCCATCTCGTTCCGACTCTGTGGTTTTCTCCCAGAAAGGCCCGAATGGAGCCCACCAGCTACCCAACTTGGCCACTGCAAAGCTGCCCACACCACGTCACAACCACACGCACCGTTGCCCTGCATTGCTTCTCAACAATGTCTTGCAGCTTGCATCTGCGGGCCGCAATGTATTTCTCGTCGCACAGCGCATTGGCTCAGGTGCGCAATTATGAAAGCCCGGTGGCGGTGTTTCCGCTGTCGACCCGATGTCGACCGTGCTGCGCTTTCGACTGTTATATGGGCTTCGCTGTCGACCGTGCTCCTTTTGTATGTACGTCGGTACTTCGCACAGCGGACCGACACGCACGATCGTCACCTGGTGCCCGTGCCGATCGATTGAGTTAAAGCTCTGGATGCAGATTTGTTGGTGCGCAATAGGCGACTCAAGTCTTCAGAGTAAAGATGCAATCAAGGCGTCACATCCGGAGCAAAGTCTTGCATGTGATTTCGCAGTGGATGCGCGCGTAGTATTGGCAGATCATGCGGGCGAGCCGAGATCTGGTGGTCAAGGTGCCACAGGCTCCTTGCAAGATACTGCTTGTATCCAGCGACTGGAACACTCTTGTTCTGGCCTCCCATCGGGGCGCGTGCTGGGTCGATACAATCAAAATACATAGCGACATTGAACACATGGGCACAATTAGCTTTCCAAAAAGGGCCGCATCTGTGTCGAAGTGTGGGCGGCGCGTGGGGCAGACAGCACATCGCATAGGCAGTAAGGTGACTGAGCCGGCGTAACGGGAGCATAGTGTTGAATATACCTCATATAAAGCTGGGGTGTGATAGATTGATGCGAAGCGAGATAAGCTGGATCGGAAGTCCGAGTACGGAAGCACTTGGTCCGCATCGACAAATTCATGTCGCTTGGAGACGTGGAATGCGTGAAGGTTAATCAGCGCTCATCACAGTGTCGTTTGTCAATCCGTACGCTCGAGGATCACCTAAAGTGCGACCCACAAGCGGTGTCTAACTGGCAAGGGACCAGCATGATCAGGACGTGCTCTGTTGGCAGCAGAAATTGTTGCGAGGGGTATATACATTGGGTAGAGAGACGCTTCCGAAACATGTCTGTTCGAAGAAACCGAGGAATCAATCAATCCGGGAACGTCTTAGAGGACAAGGCCATGCGGACTTTTGGCTCGGGCAAAATCGACATGCGTACTTCGATTTTGGAATTTTGCGACGTGATGGGCGGGTACCTGATACACGGGTCGACCATCCCTATCAGTCGGACATCGGTCTGAAAGACTAGCCTTTACAGCAGATAGTAATACTAACACATCATCCTTATAAACGACAAGACAGGAAAGAAACCGTGGCTCATGACATTAAGTGGACAGACTGCTGCTGTAGAACTCAATCCAAGGTTCAAGGGCCAACGTCCATCTGGATCCGTTTAGGTTGTGTCCCTGACACATGGCTGGAGTGTCAACAGTCCTCCAAGGGCGATGGCAATGGTCCATTAAAATCAAGTGGCCAGACTCCCGGTGCAAGTTCCGGGTACTAGAAGAAGGGTATCTCCGGGCGCAGCAAAACAAAAGAACGAATAGCAATGCCTGGAGGCCATGGAAATCTACCAATGGCAAAAGAAATCAAATGTTGACGTTTTACTTTAGTATCGTTTTGAAGATCCTGATTGGGGGTTCCGCGAAGACTGCGGTTGCTGAGACAAGGGGTACTCTGTAGGGGTCGATGTTAGTAAGTGGCCGCGCGCAGGAGACGAGGAAAAAGAAAAAGAATAAGTAGAAGATCATTATCACTCACGTCGACCATCGGATGCAATGTAGTACCCTGGAGCGGGTGTTACACTACTGGGGCTTAGCGATAGACCAAATATTGTTCGTCGAAGTATCCAAAATACCTTGGAGCGGCGTACGAAGTCGTGGCTGGTGCCGCCGACCGTCCGTGTCCGTAAGGATCCGGTTGAGCCTGGGCCGAATAAGAAGAATATCCTGACTGGCCGCTATACTCCCTTCCTGCAGGCTGCTGGTAGGCCGAGTATGGGTCCGCTGGCTGTGTCCTTGGTGCGGCAGCGGCAGGGGCAGCCTGATATCCGTGATGCGAAGATGCGTATGACGACGTGGGCGTGGTTACGTAGTGAGAATCGCTGCTGCTTCCCGCATAACCGGACGACGCATACGGCGTTCTTGAGGTTGATTGGCGCGCGGGCGGTTCAACGAAGGCTTCCGCGGCCTGATCATACGGTTTTGTAGGACCCCAATGCTGACGGGCAGCATGTGTTCGGGAGTCTTGATATGCTACTAGAGAAGCGTCAGGGCCTCTTGATACCTTGGAACTTCGAACGTGAGGACTGTGACTACCTCCGCGTCCTGCTTCGCCGGGTTGTCGTTCTTGCTGCCAGCGCTGTGAATCCATCTTCAGATCCTGAATCATTGGCTGTAACACAGTCAGCCTTGTGCTATTGTCCTTTGCGGGGATCATCGTACAGATGTGAGTGTTCGGTACGCCGTTATCCAGTAACCAGATTGGCCCTATCTTTAACGTCAGTGACTGAAGGGCGTAGTTGAAGAAAGATGCGGACCTGGTACTCTCCGGTGCCCACACCAGGCCTCACCAGCGCATCTGGCCCAAGATAGCGCTGAATGTCGGCCGTGATGACCTCTCTCGCGATGCCATCGCCCGGCACAAACCACTGGTTTGCGCGCGACATGATGGCAGGAGGTGTGCAGGAAGGTAACAATAAGAAAGATGACACTGATGGCAGTGCCTGTGAAGGGCCAAGCTATGGAGCTAAACGGGACAAGGAGGGGCTCAAGGCTCCAAGATAACACTCGAGAACCGAGACTGTCAGCACGGATAGATAGTACAGGTTCCTGTAGTATCCTCGGGCTCCAGATGTCCAGAGCGTTTCCAGAAGGCAGCAAAAGCAGGCAGGCAAGCAAAGGCGGGGGTCCTGACCAATATACCGGCACTTGGTGGCTCGGCCTGTGACAGAGGGAATGATTGATGGCGCGGCTGCGGCGAACCAATTTGGGATACCGGGGGCAGGGGATCTGATGAAGGTTGCAGCGTCCTAGGTGGGTGTTCAGTTCCAGGCTGTCGTGGATCGACAGGTATCTCGCAAGTATACCGGAGGGGCGCGGATGCACCGTTTCGCACTCTAACAGACAGTCCTTTGGGTACGGACGACAGCAAGAGTACTTGGTGGGCACTCAAAGCGTGCGGCTCTTCGCGACGCAGTTGAGGTCAGCGGGAGACTTGGGAGGCCGGCTGCAGCTGGAGGCGGGGTCGCGATTGGCTGTGGAGCAGGCGACAGCAGCGGGTGTCCGCACGTCAACAATCGGTTGGGCAGCAAGTACACGCGAGGTGCAGTGATGGTGAACGGCGGAGTTACACAGCAACGTGAGCCGGTGATGGTGTTTCTTGGTCTACGGTGTGCGAGATGGGGAGTGGGAGCAATGGTGTTTCTTGCCGACGGCACCCGTTCTTCTTATTGCGGATAGAATAGGGCTGCGGCCTCAGGTACCCATAGAAAACAGCTCGAGCTGACTCTTGCGCATTTTGGTTTGGGTAGCACCGCACCGATGCAAAACTGTGGGGGCGCCTGCGCGAGGTGGCGCGTTGGGCAGCAAGCGTGGAAAATGCCCAGCACTGCGCGACTGTCTCTGAAACTGTGTTCGGTATGCACATCATTGCTCAAAGCAGCCTGGCAGATTGTTAGAGAAAGGTTTGCGGCCACACAGTCATCTGAAAGAGATCTCAGGTGGCTGCAACTGTTGGACGAGGTTGATCGTGCTTGCTTGATTTGGGTGAGTATTATATGGCCAATATGGCTTAGCCGCTGTTCTGAAAACTATTCAATACGCGCTAACGGCTAACATCGACCCTGCGTCTCCACGTCTCCACACCAACGATCAAGCCCTTACGTTTACAAGACACCCGCACCTCGGTGACGTTGTGCTGGTGTAACTTCGGACAATGTGGTCAGATTTTGACGTCCTTTGTCAGACCTGTTCTCACCGACTTGCTTCGTTACCACATTCTGGACATGCACACTTCCTAGGCAGCATCAATTCCATGCCGAGGAAAGCCAACTATGCTGACTCTAGTGGATATGTAGCTTCCATCGACCGGACGAATGTGCAGCGCATCTGTCATAGCAAGCACCCACTGGCTTCACCGGTACTAGCCCTATCCTCGTCTTGCAGTGTCTACGGGATGTATCCAAAATCACTGCCTATGGAAACGCTCCCTTCAGCCGCAGCATCGACAATTTCCGATGCGATGCTCGTGTCCGTTGTTCATTAGCCCATTTGGCATCGTGCAGCACTCATTCAAGGATGTTGTCTTCGTCAGGCACCAAGCACGTGTTATCGAAGCACGGAACCTTGGAAGTCTGCAAGCCCCCGACAGTGCTCACGACTACATTATTATCTACATGCAGACGCTGTGTGCCCAAGTCCAACCGGGAACCCTTTCCTTGCACAACCACACATGTCCGAGCCTGTCTGGGCCTGCAGTCCATATTACAACCTATCCAACTTCAATTCTTTTTCGTCTCTTTAATCTTGAAGCCTGCCCTCGGTGCATGTATGTGGACCTCAACATCTTTCTTGCTCGGCGCGGCTATTGTAACTTCGTCCGTGGTCAAGCCCACCAGTCGTCCGCGATCTCTATGTCCTGTCAACCAATCGACTGGATAGAATTCAACCTCCGTGCCTTCCTTCCATCCTGTAACATCATTTGGGTCGACGGATACTCTCGATTGCCCAAAGTCGGACCTAAGAATGGCATCTGCCGCACCTTGGCCGTCCAGTGCCGTCGGTCCATTCGCAGTCGCTTTTGCCTTCGCAACCGCTGCTCTATATCTGTCGAGCCACGCAAAAACTTTGGGGAAGCCTTGCGCGGTTATGAGACCCTCAGGCACTGCTAAATTGGTAATCCAGTCTAACATGAAAGCCACTAAAGGAAGTCAGTGAACGAAACACGCAACGTACTCTAACGCATTAGTATGTAGAAGCAGAACTACAGCGCCTGATTCGCGGCACGAGCCCAATGGCACCGGCATATGCTTGTAGTGTATGACGATCATCCCACCACCGGGTGAGTCGGGTCGCCGATCAGTTACACGTGTCGGCAAAAGCGATACAATGCTCATGCCGTGTCTGAACTGGCTCGCCCGGGACGCGTCTCTTGCTCGATGTAGCACAACTGACCGCTCTACGCAAGCAACAGGAGAGAAAGAAGTTGCCCACTCACCCTCAATGTCAGCCATCTTCGGCCCATCACCAGTAAGAATCCATTCGCGCCCGTCCTTTAGTGCCGTCTCTTCCAGGAACGCGAAAAGATTCTTGATATAATTTGCACTTCCACCCAAATTCTCTTCTATCTCTTCCTTCGTCCACTGGTTTCCAAACAGACCCTGCCTATCCTTGTTGAACTGCTCGTTCTGCGCTATCTCCATCGGCACCATACCGGCAGCAGCAGCGAACACCGGGCCCTCGTTTATGAGCTTCTCGAGCAGCTTCTCGACGAACAGATCGGAAGGGTTCGTGGCGCCGAGTCGTGGCGTAGTCACGCCGGGCAGCGCTTCCAGGGCTCGAAGTTGCAGACGCGTGTCGAGGTAGATGTCTCGACCAATAGCGAGGATAGGGATGCGGCGGTAGTGAACAGGGATGAGTTCGAGCTCAGGGCGCGGCATGACGAAGGAAACTTCCTTCGTGAACGTCAGCTGCTTGCGTCTTCAACTTGGCCTTTCAACCTACGCAGAGCGCATACTCGATTCCCCTCAGCGCGAGGTACGCTTCCACTCTCTTCCCGAACGGCGAGAAGGCATAGTTATACAGCACAATGGTATCCTTTCCAGGCATTATCGCGGTCGCTTTCAAACCTTCGAATTGTCATGTACCCAGCGCTACACCCGCATCCCATTCTATATCCAAACCATCCGACGAAAGAGCGCATCATTACCCCTCATCACCTCATCCTCACTAACATTTCGTATGATACCAGCGTACCATAGCTGGTATTGTACCATACTTGGTGCTATACTATACCGGAGTGCTCTCCGCTCATCAGCCTTATAGGACCCTTCAGCCACAGACTCTGTCTCGACCCAACCCCACATCAGATCTACACGCCCAGACCACTCGCTCAAAGTACCGATGCCATGACATCAAGGGTGCGCTGAGAAAACCTTGATCCGTTATGTCGGGCTCCATGATGCCCAAGGATACCCATCACGCCATGTTTTTGTCTTTCTCCGAGATCAGCGACGCCGGTGAACGTTTGGGGATCGACGAGTGCGAACTCAAACCCTGAGCATTACCTATTTTGTTTCCACAATAGGATACGCCCGTGCTGGTGTTGTGATGCAAGAGGCGGTAGACATGGAATTGGATTGGGTGCGCTCAGCGGATAACCTCGTCGGTAGATGAACCGTGATCGTCGAACGCAGAGAAAAGCTCCGAGTAGCCTCATGCTGATTGACCGTTCTCTGGAGCACAATGATGCAAGATTCCGAGACCAGCAACGCCAAATGTTGTGATCGACAAACACACTTCGTTTCTCTGAATAGCCCCAAGATGTTTTCGTCGAGGTACGCGTTGGGTATCAGTGTGTGTCGTCTTCATTTCTGCGGAGCGTTGATAGCTAATGGTCGGCTTGAGACATTTCCGAGTAGCTTCACGATGTGTGACCGAAGAGGCATTGAACTCATGGGGTAAGTGTACCGGAGAGATATCCGAGTTTTCAGCGGCACGTTAGCTGAAGACACCACGAGGGATGTAAATGTCCGACTGGACCATTATTGGACCCTAGTGTTCACGATGTGACGGGAGAATAACCAAGTCCAGCCTGTGACGCTGTTGGGCAGCTGTTCGGCCTCCCGGCACCACAAGTATTCCTGAGAGTGATGGACATCTCAACGTTCCGGTAATGTGGCATAATGGTATGGGATCTTGCTCTGGGTGAGTGTGATGGAGCTGGGCAGCGTGTCTATTGCTCTAGATGACAAGAAAGGAATTCTGAAATGAGCATGCGCACGAGTCGTAAACGATACTGAATTGCTGTTCGATGTAAGGAAGTAAGAGCTAAAATAGGAGCTAGGTAGGAAATGGGGTATCATCCTTGCGAACCCAAAAACGCCAGTCATCGCATTGGAAGGATCAAAAGCCACGCTATCCCTCATGTCGAAATCAGAAATCAAACTCCATCCCATGCTTTCGTGTCCATGCACCATGCCCGTCATTCCTGCCATACCCATCATCCTAGTAAAGAGGCCTCGTATCGATGCCCGCCCAGTCCTCGAGACTCTTCGTAGCCACGCGTAGATAGCGTGAAAGCTGCACTTCCCACCACGGCGCTTCCATGTTCGTCGCGATAGGGATGAAGCCGAACAGGTTGTGACCGCTGCCAAAAGCGCCCGTGCGGCCTGTGTTGCTGAACTTGTAGCCGATGCCGTTTGCGTAGCGCCATGAGTCAAGCTGGATGTACAGATGCAGACAGGTGATGGCCAGCAAGAAGGTGGCGATGGGAAATATGGCTTGCAGGAGGCCTATCTTGTTGCGCTTGGGCGTGACGAGGTGTGGGATGGTGGTAGCCGTCTCGAACGAGGTCTGCGTGGTCTGCGCAGCGGTGCTGACCGTCGAGGTCTTGGTGGCAGCGGATGGGCGTGGGTCAACGGGCTGCTCGTCCAGGACAACCTTGATGTCGCCAAAGTCCATGTTCTGCTTTGTGGGTGTTGCGGGCTTATGCTGAGGCTCGACCGGCGAGAAGCCAAAGGCCGCTGAGTCGATCATGCGAGTGGACAGCTTCTGGGTTGCGGTCTCGATGGGTGAGAGGGCAACGGAGGCCGATTTGACGATGTTGGAGGTGAGCCTAGGGGTCTCGGTCTGGGTGAAATTGGTATCGACCTCAGCCTCGAGACGGTCAACGGGTGAGATGTCGATAGTCGCTGTGTCGAAGAGCTTGGTGGTGAGCGCCTGTGCATGTGGAGCGTCGGTCTGCACAGCAGTGCTCGTGGTGGTGATATGGCGCGCACGGGGGGTGACGCTGCCAGCCTCAGTCACGAGGATGGTGAGGTCGGGGCGAGCAGGCTCGGTGGGGGCAATGTCGACGAGGTGCGCCACGTCTGACAGCTCGAGGTGCTGGAGGTGCTCGTAGCCATCCTCGTCGTAGGCGTCACCAAGCTCGTCCTGGAGGTTGTTGTCGAGCGAGAGCATCTCCGCCGGGGGTGCATCGGTGGGCGAGCCTGGCGCAGTGGCGGCGGCGGCGGCTGCTTCTGCAGTGCCCAGGTTGCGCGCGCGTTCCTTTTGGTACTGCGTCTCCAGGTGGGCGATGCGCTCGTCCTTGACAATGACGGTGCGGTCGTGCTCGGCGATGGTGGCCTGCAGACGCTCCACGTCGCTCTCGAGGGCGGTGACCGACTTGGCGAGCGCATCGAGCACGCCCTGCTGGCCCTCGAGCTGGTCGACGCGGGCCTGCGCCTCTTCCCACTGCTTGTGCAGGCCCTGGAACTGCAGCTCCAGCTCCTTGTAGTCCGCCTCGACGCCGTCCTTGTCCTTGGCGATGGCGCTGCGTTCGTGCCGCACGTGCTCGAGCTCGGCGTAGGTGAGGTTCAGGTGACGGTCGACCTCGTCGGCCTCCTTCTTCTGGCGGGTGACTTCGTCCTGGAGCGCCTCGGTCTGGCTGTGGAGGCTCTCGATCTGCTGCTTGTACTGGGCGACATCTTTGCCGTGCTGGTGCTGCTCGTTCCTAGTGCTGGTGACTTCTTCCTCCGCCCTGAGAAGTTGGCGGCGCTGGTCGTCCACGGTGCCTTTGAGCTTGGTAATATCGTCCTGCAGCTCGCCGATGCGGTTGTAGTCCTCTGCCTTGTCCTGCTCGAGCTGGTCGACACGCTTCAACCGCTTCAGCTCCTCCATTCTCTTTTGATTCTCCGCCATGGTCTGGGTGAAGTCTTTGCGAAAGGCTTCGAGGGCTGCTCGAGCGGTGCTTTCAACATCATTGGCGTTGTCGCGTTCGACGCTAAGACTCTGCGCATGGCTTAGCGTGTCCCATATTTGGACTAGCGCGTCGTCGAGTCGGTTGGTGAGGTTCGCATTCTCCTTCTCCAGATCCTCGACCAGCTGCGACTGATCGACTGGAAGTTGGGCATGACCGAGGAATTGGCCATTGCAGCGTCCAAGTCGAAGATGAAGCCGGCGCCCGCGCCGTTGCCGTTGTTCTTGCCGAATTGGAAAGACATGGTGGTGATAGATGAAGGTCGATTGTGAATGGGTATACAAATAGCAACAAAAGGGTCTGAAGAAGCGAGAGCAGAGAGAGGGAAAGAGACTTCAAATACGCTGTCACGACCAGCCACCTCTATTGTGTTTGGAGCACAATAGCTTTACAATAGCAGTGTCGTTTCAGATGCTGGTAGGTGAAAGTGGGAGTTGGCAGGTGAAAGAAACGGATGGCAGTATGGGCTGAATGTGGTCGATGATGCCAATTAAGCAGTTCATCGGCATCTTGAGGTCGTGTAGTACTCTCCGCTCGCGCGAGGCTATCGCATCTCACGACTTGGAGATAGGTGGACACAGTCAGGAGCATCAAGCGCAATGAGCGCAAGCTGGTTCTTCAAGGCTAATGTAATGCAGTGCATTTTGAAAGTCACATTTGATTTCCTTATAGCTCTTCGAGTATCTACCGGCGAAACTAACGCAACCTGGGAAGACTGCCTCCCCCAGCACTGAGATACTCCAGGTAGATGCACAGCCGAGACCCCTCCATTGCTGTATGGGGCTCATCGGACTTCATCTGCGCAATATCAGACTTTTCAACGTCCAAGTCCTTTCCAAAACCCTGCTATCGTCTCCGCAACCTCGGGCACACGCTCGCGCACGACTCCATGTCCGGCTCCTTCTACAACGTGAACATACTTGAAACCAAGCTCCCCTAGCAGCTCCTTCGTACACACATCGTCAGTCTCTCCCAGCACAACAACATTCGGAACACCAGTCTTTACCGCCTCCACAAACTGTTCGTCTCGGTCCATAACGCCTCCGTCCCTGAACACACCAACGACGGATGCCGCATGCCCAGTGTGTTCCCGCAACTGCCACGCCCTCACAGAATCCACAACGACAACTCCCTTTGCCCCTCGGTCTTTCCAGTCCGCCGGCAATGGTTCATTTGGTCCTCCGAGGATCTTCCACACACACTTGCGAGCTTTCGCCTCATCGCCTCCGCCACGAATGTGCGCTTGCTGCTCTTGCGAGAAGCCAGAGAAGCGAATAAGTCCCGCCGGCGCAACAAGCACGAAGCTACTGACCTTTTTCGGCCGCGACGCTACGTATCCCACTGTCAACGCGCCGCCGAAAGAGAAGCCAACGAGATGCGCAGTAGGCCACTTTAGCTCATCAAGCAGTGCATCGATGAGCCCGTGGAACAGCGGTGCCTCGTGCGGCACAATCGGCGTGTCGCTCAGTCCGTGACCCCAAAGATCCAGCAGGACGACGTGCGAAGACGCAAATTTTCTGTGCAATTCGCTTGCCAGTTGATACATTCCTATTGCGGGTGTTTGCACGCCGTGAATGAAGAGGACGCGGTCGGGCACGGCATTGGCAGACTCTGGTCCTGAAGGGTTGATCTCGTAGTACGCTGCTTTGCCATACGGCGTGCGGATGTATTTTGCTGGCGGAAGTAGATTGCCGAATATCTGCGTGAAGGACTGTTCGGAGGGAGCTGCGATGGGTGGCTGGAAAGAAGGTGGTGCGCCGGGGCGAGGTAGGACGAATTCGGTAGACATTGTGATGGTATGATTATTACAGGTTGATAAGGAGCATTTGAGCCTCGTTGTTATACTACTATACAGGCACTCTTATGGTTGCGTAAAACTGGTGATGTGACCGAAAGGGCGTGCACCTCTAGCGGCCTCTAGGTAGTCAACTAGCGTACACAAAGTACCAGTTCGTGCGACTTGTTAAGCAACAAGAGGAAGGTAGTAAAGATAAGCAGCACCACAAAAGGCAGTCTCAGCTGCGGACTAACAACACCGAGTACAATGCAAACCACGCTTCCCTGGTATCTCACGCTGCAAACGCCATGGCTGACAAACCAGCCCAAACCCAAGCCGCGAAGGATCAAAAATGCTAGTCATACAAGTCGTCAAAAGCCTTGCACTACCATCTATGCACCGGTACACCAGGATGCATATTCAAAAGATACTGCGGCCCAGGCATTGTTCCGCCCCCAAATGCGGCCCGCCTTTCCTGTCCATCAGCTCCAAATTCCCTGCTCTCATTTGCATACGCATTCGGTCTCAGGCTCGCTTCGCTACTGCGTCTGCTCTCGTTCAGCTTGAGCATCATTATGGCCCGGTCGTCGTCTTCTCCCATTCTCTTTCGATTGTTCGCACGCGCATATGCAGAGCCACGGCGCCGGATACATGATGTAAGCACGGTGATGAAGAGGAAGACCATGAGTGCGACGGCCGTGTAGCCAAGAATGACGGGGCGCGCTTGGGAGGAGAGGTGTAGGCCGAGGCCGCCGGTGAGGACTAGGAGGAGGAAGGCTGTTGAGACGAGTGGTGTGTGTAGGCGGGGTAGAAGGGAGTGAAGTTTGGAGATTGAGGGGGTAGGGAGAACGCTCATGAACAGGATCGGAGCGAGCGCAATGAAGGCGAAGATTTGGTGAGGTGTCTTGTAGTCTTTTGACTGTGGTACAGTTAGTATGGTGTGGGGTAGAGCTGGGGATGGTCCTTACGCGGTTGAACTGCGCTGAAGTCGAGATACCAAGCGCATAGGACACGATCAAAAATGCCATGATAGCCACGCTGAAGCCAACGTGGATCTTGATATTCTTGAAAAAGCCAGCAATGATCACATTGAGTGGCCATATGACGAAGAGTGCCAGGCATCCAATAATGGCATGAGCAAGATTTGCGCGGTCGTGGTCTCGCACCATCTTCCCATCGAGCGTGACGCCACGGACTGCAGTGCTGCTCGCCGGCGCACCACCAGTACCGGTTGCCGCGACCATGTCCATGGTGAAGTGGCCGTATCGAATGTGTCTCTTCAAGTCGGCAGACTTAGAATCAGAGTACAACGGATATCCGTGCCCAAAAGCGTAAAACATAGGTTGCGATGTGGACTTGCTGTCGACCCATTTCCGGCAATTGCTGCACACAGCCTTCAACACGAACATCGACTCGTTGCTGATCGTAGTTCCTGGCAGGACCTTCAGATCGATCGAAGGCGCAAATGTTGGTTCAGCTCTGTTGTTACCCAGGCGTGGAGATACCGTGACGTTGTCGCCATCATCATTTGGATACATGATGAACATCAGGCTGTCCTTCATCACTTTTCCAAAACCCACGCCCACCCACGAGTACGCCGGACTGCTGAAGTAGATTGAGATGTCATCGGTATCGTTTGCGACGTTGATCGAGAACTGTGTTTCGGGTTCCGAGAGGAAGAAGGTGGATGCTGAGATTGTAGTGTTGTCTTGTGCGAATGTGATGAATGGGAAGACTGTATATGATTATTAGGGAAACTTTCCGTAGAGATAATCTTCCTTGCGCAAGCTGCTCGTTAGGCGAAGTGCGCAATGCTGGCACAAACTTACATGTCAAAACCGCAACCAGCACACCACGTCGCACTCCCAGATTCGCCATCTTTCTCAATGTCCGGATCCTCAAAAACATAAAAGATAAATCGACAATGTCACCGCAGCACAAGAACGACGACAGCAAACCTTCAACTAAGAACCCATACGCGCCCAGCCTACTTAAGTATCACCCAACCCCAAATCCAATACTACTTCCCACCATCCGCGCCTCCCACCACCTCACTCCCTTCCTGAAACAAATCCCCACCTTGCATATCTTATGCGCGCCCACCCAATAACCTCAAAGCGATTTGGCCCAAGAGGTTTAAACATCGCGCGGGCGCTTAGTTCACGTACCAGGGGTTTCACGTTGGACGAGGTGCAGACGCCTACAGCGAACGAATCTGGGGTATTGGCGTTGAAGCGAGGAATGCAATTTGCTAACCAAGCTGGGAAGTGGGATGGCGAAAAGGTACTATTTTTAGGCGGAGAGTTTATTCGGGAGGCGGATGCCGAGTTGCGCGCGCGCACAGCGAAGAGAGGGATGTCAGCGAAGGCAGAGGGTAGAATGCCAGCGATCTGCTTTTGGCAGGCGCTGCATGCATGCACTGCGCTTTCCGCATTTGGGCGTCGGTAGAGCACTGCATGCTATTTCCACACACCGTTCGAAATGCATCTCACGCAACGCAAATGTAGTGATTTGATGAATTGCACACGAAAGAAGAATTATGTACTCCCTCCACTCCCGATTCCACCCCTCGCTCATACCAGCCTCAATGCCAGCCAAGAATGAAACAAAAAAGGAATAACGCAAAAAGACCTCCTCTTGCTCACTCCAAGCCATGCTGATCGTAGTCATAGTTGTCGTTAGAGCGTGCGTGTCGCATGGTATAATGTAGTCGGCCGTGGACTCGTCACGGCCATGCTGTTCCGTGAAATCTCGCATCATGCTGAACTTCTCTAGCGACCAAGCGAAGAGCTGCGGTCGCTATGCTTCTCCAAGTGACACAGGTCGAAATGATGTATCCGCTCGCCGATACGAGCGACTATACTGGCTCGTATTCAACACCTGCCGCACCGTCCCACGAATCGACGTATACGCATGGTTGTGGGCTGAACCTTAACGATAACGCCCGCGACGGCTGTCGTACGAAACCTCGCGCTCGTAAAACTTCTCGTCGTAGCCAGAGGATCTCGGTGGGTCGCGTATGGTTGTGCGTTCGAAGTCGATGCGAAGCTTCCGTTTGCGGCGGAGCTCATCCGACAGGTCTACAAGTTGGAGCACGTCCTCCTGTTGTTTGTCAGCATCCAGCGATGCAGCAAAGGCTGTGAGACTTACATAGCGCAGATACTCCATGACGTAAAAGAAATCGTCTGTCTCCTCACAAGAATAGCCCATTTGATCGATGGCCTCTCGAATCACAAGATCTTTGGTGACTTCGGTCCACATGTCCTTATTCTTTCGCGGCTTCACGTTGAACTCGCCTGCGATGAATGTCAGCGGATGCTCACGGTGGAGACCAGTGGCTCCAGTAGCCAAAGGAGAATGTGCTTACCATTCTCGCGGTTGATGTCAATTTCCAGGTTCAGATCCTCATACTCTCGTCCACGTCCAGGCCCTCGGCTGCGGCTCCTGTACTATTGTTAGCATTGCACATTAATAGACTAGATCCTACTCACTCTCTTCGCCTGATGTCAATCTCGAGCGTCTCGTTAACCGCACGTGGCGGAGATGGAGGCGCCGGTGCTGGAGGTGGGGTGGGTGAGCGTGCCCTCTCAACGCCTGTGGCAGAATCAGTGAACAGTAACTCATACGCATTAGTGAACAACTTACCATGATCAATGTGTCGGTGGTGCGTAATGATTTCCTGGATAATCGGTGGCCTGAATTCCGGCTCCAGTGGTGGCGGTGGTGGCGGAGGAAGGGGTTCGGGGGATGGTGATGGAGAGGGCATCCGCTCTTCCTTACGCCTAATAATGATCTCGTCCTTGATGACCTCCCGGGCCTGTGGAGAGGTGTCACGGCGGCGGACAGTGAACTCTTCGTGCTCCCTCGCAACCAGCTCTCCTCGTGACCGTGGAGCGGGCAGACTCCTGTCGCGGCCACCTCTTATGGTCAAGGAGCTTCGTTCTCTGCTAGTGTCGCGACCATCGCGGCTGAACTCACGGCGATTGGCATGAAGTTCAAAATTACCACCTCGCTCCTGGAAGCGAATGGAGCCTCGCTCTGCCGAAACGTCCCTGCCATGGCGGCTGACTTCACTTCGACTGGCATGAATATCGATATCGTCACTGCCACGACCACGACCGGGCCGTCCTCGGAAGCGGACGTCGTCTTGCTCAAAGTCGACCTCACGAGGGGGTGGTGGGCGAGCGCCGTCACCACGGCGGAAAACGATGTCTTCGCGCTCGACTGCACGAAGTTCAGGCTCTCTGGGCGCAGGTCCCCGCGATTGCTCACGGCGGGTAATTTTGATGTCCGTCTCGTCTCTCTCGAAGTCACGGGTTCCGCGCCGTGAGGGGGCGCCTATGCTTGATACTGGTGGAGGAGGCGCGCGGCCGCTGCGGACAGAGCGCACGTCATCATCAAATCCACCACGGTGGCTGCGAGGACCGGCCCGCGAGATGTTGTCCTCATCACGACCGCGCACAACCAGCGGTCCTGCAGTAGGACGGTTGTAGTCCTCGCGGAAGAAGTCGGGGGCACTACTACGCGGGCCTGCTGCGCCTCGTCGAAGTTCGACGTCGAGCTCGTCATAGTTGCGGTCGCTGCGGCCGTTGCGGTAGAAGTCGCGTTCGCGCTCCTCATACAACTCGGCCGTTGGGTAGCGGCGCGACATGGTGGAGGTGGAGGTGGTGGTGGTTGTGAGGAGGAGGAGGAGGAGTGGTAAGTGAGGGGCAGCCGGGAAAAGGGTTGGTGGGTTGGTACGAGTGGGTGGGCTGATCAACCGCGAAGCGACAGCGGACGATCTCGCTCACAGCGGGTAGGAAGGGAAAAGGGCAGAAGAAGGAGATGATCAGGGCAGTCAGAAAAGACGCACTGCCGTAGCCTGACGTTATCAGCAGCGCAGGCCTTGTTGACTCCCCGGCTCGTGGTGGGGTTACAATCTTGGTTGGTGGTTGGGTTCTGCCCGCATGGCATGGCAGCGATGACGTTACCGCTCGCATCCATTTTGTCGTACTCGAAACTCAATGCGCCCAATAGCGGCCCAGAAGCCTGCATCTACATGTGCGCCTCGCAAAAGAAATGCGCCGCGGCTCCATGACCACTACCGGTGAGTATGAAAGGCATTTGAAGGCTTGTCAGACTGCTTGTCCTTCATGTAAGGTTTCGCCGATTTTGGGCATCTTCGTGGCTGCCACTTGAATTTGATCACGAGCACGTGGAAGTCCCCGGCCAGATGACAGTCACACCACGTTCTCGACACAGAAAGGCCGACCGAGGCTTTCCAGTATCAAGTGAATTGTAGTGCCGGCCGCGCCCAGGTACGCAGCAGGCAGGGAACAGCTACCCAATCTTGGGACTGCTGCGAGGGACCCCAGAGGAGCTAGCAGTTCAAACTCCTGGGGTGTGAGTGATGCGGACCGAGTCGTCTTACCGTGCGGCGTGCGCTGAGTGACAGTCCACCTTCCAGCCCAACGGTGCTGCCGGCATCTCGAGACGACCCGTTGTGCTACGTCAAACACGCGGATTTGTAGTTGATGAAGTTAAGGTCGAAATGTGGCTACTCCCTCAGGTATGCCTAATGAAGCGTCTTATCACATGTACTATGGCTCCAGCCTTGCTGCAAGATGACGTTTACCTCAAAACATGCCCACCAACGTCCTTCAGTCCTGCACCATCCGCATGCACGAGACCACAGCAGAACACGAAACCAACGAGCTCTACACTCACTACAATTCCATACTCCTAGCTTCCTTGAAATGTGACTCCTCGCCTGGCCCGAGACTCCATTGCTCGCGCTGGCTTAGTTCCTGTGGCCGCCGGCGCAAGTACAACTGCCGCGTATCAGATCTGAATATGTCTTCGAGGTGAACCGATAACACTTCCGCCGTATCATGACGGACGTATGTATGCGACTGACCATCCGCGCGCAACCGCCGAACCACAATACCGGCGAGTCGCTGCGTCTTCCCATAAGTGCAGTAGAGTACCACAAAGAACAGCGGCGCAGCCCCGTCGTCGCCACTGATCGAGTCCGGAGACTTTGAGAGTCTGACCACTGGCAGGTTTATTCGGATTCCCTTGTTGGTCACAGCCGGTGGATCTCCTTGGGGTACTAGAGGCAAGAAGTCGGCTGCTTGAGCAAATTCACGAGGATGCTCTGCGAAGATCGAGACACCCATTGTGACATGTTGGCCGTGATACTCGAACAAGGTCGGCCTATTGGGCGACGGTACCCAGGCGAAGAGGGTCTGGTCTTCATTATCTTTGAGAATCTCTTCCTGAAGTCGAGTGAAGGCCTTCTCGCCCTCTCCGTAAAGGAGTGGCATATTGACGCCGAAAAGGCCCCTGCAGTATATCAAAGTCAGTGTGTGCTTCAAATTCGTACTTGAAGCGACGAACATGAGACTGTACGCGAGATCCTCTGTTCTGGTCGTTGTGCGCTTTGCCGCCCAACTCATCCGCTTTGCCACGCTCACCCTCTCCAGTTTCGGGACCGTGCTCTGTAGAATATATGCGTCAATGCCAGTGATTCCCTGCAAGATCATACCCAGATTAGCCTTGTTGCCAAAGAACGTCCAATCCGCCGCGTAAAAGCGTATCTGGCTGGGTGCGATCAGCTCTTGCAGTGTCCAGCCACGAGTGAACCAGCGAGCTTTCCCAAGAACTTCGGCACTGATCAGTACTTCCCATGGGTCATAATCATCCCAGCCGGTTGCTTTCGTGCTAGAGATATCGTTGGGCGAAATATCATCCAAGTAGGCATAACAAACTCGTGCCTTCCTATACCATCTGTACATGCTGTTGATGGCCTCGCTCAGCTCTGCAGAAGACGTCTTATCAATGCAGCCTGACCAGCAGTCAGAATGATCCGCCGAATTACAGAAGACGATGAATAGCATTACACGTGTCAACCCAAATCCAGTTGAGTTCATCCTCCTCCGCCTGCGCACACGCCTTCACTATTTTCTGCAAGCCTGCCAGTGGGTAGAGAGCTCGGGCGCGTTCCCCTAGGTCTGTGAATTGCTGGAGATCGACTTCTTCTGCACCCCATGTATGCGAGAGGATGGCGTAAGGTGGAATTTTGTGGTCATTGTCGAAGCGTTTCAGCTCGTAGGACCTGGTGTTGATGAGACGCATGTAGGTGAGATGCACGTAGCGAGAAGGGGATGTGAGAGAAAGGATTGTTGTTCCTGACTGCGCAAGCCCACAGCTGGAACGACAATTGCGAGCTGCTGCTGGGCGCAGACAGGAACAACAATAGTGAGGACAGCATGCTCAACACGAGCGACGATATCTTCCCACCTACGCAAAGGTTCCAAAGGTGAAGAGATTAAAGAAAGGCTTTATCCGTGATTTCACAGTGATGAACTTGGCGTGACAAAAGTGTGGTTGACGCATGCGAAGCAGCTGTCAAGTCGCCAAACTTCACCAGAGCGACCGTCCAATTGGCATACGCCAGAAACGAGGCGTTAAGTGAAGCCGGTGCATCAACATCGCAAAGTCAAATGTAAGTCTTAATTAGCCAAGTGCGTCCCAAGGCGCTCGAGTGTTTCAATGTTTGTGGCAGATTGACACTTGGCGTCCGTCCGCGATGTCCGCGATCGCCACGTGATGGCTCATGACGCGGCCGCTTTGTTCACATCTTCGACCCTACCCAGCAACTCACTTCCTTTCTACAATCCTTTCGCCTTCTTTGTACAACCCTTTTCACATTCAACACAACACCCACAATGTCTGCAAGCAAACTAGGTGTCTTCGCAAGCCTGGCGCTGGCCGCCAGCGCCTTCCTCATACCTCCTACGATTACCGCGGACGACTTGGAAAATGGTAGCGCGATGGAGGGACTGGTCATCGATCCCTTCAGGCGATCCGTCGCTCTCGAGTGCCCGAGCTGTGCTGTTGCAGTTCGTGCCGGGGGTATTCTCGTATGGCACGAGGATGCCGGAAGCGCATTTGTAAGTAGCATACCGCCCTTCTCAAAAGACATGCGCGCGGCGACTTCAGTCGCGCAAGACATCTTGCATGCCTGATCGAGGTGGTTGGCAATCCTCGCAGGGCCCCCGGCATCGAAACATCAGAGGAGATATCTGACTTTTGGCAGCAACTCGACTTCGAGATCGGATCTCACCAAGACACCTTTGAAATCGCAAATGGTCACGAACAGCTGTTCCCACCGAGCTTGAGCGACGACGTGAGCTCCTTCTACGTCACACAAATCGACCCCACTACCGAACAGACTCTTCGCCTCCGAGTTACCGGCTACGAGTTCAGCTTCACCGGCGCCGAAACAGTGTCGGAAGAGGGCATGGAACTGCTGCCTATGGATCTACACATCTCCTCTGTCGAGGGACTCGCAGTAGAGCTACCAGCCCTCACAATCAACCTTCTCAAGGATGCGAACGGTCGTCTCATGATCGCGTCGTTTGCCACCACCGAGGTCTCTAGCGTCAGTGCACAAGACGACTGCAATGAGTGGCCACTGCTGTGCAAGTGGAAGGGCATCGTGGCCGAGAGGATCGAGCAAATGAAGAAGATTGGCAAGGGCAGAAACTGCCACAAGCGTCCTCACGGCCACCACAACCCGATGGAAGAGGACGGCATCGCTGGCAAGCCTCCACACAGGTTTCGCCCCGGTCGCCCGCATCATCGCCCGCACCATGGCCCTCACCACATGGGCCACAGCCACCACCGCATGCACAGGTTCGCATCCAGCGCTTTCTTCACGATTCTCGTCCCTATCGTGATCGGCATCTTCGCGGGCACCCTCACCTACTTGATCGGCATGGTTCTCGGCACGCTCATTGCTATTGTCATTGCGAAGATTCGTGGCCAGAAATATCAGAGGATTGCTTTGGATGAGGAGGATGTACTAGAGGTGGAGCCTGAGATGCAGAGCGAGAAGCAGGAGTATGCCGAGCTACCGGCCTACGAGGCGCCACCCGTCTACGAAGACATTCCAGAGAAGGAAGTCGATGAGTCAAAGTGAGATCAGAGCGGTGTAGGAGGGTAGGCAAGCGATCTGCAATGCCCGTGGCCGGGCCAGATTGATGATGACTTCTTGGACAGTCATTGGGGCAACCCTGTACTTAACGTGATAACGAACCTATTTTGCTTCTTGAGCATACATCTCCACATCTTTTAGACTTTATGAATCAGTTTCTTTTGTAGCACTTTGTGTAAGAGACATAGCGACAGAATGACCATGCTCGCCCAAACAGCAGATACTGTCTATATTACGGCTTACTAAAACAACTCGTCATCTCCTGGTCGGGACTGTGATTCACCCTTAACATTGTTCATTGTTCATTCAATACTCGAAGCAGCAATCAGAGGCGATGTGACCAAGCATGAGCAACGCTGCAGAATGCATCAATCGCGTTGCGCGAATTGAATTGAAGTGCGAGTGAGACGTGAAATGACTCCATGAGATATATCTCATCTGCCTGAGACTTTCGAAATCACCTCGACGGTTATGACAAGCAAGTCAGTATCACTGCAATCTTTGGTAGGCTTTGACTTTGATGTTCTGCATGTTGAGGTTTTGGTGTTCGTTCTTGACGGGCACGCTAAGTGCACGGACCCCGACTTTCAACAAGCAAGTGTCGACGGGCGCGCCAGCCATTTTGTAGGCAGTTTCGATGTGCTGGAAAGCAGCTCATGTTTTTTGAAGTTCCCCAGGCGGCCGCGCCTCTCGAATTACGCTCCTGTCGCCCCCCCGATCCAGTTTAGCGCGACCCGTGTGATCTGAGGCAGCCGCTGCGCGCTCCCCGTTCTATTTAACAAAGCTCCGCCCGCATTTCCGCCGCGCTCTTTTTCTCTTCTCTTCTCCTCCAGCTATTCTCGTCAACCACTGCAACTGTCAACCAACCAACTTACCCACCACAACCCATCCCACTAACACTACAGCAACATGACCGGACGTAAGTGCATCTCTTCCTTTGTTTATCATCGTCGCGTCTCGCGTCGCAGTCGGTGTCGTCGGTGTTGCCACCACATCGCGACGTCGCGCTTGGTGTTGTTCGCCCACGCGTCGCCCCACCACCGCGCATCTCGACATTCACACTCACCTGCACAACACCACGACACCTCTTGACACACAATGCTAACAACTCTACAGGCGGCAAAGGCGGAAAGGGTCTCGGCAAGGGTGGCGCCAAGCGTCACCGCAAGATTCTCCGTGACAACATCCAAGGCATAACCAAGCCCGCCATTCGTCGTCTCGCTCGCCGTGGCGGTGTGAAGCGTATTTCGGCCAGTAAGTCGTTGCTGCTTCACCTTTGCATCGGCACATCACTAACACCCCTCAGTGATCTACGAGGAGACCCGTGGTGTCCTCAAGACCTTCCTTGAGAGCGTTATTCGTGACGCCGTCACATATACCGAGCACGCCAAGCGCAAGACCGTCACCTCGCTCGATGTCGTCTACGCCCTCAAGCGACAGGGACGCACTCTCTACGGTTTCGGTGGTTAAGCGGCCTCGTCTTCCCTCGTCCCCGCCGACGTCCGACTTCTCTCGCGGTTCTTGGTCAACAGTGGCTGGGATGCTTACGACACAATGGATATGATTTGGGCACGGCTATCGATCTTGATCTTCACGGCGTTATCTCAATGGGTGGTCGGAAATAGTTCTACAATGCGAGGCTTCGGGCTGGCGTCTGACTGGCAGTAGTCAATGCATACACGTTCTATGCGAGTTACCTGTTACTTGCTTATCTGGTGATGACTTTGTCTGACTCCTCTTCCTGATGCTGTCCTTCCTCGCTGATCCATCGCCTCACCGCCAGCTCCATGCTCGCGCAATCGCACGGCACCCCAAACAATCCTCCCTCGACCCTGATGCTCTACAGCGCCCAAGCCTTCAGTTCCTCAGTTACACTCTCCACGCCATCCTCGAGCACACATACATCATACGCGCGATCGCTTGCTTCTCTTACTGTACTACTCACACATGCATCAGCCGTGACACCACACACGAGCAGGTTCCTGACTCCCTTCGCCCTCAATGACAAGTCCAGCTCCGTGTGCGTAAATGCCCCACGCCCCGGCTTATCAATCACCATTTCACCTTCCACCGGCCTCAACTCCTCAATGATCTCATGGCCCTCCTCGCCCCTGATCAACAATCTTCCCAGTGGCCCTTTGCTTCCGATCTTAGTGCCATTGACGCTGCTTCTATGCAATTCCCGGGTCGATACTGTGCTCATGTCTGCGTGGCCTTCGCGCGTATAGTAGATGGCAGATTTGGCGTTGCGGAAGACTGCGAGGAGGGATTGCAGGCGGGGTATTACAGGTGTGAAGCGCTCGACTGAGTGGCCCTGGGAGGCAAGGTACCCGGATGGCGAGAGGAAGTCGGATTGCATGTCGATTATTAGGAGGGCGGTTGTCGTTGGGGAGAGGGAGGAGTCGTGGGGCCTGGGGTAGGGTGTTGAGGAGGAGATTTGGGTGTTCTTGTTGGTGGGTGCTTGGGTCTTGGATTTTGAGGAGTGTTGTGAATGGAGTTGTATGGATGAGCACTTGAGGTGTTCAATGGTGTCGGTCTCACGGATGTTGAAACAGATATGCACGATGTTGATATATTCTGCCTTTTCGGGATTGTTGAAAGCTGGCTGGGTCATGGTGCATGATTGCTGTGGGCCATCCAGACTGGAGCGTTGCGGGCTTGGATAATCCATCAACGTCCGACAATCTGACGGTAAAAACAGTCACCACTACACCAACACCATGCTCAGCCATTATCTGGCATCTCGTGCCTTCCAGCAACCAGCATATCAGCACTGAACTCTAAAAATTCCTCATTGTTCATCCTCCAACACGAGATCGAGCACTGAGATGCGCCAGCAGTCCCACTTCGAAAGTCCCTTGACTTGACGTCGCTTCGCAACTGCCTATCTTGACCAATGGCCAACACACAACCGCACAATTACTTCGTAGTGACGGACACGCAAGATAGCATGATAAGGTAGCTTCGAGCTTCTGAATCTAGTAGCCGTTGCCTACAAAGCCGTTACCAACGCTTGTCCCGCTATCTTGTCAACAACGCGAAGGACGGCTGTCCTGTTTGCCTGCTGCAGATGAACATGACGGATCATCGATGCTGCAATGTAGCCTTGTCCCCGAGCTCTTTCCACCACAGCTTCTTGATTGGTCACCAATATTGCAAATTGAAACAGCGTTGCCGCTAGAATGAAGTTCGAGATGGGAAAAATGAGGGATCGTCGCATCGCGCAACGACCGCAGAGCAGCAACCCCACATAGCCATCAGAATACATACAAATCCAAGGTCTCTGCCCATCGCCATAGAACGCCGCGCCAGGGTATAAAAGTCCTTCCCATCAACTATAACGACCCAATCCCAATCTCATACCCAAGCATCACTTCCGTGGTACTCCCTTCCCACCCACGATTCCCACCTGTAGAAATCATGAAGTTGCAAGTTGGATCGAGATACAGCTGCGAAATGACCCCCGTTCTATGGCCAGGTACGATCAGGAAGGGTACAGCGGCGCCGCCTTTGGCGCCGGCGTCTTGCTGTGTCAGGTCGTAGAGGCGGAGGATGTCGTAGGATGCGCTGATGAGCGTTAGTTTGGATACAAGTAGGAGGGGCGTGAAGTGGGAGGGCTCCTTACCAGATCAAGTGCTTCCCATTCGGCATCGTGCGCACAGCACTCACTGGGCCACTGACACTCGGAAACCTGAAAGTGCGTCTAGGTTCTCTTAGACCCTTGTGCAAGCTATATTCATCCACCGTGCCGTTTCTTCGCCCAGCATAAATGAAATTTCCATCGGGTGACCAACACGCATTAATGCACCAGGGCGGCGTGCTGCGTGTGGGCAGTATGCGTGCGACTGATTTCGATTGTCGCCGGTCCCAGATGCGCAGGGTACCGTCGAAGGAGGCGTTGAGGAAGGTTGTGTCGGAGGAGATGGGTTGCTCTGCTTGAGGCTCAATGACTTGGGTAGGCTTCTCGGTGTCTTCGGCATGGGGAAGGCCGTTTGGTGTGGCGGCGGGTTGGGAGTCGGTTGTACCGTTCACTGTGGCGGTGGGGTGTACGGGCGGGGGTAGTTCTTTGATCGCGTCATTTGCAGCGTCCTGGGGTGCTTGGACTGGACCGCCCATGTCCATCATGTCGAGGTCGCCCTGGCCGTCCTCGTCGGCTTGCTGTATGCCATTTGCGATTGCTCTTGAGAACTCATCGTCATCGTCGCCAAATGATGGAAGAGCGGAAGAAGGATTGTTCTCCTGACCGTCGCCAAATAGCGAATCCTTGTCGCCGCCATCTCCAAACAGAGAGTCGTCTGGCGAGCCTTGTGCGTCTTCGTTCCCTTCCTCCTTCGGCTGAACAGCCCGGACGGCATCTGTGCCATTCGTGAGGCTGCCGTTCGCTCGAGGGCGTGCTGCGTTGTTCGATGAGAAGGTGCCATTGGAGATTGGAAGTGTCTCTGTATCTTGAGGAATGGGCAGCGTAGACATTGGGCGCTGCTCGATGGCAGAAATCTGACTATCGCTCGTTTCGAACTTCCGCTTCACCTGTCCCGTGTTGAGGTCCCAGTCGTTGATGGTCTTGTCCCAACTGCCACTGAGCACCGACTGCTCGTCCGCCGCAAGCGTCAGTACTGAGACTGCTGAGGTGTGGCCATTCAACGTGTGTATCCGCTTTCCTTCCTCATGGCGGACTGATTGCAGGTTGATGCCGCCAGACTCGAGGCCTGACAGCAGCCACAGCGACTGGTGATGTACGGCAAGCGAGTACACCGAGGACAGGCTCTCTGACGTAGCCGCGTGGTCCTCGTTCTCCCAGTAGGAAAGCAGCACGCCTGCCTTGGTGACTGAGTCGACGAAGGGGTGTCTCTGGGCAACAGTAAGGGGAAGCTTGCCGTTGGCCGTGTCCACCCAGTTGAACTTCCTGATGTACCCGTCCGCGCCGCCACTGAAGACCCACCGCATGTCAGGCGTCGCCGTGATGGCATTGATGGAGGTGCTGTGTGGCGCGGCTATGGTGGGGATGATGTCGTAGACGGGCGCATTGAGAGCTTCCTGTCGCACGCTGGGGTGGAAGGGCAGGCTGCCCAGTATGGCGGCAGCAGCAGCGGCGCGGGGGCTGGGCGAGGTGAGGGTGACGGACGGGTTCGCATCAGAGGGCCCCGGTGTTCCGCCGTTCGGGAGACTGCCTCGCGGTCGCTGTGAAGGACTGTCGGGCTCGTCCTGGTCTTGGTCTTGATCCTGATCCTGATCTTGGTCCTCGTCGTCATTATCGCCGTCTCCGTCGTCATCGTCATTGTCGTCGCCGCCATCGTCTGCGTCATCGCCCTCGTCCTCCTCGTCTACGTCCATGGCGTCGCCCTCCTCGGCCTCATCTTCCTCCTCGGCGGAGCCTGAACCGTGCCGTTAGCTTTCAGCTCACTAACATCTGAGCGAGCACGCACTGTTGCCGTTCTCGAAGTCATCTTCCTCGTTCATGGTGTCCTAGCGCGACTCGCAGCATGTGCGCAAATAGTGTCGCGAGCAGTCGTAAAGTTGTGCTATTCTTAGAACGCGGATCGCGTTGTTGTCGCAAGGTCGAGCCTCCATCGCGGAGCGCGTCATCTCTCCCGAGCATCGCGAACATCACACAGCGGGCCTCACCTTTTACCAACATGTGCGACCGCTACCACGCCTAACATGCTCCCACATCCGTGAGGTCAACTCAAGACATTGTCTGCCATATACGTGTGCTGATATCGGC
>Ga0265798_10000533_pt1 | contig 62650 bp, 51 predicted proteins | sample P3T30metagenome_FD_192430 | JGI IMG/M metagenome (GOLD analysis project Ga0265798, IMG submission 192430) | Plant litter microbial communities from East Loma Ridge, Irvine, California - P3 T30 | ecosystem: Environmental > Terrestrial > Plant litter > Unclassified | place: USA: California... | reverse complement strand
CTGGCGTGGCTGGGCTGCTGGGTTCGACAGAATTGCTGATTTGATGCTTTCGGCTGTGCATGTTGGGACCTACCGCTGTACTCTAAATTAATCGGGTAGGTGTCTCAAGCTATATTGGCACAGGGGGCTGTGGCCGCCGATTGGCTCGGTTTCGAAGCGGTCGGCGAAGCCGGCGATCAGGGGGCGGGCTTTGGTGATGGCGGCCTGGACTGAGGCTAGCGCTAGGGAGGCTTTGTGGTGGGCGGCGGTTTCCCAGGTTTCGGTGATCCAGATCGCGTCGGCGTCAGTGTTGTCCTTGGCGATGATGTAGCTCAGGCAGCCAGGCATGGCGACGGTGCCTTCGAGCAGAATGGTGATCAGCGCGTCGCGCTGGCCGGGATGGGCGCGCATCTTTCCGATTAGTCCGTACATGGGAGAATTTTTCGTTTTCGTGGTGGGTGTGGCGTGGGCGGTGGTCAGGGGGAGCAAGGCCAGGGCGGCCAGCGTGGTGCGGCGGGATGGGGGCATGGGCAACTCCTGACCGTAGTAGGTTGCCAACAGTATATTTCTTTGGTGGGGTAAGATGGGCTTTTCTTTTTACTGTCATATAACGATGCGACTTCATCCTCTTGCGCTGGCCGCCGGCGCCGCTGTTCTTTCCTTGTCCCAGGGGGCGTACGCTCAGCAGCCGTCTGCTGTTTCGGAGAGCGCGCTGCGCGCGCATCTGTCGTTCCTGGCCGACGACCTGTTCGAGGGGCGGGGGACGGGGCAGCGCGGTGGGCTGTTGACGGTGCGCTATCTCGAGACCCAGGCGGCCCTGATCGGGCTGCAGCAGATTCCCGGGGGCGGCTATCGGCAGAAGGTCGAGATCGAAGGAAGCAAGCTGCTCGAGGGCAGTGCCACCTTTACCGCCGGCGGCAAGACCATCAGGCCGGAACTGGGCAAGGGCATCGTGATGGGCACCCGCAGCGGCAAGGAAAACGTGGCCTTCGATGCGCCGCTGGTGTTCGTCGGCTACGGGGCCGTGGCGCCGGAGGAGAAGTGGGACGACTACAAGGGGCTCGACGCCAAGGGCAAGATCCTGGTCATGATGGTCGATGATCCCCAGCCCACTGCCGCGGAGCCAAACCGCTTCGCCGGCAAGGCGTATACCTGGTACGGGCGCTGGATCTATAAATTCGAAGAGGCCGCGCGTCGCGGCGCCGCCGGCGTGCTGCTGATTCACACCACGCCGTCGTCCTCGTATCCGTGGAGCGTGCCGGCCAATGGCTTCGGCAACGAGCGCTTCGCCCTCAAGGGCAACGGCAACCAGATGGAAGGCTGGCTGCACGAAGACACCGCGCGCGAACTGTTCGCCGCTGGCGGCCATGACCTCGACGCGCTGCGCGCCCAGGCCGAGCGGCGCGAGTTTCGCCCGGTCGACCTGAAGATGGCGGCCAAGGTGGCGCTGCGTTCGGCCATCCGGCCAGTCGAGGAATACAATGTGGTCGGCATCGTGCCCGGCAGCGATCCCAAACTCAAGCAGCAGGCGGTGATCTACTCCTCGCACTGGGACCATATGGGCATGGCCGAAGCCAGGCCTGGCGACGATCCGAAGGCCGACCGCATCTACAACGGCGCGATCGATAACGCCTCGGGCACCGCGGCGCTGCTGGCGATGGCCGCCGAAGCGGTCAAGACGCCGGCCAAGCGTACCCAGATCTTCCTGTGGCCGGCGGCCGAAGAGCAGGGCCTGATCGGCGCCGCGGCCTATGTCGCCAAGCCGGTGTGGCCGCTGGCGCAGACCGCCGCCGACCTGAACCTGGACAGCCTCAACTTCGTCGGCCGTACCAAGGACATCGGCGTGGCCGGCGCCGAGCGCAGCTCGCTGTACGAGACCTCGCAGCAGGTAGCAAAATCGATGGGCCTGAAGATCGCGCCGGCCGTCCCCGACCTGTCGGGCGCCTTCTTCCGGGCCGACCACTTCGCCTTCGCGAAGGCCGGCATCCCGGCCTTCAACGTCGGTTCGGCCGTGTTCTCGGGCGACGGCCACTTCGAGTTCGAGCACCACCAGCACGAGTCGAGTACCAATATGAAGGGCTTCAAGAGCCACTACCACCAGGTCAGCGACGAGTATCGTCCGGAATGGGACTTGTCGGGCATGGTGCAGCAGGCCCAGTTCACGCTCAACCTCGGCTACGCGGTCGCGAATGCGCCGACCATGCCGACCTGGAAGAAGGGCGAAGCCTTCGGCAGCGTAAAACGCTGACCATGCGCTGACCATGCGCTGACCAGGCGCTGATCAAGCGCCGGTCAGCTCGCGCCCGGCGCGCGCGCCACCATCGCTCGCCGCCGCCAGGATCCGTTCCAGCTCGCCCATATCGACCGGTTTCACCAGGTGATGGTCGAAGCCGGCCTCGCTGCTGGCCACGCGGTCCTGGGCCTGGCCGTAGCCGGTCACCGCTACCAGCAGCGCCCGGGCGGTGACGGGCAGCAGGCGCAGGCGGCGCGCCAGTTCGTGGCCATCCATGCCGGGCAGGCCGATGTCGAGCAGGCAGGCGTCGGGCGCGAATTCCCCGGCGCGCGCCAACGCCGCGAACGGGTCGTGTTCGACCGCCACCTCGTGCCCGGAGGCGCCGACGTACATCGCCAGCACCTGGGCCGCATCGACGTTATCGTCCACCACCAGCACCTTCATTGCCCGCGCCGGCCCGGCATCATCGGCGGCGCGAGCGGCGCCGGGCGTGTCGCTATCGGTATTACGGCCTGTGCAGCGCGGCAGGCTCGCCGTGAAGGTGCTGCCCAGGCCCTGGCCGGGGCTCTCAAGCCGCACGCTGCCGCCGTGCAGCTCGACCAGGCTGCGCACCAGCGCCAGCCCGATGCCCAGGCCGCCCTGGGTGCGGTCCGGCGTGCGCTCGCCCTGCACGAACATCTCGAACGCGCGTTCCAGCTCATGCGGCAGCATGCCGATGCCGTTGTCCGCCACCACGATGCGCAGCATCGTGTCATCGAGTTCCAGCGCCACCTTCACCTGGCCGCCGGCGGCGGTGAACTTGACCGCGTTGTGCAGCAGGTTGCCAACCACCTGCACCAGGCGCTTGCGGTCGCCCATCACCCAGGCCGGCGCCGGCAGCAGCGCCGTCTCCAGGCGATGGCGCTTCTGGCGCAGCGGTTCGCCGACCTGCTCCAGCGCTTCGAGCACCACTTCGTTGATGTCGATGCGCTCTTTCGAGAGCGCCACCAGGCCGCGCGTCACGCGCGACACATCCAGCAGGTCGTCGACCAGGCCGGCCATGTGGCGCGCCTGGCGCGCGATGATGGCGCTGATCTGGCGCGTGCGCGCCGGATCGAGGCCATCCTGGCCCAGCAACTGGGCGCCAGAGGCAATCGGCGCCAGGGGATTTCTCAGCTCGTGCGCCAGCATGGCCAGGAATTCGTTCTTGCGGCGATCGGCCTCGCGCAGGCCTTCCTCGGCGTTGACGCGGTCGGTGACGTCCTGGATCGTGCCGCGCACGGCTGTCACCCGGCCATCGGGGTCGTGCACCGCTTCGCAGTGCACATCGATCCAGATCCGGTGTCCTTCGGCGTGCAGTGCCTGCATCTGCAGGCGGCCACTGCCACCGTCGCGTTCCAGTTGGCGCAGCAGGCGGTCGATGCGCACCCACGATTCGTCGGGCAGCAGGGTGCCGCGCTGCTGGACGAACGGCGGTACGTGGCGACCGTAGATAAAGGGCACCGACTCGGACGTTTCGACTGCGCCGGTGGCCAGCACCAGGTGCCAGGTGCCGAAGCGGGCCATCCGGTGCGCATCGCGCAGTTCCGCTTCCTTGATCGCCAAGGCTTCGGCGCGCTCGCCCAGCAGTCGAGAGGCGGCACCGATCGCCTCGCTCACCTCGGCCGCTTCCTTGACGTAGACCTGGGTAAAGTGCGGCGGCGTCTCGCCTTTGCCGAGCGCGATCGCCGGCCCTGTCAGCGCCTGGACCGAGCGCGCCAGCCGGCCTCCGATTTGCCAGGCCAGCCACAGGCCGGCCCCGAACAACAGGGCGATGCCGCCCACCAGCAGGAGCAGCGGCTCGAACAGTGCCTGATTCAGGCGCGAACGCGGGACCCCCACGCCGATCGACCAGCCGCTCATCGCCGAGCGTGAATAAAAGGTCCGCAATTCCGTGCCTTCCTGCGAGATCGACCTGGTCGCGCCCTCGCGGGCAGTCTGCATCGCGTTGTACAGCGGTGCGGTGACACGGCGACCGACGAACTGTTCAGGGTTCAGGTTGCGCGCGAAAATCACCCCGTTACGGTCGATCACGGAAGCGCGCGCGCCTTCAGGGACCGACCTGGGCGTGAGCATGTCGCTGAAATAACCGGGCCGGATGCGGATACCGAGCACATAACGGATACGACCTTCCACGATCACAGGCACGTCGATGCTGGCGGTGGGTTGCTGCGTGACGCGGCTGATGAAGAGGTTCGAGACCAGCGGCCGGCCGCGCGCGATCACCTCGTCCAGCTGCTCCGATGGATCGGCCGGCAACGGCGCGCCATAGGCGGTGCTGGTGTTGAGCAGTTGCTGGCCGTCGCGGTCGCGCAGGACGGCGACCATGCCGGGACCGGCCAGCGCCAGCGCTTCGCTGGCCTGGCGATGGACCCTGGCGTAATCCCCGGTCGCCAGCGCGTCGAGCGTAGACAGGGTCTGGGCAATCGCCTGCGCATGCAACAGCTTGCTGTCGAGCGTGTGCACCAGCGCCCGCACCGTGTGCATCGTGTTGCGCTCGTACTGGAAACGGTTTTTCTCGTACTGATGAATGAATAATAGCGAAGCCCCGACCACGCCCGGCAACAGCGTCGCCAGCACAAGCCAGAGCAGGTAGCTCCGCAGCGGCCTGCGGATCATGGTGGTTGAGGCGCCAGTCACATTGCTTTCCAGAACGTTCAAGTGGGCGATTCTACGCGTAAATGGGTGTGCGCACACTTATGTTCTTTGTCGCGTGCGGCGGACTTCGGACCGCCGTGCCAGGCTCATTGCCTCATCGGCGGTTGCGCACGAACAGTGTCTTGTAATAGATCGCCGTCGCATGCCAACGACCGTTCGGCGTGCAGGCATATTCGGGCAGTTCGCCCACCCGCTGGTAGCCGCTCTTGCGGTACAGCTGCTCGGCTTCGGATCCGGCCGCCGTGTCGAGGAACAGCAGCCCGCGGCGCGAGGCCAGCGCCTCGATCTCGAGCGCCTGCATCAGGGCGGTACCGATGCCCTGGCGGCGCTTGGTGCAGTGCACCAGCACCTTCTGCACCTCGGCGCGGTTGTCGCCATTGGGCTTGAAGCACAGGTCGAGCTGGGCGCTGCCGACCAGTACCTGATCGCGCTCGGCCGCCAGCAGCACGCGACGCCCGGCGCCGACCTCGTCCGCCACTCTCTGCCAGTAGGCCTCCAGCTGGTCCTGGTCGAGCCCGTTGAGAAAGCCCAGCGAATGGCCATCGGCGACAGCATCGAGCAGTAGCGTGGCCAGTTGCGGCCTGAGTGCGGCGATGGCGCGCGGATCGAGTCGGCGGATGATCATGGGGCTCCTGGTCGGGTAGAGAGCGCCTGGGTACGGCACGGTGGATAGTAGTTTCGTAAGCACAATATGTGCCATCTGATAATTGCACAAGGATAACAGCGGGTCAAACCCGTTGCATCTGCGCCATAGTTAAACACGAAAATCAGCAAAATTCACACTTGTTGGCACTTCTCCGTCGACAGCGTTAGGCGATGATGCTCGGCAAGATCAATGTCGGCACCGACGAGATCGTCCACAACCGCATGCCGCGCATCGCGCTGACCAACCGGATGCAGGCCGAAATCAACGATATCGCGATCGCGCTGCGCAATACGATGTCGAGCCGCACCGAGCAGCAGGCCTCGGCCCTGGAAGAAGCGGCATCGTCGATGGAAGAACTGACGTCGACCGTGCGCCAGAATGCCGACAACGCGCGCCAGGCCAATCTGCTGGCCGAAGCCGCATCCGGCGTGGCGGCGCGCGGCGGCGCGGTGATCGAGCAGGTGGTGGGCACCATGGACGCGATCAATGCCGCGTCGAGCAGGATCACCGACATCATTGGCGTCATCGACGGCATCGCCTTCCAGACCAATATCCTGGCGCTCAACGCAGCCGTTGAAGCGGCGCGCGCCGGCGAGCAGGGACGCGGCTTTGCCGTGGTGGCCAGCGAGGTGCGCAACCTGGCCCAGCGCTCGGCGGCGGCGGCGCGCGAGATCAAGGAGCTGATCGGCGACTCGAGCGGCAAGGTGGCCGATGGCAGCCGGCTGGTGAACCAGGCCGGCGCCACGATGCAGGAAATCGTCGACAGTGTGCGCCGCGTGACGGATATCATGACCGAGATCAGCGCCGCCAGCCAGGAGCAGACCGAAGGCATCGAGCAGCTCAACGCCGCGGTGGCCCAGATGGACGAGGCCACCCAGCAGAACGCGGCCCTGGTCGAGGAAACCGCGGCCGCGTCGCACGCGATGCAGGAGCAGGCGGCGCGGCTGGCGCAGGCGGTGGCGGCATTCCGGATCGATCCCGGCCTGGCCGGCGCGGCGTCGCAGGCGGGCGCCGAGCCTGCAGCGCAATCGCGGGCGGCGCAACGCGCAGCGCTGGGCGGGCCCGCGCCGGCGCCAGCGTTCTGACGCTATCCGGTACCAAAAAACAAAAACGGCAAGCCGCATGGCTTGCCGTTTTTGTTGTCGCGCTCTTCGTCACGCACAGCACCGGGTAACGAGCACCCGGTGCGATGCGACGTCGATCAGAACGAGTGACGCAGGCCGATGTTGTAAGCCTGTGGGTCCGAACCGAACGCGCCGGCTGCTGGCAGGGCGATGGTGCCTGCTGGCGAGGTCAGCGAGAACAGACCGGCGCCGTTGTTGCGCAGCTTGGCGTACGACGCGTACACATTGGTGCGCTTCGACAGGGTGTAGGTGTAGGCCACGGTGATTGCCTTGGCTTCCGCATCGTTCACTTCCAGCTCTTGCTGCTGGTAGTTCAGGTAGACGCGGCTGGCGCCGAAGCCGTACGACACGCCGGCGTTCATCTGCTCGTACTTGTTGTCGATGCGGTTGGCGAACTCAGGCTCTGCAGCCATGTAGCCGGCGCGCACTTCGAAGTTGCCGAACTTGTAACCTGCGCCCGCGGCGTATTCCTTGCTGTCGCCCGATGGCAGGTCTTCCTTGTTCTGGTAACCGGCGCCGACGTAGAAGCCCGCGTTCGCGTATTCCAGTGCCACGCCGGTGATGTCGCCGGTGTCCTGGGTTGCGGTTTCGTTACGCTCGCCCGCGCCGTAGGCTGCGCGCAGGGTGAAACCGTTCAGGGCGTTGCTCTGGTAGTTGATCGAGTTGTCCAGGCGACGGGTCAGGCGGTTGGTGCCGAAGGCTGCCAGGTTGGTACCGTAGAAACCCTGGCCCAGGATGTCCGATGCGCCGGCGACGGCAGCGATCGGGCCGTATTCACGGCCGACGGTCACGGTACCGAAGGCGCCTTGCAGGCCGACCACGGCGCGGCGGTCGAACATGCGCGAGTTGGTCGCGCCGGTATCGGCGGCGACTGCGGCTTCGATGTTGAACAGTGCTTTCAGACCATTGCCCAGGTCTTCGGTACCGCGGAAGCCGATGCGGCTGGCCGACTGGGTGCCCGACTGGACGACGGTACGGCTGCCTTCGCCTGGCGCGTCGCTGTTTTCGACGCCGATCGACGCATCGATCATGCCGTACATGGTGACGCTGGATTGTGCTTGGGCAACCAGTGGCAGGGCCGACACGAGGGCGATGGCAAGAATTTTGTGCTTCATGGATGTCTCTCCAATGTATGTTTGTGAAATAGCCTATCCATCATGACATGCCAGCCAGACATTTGTCATCGGAGCGCGCCCAATCGGAACGGAGGGAGAAACCCCTAATTGACAAGTTCGATTGGCCCGTTCTGACAGCGTTTTCATAGGAGAATCCAGGCGTAGCAGGGCTTTTCCGGAAGGAAGAGGGATAGCTAACGCGCTGTCCAATGATTGCCGATAATTAAGTTATGCCGTTGCAATGACGCCACATTTTCGCCATAGTTATCTGCTGCATTGCGCAATTTCGGTGCGGGCCGCTTCACCGCTTGCGTAGCAGTCGGATCCGTCGACGGGTGCATCTAGAGCGGATCTGGCGTTCGCCCAGGCAGGATCTCTCTCCGTCCCAGATGCCCTTGCACTAAGCTTATGCGCTTTTTGCACTGCATTAGTGCGGTGCATCCTGGCAGTTCTTGAGAGCCACGGCAAAAGACTTGACAGGCGAGTCGATACGAAAATTGGTATCAGAGCGCCGGAAAAATTGATTGGAACGTTCTCAATGCAGCGCCTACCATTACCGTCAAGCATGTAATAAATACAGCCGGTTAACGGCATATAACGACAAAAAGGAGACATATGAAACGGTATGCACCGGGCTTCCGTACGCCTGCACTTTCCCACGCCACGCGCAGTTCCCGTCAACGCTTTGCCCTGCGCGCCACGGTCGCCGCCCTTGCCGGCGCCGGCCTGCTGAGCGCCGCTACCGTCGGCGCCCAGGAAGTCGCACCCGCCGATACCACGGCCACCAGCGCGCCTGCCAGCGCCGAGGGCAACGGCGCCGTGGTGACCGTCACCGGCACCCGCCAGGCCGCCCAGAGCGCCCAGACCATCAAGCGCAATGCCGAGCAGGTGCTCGACTCCATCGTCGCCGACGACATCGGCAAATTCCCCGATAAAAACGTGGCCGAGATCCTGGGCCGGGTGCCGGGCGTGCAGGTGATTCGCCAGAACGGCGAAGCCGGCAACGTCGTGATCCGCGGCCTGGGCGGCATCAAGACCCTGTACAACGGCCGCGAGATGTTCACCGCAGCCGGCCGCAGCCTGTTCCTGGCCGACGTGCCGGTGGCCATGCTGCAGCGGGTCGACGTGTATAAATCGCAGGGCGCCGACATGGTCGAAGGCGGCACCTCGGGCGTGATCGATGTGCGCACCAACCGTCCATTCGATTTCAAGGGCGCCCAGGCCGCGGTCAATGTGCGCGGCGAGCACCGCGACAAGGCCGACAAGATCGACCCGAATGTCTCGGGCCTGCTGTCGAACCGCTGGAAGACCGGCATCGGCGAGATCGGCGTGCTCGGTGGCCTGTCTTACCAGCGCGGCCGCTACCACGATGAAACCGCCTTCGTCGGCGAGCCGCGCACGCTCGACGACGGCGTGATTGGCGCGCCGTCGATGGGCCGCGTGATGAGTAACGGCGACCGCGAGCGCCTGGCCGGCAACCTGTCGATCCAGTGGCGCCCGTCGAAGGACCTCGAGGTGTATGCCGAGAGCTTCTCGACCCGGATCGAGCATGACTCGCAGAGCATCTTCTTCGTGGGCGACCTGCCGATCAACAACCCCGGTTCGACGGTGACAACCATCCCGGGCACGAACTACCTCGGTTCGATCAGCCACCCGAACGTGAATACCTTCACCCTGAGCTCGACCCAGGCACGGCGCGAAATCGCCGAGACCCACCAGGCCGCGGTCGGCGCGATCTGGAAGGCGATGCCCGGCGTGCGCGTGAGCACCGAGCTGGTTCGCACGATCAGCTCGCACGACATGAAGAACCCGATCCTGGACACCGTCATGGACCGCTCCAAGGCGATCCACGCCGAAGTGCGCGACGGCGGCGGCTACCTGGACTACCCGGGCACCGACATGACCGACCCGGCCAACTGGACCATGTTCGCCCTGTTCGACAACCACAACCGCTCGCGCGGCGCCGCCAACGACTGGCGCGGCGACATCGCCTGGACCCCGGAAGCCGATGGCTTCTTCAAGGAAGTCAGCGCCGGTGTGCGCTATGCCGAGCGCGATGCGAACTTCGTCCACGAGCTCAATGGCCATTCGCCGGCCCCGAACCTGTGGTCGCCCAACGCCCTCAAGGTTACCGACTTCCCGGGCCTGAACTGCACCAGCCCCAAGACCGGCGGCAACTACGGCATGAACCAGTTCTACGCGCCGTGCATGGACTACCTGCTGGACAATACCGGCGACATCCGCCAGGCGATCCGGGGCGACCGTGATCCGCGGCCGGACAATCCGCAGTCGTTCTTCTCGGACCAGGAAAAGACCAGCGCCATCTACCTCAAGACCAACTTCGGCTTCGACGCCTGGTCGCTGCCGATCGACGGCACCGCCGGCGTGCGCTACGTGAAAACCAAGCAGAGCATCAGCGGCTACTCGGCGCGCGACGGCGTGATCTCGCCGATCACGGTGTCGTCCACCACCAACGACGTGCTGCCAAGCCTGTCGATGCGCGCCCACTTCAGGCAAGACCTGATCGGCCGCCTGTCGGCCAGCAAAGCGATCGAGCGCGCGCCGTTTGCCGACTACAACCCGGGCCTGGCGCTGTTCCCGTCAACCACCACCACGCTGGCTACCGGCACCGCGGGCAACCCGGACCTGAAACCGCAAGAATCGCGCAACGTCGACGTGGCCCTGGAATGGTATTTCGCGCCGGCCGGTTCGATCACCGGTACCCTGTTCCAGCACGACTACGACAACTACCTGCGCCGCAGCGCACGGCCCGAAGTGCACGATGGCGACACTTATAACGTCAGCCGTCCGTACAACGCGGTCGAGGGCAAGCTGAAAGGCGCCGAACTGGCCTACCAGCAGTTCTATACGCAGTTGCCGGGCTGGCTGGGCGGCTTCGGGCTGCAGGCCAACGTGACCTGGATGGATGGCGGCCTGGCCGAAGCCGACGGCACCATCAACACCTTCGCCGGCATGTCGAAGCTGTCGGCCAACCTGGTGGGCCTGTACGAGTACGGCAAGTGGTCGGCGCGCCTGGCCTACAGCTGGCGCGACCGCTTCACCGCCGAGTACAACTACCGCGCGCTGCCGTACAACATCGTGGTCGACCCGCTCAAGACCCTCGATGCCTCGGTGTCGTACAAGTTGACCGACAACCTGACCCTGACGCTCGACGGCAGCAACCTGCTGGACCAGTCCTACCACGACTACCACAGCGTGCCGCAACTGCCGCGCGATGTGCGCCGGTATGACCGGGTGGTGGGGCTGGCACTGCGCTGGCGCAACTGAGTCACGCGTTGATGGTTTGAAGTGCGAAGGGGCGCTGCACGGATTTTCCGGCAGTGCCCCGGCTTGTTTTGACTGGATGGTGAATCGTGCAAACTCAAAAACTCTCGACCCTCGAAAAGGTCGGCTTCGGCGCCGGCGACATGGCGCTCAATGTGGTGATCTCATCGATGATGTTGATCATCACCTTCTTCTACACCGATATCTACGGCCTGCGCACGGTCGACCTGGCGGCCCTGTTCGTCGCGGTCAAGGTGGTGGGCGCGATCGCCGACCTGGTGATGGGGCAGGTGACCGATTCGGTGCTCACGCGCTGGGGACGCTACCGCCCTTGGCTGCTGCTGCTCGCGGTGCCATACGGCCTGTCGGTGTTCCTGGTGTTTTCCACGCCCGACTGGGACTATGACGCCAAGCTGATCTGGGCTTACTCGACCTATATCCTGATGACCCTGATGACGGCCGGCGTCGGCATCCCGTATATCTCGCTGATCAGCGGCCTGACCTCTGACCCGCAGCAGCGCCTGTCGGCCAACGGCTACCGGCTGTTCTTCGCCAAGGTCGGTGCCTTCATGGTGACCATCGTGGTCCCGATCCTGGCCAGCGAATGGGGCGGCGCCAATCCGGCGGCCGGCTACCAGGCCGCGATGGCGGTGATGGCGATCGTCGGCGTGCTGTTGTTCGCGTTCTGCTTCTTCACCACCACCGAACGCGTGGTGCACAAGGTCGAGAAGCAGCCCTTGATGGACCAGGTGCGGGTCTTGATGCAGAACGACCAGTGGCTGATCCTGTGCGCCGTGTGCGTGACCGGCACCGTCGGCTACGTGATCCGCGGCTCGGTCGCGATCTACTACGCCAAGTATTACCTGGGCGGCGATACCGCGACCGTGTCGGCGTTTCTGTCGACCGGCGTCGCAGCCGCGATCCTTGCCATGGTGGTGTCCACCTGGACCACCAAGTTCTATTGCAAGGTCAAGCTGTTCCGCTACTCGCAGATCATGGTCGCGGTGCTCAGCCTGATGATCTACTTTTTGGTGCAGCCCGGCGACATGGTGACCGCCTTCGTGCTGTACTTCCTGCTGTCGCTGGTGGTCGACCTGCATGCGCCGGTGTTCTGGTCGGCGATCGCCGAGACCATCGACTACGGCCAGGTCAAGACCGGCAAGCGCGTCTCGGGTTTTGCCTTCGGCGGCATCTCGGTGTGCCAGAAGGCCGGCATGGCGATTGCCGGCGGCATGGTGGGCGTGCTGCTCGATTACTTCAACTACCAGCCGAACCAGGAACAGTCGGCGCTGGCGCTACAGGGCATCGCGCTGATGCTGTCGGTGATTCCGGGCTTCTTCCACTTCCTGATGGGCATGTTGATGTTCAAGTACCGGATCAGCGACGATTACTACAGCACCGTCAAGGAAGACATGCGCGTCCAGGGCTACGCAAGCACCTGACATGGCGCCGGCACGTCGTCCCCGCGCAGGCGGGGACCCTGGTTCGCCCGCTCCACCAACCACATTCAAACAGAGATTACCAATGCAAGAAACCATCCTCACACCCCTGATCGAGCAACGCGCCGATCCCTTCATCTACAAGCACACCGACGGCTATTACTATTTCACCGCCTCGGTCCCGCTCTACGACCGTATCGAACTGCGCCGCGCCACCACCATCGATGGCCTGGCCGACGCGCCGACGGTCGACGCCTGGCGCAAGCCTGAAACCGGTCCATACTCCGAACTGGTCTGGGCCCCCGAACTGCATTACAACCAGGGCGCCTGGTATGTGTACTTCGCCGCTGCCCCGAGCCGCGAGATCAAGCACAAGCTGTTCCAGCACCGCATGTACGCGATCCGCAACACCAATGCCAATCCACTGGAAGGCGAGTGGGAGTTCATGGGCCAGGTCGACACCGGCATCGACAGCTTCTGTCTCGACGCCACCACCTTCACCCACAAGGGCCAGCTGTACTACCTGTGGGCGCAGAAGGACTACGAGATCGAAGGCAACTCCAACCTCTACATCGCGCCGATGAAGACGCCATGGCAGATCGAGGGCCAGCCGATCCTGCTCAGCAAGCCCGAACACGACTGGGAAACCATCGGCTTCTGGGTCAACGAAGGCCCATCGGTCCTGCACCGCAACGGCAAGATCTTCATCAGCTATTCGGCCAGCGCCACCGATCACAACTACGCAATGGGCCTGCTGTGGGCCGACGAGGATGCCGACCTGCTCGACCCCGCTTCGTGGACCAAGTCTGCGCAGCCGGTTCTACGTACGTGCTACGATCACGGCGTCTATGGCCCGGGCCACAACAGTTTTACCTATGCCGAGGACGGCGACACCGTCATGCTGGTCTACCACGCGCGCACCTATACCGAGATCGTCGGCGATCCGCTCTGGAATCCGGACCGCCACACTTTCGTCAAGCCGCTGCGCTGGGATGAGCAGGGCATGCCCGTGTTCGGCCGCCCGTCCACTTATTGATCCGCCCACCCTGGAGTCGAACCACGTGCAAACCGGTATCACGCAAGCGCCATTCGGCCAGCTGCCCGACGGCAGGGCCATTACCCAGTTCACGCTCACCAATGCCAAGGGCATGGTGGCGAAGATCATCGATTATGGCGGCGTCATCACCGAGCTGCACGCGCCCGACCGCGACGGCAATTTCGCCGATGTGGTGCTGGGCTTCGACACGCTCGAACCGTATTGCACCGATAGCCCCTATATCGGCGCGCTGATCGGCCGCTACGGCAATCGCATCAAGCACGGTCGCTTCACGCTCGACGGCCATGAGGTCCAGCTGCCGGTCAATAACGGCAACAACCACCTGCACGGCGGGCCGGGCGGCTTCGACCGGGTTAAGTGGGATGCCACGGTCGACGGTGACAGCCTGCGCCTGCAGTACCGCAGCGTCGATGGCGAGATGGGCTATCCCGGCAATCTGGATGCGACGGTGGTGTACACGCTCAATGACGACAACGAGCTGGTAGTGGTTTTCCACGCCGTCACCGACAAGGCGACGCCGGTCAACCTGACCCAGCACAGCTACTTCAACCTGGCCGGCGATGGCGATATCCTGGGCCACATGCTGACCGTCGAGGCGGATGCCTTCGTGGCGATCGACGCCGAGTCGATCCCCACCGGCGAACTGACGCCGGTGACCGGCACGCCGTTTGACTTCCGCATGCCGCGCGCGATCGGCGAGCGCATTTCCCAACCTGACAAGCAGTTGCGCCATGGCGGCGGCTACGACCACAACTTCGCGCTCAACAAGCCGGAGGGTAAAGCACTGACCCGTGCTGCGCGCGTGTGCGAACCGTCGTCGGGCCGGGTACTCGAGTTGTGGACCGATGAACCCGGTGTGCAGTTCTACAGCGGGAACTTCCTCGACGGTTCGCTCGCCGGCAAAGGGCGCAGCTACCCGTATCGCAGCGGCTTTTGCCTGGAACCGCAGCACTATCCGGATTCGCCGAACCAGCCGCATTTCCCGAGCACGATCCTGCGCCCCGGCCAGACCTACCAGACCGAGTCGCGCTTTCGCTTCCTGGTGGAGCAAGGCGCATGATGGAGGTGCTCACCGACGCCGGGCACGAGCTCGGCGAATGCGTGCTGTGGTGCGAGCGCACCGGCAGGCTGCTGTGGACCGACATCCCGGCCGCGACCCTGTGGTCGCATTCGCCGGCGACTGGCCGCACCGTCAGCTGGGCCATGCCCGAGCGCCTGTGCTGCTTCGCGCTCACCGGCAGCGACGACCGCCTGCTGCTGGGGCTTGCCTCGGGCTTGGCCTTCTTCACTTTCTCGACCGGCAAGGTCAGCCGCATCTGCGATGTGGAGGCCGACATCCCCTCGACGCGCCTGAACGACGGGCGCTGCGACCGCCAGGGGCGCTTCGTGTTCGGCATGTTCAACCAGGACGAGAATCCGAAGCTGGCGCTGGGCGGCTTTTATCGCCTGAATCTCGACCTGACGCTCGAGCGCCTGCCGCTGCCGAATGCGGCGATTGCGAACAGCATCTGCTTCAGCCCCGATGGCCGGCGCATGTACTTCGCCGATTCTGCGCAGAAGGCGATCCTGTACGCCGACTACAACCCGTGCAGCGCCGAGGTCGGGCGGGTGCACACCTTTGTCGCGGCTGATGCGGCGCCGGGCGAGCCGGATGGGTCGACGGTCGACGCCGAGGGTTATCTATGGAGCACGCGCTGGGGAGCGGGGCAGGTAATGCGCTTCGCGCCCGATGGACGGCTCGACCGGGTCGTCGAACTGGCGGCGTCGCAGCCGAGTTGTCCGGCATTTGGCGGTGCGGATCTGTCGACCCTGTACGTCACCAGCGCGCACGTGGGCTTGACGAGCGGCGATCGCGCTGCCGCGCCGCTGTCGGGCGCTGTGTTCCGCCAGGCGCTGGATGTGCGTGGCCTGCCAGAATCGCGCTTTTTGCACAGCTAAGAGTGGGGACGGGGAACTCATCCATCCTGACCGCATACCTATCACCTCCGATACAAAAAACGGTATCAATCCAAGCTAAAAATTGATTGGAAAGTTATCTGGCCGGTCTTTACTATTACTCTCAGTAATCAGGAGACATGAGCCGAGGCACAACGCCCCGCTCAGCCAAGAATAACGAGGAGATTTACATGTCCGAAGCAAAGAAAAAAACGCCGCTGCGCTCTGCGGCATGGTTCGGCACGCAGGACAAGAACGGTTTCATGTACCGCAGCTGGATGAAAAACCAGGGCATTCCCGATCATGAATTCCAGGGCAAGCCGATCATCGGCATCTGCAACACCTGGTCCGAACTCACTCCCTGCAACGCCCATTTCCGCAAGCTGGCCGAACACGTCAAGCGCGGCATCCTGGAAGCCGGCGGCTTCCCGGTCGAATTCCCGGTGTTCTCGAACGGCGAATCGAACCTGCGCCCGACCGCGATGTTGACCCGCAACCTGGCCTCGATGGATGTCGAGGAGTCGATCCGCGGCAATCCAATGGACGCGGTGGTGCTGCTGGTCGGCTGCGACAAGACCACGCCGGCGCTGCTGATGGGCGCGGCCAGCGTCGACCTGCCGACCATCGTCGTCACCGGCGGCCCGATGCTCAACGGTAAACTGAACGGCAAGGACATCGGTTCCGGTACCGCGGTCTGGCAGCTGCACGAGCAAGCCAAGGCCGGCGCCATCACGATGCACGAATTCCTGTCGGCCGAAGCGGGTCACTCGCGTTCGGCGGGCACCTGCAACACCATGGGCACCGCGTCCACGATGGCCTGCATGGCCGAGGCGCTGGGCACCTCGCTGCCCCACAACGCCGCGATTCCCGCGGTCGATGCGCGCCGCTACGTGCTGGCGCATATGTCGGGCATCCGCATCGTCGAGATGGTGCACGAAGACCTGCGCCTGTCCAAGATCCTCAAGCGCGAGAACTTCGAGAACGCGATCCGCGTGAACGCGGCGATCGGCGGCTCGACCAATGCCGTGATCCACCTGAAGGCGATCGCCGGCCGCGTCGGCGTGCCGCTCGAGCTCGAGGACTGGACCCGCATCGGCAAGGGCACCCCGACCGTGGTCGACCTGCTGCCATCTGGCCGCTACCTGATGGAAGAGTTTTATTATGCCGGCGGCCTGCCGGCCGTGATTCGCCGCCTGGGTGAGGGCGACCTGATTCCTAGCAAGGATGCGCTGACCGTCAACGGCAAGACGCTGTGGGAAAACTGCATCGACGCGCCGATCTACAACGATGAAGTGGTGCGCCAGCTGGACAATCCGCTGATCGCGGACGGCGGCATCTGCATCCTGCGCGGCAATCTGGCGCCACGCGGCGCCGTGCTGAAACCGTCGGCGGCATCGCCGCACCTGATGAAGCATCGCGGCCGCGCCGTGGTGTTCGAGGATTTCGATCACTACAAGCAGCGCATCCTCGATCCGGACCTGGACGTCGACGAGAACTGCGTGCTGTTGATGAAGAACTGCGGTCCGAAAGGCTATCCGGGCATGGCCGAAGTGGGCAATATGGGCTTGCCGCCCAAGCTGCTGGCCAAGGGCATCACCGACATGGTGCGCATCTCGGATGCGCGCATGAGCGGTACCGCGTATGGCACCGTGGTGCTGCACGTGGCGCCGGAAGCGATGGACGGCGGACCGCTGGGCATCGTGCAGGATGGCGACATGATCCAGCTCGATTGCCATTCCGGTTCGTTGAACGTGGAGCTGTCGGATGAACAGATCCAGGCGCGGCTGGTGGAGCGGGCCGAGAAGAACAAGAAGGTAGAGCATAGCGGTTACCAGCGCCTGTACCTGGATCACGTGATGCAGGCCGACGATGGCTGCGATTTCGACTTCCTCGTGGGTTGCCGTGGGTCGGCTGTGCCCAAGCATTCGCATTGATCAGATGTGAGTTGGACATGTCGGCGGCGTAGCCGCCAACCCTACGTCGGATTGAACGTGCATGCAACGTCCGATGGAACGTGTATGCGACGTAGGGTTGGCGGGTCTCCCGCCGACGCGTCCAACCATCGCTCGCCCGGCCGCACTGCCTGCCGGCGCCACCAAAAAACATAGGAGACCCGCACCATGCTGCTCGTCCAGTTTCTGACCGAATCGCAAGAACGCCGCATCGGCATCCTGCACGAATCCACCATCCGCACCATCGACGGCTATACGACCACCGTCGAACTGGCGCGCGCCGCCATCGCCCAGGGCAAGAACCTGGCCCAACTGGCCGAAAGCGCCGCCGGCAGCGAGCAGGCCAATTACGACGACATCGCCATCTCTGGCCGCATCCTGCCCCCGATCGACCACCCCGACGCCGCCCACTGCTACGTCACCGGCACCGGCCTGACCCACCTGGGCAGCGCCGACGCGCGCGACGCCATGCACAAGAAGATCGGCGGCGACATCGCCACCCTGAGCGACAGCATGAAGATGTTCCGCATGGGCGTCGAAGGCGGCAAGCCAGAGACTGGCACGCCGGGCGTGCAACCGGAATGGTTCTACAAGGGCGACGGCTCGATCGTGCGCGCCACCGGCGAGGACATCGACATGCCCGGCTTTTCGCTCGACGGCGGCGAAGAACCGGAAATCGCCGGCCTGTACCTGATCGGCGACGACGGCCAGCCCTACCGCCTGGGCTACGCGATCGGCAACGAGTTCTCGGACCATGTCACCGAACGCCAGAACTACCTGTACCTGGCCCACTCGAAGCTGCGCAACTGTGGCCTGGGCCCGGCGCTGCTGGTCGGCGAACTCCCGAGCCACGTGGCGGGTGTGTCGCGCATCATCGGCGCCGACGGCCAGGTGCGTTGGGAGAAGAATTTCGTCAGCGGTGAGCAAAACATGTCGCACACCCTGGAAAACCTCGAGTACCACCACTTCAAGTACGGCCTGTTCCGGCGTGCGGGCGACGTGCACATCCACTTCTTCGGCACCGCCACCCTGAGCTTCGCTGACGGCGTCCAGGTGCAGGCCGGCGAGACCTTCGAGGTCGCCTCGCCCACCTTCGGCCCGGCGCTGCGCAACCGCCTCGCGGTCCTTGAGACCCCTTACGTGAAAGTGACCACCTTATGACCATCACCGGCGAAGCCATCATCGACGGCGTGCAGGAACGTGGCGCCGCTGGCTCGTTCCAGGCCTGGAATCCGACCGCGCGCGAACACCTGGAGCCGAGCTTCCACATGGTCACGCCGGAGCAGATCGACCGCGCCTGCGCGCTGGCCGGAACGGCGTTCGACACCTTCCGCGCCACCAGCGACGAGCAGCGCGCGCAGTTCCTCGACACCGTGGCCGAGCAGATCCTGGCCATCGGCGACGCGTTGATCGAGCGCGCGATGGCGGAGACCGGCCTGCCGCGCCTGCGCCTGGAAGGCGAGCGCGGACGCACCGTGGGCCAGCTGCGCCTGTTCGCCACCCTGCTGCGCGAAGGCTCGTGGCAGGATGCGCGCCTGGATACGGCGCTGCCCGAGCGTACGCCGCCGCGTCCCGACCTGCGCATGCGCCTGATCGGCGTCGGCCCGGTCGCGGTATTCGCGGCCAGTAACTTCCCGCTGGCGTTCTCGGTTGCCGGGGGCGACACCGCATCGGCGTTTGCCGCCGGCTGTCCGGTGGTGCTCAAGGCCCATTCGGGCCACCCGGGCACCTCGGAACTGGTCGGCCGCGCAGTGAGCAAGGCGGTCGCCGAATGCGGCCTGCCGGCCGGCGTGTTCGCGCTCTTGACCGGTACCGGCAACGGCATCGGCCAGCGCCTGGTGGCGCATCCGGCGATCCAGGCCGTGGGCTTCACCGGTTCGCGTTCGGGCGGCGTGGCGCTGATGGCGGTTGCCGCGGCGCGCAAGCAACCGATTCCCGTGTACGCCGAGATGAGCAGCATTAATCCAGTGTTCCTGCTGCCGCAGGCGCTGGCCGCGCGCGGCGAAGAGATCGGCAAGGGCTTTGCCGCCTCGCTGACCATGGGCGTCGGCCAGTTCTGCACCAATCCCGGCCTGGTGCTGGCAATCGATGGCCCTGGCCTGGATGCCTTCGTCAAGGCCGCGAGCGAGACCCTGGCCGGCAGCCAGCACGCTGTCATGCTGAACCAGAACATCGCCGACAGCTACCGCAAGGGTGTCGATGCGCTGGCCGGCAACGAGGGTGTGACGACGCTGGCCCGCCTGGAACACCAGGAAGGCAAGGGCGGCGCCGCCTTGTTCCGCACCTCGGCCGACGAATTCCTGAAGCGCCATGAGCTGCATGAAGAAGTGTTCGGCCCGGCGTCAGTACTGGTGGTCTGCCGCGACGCCGGCCAGATGCGCGAAGTAGCCGAGGCGCTGGAAGGCCAGCTGACCGCCACGCTGCAGGTCGACGCCGGCGACATCGATGCCGCCAAAGCGCTGCTGCCGGCGCTTGAGCGCAAGGTTGGCCGTATCCTCGCCAACGGGTATCCTACCGGCGTCGAAGTGTCGACGGCGATGGTGCACGGCGGGCCGTTCCCGTCGACCGCCGATGGCCGCAGCACTTCGGTCGGCACTGGCGCCATCAGCCGCTTCCTGCGGCCGGTGTGCTACCAGAACCTGCCGTTCGCGCTGCTGCCGGAAGCGCTGCGCGACGGTAATCCGCTCGGCATCTGGCGCCGGCGCGATGGCGCGTTGACCAAAGAGTAAAAAAAGCAGTCACAAGAATAAAGATGGAGACAAGCATGGAACAGATGGGGAGCTATCCCAGCCTGCGGGGCAAGCGGGTATTCGTGACGGGTGGCGGCACCGGCATCGGTGAAGCGATCGTGCAGGCCTTCGTGGAGCAGGGTGCATTGGTCGCCTTCGTCGATATCGCACAGCAGGCCAGCGCGGCGCTGTGCGCGCGGCTGGCTGATGCGGGCCATGCGGCCCCGCTGTTCCGTTACTGCGATATCACCGACATCCCGGCGCTGCAGCGCACGATGGCGGAACTGGCGGCGCAGCTGGGCGACTTCGATGTGCTGGTCAACAATGCGGCCAACGACCAGCGTCACGACATCCAGGATGTCTCGCTCGACTACTGGAACGAGCGCATCGCCATCAACCAGCGTCCGATGTTCTTTACCTGCCAGGCGGTCTTGCCGGGCATGAAGAAGAACGGCGGCGGTTCGATCATCAATTTCAGCTCGATGTCGTGGCATGCCAAGGGCGCCGGTTATCCGGTGTACGCCACCACCAAGGCGGCCGTGATCGGCCTCACGCGCAGCCTGGCACGCGACCTGGGGCCGTTCGGCGTGCGTGTCAATACGGTCACGCCGGGCTGGGTGATGACCCAGCGCCAGGTGGAGTTGTGGGTCGATGAGGCGGCCGAGGTCGAGATCAAGAAGGCCCAGTGCCTGCCGGGCAAGCTGATGCCCGACGATGTCGCCCGCATGGTGCTGTTCCTCGGCGCCGACGACAGCAAGATGTGCACGGCGCAGGATTTTGTCGTGGATGCTGGCTGGACCTGATCGCGCTTTGCCAACGCTGCGGGACTCGCTCTCTCCAAGGGTCGCCGCGTACATAAACCAACGTCATTCCCGCGCAGGCGGGAATCCAAGTTCCTCCGCGTATCGAGCAAACTTGGGTAACCGCGCGGCCGCCGAGGCCTGCGCGGGTACGACGGTCTTGGAGCTTGCCATGACCGCATTTGCCCGCGCTGCACTGCTTGTCGTTGGAACCCTCGGTGTGCATGCACATGCCGCACCACTCACCAGCCCTGACCGCCAGATCGCGGTTGACGTCAAGGTATCGCCATCCGGCGCGCTGACCTATGCCGTCACCCGCGACGGCAAACCCGTTATCCTGCCGTCAAGTCTTGGTATCGCAGTACAAGGCGCCGACCTGACAAAAGGCCTGAAGCTGGCCAGCAGCTCCCCCGTCAAGCCAGTCGATGACCACTACGAACTGGCCACCGCCAAGAAACGCCACATCACCTACCAGGCCAACGAACAGACCCACACCGTCCGCAACGCCCAGGGCCAGGCGATGGACGTCACCTTCCGCGTCTCCAACGACGGCGTCGCCTTCCGCTACCGGGTAGCAGGGAAAAACCTGAAGTTCGCCCGCGAAGCCACCAGCTTCGCCTTCGACAAGTCCACCAAAGCCTGGCTGCAGCCGATGTCGGTCGCCCAGACCGGTTACGCCAACACCAACCCGTCCTATGAAGAACACTACCAGCGCGAGATCGCGGTCGGCACTCCGTCCACGCTTGGCGCCGGCTGGGTATTCCCGGCGCTGTTCCGCAGCGGCGACACCTGGGTCGCGCTGACGGAAGCGAATATGGACGGCAGCTTCCATGCCTCGCGCCTGCACACCGATTCGCCCGGCGGCGTGTACCGCATCGACATCCCGGCCGCCCCCGAGGTGTTCACGGATGGCGCGCTGCTGGCCGAGTCGCAAGGCGACCTCTTGAGCCCATGGCGCATCATCGCGCTGGGCAGCCTGCGCACGCTGGTCGAATCGACCCTTGGCACCGACCTCGCCGCGCCCGCCATCGCCTTTGACAAGGCCAAGATCCAGCCCGGCCACGCCGCCTGGAGCTGGGCGCTGCTGAAAGACGACGGCACCTATTTCGACATCCAGAAGCAGTTTGTCGACTACGCCGTTGACATGGGCTGGGATTACACGCTGGTCGATGCGGACTGGGACCGCAAGATCGGCGACGCGCGCATGCGCGAGCTGGTCAAGTACGGGCAGGAGAAAAAGGTCGGCATCCTGGTCTGGTACAACTCGTCCGGCGCCTGGAACAAGACCGAGTACAGTCCGAAGGGCGCGCTGCTGACGCGCGAAGCGCGGGTGCGCGAGTTCGCCCGCCTGCGCGAGATGGGCGTCAAGGGCATCAAGGTCGACTTCTTCGCCGGCGACGGCAAGTCGATGATCGGCTACTACGTCGACATGCTGACCGATGCCGCCCAGGCCGGCCTGCTGGTGAACTTCCACGGCGCCACCTTGCCGCGCGGCTGGTCGCGCACCTTCCCCAACCTGATGACTGTGGAAGCGGTGCGCGGCTTCGAGTTCACCACCTTCGAGCAGAAGGACCAGGACGCGATGCCGCCGCACGCCGCCATGCTGCCATTCAGCCGCAACCTGTTCGACCCGATGGACTACACGCCGCTGGCTTTCGGCGACATCCCGAATATCAAGCGCGTTACCCGCAACGGCTTCGAGCTGGCCGAAGCCGTGCTGTTCCTGTCGGGGATTCAGCATTTCGCCGAACGCCCGGAGGGCATGGCGACGGCCCCCGACTACGTCAAGAACCTGCTGCGCGAACTGCCGCGCAGCTGGGACGAGGTGCGTTTCATCGACGGCTATCCGGGCCGCTACGCCGTTATCGCGAGACGGAGCGGCGACAGCTGGTATGTGGCCGGATTCAACGCCGACGGCGCCGCGCGCACCGTCGACATCGACCTGTCCTTCATGGACGGTCGCAGCGGAACGCTGGTCGCCGATGGCGATGGCGAACGCGCTTTCAGCCAGGCCCCGATCAAGGCCGGCAAACATGGCATCAGCATCAAGCCACACGGCGGTTTCGTGGCGGTGTTCAAGTAAAAACCAAGTAAAAACCAAGTAAAAACCAAGCAAACCAAGGAGACAACAGTGAAAGTACTCAAGCCCCTCATCCTCGCATGCAGCCTGGCCGCCTTGCCAGCCATGGCCCAGGTCAGCGTGTCGGTCGACACCACCAAGCCGGGCCCGGTCATCAACAAGAACGTGTACGGCCAGTTCGCCGAACACCTGGGCACCGGCATCTACGAAGGCATGTGGGTCGGTCCGAATTCCAAGATCCCAAACACCCGCGGCTGGCGCAACGACGTGATCGGCGCATTGAAGGAACTGAAGGTGCCGCTGGTGCGCTGGCCGGGCGGCTGCTTCGCCGACGAGTACCACTGGCGCGACGGCATCGGCGCGCGCAACAAGCGCCCGGTCAAGGTCAACACCCACTGGGGCGGCGTGGCCGAGGACAACGCGGTCGGCACCCATGAATTCTTCGACCTGGTCGAGCTGCTCGGCACCGAAGCCTATATCAACGGCAACCTCGGTTCGGGCACCCCGCAAGAGATGGCCGAGTGGCTCGAGTACATGACCTCGGACACCAAGTCGACCCTGGCCGAACAGCGCCGCAAGAACGGCCGCAAGGAACCGTACAAGGTCGCCTATTTCGGCATCGGTAACGAGGCCTGGGGTTGCGGCGGCAATATGAAGCCCGAGTATTACGCCCACCTGTACAACCACTATGCGACCTTCCTGAAGACGCCGCCGAACGCGCGTCCGAAGATGGTCGCCAGCGGCGGCAACGACAACGACACCAAGTGGACCGAGGTATTGAGCCGCGAAGCCGCGCGCGGCACCGACGCCATCAGCTACCACTACTACACCTTGCCGACCGGCGTGTGGGAGAAGAAGGGCGCCGCCACCGGCTTCCCGGAATCCGAATGGTTCTCGACCATGCAGCAGACCCTGCGCATGGACGACCATATCAAGCAGAACATCGCCATCCTCGACAAGAACGATCCCGAGAAGAAAATCGGTTTCTATGTCGACGAATGGGGCACATGGTACGACGTGGAAGAGGGCACCAATCCGGGCTTCCTGTTCCAGCGTAATACCATCCGCGACGCAGTCGTGGCGGCGCTCAACTTCAACATCTTCCATGAATACGCCGAGCGCGTGCGCATGACGAATATCGCGCAGATGGTCAACGTGCTGCAGGCGATGATCATCACCGACAAGGACAAGATGCTGCTGACGCCGACCTACCACGCGTACAAGATGTATATCCCGTTCCAGGACGCGACCTCGCTGCCGGTGGCGGTCGACAATGACGTGGCCTACTCGAGCAAGGGCAAGTCGGTGCCGGGCATCAGCGCCACCGCGGCGCGCGCCAAGGATGGCAAGGTGTATGTCGCCCTGGTCAATACCCATCCGACCCGTGCCAGCGACGTCACGGTCAATGTGGCGGGCCTGAACGTGGGCAGCGTCTCGGGCCAGGTGCTGACGGCCGAGAAGATGGATGCGCATAACACCTTCGAGCAGCCGCAGGCGGTCAAGCCGGCGCCGTTCAGCGCCAGGGCGGCCGATGGCAAGCTGACGGTCAAGGTGCCGGCCAAGGGCGTGATGGTCTTCGCAGTCGAGGCGTAAATGAAGGCCGCACGCGCAATCGCATTCGCAATCGCGGCTGCATTCGCGGTGTCGGCCGCGCTGACCGGTGCGGCGCAAGCCGCGCAGGTCGGCGTGCACGACCCGGTCATGGCGAAGCAAGGCGACCGCTACTACCTGTACAGCACCGGTCCCGGCATCACCTTCTACAGCTCGACGGACCTCAAGAACTGGAAGCCGGAAGGCCGCGTGTTCAAGGGCGAGCCGACCTGGGCCAGGAATGCCGCGCCGACCTTCAACGACCATATCTGGGCGCCGGACATCTATCATCACGATGGCAAGTACTATCTGTACTACTCGGTGTCGGGCTTCGGCAAGAACACCTCGGCCATCGGCGTCACCGTCAACAAGACGCTTGACCCGCGCTCGCCCGACTACAAGTGGGAAGACCAGGGCCAGGTGGTGCAGTCGATCCCGGGCCGCGACCTGTGGAATGCGATCGACTCGCACGTGATCGACGACGCCCAGGGCACGCCGTGGATGTCGTTCGGCTCGTTCTGGGGCGGCCTCAAACTGGTGAAGCTCGACGCCAGCCGCACCAAGCTGGCCGAGCCGCAGGAATGGCATACGATCGCGCGCCGCGAGCGCCCGGCCTTCACGCCGGACGAGGAAGCGGCGCCGGCGCAGATCGAGGCGCCGTTCATCTTTCCCAAGAATGACTGGTACTACCTGTTCGCATCGTGGGACCTGTGCTGCAAGGGCAAGGACAGCACCTATAAGGTGGTGGTCGGCCGCTCGAAATCGGTCAAGGGGCCTTACCTCGACCGCAATGGCGTCGACATGGCCAAGGGCGGTGGTTCGATCGTGATCCAGGGCGACAAGGACTGGGCAGGATTGGGCCACAACAGCGCCTATACCTTCGGCGGCAAGGACTATATGGTGCTGCACGCGTATGAGAGCGCCGACGGGTTCAAGCAAAAGCTCAAGGTGCTGGAGATGCGGTGGGACAAGGACGCCTGGCCGGTGCTGGATCAGAAAGACCTGAACCGCTACCAGAGCGCGCTGCAGAAATGAAGACGCGCATCGCAGCCTTGACCTTGCTGGTCGCCGGCGCCTGGGCGCAGGCGGCCGAAGCGCAGTTAATCAAGACCTTTCCGCTGGCCGACGTGCGCCTGGGCGCCGGTCCCTTCCTCGACGCCCAGACCACCAACCTGAACTACCTGATGGCGATGGAGCCGGATCGCCTGCTGGCGCCCTTCCTGCGCGAGGCCGGTCTGCAGCCGCGCCAGCCCAGCTACGGCAACTGGGAGTCGACCGGGCTCGATGGCCATATGGGCGGCCATTACCTGTCGGCGCTCGCGTTGATGGTTGCCTCGACCGGCGACGCGGAGTCCCTGCGCCGCCTGAACTACTTCGTGGCGGAACTCAAGCGCGCGCAGCAGGCCAATGGCGACGGCTATATCGGCGGCATTCCCGGCGGGCGCCAGGCCTGGCGCGACGTCGCGGCCGGCAAGCTGGAGGCCGACAACTTCTCGGTCAACGGCAAATGGGTGCCCTGGTATAACCTGCACAAGGTATATGCCGGCCTGCGCGATGCCTACCGCTATGCCGGCAACGAGGAAGCGAAGGTCATGCTGGTCGCCTTATCCGACTGGGCGCTGGCCTTGACCTCGAAGCTGTCGCCCGAGCAGATGCAGACCATGCTGCGCAGCGAACATGGCGGCATGAACGAGATCTTCGTCGACGTGGCCGAGATGACGGGCGAGCGTAAATATCTCGACCTGGCGCTGGCGTTCTCGCACCAGGCGATCCTGCAACCGCTGGCCAAGCGGCAGGACCAGCTGACCGGCCTGCATGCGAATACCCAGATCCCGAAGGTGATCGGCTTCAAGCGCATTCACGATGCGACCGGGCGCCAGGACATGGGTGAAGCAGCCAGATTCTTCTGGCAGACCGTGGTCGACAAGCGCTCGGTGGCGATCGGCGGCAACAGCGTCAAGGAGCACTTCCACAGTCACGACGACTTCGATCCCATGCTCCAGGAGGTCGAAGGCCCGGAGACCTGCAACACCTATAACATGCTCAAACTGACCCAGATGCTGTTCCAGTCTGAGCAGAAGGGCAGTTACGGCGACTACTACGAGCGCGCGCTGTACAACCACATCCTGTCGTCGCAGCGGCCGGAGGGCGGCTTCGTCTACTTCACGCCGATGCGGCCGAACCACTACCGCGTGTATTCGCAGGTGGACCATGGCATGTGGTGCTGCGTGGGCTCGGGCATCGAGAGCCATGCCAAGTACGGTGAGTTCATCTACGCGCACGAAAAGGACACGCTGTTCGTCAACCTGTTCGTGGCGTCCACGTTGAACTGGAAAGAAAAAGGCGTCCGCATCACCCAGGCGACCAGCTTCCCGGATACGGACACCACGCGCCTGACGGTCGATGGCGAAGGCACCTTCACGATGAAGATCCGCTACCCGGCCTGGGTGGCGCCGGGGCGCATGGAGGTGAAGGTCAACGGCAAGGCGGTCAAGCTTGACGCGCAGCCGGGCAGCTATGCGAGCGTGGAGCGCAGGTGGAAGAAGGGCGACCGGGTCGATGTGCGGCTGCCGATGACCACGCACCTGGAACAGATGCCGGGCAAGTCGAACTACTACGCGGTGCTGCATGGGCCGGTGGTGCTGGCGGCGAAAACGCGCATGCTGGGCGACGAAAAGCTGAACTACCTGGCTGACGATTCGCGCATGGGGCATATCGCCTCAGGACCGATGTGCCCGCTGGAGTCGGCGCCGATGTTGGTCAGCGATTCGACCGATTTCCTTGCCAAATTCAAGCCGGTGGCCGGCAAGCCGCTGACCTTTACCGCGCCGGGGCTGGTGCATGGCGCGGATGGGCCGCGCACCGAGTTCATTCCCTTCTTCCGCCTGCACGAATCGCGCTACACGATGTACTGGCAGCATTCGACGCCGGGTAGCCTGAAGGAGCTGCAGGCCGCGAACGCGGCGCGCGAGGCGGACCGGATCGCGCTCGACGCCCTGACCATCGACGCGGTAGCGCCGGGCGAGCAGCAGCCGGAATCGGATCACTTCTTCAAGGGCGAGGGCAGCGAGGCCGGGATCAATAATGGCCGCCATTGGCGCCATGCTGCCAAGTGGTTCAGCTATGAGTTGAACGATCCGAAGGGCGAAGCCCGTGTGCTGCGGCTGACGTTTGCCAAAGCGGATGCGGGACGGCGCTTCGATGTGCTCGTCAACGGCAAGGTGCTGGCCGAGGTGACCCTCGACGCGAACGCGAAAGAAGACATCTACACGGTCGACTACCCGATCCCGGAAGCGATGCGGCAGGCGGCGAAGGGCAAGCTGAGTGTGCGCTTCGAGGCCAGGCCAGATTCGGTCGCCGGTGGCCTGTACGGCCTGCGCCTGCTGCGCTAGTCAAACCACCACCGGATCGGCCACTACATCATGCGCACCCAGTTGCCCTTGTAGAGGATCGGTCCGGTCGGCCCGTCCGGGCTTGGCGAGCCGCCACGGGGCTCGAGCGATACGGCCAGCATGGCGACATCGTCCCCGAGCGCGGCATCGGTCAGGGCCAGTTCGATCACGCCCTCGCCGGACAGGACACCTAGCGAGCGCGGCGCGCCTGCCTTCGGCACCGCCCATAACTGCAGCGCCTTGTCGCTGGGCACCGGCGCGCTGTCGACCAGGCGTACGGTGAGCACCTGGCGCCGGCTGTCGCCGGTCAGCAGCAGGGCAGTGCGCGCCTTGTCATCAAGGAGGGTGGCCAGGTAGTCGACCTGTGGACGGTCAAATAGCGGCGAATTGATGACGCCCACCAGCACCAGCGCCAGCGCGATGGAGGCCAGGCTGAGCGAGCGCCAGAAGGCGAGCGACTCACTGCGCCAGAACTGCCAGGCCGCATGGCCGCGCGCCAGGCCCAGGCGTCGTTCGATCGCCTTCCACACCTGGCGCCGCGGCTGCGCGCTGGCCGAGAATTCGGCCATCGGCATCAAGCGGTCCTGCCATTCGGCGGTGGTGCGGCGCAAGGCTGCATCGCCCCGCAGCAGGGTTTCGAAACGCCGCCGCGCGCCGCCCTTGAGCGTACCGAGCACGTATTCGGCGGCCAGCTTGTCGCACAGGGCAGGGTTATCGCGGATATTCATGCTCGTTCGCCTTTGGCAAGGCAGGTTTTCAAGCGTTCCAGGCTGCGCCGAATCCAGGTCTTGACGGTGCCGATCGGGATTGCCATCTGCTGCGCCACTTCGCTGTGCGACAGGTCATGGAAGAAGGCCAGACCGACCACTTGCCGGTGCAGTCCTTCGAGCGTCGACATGCAATAGGCCAGCGCTTTCGCATCCCGGCTGACGAGCAGCGCATCGATCGGGTTCGCGCGTGGGTCCTGCAATGCGTCCATGATTTCGCTGTCGAATACGCGGCCATCGATCTCGGCCTCGCCGCCGTGACGGCGCAGCAGGTCGAGTGCTTTATTACGCACGATGGTCGTCATCCACGTCATGGGCGCGGCCAGGTGGCTTTGATAGCTGCCGGCGCCATTCCAGATCGCGATGTATCCATCTTGCAGTGCCTCCTCGGCCAGTTCGCGCTTACCTAATATACGTAGCGCGAAGCCAAACAGTTTCGGCGATGTGGCGTCGTACAGCGCGCGAAATGCGGTCGCGTCGCGCTGCGCTGCAGCGCTCAACCATGCGCGTAGCTGTTCGGGATCGGGTGTGAGGGAATCTGGCACTGCTTTCCTTGTCGGCGCATGCGTATAAGGGATTTGACGGTATTGACAATATCACAAGCACCGCTCGGGGCTGGTTCGTTTGTGAACCGTGCAGGCCTTGGCGATATGTCAAAAATTTTATTCAAATAGTTGAAACCGTGCGGGGTACGCGTGAGTACAAGACTTACGCGCTGCATCGTCCGGTCAAACAGATTTCCTGATTGAAACTTGCGAGCATGCGGCGGACTAGTTTCTTGATCGTTGTTCCAACAGGAGAACTACCATGACAGACACGAATGTGACCTTGGCACTACTCGAATCACGCAAGCAGAAACTCGAAAAGCGCCGCTCCTTCTTCAAGAATGTAGGCGGTATCAGCGTCGGCATGGTGGGCGGCACCTTCCTGAGCGCCTGCGGCGGCTCTGTGAAAGATGCCATCGCCCAGGCCGCGCAACCGACCGATATCGACATCCTCAATTTCGCGCTGAACCTGGAATACCTGGAAGCGCAGTTCTATTCCTATGCGGCGCTCGGGATCGGCTTGCCAGCCAATATGCTGACCGGCGCCGGCACGCAGGGCGCGGTCACCGGCGGTCGCCAGGTGCAATTCAAGGATCCGCTGGTGGCGCAATATGCGAAAGAGATCGCCCAGGACGAAATCGCCCACGTGGCTTTTCTCCGTGGCGCCCTCGGTGGCGCGGCGGTAGCGCAGCCGGCACTCGATATCGGCGGCACCGACCCGAATGGCGCATTCTCGAGCGCGGCGCGGGCGGCCGGGCTGGTGGGGCCGGGCGTCGCTTTCGACCCCTATGCCAGCGATGAAAACTTCTTGTTGGGCGCCTTCATTTTCGAGGATGTCGGGGTAACCGCGTATAAAGGTGCGTCGCCGCTTATCCAGAACAAGACTTTCCTTGAAGCGGCGGCGGGTATTCTCGCAGCAGAGGCCTATCACGCCGGCCTGGTACGTACGGTGCTGTATTCGAAAGGCTTGAGCACCCCATCGCTGCGTACCGCGGCAACCGCGATCTCGGATGCGCGCGATAGCCTGGATGGGTCGTCCGATGTCGACCAGGGGATCGTGCATGCCACCGACAGTACGGTATCGAATATCGTGCCGCTCGATAAGGATGGCATCGCGTTCAGCCGTACGCCGGGCGATGTGCTCAATATCGTGTACCTGACCCGGGAGTCGGTCACCATGGGCGGGTTCTTCCCGCGTGGGGCGAATGGCGTGCTGAATATGAGTTCGGCCTATTCCTGATTCGGGGACGCTGGGCGAGGACGTTCTCGTCCAGTGCATGGTGTTGCAATCGACGTCATATGTCCGATACAGAAAAACATATCGCACGTGCCAAAAAATTGATTGGATCAGTATCCCACTTTGTCCTAGGATTGCAGAACAACAATACCGGAGACAAGTGATGAGACTCACCCGCAGGAACCTCCTGGGCGCCGCCGTGGCCGCAACCATTGCGCCGCTCAACGCGGCCTTCGCCGCCAAGCCCCTCACGATCGGCTTCTCGCAAGTCGGCGCCGAAAGCGAATGGCGCACCGCCAATACCGCATCGATCAAGGATGCCGCCAAGAAGGCCGGCATCAATCTCAAATTCGCCGACGCCCAGCAGCGCCAGGAAAACCAGGTCAAGGCGATCCGCTCCTTCATCGCCCAGCGGGTCGATATCATCGCTTTCTCGCCGGTCGTCGAATCGGGCTGGGATACCGTGCTGCGCGAAGCCAAGCGCGCCAACATCCCGGTGATCCTGACCGACCGCGCCGTGAAAGTGAGCGACCAGTCGCTGTTCGTCACCCTGCTGGGATCGGACTTCGTGGAAGAAGGCCGCCGCGCCGCGCGCTGGCTGGCCGAGCACGCGAAGAAGAACCCGAGCCGTGCCTACAACATCGTCGAGCTGCAGGGCACCGTGGGCTCGGCCCCGGCGATCGACCGCAAGGCCGGTTTTGCCGAAGTCATGAAAACGGAACCACGCCTGAAGATCATCCGCTCCCAGACCGGCGACTTCACCCGCGCCAAGGGCAAGGAAGTGATGGAAGCCTTCCTGAAATCCGAAGGCAAGAACATCACCGTGCTGTACGCGCACAACGACGATATGGCGATCGGCGCCATCCAGGCGATCGAGGAAGCCGGTCTTAAGCCTGGCAAGGACATCCTGGTCGTGTCGATCGACGGCGTGCGCGGTGCGTTCGAGGCCATGTTGCAGGGCAAGCTGAACGTGACCGTGGAATGCAATCCCTTGCTCGGTCCTCAGTTGATGGAAGCGGCCAAGGCGGTCAAGGCCGGCAAGCCGCTGCCGAAGCGCATCGTGGTAAACGAAGGTGTCTTCCCGGCCGAAGTCGCAGCCAAGGAATTCCCGAACCGTAAATACTGAGGCGACCATGCTCGCCTCGACCACGGCAATGCCGGTCCTTGAAGTGACCGGCATCCACAAGCTATTCCCCGGCGTGAAGGCCTTGTCGGATGCGGGCCTGCGCCTGTATCCGGGCGAGGTCCACACCCTGATGGGCCAGAACGGCGCCGGCAAGTCCACGCTGATCAAGGTGCTGACCGGCGTCTACCAGCCCGAACGCGGCAGCATCATGCTCGGTGGCGAGCCAATCGCACCGCGCTCGACCCAGGATGCGCAAGACCTCGGCATCAGCACCGTGTACCAGGAAGTGAACCTGTGCCCGAACCTGTCGGTGGCCGAGAACATCTTCATTGGCCGCTATCCGCGCCGCTTCGGCATGATCGATTGGCGCACGATGCGCCGCCTATCGCAAGAGCTCCTGACCCGGCTGCAGGTCGATATCGACGTCAGCCAGCCGCTGGCCAGCTATCCGCTGGCGATCCAGCAGATGGTGGCGATCGCGCGCGCGCTGAACATCTCGGCCAAGGTGCTGATCCTGGATGAACCCACTTCCAGCCTTGACGAGGCCGAGGTGCAGCTCCTGTTCTCGGTGCTGCGCAATCTGCGCGAGCAGGGCATGGCGATCCTGTTCGTCACCCACTTCCTCGAACAGACCTACGCGATCTCGGACCGCATCACGGTGATGCGCAATGGCGAGCGCGAAGGCGAATACCTGTGCAGCGCACTGTCGCGCCTGGCGCTGGTGAACAAGATGATCGGCGTCGCCGCCGATACCGAGGAGCAGCCGCAGACCTGCATGGAAGCTGGGCATGAGGCCGGCCCGACCCTGCTGCGTACCAAACAGATGGCGCGCCATGGCGTGCTGGCGCCGCTCGACCTGGAAGTCAGGCAGGGCGAATTGCTGGGTCTTGCCGGCCTGCTGGGGTCCGGGCGCACCGAGGCCGCGCGCCTGCTGTTCGGCGCCGACAAGGCCGACAGCGGCGCGATCGAAGTCAAAGGCCGCGAACAGACCTTTGCTACCCCGCGCGATGCGATCAGGGAAGGCATTGGCTTCTGTTCCGAAGACCGCAAGCACGAAGGCGCGATCCTCGACCTGTCGGTGCGCGAGAACCTGATCCTGGCGCTGCAGGCGCGCCAGGGGATCCTGCGCGCGATTCCGCTGCGCCGCCAGCAGGAGCTGGCCGACTATTACGTGAAACAACTGGGGATCAAGACGGCGAGTATCGAAACGCCGATCGGCACGCTCTCGGGCGGCAACCAGCAAAAAGTGCTGCTGGCGCGCTGGCTGGCCACCGAGCCCAAGCTGATGATCCTCGACGAACCCACGCGCGGCATCGATGTGCGCGCAAAGCAGGAAATCATGGATTACGTCACCACGCTATGCCGCAAGGGCATGGCCATCCTGTTCATCTCGTCCGAACTGCCCGAGGTGCTGCGCGTCTCCGACCGCATCGTTGTCATGCGCGACCGCAAGGCTTGCGGCGAGTATCGCCGCGGTGAGCTCGACGACAGCTCGGTGCTGCACGTGATCGCCGGGGAGGGCTGCCAATGACGGTCGCCAAGCTCACGGCTGGTGCAAACGCGTCATTCATCACCAAAGCCGTGTCACATCACCTGTTCCGCCCCCTGGCCGCACTGGGCGTGCTGCTGCTGATCGACTTCCTGCTGATTCCCGGCTTCTTCCGCCTCGAGATCAAGGACGGCCACCTGTACGGCGCCCTGGTCGACATCGTCAACCGCGCAGCGCCCTTGATGCTGGCCGCGATCGGCATGACCCTGGTGATCGCCACCCGCGGCATCGATATCTCGGTCGGCGCCGTGGTGGCGCTATCGGGAACCGTGGCCTCGATGCTGATCGGCGGCACGATGGTGATCCAGGATGGCGTGCCGGTCTACGTGGCCGAGACCCCGATGCTGATCGCGATGGCCGCTGCCTTGGGCGCGGCGCTGCTGTGCGGCCTGTGGAATGGCGCGCTGGTTGCGGGCCTGGGCCTGCAGCCGATCGTCGCGACCCTGATCCTGATGGTGGCCGGTCGCGGCCTGGCCCAGTTGCTGACCGACGGCCAGATCGTCACCGTCTACTACCAGCCATTCTTCTTCCTCGGCAGCGGCTACCTGTTTGGCCTGCCGTTCGCGCTGTTCGTGGTGGCGGCGGTATTCGGCGTCACGGCGCTGCTGCTGCGCCATACCGCGCTCGGCCTGTTCATCCAGGCGGTCGGGATCAATCCGGTGGCGGCGCGCCTGGCCGGCATCCGTACCGCGGCCCTGATCGTGTTCGTCTATGTCTTCGCCGCCGCCTGCGCCGGCATGGCGGGCCTGATGATCAGCTCCAACGTGAAAAGTGCGGATGCCAACAACGCCGGCCTGATGCTTGAACTCGATGCGATCCTGGCCGTCACGCTGGGCGGCACTTCGCTTGCCGGCGGCAAGTTCAGCCTGGCCGGCTCCATCATCGGGGCGCTGATCATCCAGACGCTCACCTACACCATCTATTCGCTGGGCGTGCCGCCCGAGGTCAATATGGTCGTCAAGTCGGTCGTCGTGTTCCTGGTCTGTATCTCGCAATCTGACCAGTTCAAGAACCTGTGGAAGCGGAGGGCGGCATGAGCGCGCGCCTTCATCACGCGCGCAGGCTCTCGAAAGCGCCTTCGTTCACCTCGATGGTCACGGTGGTGCTGCTGGGCGCCATGCTGCTCGTTGGCGGCGCCCTGTACGAAGGCTTCCTGTCGCTGCAGGTGATGCTCAACCTGTTGATCGACAACGCCTTCCTCCTGGTGATCGCGATCGGCATGGGCTTCGTGATCCTGTCGGGCGGGATCGACCTGTCGGTTGGCGCCGTGCTGGCGCTGTCGACCATGATCGCGGCCTGGCTGCTGCAGGTCGCGCACTGGCCGCCGCTGGCGGTGATCGCGATCGTGCTGCTGCTGGGCGCGGCCTTTGGTGGCGGCATGGGCGCGATCATCCATTACTTCCGCCTGCAGCCCTTCATCGTCACCCTGGCCGGCATGTTCCTGGCGCGTGGCCTGTGCTACCTGATCAGCATCGAATCGATCACGATCGAAGACCCACTGTTCGTGGCCATGTCGCAAACCCAGATCGAGTTCTTCGGCGCCTTCATATCACCCGGGGCCCTGATCGCGCTCGGCATGCTGGCCTTCGCCATCTGGCTGGCGCACTACAGCGGCTTCGGGCGCGCGGTGTACGCGGTGGGCGGCAACGAACAGTCGGCAGCCATGATGGGCCTGTCGGTCGGCCGCACCAAGATGGCCGTGTATGCCTTCAGCGGCTTCTGCGCCTCGCTGGCCGGGCTGCTGTTCGCCTTCTACATGCTGTCCGGCTACGGCCTGCACGCCCAGGGCACCGAGCTCGATGCGATCGCCGCGGTCGTCATCGGCGGCACCCTGCTTACCGGCGGCTACGGCTATATCGCCGGCGCGCTGTCGGGGGTGCTGGTGCTGGGCACGATCCAGACCCTGATCGCTTTTGATGGCACCCTCAGTTCATGGTGGACCAGGATCGTGATCGGCGGCCTGCTGTTCGTGTTCTGCGTGGTGCAGCGCGTGATGTCATTCAAATCAAAATAACACTTCGGAGACAAGATGTTCAAGCAAACCATCCTCGCCGCCGCCTTGTGCGCGGCCACCTTCGCGCAAGCGGGCAACCCGATCGTCAAGGACATCTTCACCGCCGACCCGGCGGCCCTGGTCGACAACGGCCGCGTCTACGTTTATGTGGGCAAGGACGAAGCCCCGGAAGGCGGCAAAGACTATGTGATGAACGAGTGGCGCGTGTATTCGAGCTGCGACATGAAGAAGTGGACCGACCATGGTTCGCCGCTGCGCTACTCCACCTTCAAATGGGCCGGTCGTGATGCCTGGGCCTCGGACATCATCAAGCGTGACGGCAAGTACTACTTCTATTCGACGGTCGACCATGCGACCATTCCCGGCAAGGCGATCGGTGTCGCTGTCTCGGACAGCCCGACCGGTCCCTTCGTCGATGCGCTCGGCAAGGCCCTGGTCACCAACGACATGACCAGGGAAACCAAGATCCTGTGGGACGACATCGACCCCGCGGTGTTCATCGACGATGACGGCCAGGCCTATATGTACTGGGGCAACACGGTCATGAAATACGTGAAGCTCAAGCCAAACATGATCGAATTCGACGGCCCGATCCACACCGTCGGCCTCGAACACTTCGTCGAGGCGGCCTATATGCACAAGCACAAGGGCAGCTATTACCTGACCTACTCGCGTCACTTCCCGGAAGAGACGGTCTACATGAGCGGCCCTACGGTCACCGGCCCATGGACCGCGGGCGGCGTGATCATGGAAAAGAACACCAACGTCAAGACCATCCACCAGGCGATCGTCGAGTTCAATAACAAGTCGTACATCTTCTATCACAACGGCAAGCTGCCGACCGGTGGCGAGTACCGCCGTTCGGTCGCGGTCGAAGAGCTGCGCTATGGTCCGGACGGCGCCATCCTGCCGATTGCGCAAACGGCGCAAGGCCCGGCCGCCAATCCCGCACCGGGCTGCAAGTGATAACCGCAACTGATAAATGCCGCCGGATCGATATCCAAACTGATATGATTTTCTGATGGATACAACGAACCCGAACTGGTTTTTGAAGGCACGCCTCAAGACGCGCCAACTGCTGCTGCTGATCGCGCTGGACGACTACCGCAACATCCACCGCGCGGCCGAAGAGCTGCACATGACGCAGCCGGCGGCATCGAAGCAGGTCAAGGACCTGGAAGAGATGCTCGACGTGCGCCTGTTCGACCGCCTGCCGCGCGGGATGGAGCCGACCATCTACGGCGAGACCATGATCCGTCACGCGCGCATGGCGCTCACCAGCCTGGCGCTGGCGCACGACGACATCGTGGCGCTCAAGGCCGGGCTGGCGGGGCAGGTCGAGGTGGGCGTGATCATGGCGCCGGCGATGGCGCTGCTGCCGCGCGCGATCGCGCGCATCAAGGAACAGGCCCCGCTGCTGCGCATCGGCGTTCAGCTCGAATCGAGCAACGTCCTGATCGATAAGCTCAAGCACGGCACCCTTGACTTCATGATCGGCCGCATCCTCGAGAAAGAAGACTCGCGCGGCCTGATCTACGAGGAGCTGACCGAAGAACCCGCCTGCGCCGTGGTGCGCCCCGGCCATCCGCTGCTGGAGCGGCGCGACCTGGGCTTGCAGGATATCGCCGACCGGCCGTGGATCTTGCCGTCGCCCGGCAGCATCCTGCGCCACCGCTTCGACATGATGTTCCTGCGCGCCGGCCTGCAGCCGCCGGTGAACGTGGTCGACACCACGGCGCTGCTGCTGGTGACGGCGCTGCTGCAGCAGACCGACGCCCTGCACGTGATGCCGCTCGAGGTGGCGCAGTACTATGCCTCGCTGAACGTGATGCGCATCCTGCCGATCGAGCTGCCGTGCAAGCTCGATGCCTTCGGCATCATCCGCCAGCAGGATCACCTGTTGTCGCCGGGCGCCGACCTGTTGCTGGGGGCCGTACGGGCCGCAGCCGCCGAGATCTACTGAGCTGTAGCATCATTGCAACCACCAAAACTCACTGATGTGTAACGAACGCAGGCCATTTCGTTTGCTCGCTATAATCGCCCACAATCATAAAATGTTGGCGGCGGGGCAATAAGAACGCGAGGGGAAACGTTCCAGTGTATTAAGCCCAGCCAGCTTCGAGAGAGAACCACACTGGGTAATCCTGATGAGCAACCTGAGCAGTTTCCCGCCGACAGCTGTCGGCGGCTTGGCGCTGGATGAGCCAGGCACTTGGCCGGATGGCCTGCGCGCAGTTGGCGACCTGATCCTTGCTTCTCGCTTCCCGATGTTCCTGGCCCTCGGCCACGACCTGCGCCTGTTCTACAACGACGCCTATTCCGACCTGCTCGGCGACAAGCACCCGGCCGCACGCGGCGCGCCCTACGCCAGTATCCGCCCCGAGTTGTGGGACCGTATGCGGCCCTATTTCGAGCTGGTGCTGGCCGGCGAAGCGACCCAGCTCCAGCACGCCCTGATGGAATTCGAGCGCAACGGCAAGCGCGAACGGCGCTATTTCTGCGTCTCGCTGTCGCCGGTGCGCCATGCCGGCCAAGTGGTCGGCGTGTATTGCGTGCTCACTGAAACCACCTCCGACGTGCTGTCCGAGCACCGCCACGCCTTTCACCAGAAACTGGGTGAGACCCTCGACGGCCTGGACGACGCGGTCCATATCATGAAAGCCACCAGCGCCATGACCGGGCAGACCCTGGGCGTGGCACGCGTCGGCTATGGCGAGATCGACACCGTGCGCCGCACCGTCAGCATCGACCGCGACTGGACCGACGGCCGCATGGCCAGCCTGGCCGGCATGCATCATCCGCTGGCGGCCTTCGGGCTTGATATCGTCGCCATGCTGGGCCAGGGCCGCACCGTGCGCATCGACGACGTTGGCGCCGATGCACGCTCGGCCTCGTGCGCGGCGACCTATGCCGGCATCGGCGCGCGCGCGGTGGTGATCGTGCCGATCATCGAAGAAGGGCGGCTGGCCGCCGTGTTCTACCTGCACGAACCGTTCGCGCGCCACTGGACCGAGCAAGAGACGGCGATGGCCGAAGACGTCGCGCGCCACACGCGCGAAGTGGTGCGCCGCTCGCGGCTCGAGGAAAACCTGCGCGACGAGACCCGGGTGCTCGAAGCGGTCAACCGCGCCGGCCAGGTGCTGGCCTCGACCCTCGACCTCGATACCTTGTCGCAGGCGATCACCGACGCCGGCACGGAGCTCAGCGGCGCGCGCTACGGCGCCTTCTTCCACAGTGCCGACGGCGAGCGCGAGCGGATGCGCCTGTATGCGCTGTCGGGCGTCTCGCGCGAGAATTTCGAACGCATCGGGCAGCCACCCTCGGCCGAGATTTTCGGCCTGGTGATGCAGGGCCAGGCTTCGCTGCGCAGCGACGACATCGGGCTCGACCCGCGCTATGCCGGCCTGGTGGCCTACGGCATGCAGCCAGGCCACCTGACGGTGCGCAGCTTCCTGGCGGTGCCGGTGGTCTCGCATTCGGGCAAGGTGCTGGGCGGCCTGTTCTTCGGCCACCCCGAGGCGGGCGTATTCAGCGCGCGCACCGAACGCATCGTGTCCGGCATCGCGGCCCAGGCCGCGGTGGCGATGGATAACGCCCAGTTGTACGAGGTCGCCCAGAAATCGGCGCTCGAGCGCGACGCGCTGCTGCAGAGCGAGCGCGCGGCGCGGGTGCAGGCCGAGCGCCTGAGCCACGCCAAGGACGAATTCCTGGCCATGCTGGCGCATGAGCTGAGAAATCCGCTGGCGCCGATCAGCAGTTCGGCCAGCCTGCTCAGCATGCAGTTCGCCAACGAGCCGCGCATCTGCCAGACCAGTTCCATCATCAGCCGCCAGGTCAAACACATGAGCCGCCTGATCGACGACCTGCTGGACGTGTCGCGCGTGACGCGCGGCCTGGTCAAGCTCAAGCTGGCCACAGTCGACTTCCGCGACGTGGTGAGCGGGGCGCTCGACCAGACCCGCCCGCTGGTGCTCGAGAAATCGCACCAGGTGCGGGTGGCGCTGCCCGACACGCCGGTGCTGGTGCGCGGCGACCATACGCGCCTGGTGCAGAGCGTGGCCAATATCGTCAACAACGCCGCCAAGTACACGCCGAAAGGCGGCCAGCTGGCCTTGACGCTGGAACCGGTAGATGGCCGCATGGTGTTGCGGGTTCGCGATAACGGCTCCGGCATGCCGCCCGAGCTGGTGCCGAGCGTGTTCGACCTGTTCACCCAGGGCGCGCGCACGCTGGCGCGTTCGCAGGGCGGGCTCGGGCTGGGCCTGACCCTGGTCAAGCGCCTGGTCGACCTGCACGAGGGCGAGGTGGCGGCCCACAGCGACGGCGTCGGCTTCGGCAGCACCTTCACGCTCACCTTGCCGTGCGTGACGGGGGGCTGCGACGGCGACGCTGCGTTGCCGGGCGAGGGCGACAGCGTGCGCGCCGCCCTGCAGCGCAAGCTGCGGGTGCTGATCGTGGACGACAACAGCGATGCCGCCGACAGCCTGGCCACCCTGCTGCAGGTGCAGGGCCACGCCACCTCGGTCGAGTACGACGCCCAGTCGGCCCTGCGCCGTGCGCGCGTCGAACGGCCCGACGTGATGCTGATCGATATTGGCCTGCCCGACATCGACGGCTACCAGCTGGCCTCGATGCTGCGCGCGCTGCCCGAGACCGCGGCCACGGTACCGGTGGCGGTGACCGGCTATGGCCAGGCCAGGGACCGCGAACAGGCACTGCAGGCGGGCTTTGCCCACCACCTGGTCAAGCCGGTCGACATGACAGCGCTGGTGCGCATCCTTGAGTCGAGCGCTGCGCAGGCGGCGCTGGTTGAAGCAGCCGCGCAGCGGCCAGCGTCGGCATCCGAATCCGACGAGGCGCTGGCGCCGGCGTGAATTGCCCCGGCCGGCACGGCCTTGCGGCAGCGGTAGTATGATCATCCTTCCATCAATGAAAGGATGAGCATGTCCGAATTCGTCTTCACCGCTCCCGCCACGCCTTCGGTGGCCGTCAGCGGTTCGAGCAGCCGGTTCCCGGTGCGCCGTGTGTTCTGCGTCGGCCGCAACTACGCGTCGCATGCGCGCGAAATGGGGAGCGACCCGAACCGCGAGCCGCCGTTCTTCTTCACCAAGCCGGCCGATGCCGTGGTGCCGGCCAGTGGTGCGGTGCCATATCCGCCGTCGACGGACGACCTGCACCACGAGATCGAACTGGTGGTGGCACTGGGCGCCGGCGGCGCGAATATCGATCCGGCCCAGGCGCTCGACCTGGTGTGGGGCTATGGCGTGGGCCTGGACCTGACCCGGCGCGACCTGCAGGCGGCGGCCAAGGACAGCGGCCGTCCATGGGACATGGCCAAGGGCTTCGATGCCTCGGCCCCATGCAGCGCCCTGCATCCGGTGAGCGAAGTGGGCCATCCGGCCGAGGGCCGCATCTGGCTCGAGGTCAACGGCGCCCTGCGCCAGGAAGGCAACCTCAATGAACTGATCTGGCCGATCGCCGACGTGATCGCCTACCTGTCGCGCTTCGTGATCCTGGCGCCGGGCGACCTGATTTATTCGGGTACCCCATCGGGCGTCGCGGCCCTGAAGCCGGGCGACCGCGTGCGCGCCGGCGTCGATGGCGTCGACAGCTTCGAGCTGGAAATCGGCGCGCGCTGATCGTTCAGCGCTTCATCAAACCTTCCATCTGCACCAGCAGGGCCTGGCGCGCGGCATCGAGCTGCGCGCCATTGGTCTTGCTCGACAGCGCGGCGCGTTCCTTGCGGCCCAGGAAGTAGGCCACCCGCTCGGCGTTGGCGCCGGAAGGGTGGGGCAGGCCGTGCAGGATGCGCTCGGGTTTCACGATCCCCTGACCGGCGAGCCAGTCCAGCCCTTCGCTCACGCTCGCTCCCATCGGGATATACAGCGCGTCGGGCAGCGCCGCCGCCTCGTGCGCGAACCAGCGCAGCGTTTCCTCTCTGAGAAAAGCGTGGCGCGGCATGGCCGGCGTGCCGCTGTAGTTTTTACCGTCCACGAATACCGGATGACGCAGGATGGCGCCGATGTGCACCAGATCGGCATCGAGGTCGAACAAGGTGGCGCAACTGGCGATGCCGAGCCAGCGCTGCACGCCGATCGCATCCAATAACGCCACGAAATTGGGCCGGATCGCGCCGCTGAAGGCGCCGGCCTGGCGCGCCGCGCGCAGTATGGTAGCGCGGTCGGCGCCGAGCGCCATCTGGCGCTGCGCCTCGCGCATCGCATTCTTCCATTGCACGAAGCCGGGCGAGATCCCGACCACCACCACGCGCGCGCCCAGGTTCACCGACTCGAACGGAATGTAATGACTGCTGTAGCGGCCGTCACGTGCCAAGAGGAATTGTTCTGGAATATCGCGTGAGGTGGCGATGGCGGCCAGGTCCAGGCGCCGGATGGCATCGGCGTAGCGGTCGAAAAGAATTTCCATTAAGCAGGTTGCGCGAATGAGACGAGCTGGGCATTGTGCCAGTCTTTCGGGAGGGGGCGCGTCAGGCACTATGCGATACGCTGGGCAGATCGCGTACCGGGAGTCCCATCATGGCACCATACCGTTTCCTCGCCGCCGGCATCGCCTGCGGCGTCCTCGCAGCAGGCGCACAGGCGGCAGAGCCTTCGCTGCCGGCCCAGTTCAAGACCGGCAGCGTCCAGACCGCGGACGGCGCCACGATCCACGTGCGCACCGGTGGCAAGGGCCCGGCGGTGGTGCTGATCCACGGCTTCGGCGACACCGGCGATATGTGGGGTCCGCTCGCCGCCCAGTTGGCCCGGCAGCATACCGTCATCGTGCCCGACCTGCGCGGCATGGGCCTGTCATCGAAAGCGCCAGCCGGCTACGACAAGAAGTCGCAGGCCGCCGATATCCGCGCCGTGGTCGAGAAATATGGCCAGGACCGGACCGACGTGGTGGGCCACGATATCGGGACCATGGTGGCCTATGCCTACGCAGTGCGCTATCCGGACAAGGTGAGCCGGCTGGTGGTGATGGATGCGCCGATTCCCGGCGTGGCGCCGTGGGACCAGATCGTGCTCGATCCGCGCCTGTGGCATTTCAACTTCGGCGGCAAGGAAGCCGAGCGCCTGGTCGAGGGCCGTGAACGCATCTTCCTGGACCGGGTCTGGAACCAGTTCGCCGCCGATCCGGCCAAGGTGGACGAGGCGACCCGCGCCTATTACGCCAGGCTGTACGCGCAACCCGGCGCGATGCGGGCTTCGTTCGCGCAATTCAACACGATCGCCAGCCATGACGTGGCCGACAACCGTAGCGCGTCAAGCGTCAAGCTCACCATGCCGGTGCTGGCGATCGGCGGCGAAAAATCGTTCGGTTCGATGATGGCCACCGTCATGCGCAATGCCGCCGTCAATGTGCGCGAGGCCGTCGTGCCGGATGCCGGTCACTGGATGATGGAAGAAAATCCGGCGGCCACCGTCAAGCTGATCGACGAGTTCCTGATACCTGGGGCTGCTTCCAGATAAGGAGAGACACGCTCGACCATATAGTGGCAAGTCCTGCTCAATGCATTGAGCTGCGTCAGCGCGCCTGAACTGATACGCTAGCGATAACGACGCACTTTGCGCCAGATCGAGCGGGGGTGGTGATGACACAGGTCGCATTGATCGCTGTACACGGCATGGGAGAAACGTTGCCGGACTATGCCGACGACTTGATGGCAGCGGTACGCAGCCGCCTCGGCGCGCTGGCCGGCCAGGCCGTGATGCGTTCGGTCTACTACCAGGGCATCCTGCACGACAACCAGCGCCAGGTCTGGGACCGCACCGCCGCCGGCGGCAAGGTGCGCTACGAATCCTTGCGCAAATTCGTGCTGTACGGCCTGGGCGACGCGGCCGGGCTGGAAAATCGCAAGGAGATCCCGGGCTCGGTCTACGAACTGGCCCAGGGCGAAATCGCCGCCGCCTTGCTGTCGGCGCACGCGGCGCGGCCCGATATGCCGGTGGTGTTCGTGGCCCAGTCGCTGGGCGGACAGGTGCTGTCGAGTTATCTGTATGACGCCCAGAAGGCGGCCGCGGGGCGGCCCGTGAGTGCCGGCATCTGGCGCAATATCGACGCCTGGGCCGGCAAGACGCTGGGCCGGGCGCTGACCGCCAGCGAGCGCGTGTTCCTGGGCGGCGGCACCTGCGCCGGCCTGGTCACCACCGGCTGCAATATCCCGATCTTCGTCGCTGCACATAAAGAGATGCACATCATCCCGATCGCGCCGCCGACCTCGCTGTTCAAGTGGATCAACTTCTACGATCCGGATGACGTACTGGGCTGGCCGCTGCAGCCGCTGTCGAACGGCTACCGCGCCCTGGTCGAAGACCGCGCGATTAATGCCAGCGGCGGGGTGGCGAGCCTGCTGGCGCGCAGCTGGAATCCCCTGTCGCACAACAGCTATTGGGAAGACGGCGTGGTGCTCGATGCGATCGCCGCCATGTTGCGCCGCCTGTCAGCCTGACCGTATGCCACGTCGTTCCCGCGCTGCGGGAACCCAAGTCCTGTGCGCCGCCGTGAACAACGATGTACGTGGTGGCGCGGGCACGCCTGGATTGCCGCCTGCGCGGGAATGACGTGATGGTGCTGCTGCCATTACATCGCCAGCGCCGGCGTCTTGCGCGCTGCCAACCGCGGCTGCGGCTGCGGCGTGGCGCCGGCATCGCCCAGCCTGAACTCGGCCGCCACCTGCGCCAGGCGCGCTGCCTGCTCCTGCATGCTGGCCGCAGCCGCGGCAGCCTGCTCCACCAGCGCGGCGTTCTGCTGGGTCACCTGGTCCATCTGCGTGATCGCCTCGTTCACCTGATGGATGCCGGTGCGCTGCTCCTGGGTGGCCGAGGTGATCTCGGACATCATGTCGGTCACGCGCGCCACGCTGCTCACCACGTCGTCCATGGTGGTGCCGGCCTGCTGCACCAGGGCGGTGCCGGCGTTCACCTGGGTCATCGAGTCACCGATCAGGCCCTTGATTTCCTTGGCCGCGCTGGCCGAGCGCTGGGCCAGGCTGCGCACTTCGCTGGCCACCACGGCAAAGCCGCGACCCTGTTCGCCGGCGCGCGCTGCTTCCACCGCCGCGTTCAGGGCCAGGATATTGGTCTGGAAGGCGATGCCGTCGATCACGCCGATGATGTCGACGATCTTGCGCGCCGAGGCGTCGATCGAGCCCATGGTGTCGACCACCTGGCCGACGATGGCGCCGCCGCGCGCCGCCACCTCTGACGCGGCCTGCGCCAGGCCATTGGCCTGCACCGCATTGTCGGCATTCTGGCGCACGGTCGCCGTCAGTTCTTCCATCGAGGCCGCGGTTTCTTCCAGCGCGCTGGCCTGCTGCTCGGTGCGGCTCGAAAGATCGAGGTTGCCGGCCGCGATCTCGCTCGAAGCGGTCGAGATGGCGGTGGTGCCTTGCTGGACCTGCGAGACGACCCGCGCCAGCGCGCCGTTCATGGTGTGCAGGGCCCGCATCAGGTCGCCCACCTCGTCCTTTGGATAGGCACCGAAAGCATGGCCAAGGTCGCCGCCGGCGACCGTCTGCGCCACGGCGAGGGCCGCGTCCAGTGGTTTCGTGATGCTGCGCGTGATCACCACGGCGGCGACCGATCCCAGCGCCGCCGCCAGCACCGCCAGCATGATCACCAGGCGCGTGCTGCGCTCGTTGGCGGCCTCGATCTCGCGTGCGGTTGCATCGATCGCCTTGCGCTGGATCTCGAGCAGGCCCAGGATCCCGGCGCCATACGCGGCGGCTGCCGGTGCGAAGGTCTGTTCGTAGACGCGCTCGGCGCCTTCGGCGTCGCCCGCGGTACGGGCGTTCATCACCAGCTCCTTGGCGTCCTGGTAGGTCTTGCGTAGGGCAAGAATGTCTTTCAGCGTCTGTTTTTCCTCGGGGGAGTCGAGCAGGGCCTCGACCTTCTTCAGGATTGCAGTGGCTTCGCTGACGCTGTCCTTGATCGGCTTGGCGAACACGGCCGACAGCGTGCTGTCGCTGCTGCGGGCGATGAGCGAGGTCCGTGCGATTGCCGAATAGGCCAGCACGTACCAGTCCGCGACCAGCCGCTCCTTGGTCAGCGGCTTTTGCATCATCTGCTGCGTCGTCTCGACACTGCTGTGCGTCGTGTACAAGGCGAATGCCGTACCGGCCAGGGAAAGGACGAGGATTGCAGCGAACGCGAGCGTCAGTCGCGAACCGATACGTAAGTTCTTTAACACGATGTTAATCATCCTGAGAAACGGAAAATTCCGCTCAGAAAGTATTAGCGCTTTAAGCCTGAAATGAAATATCTAAATTGCAGGTGTTGTAAAGACGCACTCCCGACGCCGTCAACGATCCAGCCCGGCGCTGGCCAGCGTGAACAATGGCCGGATATCGCCTGCCACTGCATCCCGCGCATTGCGGATCGGCGGCTGGCGATAACGTTCGAGTGCTGCCTTGCGCGCCTCGTCCAGCAGGCCGAGCTGGTCGAGCACTGCATACACGGCCGGGTGCAGCGCGCGGCTGTTGCCGTCTGCAATCTTGATCGCGATGCCGATCCCGGCCGAGCGCACCCCGATCGCCTGCACCGCATCGGCGCCGATCTTGGCCACCCAGTCGCCGCCTCCGGCCGTCATCCAGTGCAGGTCGGTTCGCTCCAAGCCCGAGACCATGTCGGGCCGCGCCGTCATGGCCTCGCCCAGGATGCCCATCGCGCCGCCCAGTTGCGGGTCGCGGCTGCCATGCGCCAGGCGCGCATACAGGTGGGCCAGCCGCGTCAGCGGCATGGCGTAGTTCGGCGCCGAGCAGCCGTCGATCCCGGTCGGCATCGCGCTCGCCGGCAGGCCGACCGTGTCGGCCAGGGTGGCGCGAATCGCCTGCTGCAGCGGATGGCCGCGTTCCACATAGCCGGCGCTCGGCACGTCGTGCAGGCGGCACCAGGCCAGGAAGCCGCTGTGCTTGCCCGAACAGTTGTGGTGCAGCGGCGTCCAGGTGGCGTCCGGCGGTGGCTTCTCGCCGGTGAACTCGTAATGCAGCGGCGCCGCGCAGCCGCATTCGAGGTGACCGGGCTCGAGCCCGATCTTGCCGAGGATGGCGCGCACGCCGTCGAGGTGCATGGCTTCGCCGGAATGGCTGGCGCACAGCAGCGCTACCTCGGCTTGCGTGAGGCCGAAGCGTGCCGGGCCGTCGGCCAGGATGAAGGGCAAGGCCTGGAAGGGTTTGAGGGCCGAGCGGGTGAAGGTCGGATAGTCGGGGTCGCCCGCCGACCACAGCAGCCTGCCGCGGGTGTCGACCACGGCGATCGAGCCCCAGTGGAGATTCTCGATCGCGTAGTCTGAATCGGGGTAGCCGCGGGTGGTCGCGACGAGGGGAATCGCTTGCATGGGATGCTCGTTCTGGTTATCGATGACGCTACTGTACGACATCTGCACCGCATGCAGACACACTGTTGAAATAAGGGTTTCTTCGATGCGAAGTCAAACATCGAACGCCGGCGGCGAGACATGCAGACGGCGTGCAGACCTGTCATTCCGACACCCATATGCACCCCCCCGTTCACCTCACGTTTTCAGCATTTCATCGCGTGTTTTGGCGCTTCATCCCAACGCCGCTTGCATGCCTGCGGCGTCTCGCTAGACTGGGTTCATCGCCAGACAAAACAGCAACCCCGGCGACCCAAGAAACACGTGGACCACGCGGTTTATCACGAGCGATCGAACGCTTGCCGCAGGAGTCCTTCCATTGAATCAGACCTGAAAGGAACACCATCATGCGTATCAAGCACATCGCCCTGTTCGCCGCCACCGCCGCCATCTCGCTGACGGGCATGGCCGCCCCGCAAGGCGCCGCCAAGCCCGTCGTCGAGGTTCGCAGCTCCCATCAGCAGGTGCGGATGCAGCCCTTCGCCTTCGATCGTGTGCAGGGCGAATACATGCTCGAGGATGGGCGCGTCCTGCAGGTCACCGGCAAGCTCGAAGACGGCAAGCGCACGCTGTACGCCGACCTGGGCCAGGGACCGGTCGAACTGATCCATGTCGGCAAGAAGCGCTTCGTCGCGGTTGGCCAGGACCTGAGCATGCGCTTCCAGGGCGACCGGATTCCGGACACCGTCTTCGTGCGTGACGGCGACAATCGCGTCGTGGCCTCGGCCCAGCGCTGATCGACAGTCCCTCCAACCCGACAGGAACAACACCATGCACATCAAGCACATCGCCTTGTTGGTCGCCGTGGCCGCCGTCGCGCTGCCCGGCGTCGCCGCCGAAGCGGGTGCCGGCAGCGCCGTCGGGATCCGCGCGGCCCAGCCGATCAGCGCCTACGTCGATCCGGCCATGGCCAAGCGCCTGGCGGGCGCCTATCGGCTCGACGACGGCCGCACGCTGCGGGTCAGCCAGAAGAGCCGCAAGCTGTATGCCGACATGGGCGACGGCCCGGTCCAGATTATCCACCTCGGCAACGAGCGCTTCGAGGCGGTGGGCAAGGACCTCGGCCTGAGATTCGAAGGCGGCCCGTTTCCCTACGCGGTAACTGCCTCGATCGGAGCGCAGCGCCAGGTCGCGTCGGCCGCGCGTTGATCCGGCTTGCCGGCCTTGCGGTCGGCGGTCGTCGGTATAAATTGCTGTGCTAGACTCCTTGCGCTTTGTAATCCTGGAGACCGGCACCCTATGTACAAGAAAGCCCTGATTGCCAGCCTGCTGCTGGCATCGACCGCCGCGTTCGCCGCGGCCCCCGCCGTATCGGCCACCGCGGCCGGCGCGCCGAGCGACACCGCCGTCAGTGCCGCCAAATATGCGGTCGAAACCTACCGCAACGACGTAATCGACACGCTGGCCAGGCTCGTGACCTTCAACACCGTGGTCGATGCGCGCTACCCGTCCGACAAGAACCCGGTCCACATCGCTTTCAAGGCCGCCCTGAAGGAAGAAGCCGAGCGCCTCGGCCTGGATTATGCCGACCATGGCTGGACCGTGATCGTCGGCCTCGGCAAGGGCAGCGAGCGGGTCGGGATCGTGACCCATGGCGACGTGCAGCCGGTCGACCCGAGCAAATGGAAGAAGTCGCCCTTCGTGCTGGACCGCACCAGCGAGCCGGGCAAGCTGATCGCGCGCGGCGCCGAGGACGACAAGGGCCCGATCGCCACCGCGCTGTACGCGATGAAGACCATCCGCGACCGCCAGATCCCGCTCAATAAACGCATCGAGCTGTATGTGTACATGGGCGAGGAATCGGACTGGGGTCCCCTGACCGAATTCCTCAAGACCCACGTGCCGCCGCAAATGAGCATCACGCTCGACGCCGAGTATCCGGTGGTGACGGCCGAGAAGGGCGGCGGCACCGTGGCCGTGACGATACCGAAAGCCGGGGCCGTGGTCCCCGAGCCTGGCGCGTCCTACATCGCCGAATTCAGGGGCGGTTCGTTCAACACCCAGATCCCCGAGGATGCCGAGGCGCTGATCGTCAACGCACCGGCCGCCATCGAACAGCAGGTGCGTGCACGCGGCGCCAATCACGAGGGCATGCAGTACACCTTCGAGCGCCAGGGCGCGAACCTGAAGGTGGTCGCGAAAGGCATGTCGGCCCACTCGTCCAAGCCGCAGGAAGGCGTGAACGCGGTCAGCATGCTGGCCGACGCGCTGGCGGTGCAGGCCTGGCCGAATACCGTCGCCGGCGGCGTGGTCAACTACCTGAACGACCTGGTGGGCACCGGCTACTACGGCGAGAAGTTCGGCCAGATCGCCTACCGCGACAGCTTCATGGGACCGATGACCTTCAAGCCGACCGTGATCCGCCAGCTCGACGAGGGCATCGAGGTGGCGATCAATGTGCGCCGGCCGCGCGGCAAGACGAACGAACAGCTGACGTCCGAGATTGAGTCGGCGCTGACCGACTGGCAGGCGCGCCGGCTGCCGCTGGCGAATATCAAGGTCGGGGTGCGCGATCCGTGGATACTCGAGGGGGCGCCCCAGGTGCCGGTCCTGCTGTCGACCTTCTCGTATTTCACGGGCATGAAGGATGCGAAGCCGGTAGCGATCGGTGGCGGCACCAATTCGCGCCTGTTCCCGAACGCGGTCAGCTTCGGTCCGTCGATGCCGGGCAAGAAGTACACCGGGCATTCGGAGCACGAGTTCATCACCACCAAGCAGTTGCTGCTGAACCTGCAGATGTACACCGCGGCGCTGGTCGAGCTCGCCAAATAAACCCGCGCATTGCCGCTACGGTTGGCGGCCACGCCGCCAACCGTAGTGCATCTCTTCCTCTTCCGTCGAGTTGAAACACCGCTCTTGCCTATGTCGGGCAGGTAGGCGTTCTGCTCGCCAAAATGTGTAAATAATTCTAATCATGACGTAGGCACGAGCCTACAATAGCCATGATCGTCAGTGCCTGCTCAGGCGTTCCCCCTTATGAATCCACGTCTTAGGCCGAGGGCTGTCTCGCCCCTGTGACAGGGCAGTATTGATACCCGGAAAATGAGCAAGTTCTGGGCGGAAAGTGTGGCGAATACAGCATGCTAGGATCGGCTTTTAGAGCCGCGAGCGCGCCGATGCCTTGTCATTCGGCGTGCGCGCTCGCGCCCGACGTGACCGAACCTGAACTGTTGCCATGCATAGCAAAGAACTCAAGAAGCCGGACGGACGCAACCTTACCCTGTACAGCAACAGGCCGATTCCCGACGGCATTGTCGCGCCGAGCCCGTTCGCCGATCCGCAGCATGCGAACCCGCACCTGCGCTGGCATTCGCTGCGCGGCGAGTGGGTGACCTATGCCGCCTTCCGCCAGAACCGCACCTACCAGCCGCCGCCGCAATACAATCCGCTGGCGCCGACCGTGGACCAGGAGCACCCGACCGAGATGCCGGCCGGCGACTACGAGATCGCCGTGTTCGACAACCGCTTCCCGTCGCTGGCGCTGGAGTCGCACGACCCGCCCACGGTCACGGTGCCGACCGCGCCGGCCAACGGCCACTGCGAGGTGGTGGTGTTCACGCAGGACCCGAACGCGGCGCTGGCCCATCTGCCGCTGTCGCGCATCGAGCTGCTGCTGCAGGTCTGGGGCGAGCGCACCACGCGCGTCGGCAGCCATCCGCACATCCACTACGTGCTGCCGTTCGAGAACCGCGGCGCCGAGGTCGGTGTGACCCTGCACCATCCTCACGGCCAGATCTATTCCTATCCCTTCGTGCCGGCGGTACCGGCGCGCATGCTGTCCCAGGAGCGCGAATACTATCTGCAGCACGGATCGAGCCTGCTGTGCGATATGGCGCGCGACGAAGCCGCCGACGGCCGCCGCGTGCTGTACCAGGACGATTACGCGATCGCCTTCGTGCCGGCCTGCGCGCGCTATCCGTACGAGGTGTGGGTGATGCCGACCGGGCCGTGCAAGGATTTTGCCGCGCTCACGCCGCCGCAACGCGAAGGCCTGGCGCGCGCGCTCAAGACCGTGCTGCTCAAGTTCGAGACCCTGTGGAACCGGCCGTTCCCTTACCTGATGGCCTGGTACCAGGCGCCCACCGATGGCGCCGAGCATCCCGAAACCCAGTTGCACGCCCAGTTCTATCCGCCATACCGCACGCGCGACCGCCTGAAATACCTGGCCGGCACCGAGCTGGCGGCCGGCATGTTCGCGATGGACGTGCTGCCAGAAACCACGGCCTACGAGCTGCAGCAGGTCGAGGTCAGCCTGGAGGACGGCGCATGACAGGACTGGATATGCGGGCCACGGAGGTGGCCGATAAACTGGCGCTGCTGCGCGCAACACTCACCCAGGAAAGGGCCGGCGCGGTGCGCCTGCGCGGGACCGACTGGTTTGCCTGGGTCACGGCGGGCGGCTCGAGCGCGGTGCTGCACACGACCGACGTCGGCATCGCCGAGGTGCTCGTCACGGCGGACGATGCCTGCGTGCTGACCGACGAGATCGAGGGCGAACGCCTGCGCGCCGAAGAAGTCCCGGGCGGCTTCACCTTCCACATCGAGCCGTGGGCCGAGCCGGAACTGCGCGAGCGCTTCGTCGTGAACGCGGCCCAGGGCCGGGTGGTGCTGTCCGACCGGCCGACGGGCGACGAACGACCCTTGCCGCTGACGCTGCGCCAACGCAAGCTGGTGCTGGGCGACGCCGAGCAGGTGCGCTATCGCCTGCTGGGCCGCGAGGCCGCCGAGGCGATGACCGAAGTGCTGCACCGCGCGCGTCCCGACTGGACCGAGCAGCAGCTGGCTGGCGCCGGCGCCGACGCCCTGTGGCGGCGCGGCATCCATCCGGCCCTGGTGCTGGTGGCCGGCGCGCGGCGCCTGCCGCTGTATCGCCATGCGACGCCGTCGCATGAGCCGATCGGCGAGCGCGCCATGCTGGTGTTCTGCGCGCGCCGCCACGGGCTGTATGCCAACCTGACGCGTTTTGTCAGCTTCGGCGGTGTGGGCTCGGCGCCGGAAGCGCAGCGCGCATTGATGGACGTCGAGGCCACCGGCCTGGCCGCCGTCGAACCCGGCAAGTCGCTGTCGAGCGTATACCACGCGCTGGCCCAGGCCTACCACCACGCCGACGTCGAGGGCGCGATCCGTGAGCACCACCAGGGCGGCATCACCGGCTACCTGGCGCGCGAGATCGTGGCCACCGCCAGCACCGCGACCCAGCTGGAAGAAGGCATGGCCTTCGCCTTCAACCCGAGCTATGGCGGCATGAAGATCGAAGACACCTTCTTGCTCGGCCCACAGGGGCTCGAGAACCTGACGTGCGACCCCGGCTGGCCGGCGCTCGACGTCCATGGCCGCAAGCGGCCGCTTTGGCTGGAGGCGCAAGCATGACCGTAAGTACCGATACCTTCTTTGGCGGCGCGCCAGAAGTGAACGCCTCGGCCCCGGGCCGGGTCAACCTGCTGGGCGAGCACACCGACTACAACGATGGCTTCATGCTGCCGGTGGCCACGCCCCAGCGCACCATGGTCGCGCTCAGCCGCAGCGGCGACGACCACTTCCACTTCTATTCGCCCAACCTGGATGCGACCGTCACCTTCGTAAAAGATGGCAGCGCGCCGCAGGGCTTCGGCAGCTATATCGAGGGCTGCATCCGGCTGGTGCAGGCCGAGGGGATCGAGGTGCCGCCGCTGCGCGTGTATGTCGAGACCGACCTGCCGGTGGGCTCGGGCCTGTCGTCGTCGGCCGCGCTCGAGGTGGCGACCCTGCGCGCCATGCGCGCGCTGCTGGGCTTCGAGCTCGACGACGTCAAGCTGGCCCGCATCGCCCAGCGCGCCGAGATCGAGTATGCACACGTGAACTGCGGGATCATGGACCAGATGGCGTCGAGCCTGGCCGACGAGCGCAATATGCTGTTCATCGACGCCCGCACGCTGGAACACCGCCTGGTGCCCCTGCCGCCGGATACCGAGTTGATCGTGCTCGACTCGGGCGTGGCGCGCAAGCTCGCCGCCAGCAAGTACAACGAGCGGCGCGCCGAATGCGAGGAGGGCGCGCGCAAGCTCGGCGTCCAGGCGCTGCGCGACGTGACCGATCCTTCCACTGTGGAGAGCCTGCCGTCGCCCTTGCGCGAACGGGCGCGCCACGTGGTGCAGGAGAACCTGCGCGTGCTCGAAGCAGCTCAAGGCGTGAGCGCCGAGCGCTTCGGTGAATTGATGAACGCCTCTCACTTCAGCCTGCGCGACGATTACGAGGTGTCGATCCCCGAGCTCGACGCCCTGTGCGAGGCACTGCGCGCCGCCCCAGGGGTGCTCGGGGCGCGCCTGACCGGCGCCGGCTTCGGCGGCGCCTGTGTGGCGCTGTGCCGCAAGGGGCAGGCAGGGCAAGCAGCCGCCAGCGCGCTGGCGGTCTACAACGAACAAGACGGGCGCCAAGGCCGGATCCTGGTACCGGTGCCGACTGACAGAAAGGATCACGATGAACCAGTTTGAATATCCCCGCCCGCAACTGGTGCGCGACCAGTGGCTGAACCTGAACGGCAAGTGGCAGTTCTGCTTCGATGACGAGGGCCGTTATTTCATGCCGTCCGACGTCAAGGAATGGACCCACGAGATCACCGTGCCGTTCGCCGCCGAGACCGAGATGAGCGGCATCCAGGACACCGGTTTCCACCGCGTGGTGTGGTACCAGCGCGAGTTTGAACTCAAGCCCAATGACGGGCGCACGATACTGCACTTCGGCGCGGTCGACTACAGCGCGAAGGTATGGGTGAATGGCCAGCTGGTGGCCGAGCACGAGGGCGGCCACACGCCGTTCGCAGCCGACATTACCTGCGCCATGAGCGCCGACGGTCAGCAAATGGTAACGGTGTGGGTCGAGGATGATCCGGCCGACCTGGCCAAGCCGCGCGGCAAGCAGGACTGGCTGCTCGATGCGCATTCGATCTGGTATCCGCGCACCACCGGTATCTGGCAGACCGTGTGGGTCGAGCAGGTGGCGCCCACGTATATCCAGAAGTTGCGCTGGACTCCGGTATTCGAGACCTACGAGATCGGCTGCGAGGTGTTCGCCGCCGGCGACATCCAGCAGGAGCTGTTTGTCGAGGTCAAGATCTGGCACGGCGACCAGTTGCTGGCCGATGATTACTACAAGCTGCTGGCGGGCGAAGCGAATCGCAAGATCGCGCTGTCCGACCCCGGCATCGACGATTCGCGCAACGAGATCCTGTGGAGCCCCGAGCGGCCGACCCTGCTCGACGCCGAAGTGACCCTGCGCTGCGGCGACGTGGTACTGGACCGCATCCGCTCATACACCGCGCTGCGCTCGGTATCGATCAACCGCGACCGTTTCATGCTCAATGGCCGTCCTTACCAGCTGCGCCTGGTGCTCGACCAGGGTTATTGGCCGGAATCGTTCATGACGGCGCCCTCCGACCAGCACCTCAAGCGCGACGTCGAGCTGGCCAAACTGATGGGCTTCAACGGCGTGCGCAAGCACCAGAAGATCGAGGACCCGCGCTTTTTGTACTGGGCCGACAAGCTGGGCCTGCTGGTCTGGGAAGAAATGCCTTCGGCTTACCGCTTCAGCCCGCGCGCGATCACGCGCATGGTCAAGGAATGGACCGAGGCGATCGAACGCGACTACAGCCACCCCTGCATCATCGTGTGGGTGGCCTTCAATGAGTCGTGGGGCGTGCCCAACCTGACCCTGACCCAGGCCCACCGCAATGCGGTGGAAGCGCTGTACCACCTGACCCGCACGCTCGATTCGACGCGCCCGGTGATCGGCAACGACGGTTGGGAGGCCTCGGCCACCGATATCCTGGGCATCCACGACTACGACAGCGACCCGGAAAAGATCCTGGCCCGCTATGCCGTGACCGACCCGGTGCGCACCCTGTTCGACCAGCGGCGTCCCGGTGGGCGCATCCTGACCCTGGATGGCTTCCCGCATCGCGGCCAGCCAATCGTGCTGACGGAATTCGGCGGCATCGCCTACGACCCCAAGCAGACGCCCAACCCGGACGAAAGCACCTGGGGCTATAGTCGCGCCCATACGGCCGAGAGCTACCTGAAGCAGTATCGGCGCCTGCTGCAGGTGGTCAACGAAACCTTCATGTTCAGCGGCTTTTGCTATACCCAGTTCGCTGATACCTTCCAGGAAGCCAATGGCTTGCTGAACGCCGACCGGACGCCCAAGCTGCCGCTGGAAGTCATCAGCAATGCGACGCGCAATATCCCGATGTTTCACCGCGAGGTGGAAGAAGGCAAGGACCCGGGTACGCCTTGAGCCCGGCCCGGGCTTGCGCCTGCCCGCCGGCACGCGGGTGGACGCGTCCACCCGGCGGCGCCACCTGGCAGCGCGACGCGGCTAGCGCCCGATCGCGCCGCTTGTCACATTGACGCGGTCGCCGCTGCGGAAGTTGGGCTCGGTGCCGTGGGTGACGACTTGTGTACTGCCATCGTCCATCCGCACCGTGACCCGGTAGGACTGGTTGCCGCCCGAACTGCCGGTGGCGCCGCCCGTACCGCTGTGGCCCATCGAGGAATCGCCCTCGGTGATGCCGATCGACGACGGCTGGATCTCGATCGCCAGCACGGTGCTGTTGGGCGCGGCGCTGGCAGCGCCGGCGCCCGACGTCGAGGCGCTGCCGCCGCGGTCGTCCTGCAGGCCGGAGGTACCGGAACCGCTGCTGCCCGAGGTGCCGGAGCTGCCCGAGCTACCGGCGTTATCCTGGATACTCTCTGGAACAGTGCCCATGCTGCCCGCGGCGCCGGAGCTGCCGCTGGCGCCGCTCGACTTGTCGCCGCGTATGGCGGCGCACCCGGAAATGGCGAGCGCGACCGCCAGCAGGCCCGCCATGGCCACGCTCTGGTGAGATTGCTTCATGATCAACTCCTCGTATTGGATATTTAGTGGGGGTGTGACGATGTCGCGCGCCACGAGGATAAGAGCGGGGAAGCGCGCCAGCGTTCCAGCTGACTTCCTTTGAGGGCGGGTTGGATCAAGCGAGCGGGTTATTTGGGGAACCCGAACGGGGGATGAAGGTCAACGCGAATGCGCTGATCCTGCCGGCTGTGGGGCGTTGGCGAAGGTGGCCAGCACCGCCAGCAAGGTGGAGGCAAGGGTGGCGGCAGTGACGTCGACCAGCCAGTCGCGCACGTCGCCCGAGCGATACGGGAAGAAACTCTGCACCCATTCATCGACCGCTCCCATTAGCGCGATCGCCAGCATCGCCTTGAGCGCGCGCCCGACCGGCGTGCCGGTCGCACCCAGGAACCACAGGGTGGCCAGGAAGGCGTAGCTCATGCCGTGCAGCACCACGCCGGACGCGTAGGCGCCGACCTCGGCGCGCGCACCGGGGATCGAACCGGCGACCAGGATCGCCACCAGCCCAAGCAGGGCCAGGCCATGCAGGGCGCGGCGAACATTGGCCGACGGCTGGAGCAGGGACGACAGGGCAGGCATCGAGACGGGCGTGGACGGCATGGCGTAAAACGCCAACCTTACCACGCCGCGCAGCCAATTGCCCGCACGCTAACCTTGGCTCAGATCGTCAGCGCCGGCTCGCCGTCCGCGTAGTGGGCATCGAAGCAGCTCTGGCAATCTGCGCAGAACAGGTGGGCCATGCGTACGCTGCCCTGTCGCAGGACGAGTTTCAGGTGGGTCTGCTGGCACTTGGGACAGACTTCGCGCACGCTGCCGAAGGTGAGCAGGTTGAGCGGCGTGGTGTCGCTGTCGACGCGGTCGACGACGGCGCGGGGATTGAGCTCGCTGAGAACCAGATCGCCATCTTCGTGATGGCGGCGGCAGGGGGCGGGTGCAGTGCTGGCTGCGGGTACACGTAAGTTCATAGGACGGGCTCCCTTGGACGTTTCGTCGTACGTGTTCTTCCGAAAGGTGGATCGAATCGGAAGCGCGAACCTCATGATAGCCAAATCCGCGACGGCTTCAAGCGCTGTGACAATATATTTATGCGCAAGTTGCGCCAGGACAGAAAAAAATGCCCGCGAGTAGCGGGCACAACCCAAGATCGGGCCAAGAGATGCGGAATTCGGTTGGTGTGTAGCGCCCTGGACGCCGCACACCTGCTGCCATCAGGCATATCGGTTGCGTGTATGGCAGGTGATTCTTAGTATAGGCAGTGTTTGTGACGAAACAATGACCGAGCGCAAAGGTTGGATGACCTAAGAGGACCGAGGGCAGACGCAAGGTTGGCAGCTTGGCTGCCGACGCGGTGATCGCCGGCGGCGCCGATAGCGTCCCGGTCATCATACGTAGTAATACGTATGATGTATTTCAGGACAAAAAAAAGCCCGCTCTTTCGCGGGCTTAAAACTATTTTCTTGGAGGAGAATAGTGGAGACAGGTGTAATTATCGGGGTCGGCGCGAAGAGTGTCCAATTGCCAGTTCGGATACCAGACATGCGTTTGGGTAATATCTCACCTGAAACTACTACTCAAGCTCATTCGCGCACCGGCACCGTATAGTTCAGCGCCATCCGCCCGCCGTCGGCGTACAGGGTCTGGCCAGTCATGTACGAGGCATCGTCGCTGGCCAGGAAGGCGGCGATCGACGCGACTTCTTCCGGTTCGCCGCAGCGGCCGAGCGGCGTGCGCGACAGGATGGTGTGCCTTGCCTCCGGGCTGCCGAGCACGGCTTTCTTGGCCAGCTCGGTCAGGATCGTGCCCGGGCCGATTGCATTGACGCGGATGCCGTACTGGGCGAGCGCGATCGACGCCACCCGGGTCAGCTGGTTGACGCCGCCCTTCGACACCACATAAGGCACCTGGTTCGGGATGGTCAGCTCGGCGTTGACGCTCGACATATTGATGATGCAGCCGCCTTCGCCGCGCTTGACCATATCGCGCGCCGCTGCCTGGCTGCACAGGAACATCGATTTCAGGTTGATGCGCAGCACGCGGTCGAAGTCGTCTTCTTCCAGGTCGAGGAAATCGGCGGCATGGGTCACGCCCGCGTTATTGACAAGGATATCGATGCGCCCGAACGCGTCCAGCGTGGCCGCGATCATCTCGTCGACCTCCTGCTTGACGCCGACGTCGGCGCGGAAGAAGCGGGCCGCGTCGCCCAGGCTGGCGGCGGCCTGCTCGCCCTCGGGACGGATATCGACCAGCATCACACGCGCGCCTTCGTGCACCAGGCGCTGGGCGCAGGCCAGGCCGATGCCCTGGCTGGCGCCGGTGACGATGGCAATCTTCTGCTTGAGTTTCATGGCTTGTTTTGGTTGGTGTGCAAGGACCGCCATTCTACCCATTGAAAATCTTTTGGGTTTCGCTGTAAGTTTTTCCTGCAGGCAGGTACTACACCGTTCATCACCATCCCAACGAGAATAAAGATGATCCGGAAGAACCTTGCCCTTGCCTGGACCTTGTTCCTGGCAACCCTGCTGTATGCGAGCCTGGCCGCTGCCGCCCCCCTTGAACCTTGCCACCTGCCGTACCTTGCCGAGCGGGTCGAGTGCGGCACGCTGGAGGTGCCGGAAGACCGCGCCAATCCGGCCGGCCGCCGCATCACCCTGCATTTTGCCCGCATCAAGGCCACCGCCAGGCCAGCCGCACCTGATCCGCTGCTGGTGCTGGCCGGCGGCCCGGGCCAGGCCGGCATGGAGTACGGCCCGCTGCTGGCCAGCGCCTTCCGCGAAGCGCGCAAGCGGCGCGACATCCTGCTGGTCGACCAGCGCGGCACCGGCAAATCGGGTCCGCTGCGCTGCCCGATGCCCGAGGGGGAAATCGCAAGCGGCGATACGGCTGCCGCCCAGGCCAGCCTGCGCGCCTGTCTGGCCAAGCTGGATGCCGACCCGCGCCACTTCCATACCGAAGCGGCCGTGGCTGACTTCGAAGAACTGCGGCGTGCGCTCGGCTACCGCCAGTTCAGCCTGTGGGGAGGTTCCTACGGCACCCGCACCGCGCTGGTGTATGCGCGCCGCCATCCGGCCAGCGTGCGCAGCATGGTGCTCGATTCGGTGGCGCCGCCGAACGCACGCATCCTGCTGTCGTCGCGCCACGCCCAGGCCGCGCTCGAGCGCCTGCTGGCCGATTGCGCCGCCGACCGGGGCTGCGCCAAAGCCTTTCCGAACCTGGCGCGCGAGCTCGATACCGTGCTGGCGCTGCCGGCCCTCGGACCACACCAGGCCGCGGCGGTGCCGCAACTGCTGCGCGGCGCCATGTACAGCGGCCAGCATGCCAGCGTGCTGCCGTTCGCGATCCACGCCGCCGCCAATGGCCGGCCGCAGCCTCTGCTTGGCCTGTACGATGCCCTGGCCGGCTGGAGCCTGGAAAGCATGACCTTCGGCCAGACCCTGTCGGTGCTATGCGCCGAGGAAGCGCCGTTCCTTGAAGCTGCCGCCATGCGCCGGGACGCCGCCGGCAGCCGCTTCGGCGAAGCCTACGCCCAGGGCTGGCGCGACTGGTGCGCGGTATGGCCGGCCGCGCGGGTCGACGTCGAACTGACGCGCGCCGTGGCCTCCGACGTGCCGACCCTGCTGCTGGCGGGTGGCCTCGATCCGGTCACGCCGCCGGAGAACGCCCACCTGGCGGCGCGCACCCTGCGCCATAGCCGGGTGCTGGTGGCTGCTGGCGCCGGTCACACCTTCAGTGGCGCCGGTTGCGCGCCGCGCCTGATCGCCGCTTTTCTCGAGCATGCCAACCCGGCCGCCGTGGATGGCGCCTGCCTGGCGGCGATCCGCCGGCCACCGTTCGTGCTGGCCGACGGCCAGCCCACCCTGTAAGGAGCTCACCATGATCGTCGTGAACAATATCAGCAAACGCTTCCAGGCCTTGCGGGCCCTGGATGGGGTGAGCTTCACCGCCCGGCCGGGCACCATCAGCGCGCTGCTCGGCCCGAATGGCGCCGGCAAGTCGACCTGCCTGCGCATCCTGTACGGCCTGCTGGCGCCGGACAGCGGCGCGGTCGCCATCGACGGCATCGACGTGGCGCGCGCGCCGCTCGCCGCGCGGCGCCGGCTCGGGATCGTCACCGACGAATTCGGACTGTATGAACGGCTCACGCCGCGCGACCACCTGCGCTACTTCGGCCGCCTGCACGGCATGCGCGGCGCCATGCTGGAACGCGCCATCGAACGTGTGATCGGCGAGGTGGGCCTCGAGGCCGAGGCCGGGCGCGCCTGCAAAGGCTTTTCGGCCGGCCAGCGCATCAAGGTGGCGCTGGCGCGCGCCTTGCTGCATGATCCTGCCGTGCTGGTGCTGGACGAACCCACGCGCGGTCTGGACGTGATGAGCACCCGCGCCGTGCGCGAGGCCCTGATGCGGGCCCGTGGGCGCGGCGCGGCGGTGCTGCTGTCGACCCACGTGATGCAGGAGGCGGCGCAGCTGTGCGACCAGGTGGTGGTGCTGGCCGCGGGCCGGGTGCGCTTTGCCGGGACCACACCGGCGCTGCTGGCGCAGACCGGCAGCAGCGGCCTGGAGCAGGCATTCGTCGAAGTGATCGGCAGTGATGAGGGGATTGCGGCATGAAGCTGGAAGAATTATGGATCGTGGTGTCGAAAGAAGTGATGGACGCCGTGCGCGATCGTCGCTCGATGATGGCCGGCCTGCTGTTCGCGCTGCTCGGACCCTTTGTGCTGGCGGGCGTGCTCAAGGCCCTGATTGCATCCGAGGTCGATGCCGGGGCCCGGCCGCTGCACCTGGTCGGCGCGGTCCATGCGCCGGGGCTGGTGCGGCACCTGGAAGCGGCCGGCGTCACGCTGCAGGCGAGCGAGGACAAGCCTGACAGCCTGCTTGCGCGCTCGCCTGGCGCCGTGGTGCTCGAGGTGCCGGCGCAGGCGCCGGGCGAGCTGGCGCAGGGACGCACGGCCACGCTGGCCTTGTGGGCCGACATGGCCGACGATGGCGCGCGGCGCCAGGCGCAGCGGGTGCAGGCGCTGGTGGCCGCCTACGGCGCGCAGCTCTCCGGCCAGCGCCTGCTGGGCGCCGGCGTGGCGCCGCAGCAGGCCAGCGCCTTGCGTCTCGAGCTGCGCGACATGGGCGGGCAGGGCGGACGCACGGCGCTGATACTGGGCGCGCTGCCGCTGTTCTGGCTGCTCGGCCTGTTCGTCGGCGGCTCGCACGTGGCGCTGGACGCGACCGGCGGCGAACGCGAACGGCGCTCGCTCGAGGCCTTACTGGCGCAACCGGTGTCGCCGGGCACGCTGTTCATCGGCAAATGGCTGACCGCCTCGCTGTTCGGCTATGTGAGCAGCGCCGCCGCGCTGCTGCTGTCGGTGGTGGCGCTCGAGCGCCTGCCGCTGTACGAAGTGGGTATCGCCTTCGCACCTGGCGCGGCGCTGCTGGTGCAGATGCTGCTGGTGTTGCTGCCGCTGGCGCTGCTGGTGGGCGCCCTGCAATGCGTGGTGGCGCTGCACGCCCGCACCCACAAGGAGGGCCAGATCTACCTCAACCTGCTGCAGCTGGCGCCGATGCTGCTGATGGTGGAAGAACTCGGTCCCGCGTCCCCAGGCAGCGCCCACCTGCTGCCGCTCTTGAGCCAGCATGCCCACCTGGGAGCGCTGGTGGGCGGCCAGGCGCTGGCGCCGCAGCTGGTCGCCATGTCGGTGGCCGGCTGCCTCGGCGCCACCGCCTTGCTGATCGCCTTCGGCAGCCGGCGCCTGGGCAGCGAACGCTTCGTGTTCGGGCTGTGATGAAAGGGTCGCAAGACGCCGAATTCAAGCGCCTGATGGCCGAACACGGCGGCATGCTGGTGCGCTTCGCCGCCAGCTTCGAGCGCAACCGTCATGCGCGCGAAGACCTGGTGCAGGACATCATGCTCGCGGTGTGGCAGGCCTTGCCGGCCTTCCGCGGTGAATCGAGCCTTAAGACCTACGTGGTCGGCGTGGCGCACCGGCGCTGCGCCAGCCACGTGATGCGCGCGGTGGCGCAGCCGCAGCACGAGGAGCTTGACGAAGAATGGGTCGACGATCAGCCGGGGCCGGAAATCCTGGCCGGCCTGAACCAGCAGCAGCAACGCCTCCTGGTGGCGCTGCGCCAGCTGCCGGTCGGGCAGCGCCAGCTGGTGCTGCTGGCGCTCGAGGGCATGCGCTATGAAGAGATCGCGGAGCTGCTCGGGATTTCGGTGAATAATGTCGGTGTGCGCCTGAACCGCGCTAAGGCCGCGCTCAAGGAAAGGCTGGAGGAAACATGAACGATGCGGATGAATGGGCCAGCCTGCAGGATGCCTGGGGCGCCGCGCCAGCTACCGCCGCGCCGATGCCTGATGTGACAGCGATGATCGCGCGCGCGCGGCGCCAGCGCCGCCTCATCGTGCTGACGATCCTGGGCGAGTGGGCGCTGGCGCTGGTGGGGATCGGAATGCTGGTGCGCGACTGGCCGCGGGTGACGACCGACGGCTATATGCTGCTGTGGTGGGTGTACTTCCTGCTGTTCATGGCGGTGGTGATGGTCAGCTTCACCTGGACCCGGCTGGCGGCCCTGCGCGAGCCAGCCGGCGCGAGCCTGCGCGACTGGCTCGGGCTGCGCCGGCGGCGCGCCTTGCTCAGCCTGCGCCTGGTGCGGCTGACGCGCTGGTCGACCATCCCCATGCTGCCGGCCCCCTTCATCACCCTGTTCACGGCGCGCGACGCCTGGTCTGCCGCGTGGGGTTCGGCGGTGATCGCCCTGATGCTGGTGGGCGGCTGGCTGTGGGCGCGCGACAAGGCGCGCCGCATGCATGCGGAGCTGGCCGACGTCGACGCCCTCGAACGCGAGTGGCTGGACGAGCCTACAGCATGAGCGGGCGGTCGGGCAGCTCGTTGGGCCGCTCGCCGCTGGACGGGAAGTGCTGGCGCAGCAGGTCGTTGACCTGCGCCACGGCGGCCAGGGTGGCGTCATGGAAGCGCCCCTGCCTGAAGCCATCGGTCATGGTGCGGCACACCGCCTGCCAGGTGGCGGCGTCGATCTTGCGGTCGATGCCGCGGTCGGCCACGATGTCGACCTTGTGCTCGGCCAGGTTCACGTAGATCAGCACCCCGCAATTGTCTTCGGTGTCCCACACGCCGTAGTCGGCGAACAGG
>Ga0265798_10000532_pt1 | contig 62709 bp, 51 predicted proteins | sample P3T30metagenome_FD_192430 | JGI IMG/M metagenome (GOLD analysis project Ga0265798, IMG submission 192430) | Plant litter microbial communities from East Loma Ridge, Irvine, California - P3 T30 | ecosystem: Environmental > Terrestrial > Plant litter > Unclassified | place: USA: California... | reverse complement strand
CAAAATACAGGAGCATACTTATAAAATAATGATTAGTTCATGCAGCAAATAGTAAATTTTTTATTTAAAAACAGTATAACATTACTGTTTTTGCTGCTTTTGGGCATTTCGTTATCGTTTACCATACAGTCGCATTCTTACCACAGGAGCCGCACCATAACATCGGCGAATGCTGTAACAGGTTATGTGTACGAGCAAATAAATAAGGTAGAATTATACTTTAACCTTAATGAAGAGAATCAAAAGCTGGCTACAGAGAATGCCCAGCTTAAAAACCTGCTCTTTAATAAGAAAGATACTGTTCTTGCAGCGGTACCGGCTAACCTGGGTATTTATAAGGTAATACCGGGCAAAGTAATATCTAACTCTTACAGCCTGCAGGAAAACTACCTTACTATTAATAAAGGATCTTCAGATGGTGTTAAGGAAGATATGGGTGTAGTGAGCAGCCTTGGCGTTATAGGCTATATAGAAAAAACATCATCGGGTTACTCTACCATAATAAGTGTTCTTAACAAAAAGTTCAGGCTTGGCGCTAAGATTAAAAAGAACAACCACTTTGGCACCCTTACCTGGAATGGCAAGAGCACAGGCTTTGCACAACTTGTAGATGTGCCACGACTTGCTACCGTAGTAAAAGGCGACACGATAGTTACAGGCGCAGAGTCAACGATCTTCCCCGAAAATATAGCTATAGGCACGATAGAGAAAGTGTACATAGACAAAAAAACAAACTATTACACGCTCGATGTACGCCTGTTTAACGACATGACCAGCCTGGGCTACATTCATATTATAGAGAACAAAGACCGCGAACAGATACAACAACTGCAACAGGCTACCGTACCACCAAATGAATAGTACCGTAATAATAAATATACTACGATTTATACTGCTGCTTATTATACAGGTAGCGGTATTAAACCGTTTAGACCTTTTTGGGTTCCTTAACCCCTACCCATACATTTTATACATATTGCTATACCCCGTAAACGGCAACAAGGCGCTGCTACTTGTAACGGCCTTTTTTATGGGCCTGCTTGTAGATATGTTCCTTAACACCGGCGGGCCACATGCGGCGGCATCAGTAACACTGGCATTCCTCAGGCCGGCTTTCTTTAAATTTTCTTTTGGTGTAAGTTACGAGTACCAAACCATTAAAATTAACGACCGCCTTTCGCCAGAGCGTTTTTCCTTCATACTCATATCGGTAGTGACGCACCATTTTATTTTATTTTTACTCGAGGTATTCAGGTTCAGCCTTATACTTACAGCGCTACTGCATACGTTATACACTACGCTCTTTACTCTCGTAATTTGCATTATAACAATATACCTGGTTAAGCCGGCCAAACAATGAGAAAGTTATTATTGCCCCTACTTATAATTGCTGCAACACTACTGATTATAGCAAGGCTTTTCTATTTGCAGATACTGGATGACTCCTACATTAAGAAGTCAGACAATAATGCCATTAAAATAAAATACGAATATCCGGAACGCGGTTACATTTACGATCGTACCGGCAAGCTCCTGGTAGCTAACCAGCCGTCGTACGACATCATGGTTACTCCCCGCGAAATGAAAGACCTGGATACATTACAACTATGTAAACTTCTTAACATAGACAGGGATTATTTTAATAAGAGACTCGAAAAAGCTAATGTGTACAGCCCAAGGCTTCCATCCGTATTTTTACCGCAATTAAATAAAAAAGAATTCGCGGCCTTTCAGGAAAGGATACGCCGATTTAAAGGCTTCGATATTGTAAAGCGTTCCCTGCGCGATTACCAAACTACTGCAGGGGCAAATGTTTTTGGCTACATACAGCAGGTTAACGATGCCATTATAAAAAGAGATAACTATTACAAAAGCGGCGACTTAATAGGCCGCCAGGGTGTAGAGCAAATGTATGAAGACGTACTGCGTGGCACTAAAGGTGTTAAGTACGTTCAAAAAGACCGTTTTAACCGCGAGATAGGCTCTTTTAAAGAGGGCATTTATGACACCATTGCGGTGCAGGGTAAAGATATTACACTTTCGCTTGATGGCGAACTGCAAAAATATGGCGAAGCACTTATGTTCGAAAAACGCGGTGGCATCGTTGCTATAGAGCCAAACACCGGCGAGATATTGGCCCTTGTTACCGCACCCTCTTACGACCCTGCATTGCTTGTGGGCCGTGAACGCTCTAAAAATTACACTGCCCTGTATAACGACTCTATATCTAAACCCCTATACGATCGTGGCCTCCTCGCAGAATATGCACCGGGATCGCCATTTAAAATCCTTACAGGGCTTGTGGCCTTACAGGAAGAAGTTATAGACGAGAATTCGACCTTTGTGTGCCACCATGGTTTCTCTTATGGCCGTGGTGCATTTATGCGCTGTCACGACTCCGGAACCAACAGATTACATGAGGGTATTTACAAATCCTGCAATACGTATTTTGGCAATGCATTCCGGCTTACTATCGATAAATACCCGAAAGCAGAATATGGTGTGGCAGCGTGGAGCAGCCACCTAAAGAGCTTTGGGTTGGGCGACTTTTTAGGTTACGACCTTCCCCCAGGGAAAAAAGGCCTTATCCCTACTCCAAAGTTTTACAAACGTTTTTACCCTAATGGCGGCTGGAGCGGTTCTACCATTATCTCTAACTCTATTGGGCAGGGAGAAGTGCTAATGACCCCTATACAACTTGCAAACATGATGGCCACTGTGGCAAATAAGGGTTATTACTTTACCCCTCACATGATCAAGAAAATTGAGGGCCAGCAGTTAGATAAAAAATTTACCACCAAGCATGTAACCACCATAGACAAACAATATTTCCAGCCGGTTATAGATGGCTTGTTTGATGTTTATAACCTGGGTACGGCGAGCCGTCTTAGGGTAGAGGGCATAGAAATATGCGGTAAAACCGGTACTGCAGAGAACTTTATGAAAATAGGCGGCGTGCGCACACAGCTCGATGACCACTCTATATTTGTGGCGTTCGCACCACGCGATAACCCTAAAATTGCCATTGCAGTGTTTGTTGAGAACGGATACTGGGGTGCCCGATGGGCAGGACCTATTACCAGCCTTATGATAGAAAAATATCTTAAGGGTAACACCGACTCGCAGAAAGCGCGCGAAGAATATATTATGACTAACGGCCTTAAAGCTACCTACGAAAAGTACTTAAGCGGACAGCCTTTCCTTATAAACCAGGGACGATGAAAAACCAGAAAGTAACTAATAATATGGACTGGATAACCATACTGCTCTATGCGGTGCTGGTTATAATGGGCTGGATGACCATTTATTCGGCATCCTTGCCGGAACAAACAACATCGCTCTTAGACCTGGGTCAGATATATGGCAAGCAGATACTGTTTATAATGGGCAGTGTGCCGCTTATTATTGTTGTACTAAGCATAGATGCCAAGGTGTATGATAAATATGCCTTTATATTTTACGGTTTAGCATTACTGCTCCTTGCGGGTCTTTTCGTTTTTGGATCGTCGCATAAGGGGCAGACCAACTGGTACTCTTTTGGCGGATTTAGTGTGCAGCCATCTGAGTTTGCTAAGATTGCAACATCGCTTGTACTGGCTAAGTTTCTTAGCGATGTGCAGATAAACCTTAAAAATACTAACCACCAGCTCATGGCGCTGGGAATAATTTTCCTGCCTGTTACCCTCATCATGCTGCAGCCCGATGCCGGTAGTGCCATGATATTTATGGCGTTAATGCTGGTACTCTACCGCGAAGGCCTGCCGGGCTGGTATCTTGCCACAGGAGGCATTGCCATAGTGCTGTTTATACTTGCCCTGCTTGTTAAGCCCACGGTGCTTGTAGGCATTTGCCTGTTCATTATTTTAATACAATATTTTATTACACGCCGTGCCCTGCGCAACCCTATAATATCGGCACTGGCATTAGTAGCTATTGCGGCCTTTGTATTCTCTGTAGATTATGTATTTGAAAATGTACTTGAAGCTCACCAGAAAGACCGTATTAACGTGCTTTTTGATAAAGATGTAGATATGCAAAGCGAAGGCTATAACCTAAACCAGTCGCTTATTGCCATTGGTTCTGGTGGATGGTTTGGCAAGGGCTACCTCGAAGGCACCCAGACAAAAGGCGGCTTCGTGCCGGAGCAACACACTGATTATATTTTTACCACCGTGGGCGAAGAATGGGGCTTTGTAGGTGCCATACTCGTTATTGCTGTGTTTATAACGTTGTTATTGCGCATTGTATACCTTGCTGAACGGCAAAAATCAAAGCTCTCCCGAACGTACGGCTATTGTGTGGCCTCTATATTATTTATGCACTTTTTTGTAAATATAACCATGCTTATAAAGCTGTTCCCTACCGTGGGTGTACCGCTCCCGTTCTTTAGTTATGGTGGGTCGAGCCTTTGGGCATTTACTATATTGCTGTTCATTTTTATTAAAATGGATGCCAATAAGGTTAATGAGTGGTAAGTTTTTACAATGCTTTTTTTGACGTACAGTCATCGCAAGAAACGAAGCGATCTCTTATTCTTGGGTATAGATCATCACAACCGAGTGAAGCTAAGGCCTTAAACTTCGTTGCGTTAAGCAAATTATAAGTTGAGGCGTTAAGAATCATTTGCTGTTTGAGCGCAGCGAGCCTGCCTGCCGGCATAGGCAGGTTCAAATGATTTAGCCGAAGCTTATAATTTGTAGCATAAGAAGTTAGAGCCTTGAACTTTTGTTTCTTTTGTTTCAAGACAAAAGAAAAAACATAATTAATAACGAGAATGCCACGCTCCGTTGCACTTCGCTCGCAATGACAACCCACCGCTACTGACTCATAACCATTAAAATACGATATTTCAAAGAACGATTGAGCAATAATAATTCTGCCCGCTGTGCGCAGGAAATATTATATTGAAATAGTTATAAGGAAAATCAATAAGGCCCAGCCCTGCCATTAGGACAAGCAGTTTTAACAACAAGAAGCAAACAACCCTTATACATAGCTAGACTCCTAAAGTCAGGTGTATCAGTATAAACAGGTTCAAAGTGAAAATGGGACCACTTAAGAGTCTCCCGATACAGAGACAATCCAGATAGTTCCGGAATATCATCAGGCTTTATAACTATTAAAGGCTGGGATACAGGTTGTAATCCCTCAACTTCAGATGTATCAACTTCAGGTTCAACAGGAATTTCGTCATGGTAAATAACAACATATTTCCCAATTAAACGCCCTTTTATATAGGCATCGTAATCAAAGCGTTTCTTAGGTTTCTGTATAGTACACATAAGTTATGGGTAGTAAGAAATCTTGGAAAGAACGGCAAAGATACAACGGGATAATTGGTAAAGCACTGAAGTGGGTTTTGCAGTGGAATTTGATTACCAATTTTCTAATTCAATTATTCGTTTTTCAGCTAATTGCTTTATTGACAAATCCGTACACGGAATCTGATATATAAAATCAGGATAATTTTGTTTGACTAATTTAGGATCCGAAACTCTTGAATATTTTGATTCTGATGAGATAGCATATAATGCCTTTATGTTATAAACCCTATTTATTATAAATCTCCTTGTTGAAATAGCCTGATCATACGTCATAAATGCTTTATTATATTCGTAATCAACATATAAACTATCAAGCAACTTTGGTATCTTAAAATCTTTTAAATTTAATGAATCTATTGCAGAGCTAATCTTATTAGTAAGTCGATGGGGAGGTAAATTATATTTTAAAGCACTACCTTGTCGAATAAAATAAACCTCATTCGGCATTTCCTTATAGCTATTGCAAGAGAAAGTTAAGACTGAGAATGCAAATACCACAATTCTTTTCATAAAGCAAATTTAGCAATTATTCCGATTTCACATCCAGCGCATCCCTTAGCGCATTACCTACCATCATAAAGGCAAGCACCAGTAACAGCATTGCAATACCTGGTGCTAAGGCAAGATAAGGTTTCCCTAAGATTATGTAGTTGTAGTGGTCTTTTATCATACCGCCCCAGCTTGGTATCGGGGGCTGTGCACCAAGGCCAAGAAAGCTCAATCCGCTTTCTACCAATATAGCCGAGGCAAAGTTGGCTGCCGAAATTACGATAACCGGTGCCATACTGTTGGGCAATATATGGTTAAAGATGATCCTGCGGTCGTTGTAGCCTAAAGCCCTTGCTGCCGTTACAAACTGCATTTGCTTAATACTCATAACCTGACCCCGCACTACACGGGCAACTTCTACCCACATGGTGAGTCCTACAGCTACAAATACCTGCCAGAAGCCTTTGCCCAAGGCCAGCGTGATAGCAATAACTAAGAGCAGCGTGGGTATACTCCAGATGATGTTAACCAACCACATTACAAAAGCATCTACCTTGCCGCCATAGTAGCCGGCAATGGCTCCAAAAAAGATGCCGACAACCAATGATATAAATACCGCTACAAACCCTATAGCTATAGAAACCCTCGACCCTACCAAAAGACGGCTCAGCAGGTCACGCCCCTGGCTATCGGTTCCTAACAGAAACTTTTGGGTGCGAATGTATTCTTTTTCTATAACGGCTTTATCCGTGGTTTTAAAATCAGATAGCGGTATTGCTTTGCTTACTGCCAAGGTAGGTTCATCGGTATATTCAAAATAAGTAAGGCTGTCTTTAGTAATTTGATATTTCAGTATTGGGATCTTTACTTCCGGATTAGTCTCGCCGGTAAAGTATTTGGCAAGGCCCGCGCTTTCATTTCCGTTAGCCGGAAAATGCAACATAGTTACCGTAAAGCCCGGAGATTTAGAATGGATGGAGAGGTCGCCCCAGTTGGCATTTTGTGTTTTATCGGGTGCCAGTACATAGGCAAAAACAGATATTAGCAGTAACAGTACAATAAATACTAAACTTAAAACGCCCCAAAAGTTCTTCCTGAACTTTTGGAGCGCTAAGCCTGTAAGCGATTTTCCGGTTTTATCCATTATACGCTTATCGTGTTTTTACCTGTTTATCTTTTTTAGCTATTGTAGCTGCTGCCTTTGTGCCTTTAGGCTGCATATCATCGAGTACATTAATAGCTTCTTCTACATAGATATCTTTAGACAGGCTTTCATACCATATCTTTTTCTTCTCTGCCAGAGCAGGATCTTTTTTAAATGCTTCCTTCTCTACGTTAAGGGCATCAAACTTAAGCGAATCTTTATACTCGTTAAGCGGCTTAAATTTCTTAGCCATAGCTTCGGTCTTAGCCTGTTCTGCTTTAAACTTATCTATATTAAGGCTAAATACGTTTTCATCTTTTTTATCGCTTAACCATTTGGCACTTTCATCCATCAGTTTAAACTGTGCATTAGTAGCCATACGGTTTTTGCTGCTTGCTATAACTCCTGTAAAGTTGTTTTTTACTGCATTGTATTTAGCCGCAGGAATTTTATCGTAAGGCAGTGCATTGTCGCTGTCGCGCTCGCCTACTTCCATATACGAGTATTTATCGGGCATAACAATATCGCTGGCAACACCCTCTCTTTGGGTAGATCCGCCGTTTATCCTGTAAAACTTCTGGGTAGTAGTTTTAACAGCGCCAAGGTTGCCAAAGCTGTTGTTGCGCACCAGTGGGTTAAGGTCTATAATATTTTGCACCGTACCTTTACCATAACTTTGTTTGCTGCCCATAATAAGGCCGCGGTTATAATCCTGTATTGCTGCTGCAAAAATCTCTGAAGCCGAAGCCGAGAAGTTATTAATAAGCACTACAAGGGGGCCATCCCACTGTACACTTGGGTCGGTGTCCGGCAACTGGTCTATAATTTCTTTACGTTCGCCATCCTGTCCTGCAAAAGAGCGTACCTGTACAATAGGGCCTTTAGTAATAAACAAGCCGGCAATATCTACAACCGTTTTAAGCGATCCGCCACCGTTATCCCTAAGGTCCATAATAATACCTTCTACACCCTGTGCTTTGAGTTTTTTAACCTCAGCAGCAACGTCTTTAGCAGCGTCGCGGTTATCCTGGTTCTCAAAATCTATGTAAAACTTAGGCAGGTTAATAATGCCGTAAAGCTTACCGTTTTTATTTACCACGCTCGATTTTGCGTACGTCTCCTCAATTTCTACAACTTCCCTTACAATGGCAATAACTTTAGTGCTTCCGTCTACTTTTTTAACGGTAAGGCGCACCTCTGTACCTTTAGGGCCTTTTATTTTTTTAACTACATCGTCCAGCCTCATACCGCTAATGTCTACAGGCTCATCTTTGCCCTGTGCCACTTTCATGATAAGGTCGCCCTGCTCAAGGTCTTTACCCCTCCAGGCAGGTCCGCCCGGTATAAGCTCAGATATTTCTACAAAGTCATTCTTTTTTTGCAGCCTTGCACCTATACCCTCAAGAGAACCTCTCATGCTGGTATCAAATTTTTCTTTATCATCCGGCGCGAAGTAAAAAGTATGCGGATCGAAACGCTCGCAAATAGCATTAAGATAGATATTAAACCACTCGTCGCGTTTAAAATCGCCTACAAAGTCAAAATAATCATTCAACGATTTAAGGGTGCTTTCACGCGCTTCCTTTTCAAGTTCGGTAAACGTCTTTTTAGGTGCATCAGCCTTTTTTTCGCCCGCTTTAACGGCAGGGTCTGCCTCTACAACAGCACTGCCTTCTTTCTTGGCTTTCTCTGTAACCAGTGGTGCATCCTGCAGCTTTTGCTTATCTGTAACTGTAGAAAGCACCGATAGTTTAAGCTGTTTTTCCCAACGGGCCCTAAGCTCTGCATCGTTCTTTACAAACGGCTGCTTTTCGTAATCTACATTAAAAGATTCGTCTTTGCTAAAATCAAAAGGTTTGGCAAGGATCTCTTTATAAAAACCTTCGCTTTCTTTAAGCCTGTCCATTAACCTTGTGTAGGTAAGGTTAAAAAAGCTAAGGTCGCGGGCATTTATCTGGTCGTCAAGTTTAGTCTCATATTTAGAGAACTCATCAATATCCGACTGGGTAAAAAATCGTTTAGAGGGGTCTAACGCCTCAAGGTAATGCTTGTAAACACCTTTGCTAAAGGCATCGTCTATAGCGGGTGCGCTGTAATGTGCCTTTTGTATAACGTATGTAAGCAGTTCTACAAGAACCTTATCTTTTTCGGGGTCATTTTCTTTTACTTGCTTAGGCAGTAATGTAAAGCTAAGCAGCGCGCCGGCCAGCAGGACAACTATCGCAAGAATTTTATAATTTCTTTTCATAAAATTTATAAAGGCGTTCATTTTATTTCTCTGTATGTATTACACATTAAAAAGCGTGCCAAAAAATTGAGCTTCATGTTCTTTGCACATGTCACGTTAAAAAATGCGTATTTTAGCAAACGTAAATATACAACACTTATTTTGATTTTACCGAAATGACAAAGAAAAAACCCTTAATACTGGTAACCAATGATGATGGTGTTACCGCCCCCGGAATACGCGCTCTTATAGCCGTTATGAAAACCATTGGAGATGTGGTAGTTGTAGCACCCGACAGCCCGCAAAGCGCCACTGGGCATGCCATTACCATAAACAGCACCCTCTATATTAATAAGATTGATATAGACCCCGACATAGAGACAGAGTACAGCTGCAGCGGCACACCGGTAGACTGTGTTAAGTTTGCCGTAAACGAGATACTGCAACGCAAGCCCGACCTGTGCGTGAGTGGTGTAAACCACGGGTCTAACTCTTCCATAAACGTAATATATTCGGGTACTATGAGTGCCGCGGTAGAAGCTGGCATAGAGGGTATTCCTGCCATAGGTTTCTCGTTGCTTGACTACAACTGGGACGCCGACTTTGAGCCTGCTAAGGCATTTATTAAAACGATAACCGAAAATGTATTAGAGAACGGGCTGCCCGATGGCGTGATCCTTAATGTGAACATACCTAAATTGCCCGAAAAAGAAATTAAGGGAATACGGATATGCCGACAGAGCAAAGCCATGTGGCAGGAAAAATTTGATAAGCGCAAAAGCCCAATGGGCCGCGACTATTACTGGCTTACCGGCAAGTTTGTAAACCTGGATAACGGTGAAGATACCGATGAATGGGCGCTTGCTAACGGATACGTGTCTGTTGTTCCGGTTCAGTTTGACCTTACCGCACACCATGCCATACAGGGGTTGAATGGTTGGGGGATGAAATAAATAATGCTTTTAAGAGGAACTATAATCAGCATGTTTGTTAAATTATCACGTAACCTTTAGCGATATAAATATGTTAATGCAAACCAATAAATACTTGATACAAATGAAAAAATTTACATTGCTTGCCCTGTCAGCGTTTGCAATATCGGCTTGTTCGGGAGACGACGACAATAACAGTATTGACAACGTTTCGCTAACCGGAACATGGAAACTTACTGCTGCAACGTTACCGGTAGGCATAGATCTTAATAATGACGGAAGTGCATCGACGGATTTTATGTCCGAAACAGGTTGCTTTAATAATTCAACCATTACATTTACCGATGATGTATCCTCAGTAATACTTCTAATTCAAAATGTAAATATCGAAACACAGGCTAATGGCAGTTTTACTGTTGAATGTGAGAACGCCGAAACAGAATATGCACCATTTGCCGTGTCAGGATCTGTTATTACACTTACATCGGAAGAGTATCACGTGCCTTTTTCAAAAGTCGGCAGCACGCTTACTACAACCAGAGACGGTGCCCTTTTGGTTTTTACTAAGCAGTAAATAAACAAAATGATAAATATCCAACCCACTCTCGAAAACGAAAAAGTAATGCTGCAACCCTTGGCAGAAGACGATTTCGATTCGCTATTCGAAGCAGCATCTGACCCTAAAATATGGGAGCAGCACCCTAATAAAGACCGCTGGAAAAAAGAGGTATTCCAAACTTTTTTTGAAGGGGCGATGCTAAGCAAAGGAGCCTTTAAAATTACAGATAAACAAACCGGTAAAATCATTGGGAGCAGCCGCTACTACGATTATAACGAACAGGAAAGCAGCATTTTTATAGGCTATACTTTTTATACTACGGCTACCTGGGGAACAGGCATAAACAAATTGGTTAAAAAGCTCATGCTCGATTACATTTTGCAATTTGTCGATAAGGTATATTTTCATATCGGCGCGCACAACATCCGTTCGCAAATTGCAATAGGGCGTATTGGTGCTAAAAAAATAGCCGAACAGGAGGTAATGTACTTTGGAGAAACAAAGCAATTAAATTTTGTCTACGAAATTACTGCTGAAGAGTGGAAGAATATATCATCGGCCAATATCTGAAAGCTTCTTAACCGGAGCTTTTTTTGTTTTTATAAATAAGTAGTACTTTTGAGGAAGTAAACCACAATACATGAAATACTATATAATAGCAGGCGAAGCAAGCGGCGATTTGCACGGCGCTAACCTCATGACAGAACTTTATAAGGCCGATGCCCAGGCTAACATCAGGTTTTGGGGGGGCGACCTTATGGAGGCCACGGGAGGCACCTTAGTGAAGCACTATAGGGAACTGGCTTTTATGGGCTTTACAGAGGTTGCCATGAACCTTAGGACTATTTTTGCCAACATTAAATTGTGTAAAGAAGATATCCTTGCCTTTAAGCCCGATGTTATTATATTTATTGACTACCCCGGTTTTAACATGCGTATTGCAAAATGGGCCAAGCCTCTCGGCTTTAAAACGCACTATTATATTTCTCCGCAAATATGGGCCTGGAAAGAAAACCGCATTAAGGCCATAAAACGCGATGTAGACCGTATGTATATTATCCTGCCTTTTGAAAAAGACTTTTACGAGCAAAAGCACGACTTTGCAGTAGAGTTTGTGGGCCACCCGCTTATAGATGCCATTAATAACCGCAAGATTACCAATGTTGACCAGTTTAAAAAAGAGCATAATCTCGACGGGCGCCCTGTTATTGCCCTGCTGCCCGGCAGCCGCAAACAGGAGATAGCTAAAATGCTGTCTATAATGCTGTCTGTAGTTGATGATTTTCCCGACTATCAATTTGTAATCGCAGGAGCACCAGGTCAGGAATATTCGTTTTACGAGCCGTTCCTTACTAACAGCAGTGTGCACTTTATAAGTAACCAAACATACGGGCTGCTAAGTGTTGCGCATGCGGCATTGGTAACATCGGGCACGGCAACTTTAGAGACGGCGTTATTTAAAGTTCCTGAGGTGGTTTGCTACAAAGGCGGATGGCTGTCGTACCAGATAGCAAAACGCATAATTACGCTCAAATACATCTCTCTTGTGAACCTGATTATGGACAAAGAGGTGGTAAAAGAGCTCATTCAGGGGGAGCTGAACAGAAAAAATTTAAAAAAAGAACTTAACAAGATATTAACAGCCGAATACCGTCAAAACCTCCTGAAACAGTACGATTTACTGGAAGAAATGCTTGGCGGAAAAGGCGCCAGTTTCAAGACCGCAAACCTCATTTTCAAACATTTAACATAGTTTCTTAATTCTATATTAAATTATGTTCTCTATATTTGTAAAAAACAAAGTTGAATTTGATACAATAAAAGATTTTGAAAAACCTCCTGAACCTATCCCTGTTTTTGATTATTTTCACGTCGCTTTCGGCGACGGCGCAAATAGTAACTTCTAAAAAAGAAGCCCAGAAAAAAGGGGTTTACGCATATAACGATAAGCAAGTTTCTTCTCCGGCACAAGCCTTTGCTAAAGCCCAGTACGCATCTAAAAGTGTAGTTACAGAAACTCCCGAAGTACAAAAGCAACAAGTACTTTTTCTTGATAACGATGTTGTAGTTGTAGATGATACTCCGGTAAAAGTTAAAGCAAAAGGAGGCCCTAAAGCACCGGAAGCCCCGGCTAAAAAAGCAAAATCTAAAATTGTTGTTACCGATACTCCAACCGAAGCAGATTTTGAAGCGGCTCCGGAAGAAAGTTATTTTGCAGAACAAATAGTTAATAACGCCATGCAGTTTGAAGGTGTTCGTTACAGAGGCGGTGGTACTACCCCAGCCGGAATGGACTGCTCTGGTATGGTTTACGCTACTTTCCAGATATTTGATGTTACACTACCCCGCAGCTCTGGCTCTATGGCCGCTGGTGCAGGACACGAAATAAAACTTGAAGAAGTTAAAAAAGGCGATCTTTTATTTTTTGCAAACAACAGGCACAGAAAAGGAATTAACCACGTTGGCCTTGTAACTGAAGTTACTGCCGAAGGCGAGGTTAAATTCATCCACTCGTCTACAAGCCACGGTGTAATGGTATCGTCTATGAACGAAGCCTACCATTCTCGCACATTTGTTCAGGCAAACAGGGTTATCGAAGAGTAATTTTCGATTATTTTTGACACCATCTGCTAATTTCCACAAGTAATTTATTCTTATGACGGAAAGTGTAATTGAGCAACATCGATTTTTTGACTCCAATTACACAAATCCTGCTAATTTTAAACGCTGCTTTTTAATTAATTCAGCTATACTGAATCAGAACTGATAACTGATTCAAAATAAAATTATAGCACAGCGATTTATTTTTTGATTGATATAAAAATGCAAACGCATTTTCCATCAGGTAAATGCTCAATCGTACGTTACTCTTCTCATTAATTTCCGTATGTTTGTTTCAATAGCTGTAACATAGTTTATGCCGGTATTGAAATATCCACTCATTCCTTTTACCTTATGTGTAGCGCTTGGCATACTTGCAGGCTATTATTTGCAGCCGCCTGCAATTGCTCTCTACATCTTTGGCGCAACGTCTTTGTTATTACTTATTGCAGCATACTTTCAGGCACAAAAAGCCTACTTCCAGAAACCCTATTTCAGTATTGCGGCGTTACTGTTTGCTCTGGCAACCGGGCTGTTGGTACAAAACCTGCATTATGGGCCAAACAACATAACGCACTATAGCCATTACCTAACGTTTGATAAGCTACCCCTACTAAAAGGCATTGTTACTGAACGGCTAAAACCGAATGAATTTTCCGATAAATATTATTTAGAGGTACAATCGGTCAACAGGCAATCGGCAACCGGCAGGCTTTTAGTTACAGTACCAAAAGATAGCCTTGCAAAGCAGCTTCATGCCGGCGATGTACTTATTATTGCGGACAACCCCCAACCCATTGCAGCATCTCTTAACCCCTACCAGTTTGATTATGCCGCTTATATGAAAAAGCAGGATGTTTTTCATCAGCTCAGGCTTAAAAATAATTATATACTTGCCGGGCAGCAAAAAGGTTTTAACTACCACATAGAGCATTTGCGCAACACACTCATTAGCAGCTTTAATATCCACCATTACCCCGCCCAGATTCAGAATCTCATCAACACCCTGCTCTTTGGCCAGCGTCAGGATATGGATAAAGACACTACCACAAGTTACACCAATGCCGGCGTGGTACACATACTCGCCATATCGGGCCTGCACTTTACATTGCTGTTTATCGGTCTCAACTGGCTGCTTGCACCTTTAAAACGTGCTAAGCATATAGGTTACGCAGGGCACTTTATCAGTATAATGGCACTCATGTGGCTATTTGCATTTATAACCGGCTTATCGGCATCGGTAGTGCGTGCGGTGGTTATGTTGAGCTTTGTGCTGGCAGGAGAGCTCTTTAACCGAAGGGCTAACCTATACAATTCTCTCGCGGTGTCTGCTTTGGTCTTACTGCTGGCAAAGCCCAACTTTTTATTCGATGCCGGTTTTCAGCTCAGCTATATTGCCGTGTTCGCCATTGTGTGGCTGCAGCCCATATACAGCAAAATGAAACGGTCTAAGTACTGGCTTGTTAACTTTACAAAAGACACCGTGGTTATTTCGCTCGTCGCCCAAATAGGCGTTCTGCCCTTAAGCCTGTATTACTTTAACCAGTTTCCGTTGTTGTTTCTGGTGGCTAATGTAGTCGTGATCCCTTTATCTAACATCGTTTTAGGCTTGGGCATTGCTGTGTTGTTGCTCAACTTTACATATCCGGAGGGTGCAATATGGTTGGGCTATGTTTTAGAATTTACCATTAATGTGATGAACAACTTTATAAAATGGGTCGCCTCGTTTGAAGCGCTTGTACTGAAAGATATCCCATTTACCCTATTGCTTAACCTTATTTTGTATAGCGTTATTACATTAGCCGTATTATGGCTTTACAAGAGTAGCTTTCGCCGAATGGCAGCCGTACTTTGTGCTGTGATTGTTTTTCAGTTAGTGTATATGATGACAGCCTGGCAGGCAAAAAATGGCGGCGAACTGGTAATATTTCATAACCGTAATACTACACTACTGGCACAAAAACAAAACAGCAGCATTACTATTTTTAGTGCCGATAGCATGGCTTTAGAGAACAGGACGATAAAAGCCTATAACAAAGGCAACTTTAACCAAAACCTTACACTTAAACCCCTGCACAACCTGCTTTGGCATAAAGGCAGCAGGATACTCGTGCTCGACAGCCTGTCTATTTACCCGGAAAACGCCAGGCCGGATGTTATACTGCTAACACAGTCGCCTAAGGTAAATTTAGAACGCCTGCTGCAAGAGCTTAAACCCAAACAGGTAGTTGCCGATGCTACTAATTATAAAACCTATGTTGCACGATGGGCTGCAACCTGCCGCAAACAAAAAATCCCTTTTCATGCTACTGCCGAAAAGGGATTTTATGTATTGAAGTAACCGGACTACATGGGTTCTAACCCGGCAGCAAAACCGCCATTACGCGCCATCCTGAACGTGAACTTATCGCCCGCCTTAACCTGAATAGTTTTTTTACGATAATCCATAGCCTGACGCCCGGCATTTATACCATCTTCAAAATAAGTCATTGTATAGCTCTTTCCATTTTCAAGAAAACTGAAATCGATAGTAATTTCGCGCTCACTTTGATCATTCAGGCCTCCCACAAACCATTTATCTGCCTTGCGTTTTGCCACGACAACAAATTGCCCTACAGTAGCGGCCAGCGCTTTTGTTTCATCCCACGTGGTAGGCACATGGCTTATAAATTCTGTACAGTCTGCACTTTTATAATATAGTGTGGGGTTGTCTGCCAGCATTTGCAGGCCACTTTCAAACACAACATACATAGCCAGTTGACTTACACGAGTGCCCATCCCTGCGGCATTAGGCCGTGCAGCTCTATAAACCTCAGGCTGCATATTGATCATGGCTCCCGGAGTAAAATCCATAGGCCCTACGGCATTTCGTATAAAAGGAAGGTAAATGCTGTTTGCGGGCTTGCATCCTTCCATTTGCTCTAATCCGCGCACCCCTTCGTAAGATATTAAATTAGGATACTTATATTCCATACCGGCCGGCTTAAAAGCACCATGAAAATCTACAAATATATGATGCTTAGCAGCCTCTTTTACCACATTTTCGTAGTAATTAACCATCCATTGATCGCTACGATCCATAAAATCTATCTTAACGCCTTTAACGCCCCACTCATTAAAAGTTTTAAATACGCCCATGTTGTTATGCACGGTTAACCAGGTAAGCCACAAAATTACGCTCACGTTCTTCTCTTTCCCGTAACGTATTATTTCCTTCACATCAACATCAGGGTTTGGCGTGTAAGGATCTGTGGTGCTCCTGGCCCAGCCTTCATCCATTACTATATACCTGATGCCATATTTCGACGCAAAATCAATATAATATTTATACGTCGCCAGGTTATAGCCCGATACAAAATTCACATCGGGGCCATAAGGCGATGCATCGTTCCACCATTCCCAGCTGGCCTGTCCGGGCACTAACCAGGAAAGATCGTCTATAGCGCTTTTAGGCGCGAGCTTAAGCGTCATCGTATTCTCTATTAATTGCTTATCATCCTTTGTAATTAAAAAATAACGCCACGGAAAATCCCGGCTGCCGGATGTCTTTGCAATATAGTCTGCCATTTTAGTGAATTTCAGGCTGCGGTCGCCATCGGCGCCAAATTCTAACGGGCATTTAGAAAAAGTGCCTGTTGCGCCATTTTTACCCGTACTCTTAAGGAACATGCCCGGATAATCTAACAATCCCGACTCACTAATCAGCACTTTGTACGTTTCTTTGGTATCTATTAATACCGGCAGTGACGACATGTTAGCTTCCAAAGCCCATGAAGATGCCTGGATATGGCTGTACTCCTCTTCGCTCGATGTTTTAAAACCTGCGGTTTGCTGCAAATGAAGCAGATAGTCATCGGCAAAGTTTACGGTAAAATCTTCATTTACAACTTCGATATCGCCTTTTTTAGAGGTAATAAAACGGTACGCTACGCCATCCTGAAAAGCTCGAAACTCAACTTTATAATCACCTTTAAAACTCAGTACCACAGAATTGTATTGATTAGTAACCGCAGAATATTTGAGCGGCACATATGGCTTTATCACCTCGTCTCCCTTACTCCTGCTAACATTGAGCAATCGGGGGTTAGTACCTAAGGTAACACCCTTGGAGAGTTCGAGCGCCATGTGATTCTTTGTTAAAAGCTCCTTACCGCCGCCACTTATGGTATAATATATTTTGTCGGCTATGGTAACAGCCACCTTAATGTTACCGTCGGGCGATACAAGATCGATCGGTTTTTCCTGAGCCACAGCCGGTATAAAACCCAAGAGAGTGGGCAGGGCAAAGCATAATAATTTAATAGTAAATCGCATAATGTTGGTTTATTTGTATGCGTAAAAATAATAATTTTGCCGATATTTAGCTGGCAAAAATACATTGAGGCCGAACTGCCACGAATAAAAAAACCCTTTCCTGCTATTGCCGGAAAGGGTTTTATATTTTGCTGAAGGTTGTTTACGCCTTAGTCTTTTTAATTATTTTGTTGGCTCCATCAAGCCATGGTGTGGGGCCTCCCGCTACATAACCGGTACTGCCAAGCGCATCAAAGCTAATTTTACCTTCTTTATTTTTTTCTGCATTAGCAAACCATACTGTGGGGTATCCCTTAACCTGAAAGAATGAATTAAGCTGTGCATTCTGGGTTTTAAGCTCCTGGCTTTGCTCTGTCCTTCTTGGGAAATCAAGTTCTAACAGCACTACGTTTTCTTTAGCCCACGTTGCGAACTCAGGGGTTTTCATGACCTCTTTTTGCAGCCTCATGCACCACCCGCACCAGTCAGATCCGGTAAAGAACATAAGCAATGGCTTTTTAGTTTTTGTAGAAACCGCCATGGCCTTTTGCAAATCGGTATGCCACTCAAGTTCCTGCGCCTGCATAGTTATTGCACTAAAGGCAACAAACAGGATTAATATAGCTTTTTTCATTCTGTTAATATTTAATTGGTTTTAACCAAAAACAATGCCGAAATATTAGTGCACGTTGTGCATTAATTTTTTTAGTAACGGATTTAACATCATTACTAAAAGGCCTGCAACAATGGGCACTATAGTAAATATTAGGAAAAAAGTAGAAAGGGAATACTCTTTTGTAATGTTCTCTATCTGACCCCCTATTATAGCTGCAACTTTGTTACCTATTGCAATAGCAAGGTACCACATACCAAACATGAAGGCAATCATCCTGCCCGGAACAAGTTTAGATACATAAGATAATCCTACCGGAGATATAAACAACTCACCAAGTGTATGGAAAAGATATGCAAGTACTAACCAAACCATACTAACTTTTACACCGGCAGATATACCATAAGAACCATATGCTAAAAGGCCAAAACCAAGTGCCATGATAATTAGGCCGAGGCCGTATTTTACAGCAGCACTTGGGTTGTATTTACTATCCCATAGTTTAGAAACCGTTGAGGCCAGTGCTATTATAAAGAACGAGTTAAGAATACTAAACCATGAAACTGTAATTTCAGATGATTCGGCAGTAAGGTACTGGTATAGCATCCATCCGGCAACAGCCCACACACCAATAAAACAGATAGCAAGGACTATATTAGATCCCGGAATGGTCTTGCCCGTTTGTTTTGCGAGCAGTATAAGTACCCATGTTATAATTGCTAATGGTACTACTGTAAGTAATGAATTTACAATATTGAATATAAGCAGTGAATTGCCTGCCAAAGTACGGTCTACATTATCGCGGGCAAAAATTACCAGCGACGACGCTCCCTGCTCAAAAGACATCCAGAAGAATACGGTAAAGAAAGCGAATATAACTACAGCTATCATTCTGTCACGCACTACATTAGTGTAACGAATCATACGCCATGTAACCAGTATCAGGAATAAAATAAGCGATCCTAAAACCACCACATTTTGGCCTGAAAGGTCAGCAACCGTAAACGGAAGCATATCTATACCGCCAATTTTAGATAATGGGTCGTTAAACGCATATAGCAAACCACCAATAGTAGTTATGGCGATAAGAACTTTATCTATAAAAGTAAATGGGTTACGTTTATCTTCGGCATTAGTCGAAACTTTTGCAGCTTCTTCATCAGCACGTTGTTTTTCTTTAGATGGTACTTCGCCTACTGTACCAAACAATGGTTTTGCAAGCCAGAACTGTAGTGTTCCAAATAACATAAATACACCGGCAAGGCCAAAACCATAGCTCCATCCAACTTTTTCGGCAAGGTAGCCACAAAGCATCATCCCAAAAAAGGCGCCTGCATTTACACCCATGTAGAAAATAGTATAAGCGCCGTCTTTTTTCTCAGGTACGCTTTTATACATTTCAGATAATATTGAGGTCATATTAGGTTTGAAGAAACCTGTGCCAATAACTAAAAGGCCTAAGCCCATGTATAGTGAAAACGGCGTATCGAGTGCCATTGAAGCGTGCCCAAAAGTCATTATGATAGAGCCAATAACTACCGCCCAACGATAGCCAATGTATTTGTCGGCAATAATGCCTCCAAAGATTGGGGTAATGTAAAGTAGTAGTGCGTAAGTACCATAAAGCGCCCCTGCATTTTCTGCCGACCAGCCCCAACCGGGATTGGTTTTATCTAAAACAGACATTGTTAGAAAGTTAATAAGGAGAACCCTCATTCCGTAAAATGAAAAGCGCTCCCACATCTCGGTAAAGAACAAAACGAACAGGCCGGAAGGATGTCCCAGTACCGTTGATTTAAAAAAGTCGTTAGACGACGCTGTTGTAGTAGACATATATATAAAATAGTTGTTTTTATTATTTAACTTCCTGCATCAGTTTGCGCACCAGCGGCGATATTACAATAAGCACTACGCCCGCTATTGCAGCGTAAATGGCCAACTGAAGATAACCATCTGTATACGTTATTAGTTTTTGCTCAAGGGAATCGTTCTCCCCACCTTCAGATAATCCTGCACCAAGTATACCTGCAGCATATTGCCCATAAGCACTTGCCAGGAACCACATACCCATCATTACACCCTGTAGCCTTTGCGGCGATAGCTTGGTCATGATCGATAAACCTATAGGCGAAAGGCAAAGCTCGCCAAAAGTAATTATAAAATAAGCGATAACAAAAACATCGAGGCTTGCAATGCCCGATGCTACTTCGAAAAAGCGTGTGGTGTAGAATGCATAGAAACCTCCGGCTAGGAATAAAAACCCAAGCCCGAATTTAATAACCGTGTTTGGCTCTATTTTCTTTTTTGCCATTGCCAGCCATACAAGGCCGACTATAGGGGCAAAAATGATAACGAATACTGAGTTAGCCGCGTTGTTTACCCCATTGGTATCGAGTGTTACAACACCTGCAACCACATTGTTAAGGTTTTTGGCAGCAAAGATGCTTAACGACCCACCGCTTTGCTCAAAGAATGCCCAGAATATTATAGAGAACACGATAAAGATAAGCGCTGCAAAAAGTTTCCTGGCTTCCTCCTTAGTGTGTTTTGTCATTTCGTAGCCAAGGTAAATAAGCGTTGCAGGGCCTACAATTGCCATGAAATAATTGGTATATTCCGTTTTGGCAACCATTGCCATGATAACAGGGATAAGTACCAGCGTAAGTGCGTACACTGCGTATTCGTACCAGCTTTTACCCGATTTTACGGTCACAGCAACTTTACCCGGTTCTGGTTTTACAGTGCCAAAGCTGTCAATTTCGGTTACGCTTTTACTTGTCCCATCCTCACTCTTAAAAGGGGATAAACCTATAGGACCCAAAGTTCTTTGCGTAAAAATAAATGTTATAAGGCTTATTGTCATTACAATACCGGCAAGCCCAAAGGCAACATTCCAGGTGTATTGTGGTGGTATAAATCCTGCAAATAACTGGCCTTTACCAATTGCTATACATGCATAACCACCAAGAAGGGCACCAATATTAATTCCTGAATAAAACAATGAGAAACCTGCATCACGCCTTGCATCGTTCCTTTGGTAAAGGGAACCTACCATTGTAGAGATATTCGGTTTAAAGAAACCCGTACCAATAACGGTAAAGCTTATTCCTAAAAAAAAGTTACTCTCCGGGAATGGGTCGAAAGCCAATATGGCACTACCAATGATCATCAAGAAACCACCCCAGAATAAAGACTTGCGGAAACCCAATATCTTATCGGCAAACAAACCGCCTATAAAAGTAAACGCATACACGAAAGCCTGTGTGGCGCCATACTGAAGGTTAGCCTGGCTCTCGCTCATGTGCCCGCCATTTTCCAGTATCAGGTGGGTTATCATAAAATAAGTGAGTACACCGCGCATGCCATAAAAGCAAAAACGCTCCCACATTTCAGAGAAGAACAGCCCCCACAATTGCTTAGGGTACTTACCTTCAAAATTCTGAATATCTTCTAATGTTACTGCTGTAGCGGTAGTACTCATTATAGTTTCTCTTTAATAAAGTTGGTCATTTTTGTGTACAGCTGAAGCCTTGTTTTACCGCCATATATACCGTGATTCCTATCCGGGTAAATAGCCCAGTCAAACTGTTTGTTTGCCTGTACTAAAGCCTCTATCATAAGCATAGAGTTTTGTACGTGTACGTTATCATCGGCACTGCCATGTATAAGTAAATAAGACCCTTTTAATTTTGACGCGTGGTTTATAGGTGAGTTATCGTCATAACCGGTCGGGTTTTCCTGCGGGGTTTGCATGTACCTTTCAGTATACACAGAATCATAAAATCGCCAGTTGGTTACCGGTGCCACGGCAATGGCCATTTTAAATACATCGGCACCTTTCAGTATACAGTTGCTGCTCATAAAACCACCATAGCTCCATCCCCATATCCCTATGCGCGAAGCATCTACATACGGGTACTGCCCTATTACTTTGGCAGCATCTATCTGGTCTTCCACTTCATATTTACCAAGCTCTTTATAAGTCACTTTCTTAAACTCGGCACCTTTAAAACCGGTTCCGCGGCCATCTACACAGGCAACAATATAGCCTTGTTGCGCCAGCATAGAGAACCAGTAATCATCATAGCTGCCCCACTCGTTATTTACCTGCTGCGATCCCGGCCCACTGTACTGGTACATTAAAACCGGGTATTTTTTAGTGGCATCAAAATCTTTAGGCTTAATAAACCATGCGTTAAGCTGGTTGCCTTTAGCAGTGGTTATAACCGTAAACTCTTTTTGAGGAATGTTGTAAGCAGCAAGCTTAGCTGTAAGTGCATCATTATTTACAATACCTTTTACCAGCTTGCCATCTTTAGCATTATTAAGCGTATACTCGGTCGCCTTAACAGCGCTCGAAAACGAATTTATAAAGTAATCGAAATTTGGGCTAAAGGTTGCAGCGTTAGTACCCGTCTGGGCAGTAAGCCTTACTCTATTTTTGCCATTAATACTTATACGGTACACATCGCGGTTTATAGAACCATTCTCTACCGACTGGTAAAATACATTGCCCGATTTATCGTCGAAGCCATAGTATGCGGTAACTTCCCACGTGCCTTTGGTAACCTGGTCTATTAGCTTACCTGTTTTGGCATAGTGGTAAATGTGGTTGTAGCCATCTTTTTCACTGGTCCATATAAAACTGTTGTCGTTAAGAAAAGTCAAGTTATCAGTAATATCAACATAAGCCTTATCTTTCTCATTAAGTACTACCCTCGCACTTCCTGTGTTTGCGTCTACAAAAATAAGGTCGAGGTTATTCTGGTGGCGGTTAAGTACCTGAACGCTTAAAATTTGGGCATCGTTAGTCCACTTTAACCTCGGAATATAAAAATCAGAATAGTTACCCAGTTTTACTTCGCTGTCTATATTTGTTTTAAGATCATAAACATGCAGGCTAACAGTAGCATTTTTTTCGCCCGCTTTAGGATATTTAAACGTTGTTACCTGCGGGTATAATCCCTGGTTGTACATATCCATAGTAAACTGCGGTACGGCAGTTTCATCAAAGCGGATGTACGCTATTTTATCGCCGGCTTTGTTCCACTCATAAGCACGCACAAAGGCAAACTCCTCTTCATACACCCAGTCCGTAATACCGTTTATAATAGCGTTCTTTTTACCATCTGTAGTGATTTGCTTCGTGGTTTTAGCAGCAAGGTCGTATACAAACAGGTTATTATCACGCCCATAAGCTATTTTAGACCCATCGGCAGAAAATGTAGGTTCCTGTACCTTTTGGTCGGATATTGCTGTAGGCCGTTTTTCTTTAATATCAAAAATATAATAATCAGCCACAAAGGAGTGCCTGAATATTTGTTCACTACCTGTTGCTATAAGTAGTTGTTTCTCATCGGGGCTAAAACTGTAATCGTCTATACCTTCAAACTCCCTATATTTTTTAGAGTCTACAAGCGTGCCGGTTTTATTAAGCGTTGTAAAATCGTAAAGATCTATCGTGGCCGAACCTGTATTGTAGTTAGCATTTAGCACGGTATACTCGTTAGAGTTATCCATCGCCTTAAGGTCGTCCATTCGTTGTGCGGTAAATGCCCCGCCCCAAATTTCCGGTAATGTTATTTTTTGTTGTGCAACAGCCGGCATTGCAGCCAGCAAAAACAATAAAATTGACTTTTTGATATACATAATTTTACAGTGGGTAAAAAACTCCCAATTTTAGTAATTTTTTATGACTTATAGCCTGTTTTTTTTGTTAAATACGTAATGACCCCTGCAGCCCATATATTATGTTTGGCAAAAGCCAATGGTATAGCCTATATTTGCAGGGAATTATTATTTTAAGCTACTGGAAATGAGTAAAGCAATAGCGGGGTTTAGTAAACTTAGCAAAGAGGAAAAAATAAACTGGCTGGCAAATGAGCATTTTAGGGACCCTAAGGCAGCTAAAAAACTTCTCCAAAACTACTGGAACACTAATACCGATGTGCAAAAACTGCACGACGAGTTTATAGAGAACACCATTACTAACTTTTACTTACCCCTTGGCATTGCTCCCGGCTTTATAATAAACGGTCGCGAATACACTATTCCTATGGCTATCGAAGAAAGCTCTATAGTTGCTGCTGCGAGCAAGGCTGCTAAGTTTTGGGCTACGCGTGGCGGCTTTAAGGCTACCGTGCTTAATACCGAAAAAATAGGCCAGGTGCATTTTATGTACAAAGGCAACCCTGAAAAACTGAATGCTTTTTTTAAGGCATCTAAGAAAGAGTTTTTTACCAATACCGAAACCATTACCAAAAATATGCAAAAGCGGGGCGGTGGCATCCTTAACATCGAGCTTCGCGACAAGACTGCGCTTATACCTAACTACTACCAGCTGCATGCCACCTTTGAAACGGTAGACAGCATGGGTGCAAATTTTATAAATTCCTGCCTGGAACAATTTTCTAAAACCCTTCGTGAGGAGGCATTGCTCTATACTGCGTTTACCGAGGAGGAACAGCAAATACAGGTGGTTATGAGCATCCTCTCTAATTACGTACCCAATTGTGTGGTTCGCGCCGAGGTTTCCTGCCCCGTTGAAGACCTTAATGAAGATAAGAACATAAGCCCCGAAGAATTTGCAGCCAAGTTTCTTGCAGCGGTGCAAATAGCAGAAGTAGAGCCCTACCGCGCCGTTACTCACAATAAAGGAATTATGAATGGCATTGATGCTGTAGTGGTAGCTACCGGGAATGATTTTCGCGCTATAGAAGCAGGAGTTCATGCCTACGCTGCCAAAGAAGGCCAGTATGCCAGCCTTTCTCATGCTAAGGTAGCTGATGGTGTTTTTACCTTTTGGCTAGATGTGCCTTTGGCTCTGGGAACCGTAGGCGGACTTACCACGCTGCACCCGATGGTAAAGCTTTCGCTGGAAATGCTGGGCAACCCTACCGCTCAGGAATTAATGCAGGTAGTGGCGGTAGCCGGGCTGGCACAAAACTTTGGTGCGTTACGATCGCTTACAACAACAGGCATACAACAGGGGCACATGAAAATGCACTTAATGAACATCCTGAACCAGCTGGAGGCAAGCGATAGCGAAAAGCAACATGCCATTAAGCATTTTGAGAAAAATACCGTAAGCCATTCGGCAGCGGCAGAGTTTGTAACAAATTTGAGAACCATAGATCCTGCCCGCATTGAAGAAGACTTTTTATAGTAACGGCAAACTTCTTTTTACCGGGGAGTATACGGTGCTCGACGGCGCTAATGCCTTTGCAGCACCCACAAAGTACGGTCAGTACTTAGAAGTAGAGGGCGGCACGGGTACCAACACAATTGAGTGGTTAAGCTATGATGCCGACGGTACAGTTTGGCTCAAAACCAAAATTAGCCTTGATGCCGTTATCAACAACACACCCTTAGGTACAATACCCGAAGTTGACACTTTAATTAACGTACTGCACCATGCGCATGCAGCTAACCCTGCACTGTTATTAACGGAATCCGGATTTAAGGTTATTACCAAACTTACTTTTCCAAGACATTGGGGCCTGGGCACCTCCTCCACCTTTATAAACAACATAGCGCAATGGTTTGGCATTAATGCCTATAAACTGCTTGCTGATAGTTTTGGCGGTAGTGGTTATGATATTGCCTGTGCACAGCACAACACAGCCCTGCTTTATAAAATAAACGAAAACGGGCCCGTTGTTACTCAGGTAAACTTTAACCCATCGTTTAAAGACAGCATCTGGTTTGTATACCTAAACCAGAAACAAAACAGCCGCGAAGCCATTACCGCTTACAAACAGCAACGGCAAAACATCGGGCCCGTTATCGACAGGATTGACAGTTTAACAAATGACGCCTTGCTGGCACAGGACTTACAGTCTTTTAGCGCTGCGTTAGAGAAGCATGAAGACCTTTTAGCGGGAGTCCTGGGTATAGTACCTATTCAGGAACAATTATTTCCCGACTTTAAAGGAATAATTAAAAGCCTTGGTGCCTGGGGTGGCGATTTTGTTATGGCTATCGCCGAAGAAAATCCTGCGAACTATTTTAAAGACAGGGAATATGAAACGGTAATTGAATATCGTGATATGATATTATAATTTCTCCGTGTTGTGACCCCTGTGAGGGTTACATACAGTAGTCCAAAGCCTCGCCTTGGGTACACATTAATCATAATTTTTATTTTACATTCCGCTCCTCCGGGGCTCTTTTGTATGTAGACATTACAACTATAGACATGCCGTACCTCCGGAACTCAGATTCGAAATCAATAGGTGATTTGTGTAAAAAATAAACAAAAAAGTCCCCCGCAATGCGGGGGACTTTCATTTATAAATAAAAGAACGATTAGTTAAACTCGTGCCTGTTATCTTCTATATCCGCTGCATCTTTAAGTGCATTGGTAAGTTTAGTCTGAATGTTGTTACGGCCTTCGCTGTTTAACCTTGAAGTTATAGAACTTACATTATCAAGAGCAGCAGCTTTTTCTACACCTTTAGCCCTAACCATATATACACCTGCATTGCCATCAATAAGTCCTGAAGTTTTTCCGGCAGCAAGGCCAAAAACTTTACCTACAACTTTAAGCTCCGGGCCTACAGCAGGTATTGTCGGGTTAGCAAAAGTAACTGTTGTTGAAGCAATGGTAGAACCTGAAGCTTTAGAAACTGCCTCAAGCGTAGAACCCGCCATTTTTTTCCTGATGATCGCTGCTTTTTTCTCGTTACGAAGTATTGGCAATACAGAAATCTTAGCTGACTCAAGTGGCAATAAACCTTTTTCGTTTACAGCTTTAAGCCTTGCAATTACGCTACCTTCAGCAATATCAAATTTCTTAACATCGCCTGTTTTAGTGTCGTCCGCATAAGCCCATTTAACAATAGCTCTCTGGCTGCCTACACCCGGTATGTTCTCGTCGTTAGCGCCAAGGCCATTAGCAGGAGTTACAGTAAGTTTTTCTGCTTTGGCAAGATCTGCAAAAGATTTTCCACTTTCTCTTGCGTCCATTTCAAGCTTGGTAGCTTTTGTAAAGTTAGCATCTGCAGTAGCCTCTGTAGGCTGTATTTTTTGTGCGATGGTAGCAACCTGCACACCCTCGTATTTATCTAATACTTTAATCACGTGGAAACCAAAATCTGTTTCAACAACACCTGTAGAACCTACCGGCTTGTTAAAAATAAAATCGTTAAATGGTTTTACCATCTGGTTAGGAGCAATATCATCGTATACACCCTCTGTACCAAGTGAGCCTGTATCGTTAGAATTTTCGCGAACCAACTGGCCAAAAGAACCCGGGTTAGCGTTTATTTGTGCTAACAATCCTTCAGCTTTAGCTTTAGCCTCTTCTTTAGTGATCGTAATTTTAGGATCTGGCATAGAGCTGCCTTTGTAACCTATTAGTATGTGGCTTGCTTTAGCGCTTGCACCCGGTTTTTTAGCAACCATTTTAGTGATCTTGTAAAAGCCATTATCTACATAAGGACCATATACCTGACCTGGGGCAAGAGCATATATTTGTTGTGCATGCTCTAACGGAAGCTGTTTTTTAGTAACATACGTACTATCAAACTTAACTTCAGAATTCACGTTTACAAACTCCTCGTTGTTTTTAGCGTTAGCAAAACCAGGAATTGTATCGTTACCTTTAGTTTCTTCGTTATAAACCACTTTAGGAACAAGTAGCCCCTCGATGTTTTTCTTCATTTCGGCTTCGTCAGCTGCAGATGGTTTGTTATCTATAAATACAAATTCGATATCGCGTGATGCTTCAGCTTTGTATTTTTTCTCGTTCTTTTTCATGTACGCTGTAATCTCCTCGTCAGATACTTTAACCTGGTCATCGTTAACAGTAGTGTAAGGAACAAGCACATAATCAAAGTTAGCTTTATCGTTTTCCTGTGCATAACGTGCTTTACCCTCTACATTTGTAGTAAAGTAAGATGCTTTAAGCATAGTAGCGTACAATTGTTTTTTAGCAGACGCCTCAATATCCGGCTTTTCGTTTTCGATAGCCTGATACTGCTGCTGGTTTGTAGTTTTCATGTTAACTAAAAACTCATTGAATTTAGCTTTATCAAACTTACCAAGTGCATTCATGAACTGAGGGTTCTGGCCCAGCATTTGTGCATAAACATCAAGCACGTGGTCACGGCCTACACGTAGTCCGGCTTTTTCAAAACGCTCGTTATAAAGTATTTTTTCAACCTCAAGGCCCCAAACATAGTTAGCTGCCTGAGATGCAGTAGCTCCTTGCTGGCGCTGTTGCATGTTGTTTACTTTTTCTAAAAATTCTTTAACGGGAATATCTGTACCGTTTACACTTCCCACGTTTTTAGTAACGCCAAAGCCGCCGTGGTTTATAATATCTCCTACTATAAAAGCCAGTAAGCAGAAACCGATAACTCCTATCAGCAGGATCGAACGTTGCCTTATTTTTGATAAAACCGCCATTTGTTTTGTTGTTAAAATTTAAATTCAGTGGGCGAAAATACAATTATCTGTGTAATAATAAAAATACTATACTTATTTTTTGCGAAGTTTTCCTTTATTTATTTTTTTGACTGCGAAATCATTTTTACAAGCTCTGTCCTTTTGCCGGATGACTGCTCTATAATAAAAGTATAATCGCCCCACTCTATGCTATCGCCGGTTTGTGGTATATCTTTAGTATGGTGCATTATAAAACCGCCAAGCGTAGTATAAGCCCCGCTGGATGATAGCCCCAACTGGTATTTTTCGTTAATATAATCTATCGTCAGCCGTGCCGAAAAAAGGTACGAACCGTCATCTGCATATAGCTCTGTAAGCTCTTGGTTATCATCATGTTCATCTTCTATTTCACCAAAAAGCTCCTCTATAATATCCTCGACAGTTATAATGCCCGATGTACCACCGTACTCATCCAGCACTACTGCCATACTTTTTCGCTTGCGTGTAAGCTGGTTAAGCAGGTCTTTAATAAAAATAGTATGCGGTACATATTCTATAGGTACCATAACTTCATTTACAGTCTGGGGTTTTGTAAATAGCTTGAACGAATCTACATAGCCTAAAATATCGTCGATGTTGTCGCGGTATACCACGATCTTGCTGTAGCCTGTTTGCACAAAGAGGCTTCTAAGGCCCATTACGCTGTCAGTCACGTCTACCGCTACGATCTCTGTGCGGGGCGTCATGATGTCTCGGGCTTTAAGGCCTGAAAATTCGAGTGCATTTTTAAAGATCTGAATTTCCGAATCTACTTCTTCCTGCTCATTCGTGCCGGTAAGCTGTTGTGCAATATAAATGCTGAGTTCGCTTCGGCTAAAAAAATCTTTGCGGGTATCTGCCTTTGTCCTGAAAAGTGTGACCAAAATAAAATCAGACACTGCCATGATAGCTTTGCTAACGTTATAAAAAAGCATGTAAAATACATATGCCGGTACAGCAAGTGCCTTAATAAGCGTATTAGCATATACCTGAAAAAACACCTTAGGAATAAACTCTGCAGTTAGCAGTATTATGAATGCCGAAACGGCAACCTGAACGAGCAGCTGCCAGCCAAACGCCATGCTGCCGTCCTGGGGCAGGAACCATTGCAATGCAGTTTTACCCATGTGGTAGCCATAAATAACCAGCACAATGCTGTTACCCACAAGCATGGATGTTATAAACTGTGTAGGGTTTTGGGTGAGCCGGGTAAGTAGCTTAGATATAAGGGTAGATTGTTTTTTCTCTACACCAAGGTACACTTTGTTAGACGAGACATAAGCTATTTCCATGCCCGAAAAAAAAGCCGAAAGCAACAGGCACCCTATGATAATTGCTGCTTCCATAATGTTTTATTTTTTAGGCCCCTGTAGCCTGCCCTGAGACCACCTCCTGAAGAAGAACATAAAAACAGCTGCTGCCGCAAATATAAAGCTAAGTATGGCGTGGCCGTTTTCTTTTTCTATAATACCCATTATACCGCTGTATATAAAAAAGCCGGCCATAATTAGGTACAGGAAAGAGATATATTTTAAATAAACCATTTGTATTTTTAATTTACATTGTTAATCTGGCCGTTATTTTTTTGCATGTTAAAGACTTTAAAGTCTTTACTGAAATCTATGCCCGGCCCTTCAAGGAAACCGCCCTTGCCATCGGTAAACTTGAAATATTTTTCTGTATAAAACCACTCATTCTTCTGGTCGTAGTACAGCTGCTCTGTTTCGAGCACCTTGCCATCGTTAGATGTTATTTTCACGTTACCTTGTAAATCAATAATATCGGTATCGGCATAAGTAATAGCATAATCAGATACCACATAGCTTTCTTTAGCCTGTGCATCCAGCAGCGTTACATCTACTCCTTTAGGAAACTCGTTAAAACCATACTGCAGGTTGCTATAATCCAGCATTAGCTTACTTTTAAGTATTGCCTTTACCTTCCCGCTATCAGTATACTTAAGGTTAATATCTTCGCTGCGCCCCACAGGATTAAAGCCCACACTGTTAATGCGCTGCACATCTTTAAAATTACTTTCGCAAGATGCAAGCAGCAGCACAGCCACCACAGGCACAACAATACGTATATAATTTACGAGATTTTTCATTTTAATTTAGGTAGGGTTACACGCTCGTTTATCCAGCATCCGTAAGTTACTACATCGCCTTTTCCTTTCTTTGCAGCCTTAGCATCCTTTTTATCGGGCAGGTTCTTAGTATAGTCCTGCGTTAGCTTCGCTACAGTTGCTTTAGTTGTTACATCGGCTGCCTCGGCTTTTTTAAGGGCTTCTATAGCAAGAAAGTATAAAGTCTTATTCTCGAAATCAGTCAGGTTGCACTCTTTCGAGACCGACGTATACAGGCTTGCAAGCATTAAGTAAGGCTTACCCGATTTAGGGTTTGCCGCCGCCGATTTCTCTATATATTTTTTAGCCTGGGCTTTATCGCTAATCCGGTACAACGAAGCAATATCATTATAAAGATTCGCTTTAAGCTCAGGGTCCTGCTGTAATTCTGCAGCCTGGTCGTAATATTTAATAGCCTCCGGCAATGCATTTCTTTTTTGCGAAAGATATCCAAGCCTGTTAGCACCTTCATAACCCGGTTTAAGCGTGTTAAGAGTCGTAGCACCATTAAATAAAACATCTGACTTATAGCATTTATTTATGTACATAACGCTTACCATACCCTGTAACCAGCCTGCATTGCTTCGGTTCTTTTCGAAATTAGCAGCATAATACTGCTCCAGCTTTTCGCAATTAAGGTATTTAGATGATGCCTTAGTCATGTTAGTTGCTACAGCATCGAGCGTTCTCTCTGTTGTGGCTGTAGTGGTTAAATATTGTTTCTCCTCCGGCGTTATAGCTTCGCTTTGCAATTTGGCATTAATTGCCGCCCTTTTTTCTGCCACCGCAGATTTTACGGCAGCAACCTGTGCCACAACATCGCCAAACCTTGCAATGAACTGCTCATGGGTTATCCCCGTAGTACCGGTTTCGTATGCTTTTAAATACTGAGCAAAGTATAACTGCAGCGAATTATAATCCTTAAAGGTTGTGGGTGCCGTCTCAAAAGCTTTGTTTAGCAAGGTATAAACTTCGGCATCTGTACCCAGTTTTTTATCGTTAAGCAACATGGCTTTTTTAACCGCGGCGCCGGTATTAGGAAAGTTCTTTTCCTGGGCATCGTACAGCGTTATTAAATCCTGTGCTAACGTTTTTTTATCTTTTTCAACGCGTGTGTACAGCAGTTTATTTAAAATAGCTGTTTCGCCATATGCGTAAAGTTCAGCATTATATTTAGGACAATTTTTTATAAGCGCAGGCAGTAATGGCACAGCATCATCGTAGCTTTTTGCCTTCATTTTTTCTTCAAGCGCCTTAAAGCCGGCTTCGCACTTAAATGTTTGTGCCTGTGCGGTTAGTGCAGTTATACCTGCAAAAAACAATAAAAGGGCCTGTTTAATTTTCATGCTTTAATTTGTTTTTATTCGTATCTTCTTTTTACGAACCATTTATCATTAAGTGATAAACCTATAAACACGCTAAAATAATTTTCCTGAACAAGACCTGCCTTTTTAGTACCCCGCTGGCCATACTCTAACCCAATGTTAAGGTTAGAACCACCAATAGTACCGCTAAGCGGAAGTCCTGCACCAAGGCTTACACCCATATCATTTATGTCTTGGCCGGCAATAACCAGTCCTGTTTTTTCATACTTTAAACCTGCACGGTAAGTAACCCTGCTAAGGTAGCTTGTATAAGACATGTATTTAGGTATAAAATAACCACCAAGGGATATTTTAGATGAATTTTTAAAGGCAGCAGTTGTAAGGTTATCAAAACGGTTGCCCAGGCTGTTGCTTTGCTGGTAGGTATATTCTACGCCTGCAAACCAGCTCCTTACCTGGCCAAAGCCTGTACCCGCTGTAAATTTTGTAGGCAGTTTACTATCGTTAGCCACAAGGTCGCTTGCAAACTGGTTTATAACGGCCTCTGTACCTGTAGATGATGTTGTAATTGTTGCAGTAGTCCTTGTAGTATTGCCACTAAGGTCTACTTCCGGTGTGTAAACCGCGCTTAATGTCCACGTATATTTTTTATTGATCACTGCCTGGTATGTAGCACCTACATTAAAGCCAAGCCCTTTATAATCAGAGTTATTAATTTCGCGCGTAGCATACTGCACACCCGGTATCCCTACTACCGATCTTGTTTCTATATTACCAAAGTTATACTGAGCCTCTGCCCCTATGCTTAACTGCGGTGTTATTTTGTATGCCGCACCAAAGAACACACGATTTAAACCTCCACTACCCCTAAACTGGCGTGTTCTTGTTAAACCGTCTGTACCGCCGGACACACTGTCAGACACGCGGTAGCCTACCGAAGTGTATGGCATTAAACCAAAGGCAACACCTATTTTTTTGAACGGGAGCGCCACTGCAACATAATCGAGCGTGGTACGCCCTGCGGTATCGCTGGCATCGTTAGTTTTTAAAGAAGTACTCGATGTTGTACCCCCAACAGCAAATGTTGTAAATTTTAAAGCGCTGTATGTAGCCGGGTTTTGCAGGTTAACATGTATACTATCTGGCAAAATGCCCAGGCCGCCCATAGACCTGTTCTCTACAGTACCTTTAAACTTTACATCGCCAACGCCATAAAAAGAATAAGGTGAGGCATTGTTTTCCTGTGCAAAAGCAACCGTTGAAAGTAGAAGGCAAAGGCCTGCAATAATTTTTTTGATCATTTGTGGTTCGTATATAAATATAAAAGATTCAAACTTTCCAGAAGGAAATTTGAATTGGCAAATATGGTGTTTTTTAATCTTTTAGCCAAAAATTCGGCGTCTCCTCCCGTCAATATTACTGTTACATCCTGATACTCTTGATTATACTGTGCAATAAATCCCTCTACTTCGTGTAAAAGGCCATTTACAACGCCACTATGCATGGATGCTTTTGTAGTGTTGCCTGTGTAACTTTGAGGCATTTCCGGATATAACAACGGAAGTTTTGCTGTAAAAGTATGCATAGCATTATATCTCAGTTGCAATCCGGGCGAAATTGCACCACCCAGGTATTCGTTTTTATTGTCAGTAAAATCATATGTTACGCAGGTGCCCGCATCTATAACCAACCGGTGCGCATCAGGGTGTTGCAATACAGCACCTGCGGCAAGCACCATCCTGTCTATGCCCAGGGTGGCGGGCGTTGCATATTTATTTATAAACGGAAAACGTAACGCATGGTTAACTGCCGTAAGCTGTGTGTTGTCCTGCAGCCATAATAACAGGTTATTATCTTCTTTCCCTACCACACTCATGATGCTTTGGGTAGCCTGCGGATGTTTTTTTAAAATTTTTTTCACCTCATCAGTGGCCTGCTCCGGACTTAAAATAAATTTTTCCAGCAGGGCAGTACCCTCAAATACAGCGGCTTTAATTTTTGTATTACCTATATCTACTGCTAAAAGCATTTCGTTATTTTTGATGGCGCAAAGATAGCAATACATTTTTTTTAACCTTTGCTTTGTATAAGTTAAAAAAGATTATATATTTGCACCCGCATTAACAATGGTACCTTAGCTCAGTTGGTAGAGCAATGGACTGAAAATCCATGTGTCCCTGGTTCGATTCCTGGAGGTACCACAAAATTCCCTAAATCACTTTAAGGATTTTTATTTTACAATGTTAGTGCTCTTATTACCGGTACCTTAGCTCAGTTGGTAGAGCAATGGACTGAAAATCCATGTGTCCCTGGTTCGATTCCTGGAGGTACCACAAAAAATCCCTAAAATTAATTTTTTAGGGATTTTTTGTTTTTATGCCACACCCCCGCAACTCCCTGCCTTACTATGAAAAATTTCCCTGTTACATCATCTGTACTTTCTGCTAAAGATTTAGGAGTATTTGCCATCGAAAAATACAGATTGGGCAAAGATGCCACCTGCACACTATTCAGGACAGGCATTAATCACACCTACTTTATTACTGATGGCAGCACAAAATATGCATTGAGGGTTTATAGCTATAACTGGCGTACATTACCGGAAATAACCGAAGAAGTAAAGCTTCTTAATTTACTTAGAGAGCACGGCGTTAGTATTTCCTACCCTATTGCTGATACTGGCGGAAACTATATTCAGAGCATTAATGCGCCCGAGGGAAAAAGGTATGCTGTCCTGTGCTCTTTTGCCGAAGGCGATAAGATAAGAACCACGAATACTGACACATGCTACACGATAGGCTCTTTAATGGCCTCTATGCATACTGTGACAGCAAACCAAAAAACAGGTCGTATAGATTATAACTCAGAATCAATGCTGGAGTTGCCTTATAAATACGCAACCGAATATTTTGACGAAGAACTGCCGGAAATGAAATTTATTAAAGAGCAAGCACAAGATATCAGCGACTATTTTAATCAGGTTGCGCCCGATATTCCAGGTGGCATTGTACATCTTGATATTTGGTACGACAACATGGCCGTAACAGCAAATAATGAAGTAACCCTATTCGACTTTGATTTTTGCGGCAATGGATGGCTGGTTTTTGATGTGGCTTATTTTTGCAAACAGCTATTTCATATCGAAGCGGATAAGGAATTGTATGAAATTAAAATGCAAAGCTTTTTAAAAGGTTACAATGCCACACGCAGGTTAACTGCCGATGAATTGCAACTGATACCAAAGGCTGCAGCGGCCATCTGGATATTTTACCTGGGTGTGCAGTGCCAAAGGTTCGACTGGTCTAACATATTCCTGACAGAAAACTATTTAAAACTGGTTCATGTTGCAAAAATTAAAGCCTGGCTCGAATATTATAAAACAAACAAGGTTATTGCTGGCCCGCTATAACCGCCATAGCCAAAAAAACCTATGCTAACTTTCTGTTGAGCCACTTCCTTACAGGCTCGTCATACCATTTTAAGCAGGCATAAGCTATAGCGATACTCGATACAAGAACTAAAATCCCGTAAGGCAAAGCATCCATAATCGATAAATTCCTGTCTACCACATAAGCCGTGTACACATATATTAACGGATAGTGGGTTATGTATATAGGGTATGAAATGTCGCCAAGAAACTTAGTCGCTTTTAGCGACAGCTTATTATGTACTGTGCCCCCTGCCCCAAGGTAAATAACAAGCGGGAAAATAAAAATAATGCTAAGTGAATCGTACAGGCCGTTCATCCATAGATTATCTGCGCCCCCTACCCGCGGAAACGCAAGGATGAGCACCAGTAACAGGCTACTCCATAAAAAAGCATTTTTTATGTGTACTATCTTTACCACGCGGCACAATAATAAACCGGCAAAAAATGGGAACATTAAACGCGTAAAACCTACTCTTAACTGTTCGGCCGTAACGCTCCATCCGCCTATTACGTCGCCATTATGCGATGTTACAGCATAATGAATAAGTACCACCCCACTTACAAAAACAAGCACAGATAGTGCCGTTTTAGAAAACCTCCTTACAAACAGGGCATACAATATATTTGCAATATATTCAAAAAACAGCGACCAACCGGGGCCGTTAAGCGGGTGCATTTCGTCCCAGCCACGAATATCCATAGAAGGGGGCACCGGAATTAGCGTGAATCCTATTAGCATTATACCCACTACCTTCCATGCAGGCATGCCGGCAATCATGGGGAACAGGTTTGATGCGCCAAAATAGTAGGCTATCGCGCCAATTATCATTCCCATAACCACCATGGGTTGCAGGCGTACAAGGCGGCGTTTAAAAAAGTTACCGGTTGTAATGGTACCCCACCTGTCATCGTAAGCATAGCCAATTACAAACCCCGACAACATAAAGAAGAAATCGACAGCAAGGTAGCCGTGGTTAATTATCTGCTTAATGTGGCTGCCACCGGCATGGGCTTCTAAAATATGGAAGATTACCACCATAATGGCCGCTATGCCACGCAGGCTATCGAGTATTAGGTAATGAGGCTTGGTGGCAGGTACTGTTGTATTCATTATTGCAATAGGTTACTTGGTTTGTGCATTGCCGTAAAAACATTACATCGTTTTAGTTACACGGCTAATCTTCAAAGATAATAAGTTGTGCAAAATGGGCAAGGATAATTTTAGCGGGCTTTTTGTTTAGCCGTAACGACCATCTGCGTTAGCATAACATCTTTTTTTGTGCCAGATAAATTAAATGATTTGATTTTTAAACATATAGTACTACCTTTGCACGCAATTTGCCGCCACCCATTGTGGCATTACCTACTGAAAAAAGATTTTTATGAATATGAAAAAAATTGTTGAGTACAGAAAATTACTCAACGTTACCAAAGCCGCTACTTTAAAAGAGCTTAAAACTATTTACAGGAACAGCATGAAGGATTTTCATCCTGACACTATTGCTGACGAGGCTGAAAGACTTGAAGCTGAAGCTAAAAGTACTGAGTTTATCGCTGCTTACCACTTTTTAGTTAGTGTAGCGCCTGAAACTGCCGAAAGAAATAAAGCTGAGTACACTAAAACCACTACTACAGCAGGTATTGCCGATTTTTATTTTGATAACATGGTACTTTACATCAACTTTACTGATGGTGCCAAATACGAATATTTTGGTGTGCCTAAGCAACTTTACATTAAAATGGTAAACGCTGAGTCTCCTGCACGTTTTGCACGCAGGAACATTCACGGTGTATTTTTATACCGTAGTGCTGCTAAACTTGTTGGCGCAGAAGAATAGATCTTGCACAGGCTCCGGCCATGATATAAAAACCCACTCGGCAGAGTGGGTTTTATTGTTTTAAAGCTTTATCTTCTGTATCCTTACGGCATTTAATATTGCCAGCAATGCTACGCCTACATCGGCAAAGACCGCCTCCCATAAATTAGCTATCCCTCCTGCACCTAATATTAATACAACTATTTTAACCCCAAAAGCGAGGATTATATTTTGCAACACGATCTTGCGTGTTAATTTCCCTACCTGTATCGCTACAGCTATCTTATCCGGCCTGTCGTCCTGTATTACCACATCGGCAGTTTCTATGGTTGCATCGCTACCCAAGCCGCCCATAGCAATGCCGGCATCTGCGAGGGCTACCACAGGGGCGTCGTTAACACCGTCGCCCACAAAAATTACAGTACGTCCCAGGTCTTTTAATTCCTGTACTTTCTGTACCTTGTTTTCGGGCAGCAAATCGCCAAAGGCACTATCTATACCCAGTGTTTTGGCAACATTATCTACTATCGTTTGTTTGTCGCCGCTAAGCATTACCGTTTTTATGCCAAGCGCGTGCAAATGATCTATAGCCTGCCTTGCCTCGGGCTTTACCTCATCGGCAATGGTAATGTAACCTGCATAAGCACCATCAACTGCTACCACTACAATAGTATCGGCAATGGTTTCTACAGCCTGGTCATAGTTTACACCAAACTTTTTAAGCAGTTTTATATTTCCTGCCAGTACCTGCCTGCCCTCTACAGTGCCTTTAAGCCCATGGCCTGCAATTTCCTCTACATCGGTAATTACTGCGCCGGGGGTGGCTCCTGCATGCAGCACGATCGCCTTTGCAATGGGGTGTGTCGATTTACCCTCGAGTGCTGCCGCGAACCTTACAAGTTCCTGTTCAGTAAAATTAGCCGCTGCTATTTGCTGCACTTTAAACACCCCCTTGGTAAGAGTACCGGTTTTATCCATAACAACGGTATCAACCTTAGTCATTACATCGAGGTAATTGCTGCCTTTAAACAAAATTCCCTTTCGGGATGCGAGGCCTATACCTCCAAAATAACCCAAAGGAACCGATATAACCAAAGCACACGGACAAGAAATAACTAAAAACACAAGTGCCCTGTACAGCCAGTGGTTAAACTGGTAATCATCTACAAAAAAGTATGGTATAAACAATATGGCAATTGCCAGGAATACCACAATGGGCGTATAAACCTTAGCAAACCTTGAAATAAAAAGCTGGGTTTTCGATTTTTTAGCGGTGGCCTCCTGTACCATCTCTAAAATTCGTGACAGCTTGCTGTCCTTAAAAAGCGCAGTTACTTTAACCTCTGCAAGCTTATCAATATTTATCATTCCTGCCAGCACACGTTGCCCTTTCTCAATCGTGTCGGGTTTGCTCTCGCCAGTTAGGGCTGCCGTATTAAACGAGGCGTTAGTGGTTAGCAACTCACCATCAAGCGCCACTTTCTCACCCGGTTTTACCTGAATGGTCTCGCCAATTAAGACTTCAGATGGCTTTACTACAAGCTCCCGCCCGTCTCTCAGCACCGTTACACTATCCGGCCTTATGTCCAACAGTGCCTTTATACTTCGCTGAGCACGGTTAACGGCCGCATCCTGAAACAGCTCGCCGACACTATAAAACAGCATTACCGCAACCCCTTCGGAATATTCCCCTATAAAAAATGCACCTATCGTAGCCAGCGACATCAGGAAAAATTCTGAAAATACATTGCCGTGCCTTATCTCTTTTAAAGCCTCATAATTTACTTTAAGGCCCACAAACACATAGGCAGTAAGGTACCATAGCAAGGGTACAGGTGCGTTAAAAAAAGCAGCATCTGTTTGCTCTAATATAATTCCCGAAACTAACAGTATAAAACTAACTATTGCCGGAATGTATGCTTTAAAATTACCCTCTCCGTCATGAGAATGGTCGTGCCCACTATGATCGTGTCCCATATATTATATATTATCTTAATGCGCGTGGCCACCGCCACCCTCATTTTTTATTAAATGGCTTTGTATATAGTATGTGCCTTTAAGCACTATTTGGGCACCCTTATCTATTTGCTGCAATACAGATACCTGTACGTAGCCCAACTGTGCCGTGCCTGTTTTTACCTCTATACGCTGAAAGTGGAATGTCTTGCCTTCCTCTTTATGCCCGGCTTCTTCTTCATGGCCTTCCTCCAGTATAAAAATAAATTCGCGCCCGTCTGCCCTTACTACGGCATCGGCCGGAAGCGAAGCTACGCTTTGTGTACCTACATCTATAAGTGCATTTACATACATTCCGGGTATAAGCGTTTGGTTGCTGTTAGCAATATCTGCATGTACTGCAACCGATTTAGTCTCGTTCTCAAACGCCTTGCTCACGTTAAATACCTTACCCGTAATTTCTATATTATCCTGATTGGTTAAAACAAAACGTATCTTTTGCCCGGCCTTAACCTTGTGCAGGTCTTTTTCGTATACCAGTAAATCAACATGCAGTTTAGAATTGTCTACGATACCAAACAGTGGTTTGCCCACCTCTGCATTGCTGCCTATTTTTATATTAACCTCTGTTACATAGCCCGATATTGGCGCAACTACCGGCATAGTGCTCGATGCATTTATACCGTTACCCAAATTTAAAATATTAAGTTGTTTTTGCAGCGAATTGTAACGCGCTTTCTCGATGTCGTAGTCCGATTTTGCCCGCTGATACACTTTTTTAGAATTCACATCTTCCTCGCTCAACTTTTTTTGGCGTTCATACTCTAACGATAAAAATTCCAGATTACTTTTAGACGTGAGGTACGCTTCCTGCAACTTGGCAAACTCAGGACTCTCGATAGTTGCCAATACTTCGCCTTTCTTTACAAATTCGCCCTCAATTACTTTTATAGTTTGCACAATGCCTGTTAAATGTACCGATATATCGGCCTGATTTTGTGGCGGCAGCTTGGTGTAGCCATTTGCGTTAACCACATCGCTCAGGTTTTTCATGGTAAATGTGCCTAATGATACCCCGGCAGCATTGTACTGGGCTTCGTTAAGTTCTACCTCTTTAACAGGAGCTTCGGCATGTGGTTTTTCTGTAGCAGCCTCCGCATGTTCATTCCCGGTAGCAGCTTTGGGCTTTAAAGCGAAGTATAGTATAAGGGCAATAGCTACAGCCACGATACTCAGGTATATAATATTTTGTTTTTTCATGATAATTATTGGTTAACCAGGTACTGTAAATTAATTACGGTAGTGTTATAATTGTTTAATGCAGCGATGTAATTTGTCCTTATATCAAGAGCCGTTTCCAGCACCTGCACATATTCCACATACGATATATCTCCGTTTTGATAGGCTTTAGTCGCATTTTTTGCAATGATTTCGGCATTGGGCAGGGCGGTCTTTTTGTAATATACTAAAACCGATTCATAGGTGTTAAGTTGCTCCATTTCCTGTTTGTACTGGCTGTGTAATTGCAGGTTTAAATAATCAACATTTTTTTGCTGGATCTCTATATTTATTTTTGCTGCCTTGCTGCGCGAAATAGTGCTTCCCGCAAAAACCGGCAATGCAATACCTACCGTAAACCCATTAAACTTTGGCGTACCATTATAATACACGGTTTGACCGTTTACTTCCTGGCTGCCTTTAAAAGACTGAATGAAATATCCGGCTGTAAGATCAGGCCACAGGACCGATCTGGCTACCTTGTTATTGGCCTTTGCTACCGCCACGTTTTGCGATGCCAGCTGTACAGAGGCATTTTGTTTAACCTTATCTGCATCAAGCAACTCTAACGTTGGCAATGCTGTAAAAGAAGTATCGGCAATAGTAAAATCAGCATCAAGATTAAGCAGTGCACTTATCTTATATTTCTCGCTTTTAAGGAGTGCTTCATTCTGTTTTATTTGTTGTTCCAGTTCCTGCTGTTTAGAGACTGCGGTTATTTTTTCGAGCGAATTAGATTCTCCCGTTTCATACTTAAGGCTTGCCGACCGCACAAATTTCTGCATCAGCGCGTTTTGCTTTTGCAGCATTTTATTAAGTTCAGAATAATACAAAATAGTATTCCACGACTGGCGGATGCTGTACGTAATATCCTGTTTGGTACTGCTCAGCCTCAGTTGGCTTGCCGTGATATTTTCGTTAAGCAATTTCTTCGCCGCACCATACTGAAAAGGGCTGAACGTTTGCGATATGCTAAAGTTCTTATCCTGCGCGGCAGTATTTATTTGTCCGAAAGTACCGTTTATCTGCGTCTTGGAAATATCATAGGCTGTTCCCCGCAATTGCTGTTGCATTTGAATATCTAACCCGGATGACTGAACACTTTGATTATTCGTTAACCCTTTCTCAATTGCCTGTTTTAGATCCATTTTTTGAACTCCCTGCGCATTTGCAGAAAAACCAAGCAGGCTTATCACGATAATTGGAAAAACTGCATTGTTCTTTGCTTTGAAGCCACGTTCAAAATAGTAGTATAATATAGGAAGAACAATAAGTGTCAATAAAGTCGCCGTTATCAATCCGCCAATAACTACGGTAGCCAATGGCTTTTGTACCTCAGCACCTGCAGTTGTACTTAATGCCATAGGCAAAAAACCTAACGATGCCACCGCCGCCGTTAAGATAACCGGGCGCAGGCGCACTTTTGTACCCTCTTTTATACGGTCGTAAATATTTGCCATTCCTTCTTGTTTTAACTGGTTAAAATAGGCTATAAGCACAATGCCGTTAAGCACCGCGACGCCAAACAATGCAATAAATCCTACCCCTGCCGAAATACTAAACGGCATGCCCCTTAGCCACAGGGCAAAAATGCCCCCAATGGCTGATAATGGTATAGCGGTAAATATGAGCAGCGATTGTTTGATAGATTTAAAAGTAAAATACAGCAAAATAAATATCAGCCCCAAAGCTATTGGCACTGCTATCATAAGCCTGTTGTTAGCAGCCTCCAGATTTTCGAACTGCCCGCCATAAGTAATGTAATACCCGTCAGGAAGTTTTAGTTTACCATCCAGCTTTGCCTGAATTTGCTCTACCACTCCCTGAATGTCTTTACCGCGCACATTAAAGCCCACTACTATACGGCGTTTGCCATCTTCGCGGCTTATTTGCATTGGCCCGTCTTCATATTTTATGTCGGCTACCTGCTCTAACGGGATCTGGTTACCCGATGGCAACGTTACAAACAGTGCCTTAAGGCTCGAAATATCATTCCGGCTGCCCTGCTCCAGTCGCACTATAAGGTCAAAACGTTTTTCGCCCTCGTATACCAGCCCTGCAGATTCTCCTGCAAATCCCATACGAATAACACGATTAAGGTCGCCTATATTAAGGCCGTACAACGCCAGTTTATCTTTGTTATAACGCACGGTTATTTGTGGAAGGCCTGCAACACGCTCTGCTTTGGCCGATGTTACACCTTCTATTCCCTGTATCAATTGCAACACTTCATCGCCCTTACTAACCAGCATGTCTATATCCTCGCCAAAAATTTTAATGGCAACGTCGCTTCGCACGCCCGTCATCAGCTCGTTAAATCGCATTTGTATGGGCTGCGAAAATTCGGTACTGGCACCGGGGATATCTTCCAGCGCTTTTTCCATTTTTTCCATCAGTTCCTCTTTTGTTTTTGCCGATGTCCACTCCTTTTTATCTTTTAGTAAAATAATAAGGTCGGCCGCCTCTATGGGCATAGGATCGGTCGGTATTTCGGCACTGCCTATTTTTGCCACCACCATTTTTATTTCAGGAAATTTGGCTTTTAGTATCTGCTCGGCTTTTGTGGTTGCCTCTACCTCCTGCGAGAGTGAGCTGCCCGAGGCGATAATTAAGTGTGTAGCAAGATCGCCTTCATCGAGCGTTGGGATAAACTCCCCTCCAAGCGAGTTAAAAACCACTAATGCAGCTATAAAAAGTATAACGGCGGTGCCTATTACAATCGCTTTAACCTGTAAAGCTTTGTCCAGAAGTGGCCTGTATACACTATAAACAGCATTAATAATCCTGTCGCTGATGTTTGGCTTGTGCCCTGTTTCTTTTTTAAGTACGAGTGCGCTCATCATTGGCACATAGGTAAGCGACAGTATAAACGCACCCAACACCGCAAAACCCACAGTTTGTGCCATTGGGCCAAACATTTTGCCCTCTGTGCCCGTAAGCGCAAGAATGGGCAGGTACACTATTAGTATAATGATCTCGCCAAAGGCGGCACTGCTACGAATTTTAGACGATGCTTCGTACACCTCATCGTTCATTTCATCGGCCGACAGTTGCGCGGCCTTTCGCACCTGCAACCTGTGTATTATAGCTTCCACAATAATAACGGCGCCATCTACAATGATACCAAAGTCTATTGCGCCCAGGCTCATAAGGTTGCCGCTAACGCCAAAGAGTTTCATCATGTTAATGGCAAACAGCAACGCCAGCGGAATGACCGATGCTACAACCAGCCCGGCCCGCCAGTTGCCAAGCAGCAACACAAGGATAAAAATTACTATAAGCGCACCCTCTATAAGATTTGTCTGTACGGTGTGTATAGCGTGGTCTACCAGTTTAGTACGGTCTAAAAACGGGGCAATGTCTACACCCTTAGGCAGCGACTTTTTAATTTGCTCCATTTTTTGCTTAACGCGCGCTACTACAAGGCCGCTGTTCTCGCCTTTAAGCATCATGACCATGCCACTCACTTCTTCGCCCTTACCATCTTTAGTAACTGCGCCATAGCGAATACTGCTGCCTATCTGCACTTTTGCAACATCCCGAATTAGTATTGGGATGCCGTTCTGGTTCTTGATCACAATTTTGTTGATATCTTCTATACCATTTACCATACCTATTCCACGAATAAAGTAGGCATAAGGCTTCTTATCTATATAGGCACCGCCTGTATTTTCGTTGTTAGATTCTAATGCGGCGAAGATCTCAGCAATAGTAGTGTTCATGCTCTTAAGCCGGTCGGGCTGCACGGCAATTTCGTACTGCTTTAGGTAGCCACCAAGGGTGTTAACCTCAGCCACGCCCGGAGTGCCAATTAACTGTGGCTTAATAATCCAGTCCTGGATGGTGCGCAGGCTCGTGGCATCAAACTTATCTTCATATCCTTTTTTTGGGAACACTACATACTGGTATATCTCGCCAAGGCCCGTGCTTATGGGAGCCATTTCGGGCACCCCAAGGTCTTTAGATATTACATCTTCGGCCTGTTTAAGCCTTTCAGATATTTGGGCACGTGCCCAATAAATATCTACATGTTCTTTAAAAACAACGGTAACCACACTCAGCCCAAAGCGGCTTATCGAACGCAGCTCTACTACGTTAGGTATTGGTTTTACAGCCTGTTCTATGGGGTAGGTAATAAATTGCTCTACCTCCTGCGTGGCAAGTGTGGGCGATGTAGTAATTATCTGTACCTGGTTATTGGTAATATCGGGCAGGGCATCTATAGGTAAATTGTAAAGCGACCATGTACCTGTTACCAACAGCGCGAGCGTAAACAAGCCAATGATAAACTTATTATGGATGCTAAAATGAATTATCTTATCTAACATTTTATATTTATATAATGATGAAATTATACCAATTATACTACTAAATATCCTATAAATATTTGTCGCGCAAAGTCGCGAAGGCGCAAGCTGTGTATTGATACAGTTTCAATACAAGCGGCTGATGAGCCGCAAAGCTTTGCGTGACATTAAGGTATCGTTATAAAATAGGTATTTAGCCATACGGCCAAGTTGATGTACTTTAAAAGCACAAGCGTTTATTCCGCAATTGCGGAATGCATCATTACGTTAACTGGGGCGGCTGCCAGATGGAGCCGGAATAGGTAGAGGTTACCGGTGTGTAAAAACTGTTTACACTGGGGTTATAATGGATAATTGCAGGTAGTGACTCGAATGCAATTATTTGCTGCATCATAATTGGGGTCGTGCAGCAGGAACATACGCAAAACGGCGAACAGGCATCTACATGGTCGTGATGGTTGTCTGCCTGTGCAATTTTACTTTCAGTAGTAATCTGGGCATGCGAATGATCGTCGTTACAGGGCAGCACCATAAGTGCCAGTAAATAAACCGACAGTAATAAGGTTAATAATTGCCTTGTAATTCTCATCGTTGTAAAAGTAGGATATTTTTAGTTGTATGTTGCAATTTGCACAAATTTTCATAAAATTTTAGAATTGCAGCTACGTGGATGCTTATAATGTACCAAAAAAAAAGACGTTGCAATGCAACGCCTTTACACTATTATAAGATGTGCACCGGCTTAACAGGCCTAAACCTCGGCACCCATTTGCAACATCAGGCCACCATCTATAAAATAGGTAGAGCCGGTTACATAATCAGAGTCGGATGATGCCAGGAATACGGCAAGCTTTCCTATTTCGTCAGGATATCCTGCACGCTTAAATGGTATAGAGGCTTCCTTCTTTTTAAGTTCTTCCTCGCTGTCCATTATGTCCTGGTTCATCGGTGTAACTATCATACCGGGACCTATGTTGTTTACGTTAATTTGCATTGGTGCCAGCTCTAAGGCCAGCGTGCGGGTAAAGTTGCGCAGTCCGCCTTTCGCGGCATTATAATCGGCTGTATTTTTGGCCATGATCTCTTCGTGCACAGATGACACATTAATAATTTTGCCCTTGCCACCCTGAGCTTTCCTGTATTGGGCAAAACTACGGGAAGTATAAAAAGGCCCATAAAGATTTGCTTTAAGGGTGCTGTCAAATTCTTCGGTAGTCATATCAATAACCGGTTTAGACGCTCCTTTTACACCGGCGTTATTAACAAGTATATCTACAGTTCCAAAGGTGGCTATAGTTTTATCAAACAGGTCTTTTACAAGAGCTTCGTCGGTAACATCCAAATGCAGTAATAAAGCCTTTTGCCCTTCCTTTTCTACGGCATCTACGGTTTCCTGCGCGCCTTCTTTATCGCTATGGTAGGTTACCGTAACATTAGCACCCTGTTTTGCAAATTCTATCGCAATTCCTCTGCCTATACCGGAGTCTGATCCTGTTACTATAGCCGTTTTGCCTTCTAATTTTTTCATGATCGCGTTTTTTCTTCAAGTTAAAACTTTCAAAGTGTTGTTCAAAAACTCTTAACACATATTTACCGCAAACAAAAAACCCTTAACCGTTTATAGGTTAAGGGCTCTCAGCATCTGTGCGTTAGTTTAGCAGTTGTAGTATTAGTTTGGGGTTTCTACCGAATTGGTTACGCTATCATATAACCCGGATAGCGACGCCGCAATTCCTGTAAATCCGGAGGTTTCCTTATAAGTGAGGCACTCCTCTATGAGCTTTTGCCCTTCGAGTATTGCAATTATAGAGTCGTCATGAGCAACGCGGTCCTTATTTTCATCCATATCCCAAATACCACAATCATGGTATTCTAAAAGATTGTCCCAGTTAGGGCGGTCTATAACCGGATAAATACATACACCCCACAGGTCGACGCCATTATTTATAGCATCTATACACTCCTGCGTGATCTCCTCTATCCAGGGGGCCCGGCCTACACCAAAGTGCCCTGTTTCAGATAAAAACACAGGTTTGTGGTACCGTTTGTGCGCCATATCTAACAATGATGCCACAGTGGCACGGCGGGCTTCGGTTTCCGGCCAGGGCAGTTCGCCTATGCCATGATCCCACTGGCTATTCCAGTAATAGTTAAAACCAAGTATATCCAGGTATTCTTCACTTCCACCAAGCTCAGGGCACATGCGCCCGCCAATGATATCCATTGCCTGAAACTGGTGGTCATTAATATGTTGTATATGGTCTAAGTTTTGCTCGAAGCCGGGATGTATCTTTATTAACGGCTCTACACACACAATACGGCAATCCGGCACTAACTCTTTAAGAATCTTAATACCTATAATTGCGGCTTTGCATAAATGGTATTTTATGTCCCAACCACTGTTTACCGCAAAGGGTACCGTGCCACGAACATCGCCTGAATGCCACGAAAGGAAACTTATCTCGTTTACCGGGACTACAAACAACGGCGCTTTTGTAGCCGACTTATAAAAAGTAGCAAAGGCATCGCATAAAGCGGCAAAACGGCTGCAAAAAAGAGGATGTGTGGGGTAAATACCATCCGGATAGCCAAAATGTATAAGGTCCCACATTATTTGTATGCCCTGCCTTTCGGCAGCGTCTATCCTGTTCTTTACCTCTGTAAAATCAAAAACATAAGGAGCAGTCTCTACCGCGCTCCAGCAAATACCTTCGCGAACGGTAGTTATACCTATAGCAGCAAGATCTTTATAATCCTGTTCTGCCCTTATATCATGCTGGGTATCCTGTAACAAGTTTACACGCTCTCCGGATCTGTTTATATGGTCGGCACATTCGTACCCTCCCATAAAGAATGACTGGAATACGCTCATATAAGCTCCTCCTGTGTACTCTGGCCTGCAATGGCCGAAATTTCTAACGAGTAAAACAGCTCCAGCGCATTTTTAAAAGCCTGGTCCATATTAAAATACTTGTAGTTAGCCAGCCTGCCCACAAAATACACATCTATAAGCGCATCTGCCTCTGCCTTATACTTTTCATAAATTTGCTGGTTCTTTGGGTTTGGCACAGGGTAATAAGGGTCGCCCACATCTGTAGTGTATTCTTTTACTATAGTTGTCTTATCCGACTTTTGATCGCCAAAATGCTTATATTCAATGATACGCGTAAAGCCCACTTCCTCGCCTGGATAGTTTACCACCGAGTTTTCCTGAAAGAACTCTGTATCAACTGTCTCGCTCACAAAGTTAATAGAGCGGTACTCCAGTTTTTCGGTAAGGCTGTGCTTAAATTCAAAGTAACGGTCTACCGGGCCGGTGTAAAACAATTTATCATAACCTGTTACCTGGTCTTTTATATCAAAGTAATCGGTATTTAACAGGATTTCAATATTGGGGTGGTGTAGTATACCCTCAAATAGCTTAGTGTAACCACCTACAGGCAATGCCTGGTATTTATCAGAAAAATAACGGTCATCATAATTGCTGCGCACCGGTATACGGTCCAGCACAGATGCGTCCAGCTCTTCCGGGTATTTATCCCACTGCTTTTTGGTATAGTGCCTAAACATTTTTTCATACAGCACCTGCCCTACTTTGTTAAGCGCCGCTTCGCGGCCATCCTTTGGCGCATCAATGGGCAGGCGGTTCTCGTCCAGCCATTCTTTCATTTCGGCCTCCGTAGTTATGCTGGTACCAAAAAGCTTATTAACCGTTGTAATGTTTACCGGTATTGGCACCAGTTGCCCATCTACCTGTGCAATAACCTTATGCTCCCACGGGTACCAGTTAGCAAACTGGTTTACATACTCCCACACATCTTCTTCGTTAGTATGAAAAAGGTGTGCCCCGTATTTAGAAACCAATATTCCGTTCTCATCTATATAGTCATAGCAATTGCCCGCAATATGGTCGCGTTTCTCTATAATTAATACTTTTTTGCCCAGTTGCGCGTAGCGCTCTGCAAGCACTGCGCCGCTTATGCCTGCGCCTATTATAACAATATCTGCATTCTTCATCTTATTATACAGCGCTTTTAATTAATACTTTCATTTTATCTGCCGTGGCATTCCACGACGTTTTTTTAAGAATGCCTGCATACTCTGCCTCAAGCAATACATCCGGGGCATTAGCGATAAGTTTATCAACAGCGGCCGAAAATTCTTCTGCCGATTCTACTATCGCTACGCAGCTGCTGTAATCACGCACTACATCTTTTATAGCTGTAGAAACCATAGGTTTCCCGGCAGCCATATATTCAAGCGTTTTAGTTGGGCTTATATACTTTGTGGCATCATTTAGTGCAAACGGCATCATAGCCACAGAAAAAGCCTTAAGATAACCAGGCAGCTCTTTATAATCTTTCATGCCCAGATAGTGTATGTTGTGCTGCCTTGGTAAATCGTGCTCGCCTATTTTTGCCAGCGGGCCTATCATTACAAAATTAATATGAGGCATTAACACTGCAACGTCATTAATAAGTTCCAGGTTAAGGCGCTCGTCTATCACGCCAAAGTAGCCTGCAATAGGGCCGGGTATGTCTGCAATATCCTCCGGAATTGTAACACCGTTTTGTGCCTTTGCAAAATGTTCCTGGTCTACAGAGCTGGGGAAACAGTGCACGTTATCATGGTGCTGTGCCTTACTTTCGTACAATGATTTGCCACCGGTAAATACAACATTGGCATTTGCCATAAGGTAACGCTCCTGCTCTAAAAGTTTTTCGGGAGCACCTTTAAACAAGGTAAGCTCGTCCATACAGTCGTACACTACAGTATCGAACTGGAAATAATTTAGCAACGGTACAAACGATGCCGAATAAAACCATCCTGTTGCAACATTCCTGCCGGTGTACTGTTCTAATATCGAGTCAATTTCTTCTATGTGCCATACATTTGGCTGCAGTACGTGCAGGTTATCAGTCACTTTTGTAAGCCTGCTACCCTCTTCATGTTCCCTAAACCAGGGTTCCTCTATTAATAGTATCTTTTGGTCTTTAGCCATACGGCTTATAAGGTGCTGTGGCCTCTGGTATACAAAATCCCAACGCAGGTGGCAAAAAACTACCATATCATATGCATTTTCATTTCTTCCGGTAACGCCGGCATCTGTAGTAGTTGGGGAATTCTCTTTTGTTATTGGTGTGCGTTGCATAGCTTTCGTTTTTGGCAAAGAATAGCCTGTAGGAATATCTTTCCAGGCTGGACGTTTATAATAAATTTTTTAATCAGGGATAAGGGTAGCTAACCGGAATAAATAAGTAAGTATTAAGCATACTTATAGGCCATTATGTATTCCTCCTATACAAATTTCCTCGATTTGGCGCCTGTTTCTCTTATAGTATTACCCCGTTTGGTTATAGAATTGTGCGCGTTAAGAAAAGTTTGTGAATTGTTCAGTATCGCAGAAATGCAAATTGTAAGAAACGTACTGTTTTAAGGACGTTACAAACCTAATTACTGCAGCAAAACAGTGGGTTATAAATATGTTTCTGTTTTCTTAAATACTTTTATACCCCACGCAGGTTTTGTAAATTTACCGGCTTATACCATTGCCATGAACGAACTACACCTTGAAACCAGCCCCTACCTTTTGCAGCATGCCGGCAACCCCATTTTTTGGAAAGCCTGGAACGATAAATCGTTGAAGTTAGCCCGCGATCAAAACAAACTTATCATTGTTAGTGTAGGCTATAGTGCCTGCCACTGGTGCCATGTTATGGAGCACGAAAGCTTTGAAGACGATGAAGTGGCCGCGGTAATGAACAATGATTTTATAGCGATTAAAGTAGACCGCGAAGAACGTCCAGATGTAGATGCTATATATATGAAGGCTGTACAACTAATGACAGGGCAGGGCGGCTGGCCCATGAATGTAGTACTATTACCCGATGGAAGGCCCGTGTGGGGCGGCACATACTTTAGAAAAAATGCCTGGATAGAAAGCCTTGGCCAGTTACAGGAACTATTTGAAACAGAGCCTGAAAAGATGGCAGACTATGCTGATAAACTAATGCAGGGCATAAGCCACTCGGGGCTTGTTAACCCCACAAATGATGAGATACCTAACCCGGCCGCTATAAAAACTATTGTAGAGAAATGGGCTAAAAGCTTCGACTGGGAATTTGGTGGCTATGCCCGCGCCCCTAAGTTTATGCTGCCCAATAACTATATTTTTTTGCAACGCTATGGTTATCAAACCAAAACCAAAGAGTTAACTGAGTTTACCGATCTTACTCTTACGCGTATGGCGTGGGGAGGTTTGTTTGATACCGTGGGTGGGGGCTTTTCGCGCTACTCTGTAGATATGAAGTGGCATGTGCCCCATTTTGAAAAGATGCTGTATGACAACGGCCAGCTAATGAGCCTTTATGCCGAAGGATATAAACGCACAAAAGATCCGCTTTATAAACAAGTTATAGAAAAAACGCATTTTTTTATTGAGACAGAACTAACTACCGATACCGGCGCATTTTACAGTGCGCTGGACGCCGATAGCCTAAACCTTTTTGGCCATCTTGAAGAAGGCGCTTTTTATGCGTGGGAGAAAGACGACCTAAAGGGCTTACTGGAAGATGATTTTAATTTGTTCTCAGAAGTTTTTAATATTAATGAATTTGGTTTTTGGGAAGATGGGCGTTATGTATTAATACAAAACAGGCCATTAACAGAGATAGCTGCGGCTGCAGGACTATCGGTAGAAGCCTTACAGGATAAAAAAACTGAGTGGGAACAGCTGTTGTATGCCGCACGCGAACTTAAAGCAAAGCCACGGCTGGATGATAAAATACTTACTTCATGGAATGCCATTATGCTTAAGGGTTATGCAGATGCCTACAAAGCTTTGGGCGATGAAGTATACCTTAATGCTGCCCGACGCAACGCTGCCTTTATAACACAACAGCTTTGGCACCCTGACGGCTACCTATGGCGCACCCATAAAAATGGCACTGCAAAAATTACCGGGTTTCTGGAAGATTATGCCCATGTAGCCGAGGCTTTTATTGCGCTGTACCAGGCAACGCTCGAAGAAAAATGGATAACTTTTGCCAAGCAGCTTACAGACTATTGCCTCGAACATTTTTATGATGATAAGAAAAGGTTCTTCCGGTTTACCGCTGCCAATGGGGAGCAGCTGATTGCACCGCACTATGAAACCGAAGACAACGTAATACCGGCATCAAACTCGGTTATAGCCAATGTGCTGTATAAACTGGGGCTGCTGTATGATAACGAGTATTATGAAAAGGTTGCCTTAGAGATGCTCTACTTAATGATACCTAACATGGATTATGCATCGGCATACTCTAACTGGCTTAATTTATGGCTGGACCTTGCTGCCGATAACCGGGAGCTTGCCGTGTGTGGTACAAACGCAATACAGGTTATAAGAGAAATAAACCGCGACTACCTTCCGCATGTGCTGTTAGCCGGCAGTACAGCGCCAAGCAATATCCCGTTTTTAAAGGACCGCTTTACACAGGAAGGCTTAATGTTTTATGTTTGCCAAAACAGGACGTGCAACCTGCCTGCAGCATCGTTACAGGAGGTATTAAACGATTTAAAAATACAATAAATGATACAGGAAATTAATATTCCCGAGGAAACTCAGCTACAGCATTATATACATCAATTTTCGGAGACTGTACTGGCGTATATCCCCAGTATAATAAAAGCGGTATTCATACTAATAATAGGCCTTGTAATTATAAAGATACTCAGGCGGGTTATTACGGGCCTGATGACAAAAACTGCGGATCATGACCCTACCCTGCTTAAATTTGTGCTGGATGTTGCCACCTGGATATTACGGGCTTTTATATTTGTAGCAGTCATAGGGGCATTAGGTGTAGAAACTACAACATTTGCCGCCGCAATAGGCGCCGCAGGAATTGCCATAGGCCTCTCGTTGCAGGGGTCGCTCTCTAATTTTGCAGGTGGTTTACTCATCATATTATTTAAACCATTTCGCATAGGCGATTATATAGAGGCACAAGGCCAGGGCGGTACAGTAAACAGCATACAAATTTTTAGCACCCGAATAATAACGTCTAACAACCAGGTGGTGTACATGCCTAACGGGACACTTTCTAATAATACTATTAAAAACTTTTCGCAGGAGCCATTGCGACGTGCAGAAATTATTTTAGGTGTTAGCTATAGCAGCGACCTTAAGCACGTAAAAGATGTTATATACAAGGTAATAAAATCTGACGATAAAATACTTACGGAGCCTGCTGCTGCTATTGAAGTAAGGGGCCTTGCAGAAAACTCTGTAGACCTTGTGGTGTTCCTGTGGGCTGAGAGGCCAAAGTATGGTGCAATGGTTTCTGACTTTTATGAAAATATAAAACTTGCTTTTGATAAGGAAGGCATAGAAATACCATTCCCACAACGTGATTTGCATGTAAAGCAGGATGGCAAAAATACTTTAGCCTAAACAATAAGGCGAAAAGGTTTGCGTTTCATAACTGGCATTGTATTTGTTAAAAACATAAAATGAAGCCTGTCAAATATCATTTACTAATAATAATAAACGGTATATTTGGCATCTCAAATAGTACTATTAATACTACACAACAATAAAAATGAAAAGATTAAATTTATTTTGCACGGCATTATTAGGTTTTGCCTCTCTTGCTGCAAGTGCGCAAATTAACCAAACTCCTGTATATGCAGGTGGTAGCCAGATATCGTCGGTATCCGGGGAAAAAGCATTAGCTACAACTGGATCAATGTATACATCAGATAAGCACATGCCCGCTAAACTATCAAACAACGACAAAGTTGTTTTGCTAAGGTACAACGCTTATGCAGACCATTTCGAGATGAGCAATCCTCAGGAACAAAACGTAAAGTCCCTTCCTAAAATGGACAATGTTACAATTACTTTTACAAATTCGGGTGAAGTTTACGCATTGCAAAATTACAAAACCGATAATGGAGAAGCTATAAATGGCTACCTTAACATTATTAGTGACAACCCAAAAATAAAAATTTACAAACGCGAAAGAGTATACCTTCAGCAGGGCACAACGGCAGGTAATAGTTACCAAACATCTAAAGCACCAGCTTATAAAAAAGCTTCGGATGAATTTTATGTGAAAGTTGGCGATGCAGAGGCTACTTATTTTGACGGTAAGAAAGACTTCGCAAAACTTGTACCCGGAAAAAGCAAGGAAGTTTTAGAGTTTATTAAATCTAACAAGATAAACCTCGAGAATGCCATCGATCTTCAAAAGCTTGGACAATATACAAACGGCATTTTATAGCTATTTGCCCGCAATAAAATCCTTGAGATAAAAAGGTTCAAAATAAGCGACATCTACGGTGTCGCTTATTTTGTACTTATTAAACGATAGCAGCGACATCTCTTGTGATGATGGATATACAGCCTCGTCATGATATACAAATTTACCCGCAGGCAGTACGTCACGGTATTTTGCAGCGCCATCGCCTGTTAAATGTATGGTTTGCTTTATCTCGTCAAAAAAGCCCGCATCTATTATTTCGGCTTTGATTTCTCTTATCTTATTGTAATCAGCATCAAAAATTGCAGTATAGGCTTCCATACGGCGTGCATCTATCATGGGTATAATAACGCCGCTGTCAATAGTAATTTTACGTGCTAAAAGTTCTAATGTGTCTATTGCAATTAAGGGTATAGTAAGCGCATAGCACAACCCTTTAGCGGCAGATACCCCAATGCGAAGGCCCGTATAAGAGCCAGGCCCCATACTTACCGCAATGGCATTTAAATCTTTAAAATCAAGACCGGTTTCCTGCAAAACATCTTCAATAAATACATGCAGCTTTTCGGCATGGGTGTAGCCTTCACCTGCAAATTCTTTTATAGCAATGGTTTTGCCGTTTTCCGCTAAACTTACCGAGCAATTTTTTGTAGCCGTTTCTATATTTAAAATCACAGCCATTACTTAGCGCCCTTTATTTTAACCTTGTCATTGGGGTTAAGTTCTTTACTTACCAGCGTATATGGCCCGGTTATTACCTCGTCGCCTTTTTTAAGCCCAGAGAGTATTTCTATGTTAGTATCGTCCTGTATTCCTGTGGTCACTGTTCTAAGCACCGCCTTATCGCCCGATTTTACAAAAACACATTCAAACTTTTTCTTCACAGCCTCGGTGTCATTGCCAGTTGCCGGAGCCGCTGCAGGATCTTTAGGCGCATCCTGTGTTGCAACTGCGGTAGTGTCTGTCCGCAATACCACGGCACTTATAGGCACTGCAAGTATATCTTTTTTACGCTCTGTAATAATATCAACTGTAGCAGTCATACCCGGCCTAAAAGGCGAGTAATTACCTGGTTTGCCAGCAAGCATTTCTTCATACGATTCTTTAAGGATACGCACCTTAACCTTAAAGTTCGTAACCTGATCGGCAGTTAGTTCATCACTTGCCGAATTTGATATACTGGTAACAACTCCTTTAAATTTCTTTTTAAGGTAAGCATCCACCTCGATATCGGCTTCATTGCCTACACTTATTTTTACAATGTCATTCTCATTTACATCTACCTCTACCTCCATGTTGTTAAGGTTGGCCACACGCATAATTTCTGTACCTATATTTTGCTGAGTGCCCAGTACGCGTTCGCCAAGCTCTATATCCAGTAGCGAAATAGTACCGTCTACAGGAGAATAAATAGTTGTCCTGTTAAGGTTATCACGTGCCTCTGTTACGCTGGCATTCGCACTTTGTACACCATAATAAGCAGATTTTTTAGATGCCTGTGCTACCTCATAGGCCGATACGATCTTATCCCACTCTGATTTAGATATTACACCTTTCTCAAACAACTTCTGGTTACGGTCATAGTTAGCTTTTGCTTCTTTAAGCTGCGCATCGGCCTGGCTTAAACCTGCCTTAGATGTAGAAAGTGATGCAGTGGTCCTGCTCACGCCCGACTCGTACAAATCGGGATTAACACGTACCAGCAACTGGCCTTTCTTAATAGCCTGCCCTTCCTTTACCGGAAGTTCTATAACCTCACCAGAAACCTCAGATGATATTTTAACTTCTATTTCCGGCTGCACCTTACCTGTAGCCGAAACCGTCTGGGTAAGTGTTATAGCTTTTACCTGTGTGGTCTCTACTTCTTTGCCTTCTTCTTTTTTAGCTGAACGTTTATACCAACTGTAACCTACAAAGGTTATGATGACTGCTGCTACTATAAAGTAAATTGTTTTTTTTGACATGGTTATTGTTTTTGATAAAGTGGAATACCAAAGTAAAACTCAAGTATTTTTACCCTGAAAATAAAATCATATTTGGTTCGCAATACCTCCGACTGTGCATTTACAGATAGCGTTTGCGCCTGGTTAAGGTCGAATACATTTATAAGCCCCACTCCGTAACGCTCTGTAGCATATTGTAAGGCCCCTTTTCGTGCATTAGCTGCAGATATTGCTGCTTCATAAGCCTTAAGCGCTCCCTGCGCATCGGTAAAGGCTGTAAACACATTGCGCTTTAAGTCTACCTGCTGCTGCTCATATTCAAGTTTAGAGCGTTCCAGTGCAACCTTGGCACGCTGTACATTATTACGTACCTGGAAACCGTTTATAATAGGGATAGACAACTGAAAGCCAAAAGAGTGCCCCCTGTTATCTACAAACTGGTTCCAGAATGAAGGCTGGCTCGATATAACGGGTACGGGTGTACCGCCACCTTCGGGTGTTACATACGTTACATTATCTGCATAACTAATACGTGTGTTTAAGCTATAAAAACCTCTTAATGTAGGCTGGTATGCGGCCCGGGCTATTTTAATATCCTGTTTAGCAACATCAAGATTTGCCAGTGCCAGTTTTATCTCTGTTCTTATTCCTTTGGCCTTATCAAAAATTGCCTCCGGTGTTTGCACCAGCACTTCGCTTTCTTCGCTGGTATACTCTTCATCTGCAATATCAAAAGTTGCAAAATCTTCCAGTTGTAATAACTGTGCAAGGCTAAGTTTAGATAGCAGCAACTGGTTTTCTGCAGCAATTACTTTTTGTTTATCGCTCGCTATAGTCGCCTCGATATCTAAGAGGTCTCCACGGGGTATCTGTCCGCCTTCTACTAACTGGCCACTGCGTTCAAGCTGTTGCTGGTCTATAGCCTGCTGCTGGTTTTGTACCTTTAAATTCTCTTTATTAAACAATATTTGCAGAAAGGCATTAGCCACATTAAGCGCGGTGTCGTCTTTCATTTTTTGTAACTGGTACTGGCCCGCCACAATTGCCATCCTTGCCCTCCTGTAGTTCATTTGGTTTTGCAGGCCTTTATAAATATCAAACTGGGCACTTAAACCCGCATTACTGTACTGCAGGGTTTGTTGTTGCAGTAAGTTAGTTAATGGGTTAATGTTAAGACCCACATTCCAGGTATGGCTGCCGGTTACATTAGCCGACGGCAAAAATGCCCCAATGGCATCAGTCTTAGCAATAGCAGTTGTAGTAAGGTCGAGCTCAGACTGTCGTACAGAGATGTTGTTTTTAAGTGCGTAGTCTACACACTCCTGTAGTGTCCACTTCTTTGCCTGAGCCATAGTGGGCAGGCTGCACAGGCCCGATACAAGCAGGATTAGTATATAAATTTTATCTTTCATTATAAGCTATGCGGTTGGATGAACAAAAATACTTAAAATATTTGAAGCTGTAAGGCACAGTTTTTCATTTATTAGACTATCTGCCAATGTAAATGTTACAAATTAAACCTTAATTTTGCGGCGTTATTGTTAAAACACTACTATATGAAACTTTTACCTTTCCCCGCTTTACTATTATTTACAGTTTTACTGAGTGGCTGTTCTACAACTAAAAAGATAGAAGCCCTTAAGCCTGAACCGGGTAACACTGCAGATGTAGTTTACCAACAGTCTACATCTTTTATAAGCCTGCCGGTTACCATAGCCGTTGCCGATGTAGAGACACAGATAAATAAAATACTTACCGGCCTTATCTATGAAGATAAAAATATAGCAGACGATGATATTGCCATGAAGGTATGGAAAACTGCGCCCATAAAATTTACCGAGCAAAAAGGTAAACTACAATCTGTAGTGCCTATAAAGGTTACAGCGAGTGTGCGCTACGGTGCCCTTGGCGTTTATGATACGCGGGAATTTAACCTTGATGCAGTTGTTACCTTTAACAGTAAAGTAGGGCTTACCAACTGGCAAATGAAAACCGAAACAAATATAGCTTCGTTAGAATGGAACGAGAGTCCGTCGGTTACAATTGCCGGCAAGCATGTTGCCATTACTTACCTTATAAACCCTGCTATTAAATTATTTAAAACTAAAATAGAGAACCAGTTAGATAAAGCTATCAGCCAGTCGGTTAATTTTAAGCCGCAGGTACTGGATGCATTAGATAAAGTGGCCACACCGTTTTTAACCAGCCCCGAATATGAAACCTGGTTTAAGCTTACCCCGGTAGAACTTTATGTTACAGATGCCGTACTCTCTAAAAAACAAATTACCATGGCAATGGGACTTAAATGTACTATGGAGACTATGGTGGGCCAGCAGCCTAAGGTTACTTTTAAGAAAGAGAACGTAACTCTAAAATCTGTTACCACAATGCCAGATAAAGTTACCGCTACCGTAGCTGCAGTTTCTACTTACGAGAGTGCAAGTAAAGTAATTACTAAGAATTTTGTGGGTCAGGAATTTGGATCTGGCAGTAAGAAAGTAAAGGTAGAAAAAGTAGACCTGTGGAGCAAGGACGCTAAAATGGTTGTAGCACTCGACCTGACCGGCAGCATTAACGGAACCATTTACCTTACAGGATACCCTAACTACAACGCCGTTACCAAAGAAATTTACTTTGACCAGATGGATTATGTACTTAACACTAAAAGCGTGCTAATGCGTACTGCCAACTGGCTTGCCGAGGGTATAATACTGAAAAAGATACAGGAAAACTGCCGTTACTCTATAAAGCAAAACCTTGAAGACGGCAAAAAAAGCATGTTGCCGTACTTAACAAATTATTCTCCTATGCCAGGTATGTTTATAAACGGCACGCTTGATGATTTTGTGTTTGATAAAGTAGAGCTTACCAATAATGCTATAATAGCTTTCATAAAAGGATCCGGCAAAATAGATCTAAAAGTAGACGGAATGAAATAAGTTCTTATAGATACAAATTTGCTAATTCGTATCTATATCGGAGTTTGTAGAAATTCCCAATATTTGTAGTTAATAAAAAGAGGCAGCGGTATTAATTACCAGCTGCCTCTTTTGTTTTTTGTTTCATCTTTTGCCGTTGCCTGTAAATGGCATATCCCACAAGGGCAACCAACAGGTAAGGAAATATCATTAGGTATACAATGCCATCGTTTACAGCTTCGGGTTTAATCCCTGCATCGCTGGTTTCGAGCGCTGCGCGGCACATGGCGCACTGCGCATTTCCTGATGCAGCAAACAGTAACAGGAAAGTGCTTAACGCGAAATATCTTAAATTGTAACGCATATTAATGTTTGTAATATGGAGAAATCATCAGGTAGACAATAACTCCGGTTACGGCCACATACATCCATAAAGGATAAGTAATGCGGGCCAGTTTTTTATGGCGTTCATAACTGCCGGATATACCTCTTACAAATGTGTACAGCACAAAAGGTATTATAATAACAGATAGCGCAATGTGTGTAATAAGTATAAAGTAATATATAGGCCTTATAATACCCTGGCCACCAAATGGTGTAGAGTCTGATGTCATGTGGTAAGCTACATACATTACCAGGAACGAAATAGAAAAGCCTATCGCTACCTTAATCAGCGTTTCATGCAGTGTACGGTTACCTCTTTTTATAGCTAAGACAGCAGCAAACAATGTTATAGCCGTAAAGCCATTAATTGTAGCATATATGGGAGGGAGCAACGAAAGTGGCCGCACATCAAAACCTAATTTTCTTAAGTTAACGCCAAAAAGCGCTGCAACAGCAACCGGAATTATAATAGATACTGCAATAATCCACTTATTGTATTTTTGCTCTATCGTTTGTTGTTCGAATGTATCCTGCATTATTCCTCCAGTAATTTCTTAATATCTTCTTTTATGGCCTGCACTCCGGCATCTTCAAGCCCATCGTAGTAAAGGATAGGGTTGCCAAAGCTGTCTTTACGGCTGCGAATATTGCCCTCTTTATCGATCAGGGCAAACATACCCGAATGCTCAAAACCTCCTGCAACCTCCGGATTAACGCCTGCATATAGTTTAAACTCCTTAGCAAGGTTAAAAATATATGGCCTTGTACCGGTCATCATGTGCCAGTTGTAATGTTTTACACCAAGTTTATCGGCATGTGCTTTTAAAACCTGTGGCGTATCATTCTCCGGGTTAATGGTAATAGATGCTATACCAAACTCAGGATTACCATAAAAGTCCTGTTGCAGTTTAAGCATGTTCTCATTCATCTTAGGGCAAATAGTTGGACAGGTGCTAAAAAAGAACTCCAGTACGTATACTTTGCCCTGGTAATCTTTGCTCGATATTTTTTTATTATTCTGGTCGGTAAGTTCAAATTCAGGGGCTGCCGCTATAACCTCAAGATCTGATTTCTGAAAGCGGCTCACAATTTTGGGCACTGCCCAGATGCCGAATATCAATACAATAAATGATATCCCAATGTACGATTTGTTTTTCATGATGCTAAATTTCCCTTTTTACGCCTTTTTCGGTATTATTCCTTCTAAGGGCAAGGCGGTATTCCCTCAGCACTATCTTTACGTCGTCGGTCATGTCGTTATGCAGGTCGGATGCAGAAAATGAGTTGTATCCATCTTTATATGCATTGTCTTTCCTGTTTTTTACAACACCCTTTCTGCCCCTTACACTGAGCGATTTATCTACAATAAAAATGTTGAATGTACCCAGATCATCGCCAAGCGGTTCTTTAACTTTAAGCGACTTATAAAATTTATTGATTTCTTCAGGCGAGGTAAATACAAATTTCCAGTTGCTTATGTCGCCCATAACCTTAAGGCTCTGCTCTACTTTCTTTACGCTTTCCTGCGTACCATCGGGCATGAGCATAACAATCTGAAAGTCCTTAAAAGCGCGGTATTTGGCGTTAAGCTTCTGGTCGATGTTAAATATACTTTCTTTACGTTTTACAACATCGTTACCTAAAAACCCTACAATAGATATCTTGCCTTTTAACTTAACAACGCTGTCGGTAAAAGTTTTTCCTTGCGGAAGCTCATTAATATTTTTTGTAATAACAGGCAGGAAGAGGGAATTGTGCTTAGCCATAGAAAAGTAAATGTACAGCACCAATGGTAGGGCTAAAAGGCCAAGCAGGACTATTTTTTTTTTCATAAAATGGAGGAGCAATTATTCCTTTGCAAAAATAAAAAAGGCGGTTGATAAAACCGCCTTTTTTAGTAATTAATATGTCTTAAAAAATCCACTTGTATTGGGATTGATGAAACACATCAAAAATATAATTACCTTCTATAAGTAAGATGAACACTAAATAGATAATTAAGAACACCAGTGGAGACACAATAGACCACCTTAGGCTTCCTTTTTCGCCTTCAAGGTGCATAAATGCCCACATTATATAATATGCTTTTACAACGGTAAGGATAATAAATATCCAGTTAAGTATGTTAAGGCGGAAAAGCTCGTTCATAAAAAGAACATCCGGTTTAGCGATACCTAAGGCAACTTCAACAATGGTTATTGCAGATAGTATACCAAATACCGTCCAGATCCTTCCTAAGTTTGATACGTGTTCGTGAGTATGTGATGACATGATCTTTAAATTTTAAAATTAAACAAGATAGAAGAATGTGAATACAAATACCCAAACTAAATCTACAAAGTGCCAGTAAAGACCAACTTTTTCTACCATTTCGTAGCTCTTTCTTCTCTCATACGTTCCATAAATAACGTTAAGGAAAATAAGTATATTTATAACAACACCCGAGAATACGTGGAAACCGTGAAAACCTGTTATAAAGAAAAAGAAATCAGCAAATAACTTGTGGCCATATTAGTTATGCTCAAGGTTAGCACCTTTTACAAACAGTGCCCCGCCTTTTATAGCTTCGAGAGATGCTTCTCTTGAAAGCACAACTTTCTTTTTTGTTTTAGGATCTATGTTCTCAGTTCTTATAAGAACATCAGGGTGTGCTTTTAAACCTTCTGCAACCTCTTCCACAGTAAACTCAGGAAGTGAAGCACCATCTGTAAACCATATACCGTTAGACCTGGTTTTTTGAACTCTTGAAGTAGGCAGGTGTGCAGCAAAATCTGCCACAGCAACTCGCTCGCCTTCTTTATTAACAAACTGAAGCACTGCGCCACCTCTTGTTTCTACAGCTCCAAACTCGCCACCTATAAAGTTTTTCCACTCCCAGGCCTGAGACCCAAGAAATATAAAACCACCTATTATGGTAAGAAGCATATAAACTGCAACTTTAGTTTTTTTAAGATGATGACCGGCATCTACAGCAAGCACCATAGTAACCGATGAGAAGATAAGTATAAAGGTCATTAAAGCCACATAATACATAGGTGCCTCTACCCCGTGCATAAACGGGAAGTGGGTAAACACCTCATCTGCGATGGGCCATGTACCAATAAATTTAAACCTTGAAAAGCCGTAAGCGGCCAAGAATCCTGAGAAAGTAAGAGCATCGGATACGATGAAAAACCACATCATCATTTTGCCATAGCTCGCTCCCATAGGCTCATTTCCGCCGTCCCAAAGTTTGCCTGTCGTGGCTGGTGAAGTAACTGTCGCTGCCATAAAACGTTATTAGGTTAAAAGTTTTCAAATTTACATTTTTTTTCCATTAATAGAAATAGAAAAATAAAAACAAATAAACCCACAAAATATCGAGAAAG
>Ga0265798_10000531_pt1 | contig 62742 bp, 54 predicted proteins | sample P3T30metagenome_FD_192430 | JGI IMG/M metagenome (GOLD analysis project Ga0265798, IMG submission 192430) | Plant litter microbial communities from East Loma Ridge, Irvine, California - P3 T30 | ecosystem: Environmental > Terrestrial > Plant litter > Unclassified | place: USA: California... | reverse complement strand
TTGAGAGGGCAAATGCGTTGCGGCAGGGTCTTGGGGCGAGTGTGTGGAGTAGGGATGTGGGGCGCGCGGAGCGGATGGCGAGACAGCTTGAAGCGGGTAAGAAGATTGTGCAGGTGTTAGTATTTTTATGATGGCTGATGTTGGGCAGGGTCTGTTTGGGTGAATTCACACTTCGATGTTGATCCAAAGGTTCCATTTGGGGGGCACAAGGAGTATGTGTATCCTCGACGACTGATTGTGTTGTTGGATTACTAACATGATCGTAGGAGTGGCATTGGTATGGAGTGGGGCATGGAGGGTCTGAAGCACTACTGTGCTAGTCGCAGTCTGTGGGTATGGAAGAAGGTCTTCGAGTGATGCTCATACACGCCGTACCGCTCTGAATCAGCGTCTCGTCATGACTACGGTAGAAGCACAATCTTCCTACCTGCCGTATCGAGTTCTTACGTGTCCATGCAGTCCTTCATGACTTCCGTGAAGAAGCACATTAGTTGCGGCCATACCACTCCCTCCACCACTCATACACGGCAATACCCCCCGCAGTCTGAACATCTATGTCACCGATTAGTATCTCACCAAATCTTGAAATAAATCCTCACAACTTACTCAAACTCCTCGTAACACCCACGGTCCTAATCTCCACACACCGATCCAGCACCGCAAGCACCTCCGCACTAATCCCTCCCTTCTCACTCCCCAAAACAAGCACGCATTTCTTCGGCAACACACCCAGTCTATCCTGGTCCTCATCCGTCCCCAGTATCCCACTCCGATCCGTCTGCTCGATGCCCACAACCTCATACCCCTCCCGTTTCATATCGATCAAGAACGCCGGCAAATCCGTGACCTTGAGCTCGCGAATCGGAAAGTGCTTCTCTGATGTCACGCTCGTAGCTTTGAAGTCCTTATGCGCGGTTTTCTTGAGGTCATCGATGTACAGCGCTGAAAGGCCGAAGGACTCGGATATGCGCGAGAGGCCGCCGAGATTGGTGGGGTTGTCGATCAGCGAGGCGATGAGGATGACGGAGGCGGGGCGTTGGTTTTGGAGGCTGGGTGGGCCGGAAGGTGGATGCAGGGAGGAGATGTCGAAGCCGGATTTGGTTTGGAAGAAAGCGGGTGTCGCTTGAGAGTCTGGATTGCGGGGTGTGAGTTTGGGGTTGGTTGGGAGGATGGAAAGGGATGGGCTGGGGTTGCCGAGGGGGATGCGTTCGGGTGGTGCATTCAGTCCGGATATACGGTCGGTTTCAGAAAGAGTGAGGAAGTCTGCGTGTGCGACGCGTTCCTTTTCTGGTGATTCGATGGTGAGATATTGGCCTTGGAAGATATTAACGAGCGTAAAGTCCTTTATCGGGTCGAGTTTCAGTGTCCGGATCGTCCACGGCGCTGATTGGAATTTGTCGAGACTTCGGATAAACGTATCCAAGCTCACGAAGGCAGCGTTGTCTGTGATGGTTTTCCAGCCTTTCGACACTGCTAGATCGAATATGATGGGTATGGCGTAGTTTGACTCGTGTCGAATCTGAACTTTCGGGCTGGCGGCGAATGGCACAAGCTGTGTCATGAATGCAGTAGAGAAGTCTTCCGTCTCATGGGCTGCTACTAAAACAGCCAACTTCATGAGGCTGGCGATGTGCGACGAGCTACTCTCGTCTAGGCGGCCAAGGTCGTTTAAGAGCTGTGATGTCTTTCCAGGGAACCGCAGATAAATACGTGCGATGATCCATTCGAGTAAGAAACGGTATCGTGGCCAAGCTTCCATGATCAAGGCATGTCTGAAGCTAGCCAGGTATGTGTCAACATCTGTCTCCGAGATAAAATGGTCGGCTAGGATCAGCATGGCCTGTAGCTGAAAGACGTTTTTCCATTTGCTTATGATTGGAGCACCAGTCTTTTGGGACTTCCATGGCTCAATCAGTGCGTCCAGCACTTTCTTGGCAACATCTGTTTGCTCGCTCGTGAGCCGCCTAAGCAGATCTATGATCGCGGCGTACGCCACCCACCCCCTCTGGCCATAGTATGCGGCGTATGTCCTATGGGAGTGATGCTGCTGTAGCTTCTCGGCAGCAGCCACTTCGAAAAGAAACTCTGGTTTGATCGTTGGTGGATGAGTGAGGAAGCGGATGATATACTCCTGAAATGGCAGAACGCCCATGATGGACGATGTTGAGAAAGCCGCTTGGCGAATCGATGTCGCCAATGTGGACAGAACGTAGGTCCTGCCCTCCGACAGCTGCTGGAGGCGCATCATGGCCCTGCACAGCAGGGTTTGCAGATCCGTCTCTGGGTATGTTTCTTTCTTTTGCGACTGCTGCTCTGCTAGAATACGCATACAGCATGGATGGAACAGCAAGGATGGTATGTGTACAGCCACAGCTCTGACGAACTGTCTTCGGTCGGCCTCCTCCCAGAATGCATCCAGAACGACACACAAGTCGGTAGAGTTGACAGTGGCTGGCTCTACTTGGTCAAGCATGGAAACCAACGCTTTGCACAATGGCCCGTAGTCCTCGCCTTGTATGATGCGATGCTGGGATTCTTCCAGTCGTTTCCGCAGAACTTGCAACGACGACAGCTTCGCCCAGGGTGCACTGAGGTCATCTGCCTTGTTTGGCTCCAGTGGTTTCGCCAGCTTCTGAACCTGCTCGCGTAATTGTTGGTAGCCTGGTATACCTGCGAGGGTCTCGCCAGTGGTTGTCAGCTCACAGAGCTGTTGGCAATACCCAGCGTATAGGTGACCTGCAATCTCTGGTAAGCCCGGAAGACGCGATATCCGCAGGATCTTGTCGACTTCGTTAGGCGTCAATGGCTCCTGTAGCGCGAAGCCGCCGGTGCACGCGACGAGGCCTTTGACTAGACCTTCAAGCAGGTATAGGATGGCGAACTGGAAGATCCTTCCTCTTGCGTCAAGAATGTAATCCAAAACTCCAATTAGTACCACTCGTCGACTAGAAATTGATGAGTCCGTAGTCCATGTGGTTATGGCCGTTGCATTGGCTAAAACAGGGAGATCGGGTGCGTCTGCAATGAACCTGGCAATCACATCTGCTACTGAGACGCCATGTGCGCAGGTGGTCGTCTCTCGAGTTGCAACGAGCGTTGATGTGAACAGTTCGCCAATCGTGGCCCAAGGTAGAAAGCCTTCCAAGAGGAATGTTGTGTGCCCGTCAAGGTCGCCTCGGACATTGATCACGTAGTCAATGTACCAATTGCCAATAAACTTGCGAATGCCTTCTTGTACTAGAGGGTTCAGTGATGCTGATAGCAATGTGCTTGCCATTTTAGGAGTGATATCGGACTTGAGTAGCCTCGTAAGCTCAGGCAAGCATGCTTGCACCTGATTTGCATAACGATCCAGGACGATCGTCTCAAACAAGCTGGAGTATTGCTCGTAGGCTTTCGCATATTTGTTCCTTTCCGCGACACGGAAGCGCATTGTGGGAGTGGAGATGTCGCTCTTTGCAGCGAGCAGAGAATGGCGGATGATGCCGATACAATACTTGCGTTGATCGGCGTGCCCGTACAACAGACCATGTCGTACCGTTTCCCAGTAGGATACGTCGTTGAGGCATGTTAGGTGAACGTGATCCGACACGACTTGTGTGATCCATTGAAACCAGGTTCTGAAGAATTTACTGGAGAGCTTACCTGCCGAAGACTTAGCAAAAGCCTTGCCGCCTCATCTACTGTGTACATGAGGTGACACATTGACAACACAGTAAAGTGTATTGCATTGCGAACCATCATCTTTGAACCAGTGAAGACATTTTGACCTACTTGACAAGATGTACTCGGATCCTAGAGCGCTGAGCCGATTCCAGAAAGACTCATCGACAATTGACCCAGCTAGGATCATTCGTCCAGCAATCGAAGTAGATTTGAGCCATGGTGGTGAAGCGTCGTTCGAAGTCGCTACTACAATTTTCTCGCCACGTCTCAGAAGCGACAACAGCGCAGATATAGCTTCCAAAGCGTACTCATCCAGATCTGGCGAGCCAAGGAAGCATGAAAGTAGTCTTAACGTAAAAGGAACGAGAAAATGGTTGCTGGAACTCGGAAGCCAGTAAGTGCACTTCGAAAGAGTGAGATACGCTGTTGCTTTGCGAATGTTTTGCTGTGCGGCTGACTCAATCTCTCCGTCAAGGTGCTTTGACAGGTCCGGTGTATAAGATTCGCCCAGTACAGGGACTATCCTCCTGAATAGTATGTCCATGAAGGCGCCATCGATGGACAATGTTTCAGCCAGAAGAAAGAAGTGGTCCGAATTCAAGGGTTCGTGGGGTATGCGTAGAGCGAGAAGATCAAATAGCCTGTCAGCACCGCCAGAGGCTGATTCTAGAGATCGTCGTAGCTTGATGCATAGCTTGAGAGCGTCAAAGTCCAAATGAGGTGAGCTCTCAAGTTTACTCAGGCTCTGCTTGTATGCATTGATCCTGGTATTCCCGTCAAGTAAATCTAGAACAGTGTTGAGATCCATGCCGAGCAACTGTTGTGATGGTGAAGGGGCTTGTGGTGAGGACAAATCGCGTTGCTAGGACCAGAAAAATCCTTCGCGTGGTGCAACAGGAATGTGCAAAAACTCCAATGAGCAACCCTGGAGGAATTTGCTGCGGTCGCACTCTATCGCCAAGCACCACTTCGCAATCGCTGCGCTGTCAATCTGGCCCTCGCTTTCGCCGTCCGGTCGCTGTTGTGCTGAGGTGTAATTGTCTGTGGGGTCCTTGGCGTGACGTCGCTTCCGCCCCATAGCAACGACTGTTTACCTGTAACCCCAAAGGGAAAAGCGCGACGAGCGGCGCCTTCCTTCCCAACGCCGAGTGTCAATGCATTTGTTATACCTCGCCCGGTCGCAACAGCTTCTTGACACGCTCTATCGATTGCTTGACGAATTTTTGGAACCGACGATGTATGCAGGAATACACACTACCGCTTCGGCGCCCAATATGCGCGCATCCGAGCCGTTTGCGATGATGGCTCCGGCACCCGTGGCAGACGATCCAGGCAACGTCAAGGTAGTTGTGCGATGCAGAGCTTTTGTCAGGCGAGGTGAGTCGGGATGGTTCACTATCAACAGCGCATACTAACAGATGCAGAGAAGGAAAAGGGAACGCGATGCCTCATCCGCATGGACCCAGCGACGCAGAAGACGACTCTTCTCGCACCAGCCGAGGACGACAACACCTCAAACACACGCCGAACACTCGATGACAAGGAGTTCACGTTCGACCGGTCATACTGGTCGCACGACGAGGCCGATCCGCACTATGCGCACCAAGAGGACGTCTACCGCTCCTTTGGCGAGGACTTTCTCGACCACAACTTCGAGGGATACCACACTTGCATATTCGCGTATGGCCAGACAGGCTCTGGAAAGAGTTACACCATGATGGGCTCGCCAGACAATCCAGGTCTGATTCCAAGAACATGCCAGGAGCTCTTCGATCGCATCGCACATGAGCCACGACCCGACACCAGCTACCACGTGCAAGTCTCGTACTTTGAAGTCTACAACGAGCATGTGCGGGATCTCCTTACACCTAGGACGACACCACCCATCTACCTGAAGATTCGTGAGAGCCAGAAAGACGGCGTCTACGTACAGGGCCTGACCGAGACGGAGATCAAGTCGTATGCCGATGTCGAACGTCTCCTCAAAGTGGGCGATCTGGTTCGTAAACCAAATCATTGGATATGGCCGCATTTGCTAACACCATTCCAGAGCCGGACCACTGCCTCCACCAAGATGAATGACTCTTCATCGCGTTCCCACGCCGTCTTTACTATCCGCCTCCGACAGATCACACACTCGCTGCTTTCAGATGAAACCGTAGAGCGCACATCACGCATGCGCCTCGTCGATCTGGCTGGCTCAGAGCGCGCAAAGTCGACCGAGGCTACAGGCCAGCGCCTGAAAGAGGGCGGCCAGATCAACAAGTCGCTCACAACCTTGGGCCGTGTTATTGCAGCGCTTGCAGACCCTCGCAGACATCAGACGAAAGGCCGAAGACCACGCGAAGTTGTGCCATACCGCGACTCGGTCCTCACATGGCTGTTGAAGGACTCTCTTGGTGGCAACAGCAAGACCGCCATGGTGGCTTGCATTGCGCCCGCAGACTACGAGGAGACATTGTCAACACTGCGCTATGCCGACCAGGCGAAGCGCATCCGCACACGTGCCCTGGTCAACCAGGACAGCATTTCGGCGGCGCAGCGTGACGCTCAGATCATGGAGATGACAGAGCAGATCCGCAGTCTACAAGTCAGCGTCAATGCCGCCAGTCAGCGCAAGAGGGAAGAGGCCACAGAGCTTGAGGAGTACCAGCGACAAGTTGCGCTGATGCAACGACTGATGGAGGAGAACCGCCAAATGTCAGCAGCGAAGATCAGAGCCCTCACCTCAGAGGTCGAAGAACTGCGGCCAGTCAACACAGCGCTGCGCGCCGAAATCGACTCACTGCGCCGCCATCTTGCGCTTGCACTCGGAGAGCTCAAGAATCCCATCGTGCTTCCCCCACCGCGTCCCAACTTTGAGCAGGATGAGTGGTGTGGCGAGGGCGAGGGTAAAGAGAACTCCATTCCTGTACCCACTGATGATGAGGCCAGCGATGATGACTCTGATTCAGGCTACGACGAGGGAGATCACAATGAGCTGGCGCAAGAGCTGCAGAACGAGGCACAGGACTTCTTGAAGGACCTTGGTCTGTTCCGAAAGAAGGTTGGCAGTGACCAGGAGCGATTTGGGTTGCGAGAGGCTCTGGCAGAGATCATGGGCAACTCATAAGTTGGATGATGTGGTTACGAATGCATGAGCGGCCGGCGTTTTGTTTTGTTTTGCTTCTTTCTGCTGGATGCGGACAATTGGTATATAGTTATAGTATAGGATAATCACGATACCCATAAGTTAAATTAACATTCTTTGGCTCCACATGTTTGATGTATGTTGGAGCTTGGGCCAGTCCCATGAATCGCGCATGATCAACGTCGGCCTGTTCAACTCCATGCCGATGCATGCACCTCAACCACACGCCATGATACCTCGATAGCGGTAGCCATAGCTAGCCATGTCGAAGCCAACCGCCAACTGGGAAAAGGTCGGCGACAAGTTCTACCGCAAAGTGCAGCTGTACACGGCCGTGTTCGACCAGGACCTGGAGCTCGACAAGTACAATGTCGTGGGCGCGCCATACAGCGGCGCAGTAGGTGGGTATGCAGCCGCGTCCTGCTGGCAGCCGTGCAATGTGTAGTGCTAAGAAATACAGCTATATACCGCGATGAGGACAGGCTGCACACGTATCGCGGGCCCGGCGCGTCCAAGTCGAGCATCGACATCTACAGTTGCGCCGGCAAGCTGATCCGCAGTATTAACGTGCGTCACGTGTATAACTTCAAGAGTACACAGAGCTACAGTACTAACAGTCGCAGTGGGACAAGGGCACGATCAAGGGTCTGGGCTGGTCCGAGGACGAGAAGCTGCTGGTGGTGACCGAGGACGGCACGGTGCGCTGCTACTACGACCTGCAGGGCGACTTTGTGCCCTTCACGCTGGGCCACGACGCAGACACCCTCGGCGTCGTGTCCTGCAAGTTCTACGGCACCGGCTTCGTCGCGCTACTCGGCAACAACCACCTCATCTCCGTCGCCTCCTACGCCGAACCGCGCCCCAAGCTGCTGGCTGTACCGCCCACCGAGCCTGTCGTGTCGTGGGGCATCATTCCGCCCGCATACTCGCTCTCGCGCTCGGTCGAGGTCATCCTTGCCATTGGCCAGACGCTCTATGTTGTGGACGCCACCGAGGCTGAGGACCGCAGCTTCGATGCGGGACCCTTCCGACACATCAGCGTGAGCCCGCGCGCCGAGTTCCTCGCTTTCTACACAGACGACGGCAAGGTGTGGGTCGTCAGCGGCGACTGGAGCGAAAAGCTCAGCGAGTACGACAGCAAGGTGAAGACGGTGCCCAAGGACATGCAGTGGTGCGGCTCAAATGCCGTCGCGCTTGCCTGGGAGGATGAGATACACCTCGTAGGTCCCCGGAGTGCAGCCGCCAAGTTCTACTACGACTCGTGGGTGCATCTGCTGCCAGACGTGGACGGCATACGCTTACTCACCAACGACGTCTGCGAGTTCATACAGAAGGTGCCGGACGAAGCAGTTGAAGTGTTCCGTCTGGGCTCGAACTCGCCGGCTGCAAACCTTCTAGAAGCGTCGAATCTCCTGGAGCAGAAGAGTCCCAAGGCAGACGATTTGATACAGCTGATACGGCCCTCACTCGCTGAGGCGGTCGATACGTGTATCAGGGCAGCTGCGCATGAATACAACATCCACTGGCAAAAGTCACTTTTGAAAGCCGCATCTTACGGCAAGTCAGTCCTGGACCTCTACTCATCCGATGACTTTGTCGACACCTGCGACACGCTGCGAGTCCTCAATGCCGTGCGCTTCTACGAGATTGGTCTTCCACTCAGCTTCGACCAGTACCGGCGCATGACGCCTGAAAAGCTGATCGAGCGTCTCACGAATCGCAACGAGTACCTTCTTGCATTGCGTGTCGCGGACTATCTACATCTACCTACCAGTCGCATCCACGGCCACTGGGCGCAGCAAAAGGTTCGCGTGTCGACTGACCCCGAAGAAGAGATCTGCAGCCTCATCGTCAAGAAGCTGCATGGCAAGCCTGGTGTCTCATTCGAAGAGATCGCGCGAGCTGCGTATGACGAAGGACGCGTGCGACTTGCGACCGAACTTCTTGACTACGAGCCGAGAGCCGGCAAGCAAGTCCCCCTACTCCTCAACATGAAAGAAGATAACATCGCTCTCGACAAGGCCATCGAATCTGGCGACACAGATCTAGTGTTCCATGTCTTGCTACACCTCCGCAAAAAGCTCCCTCTGGCTTCCTTCTTCCGTGTCATCAACAGTAGGCCTATTGCTACCGCACTTGTCGAATCGTCAGCCTGGGACCAAGATCGCGAGTTGCTGAAAGACTTATACTACCAAGATGATAGACGGCTGGACGGCTCGAATCTCCTGCTCTCGGAAGCTCTGGCTCAGAAAGACTTGCATACTTCTTTAGACAAGCTGAAGCTAGCTTCAAAATACCTCCAAGACTCCCGTGACACCGCCGCAGTTTTCCAACGACAAGCCATCGACGATGCAGCCAAGCTTCTCCGTCTCCAAGAGACCTACGAACGAGATCTGGGCTCGCGAGACGGCACACCAGGTACACCGGGTTCACCTTCAACATCCTTCATCGGTCTCAGCGCCAACGACACAATGTTCCACCTTATCCGCGCCGGCCACTCCAAGCGTGCCCTCAAAGTCCAGTCGGAGTTCAAGATCTCCGACAAAACATATACCTACGTCCGCCTGCGCGCCCTCGTCGCAGCCCGGAACTTGGTCGAGCTCGAGGAGGCCGCGAAGCAGAAGAAAAGTCCTATCGGATGGGAACCTTTCTTTAATGAGGTGCTTGCGGCGGGCAATACGAGGGTTGCGAGCGTCTTTATACCGAAGTGCACGACGCTTACCGTTGCACAACGCGTAGATATGTGGGTGAAGTGTGGTTTGTTTGTCAAGGCAGGCGAAGAGGCGTTCAAGGCGAAAGACAGGGCTTTATTAGAGGAGTTGAGGGGCAAGGCGGGTGGAAGTGCGGCGGTGGAAATCGAGAGATTGGTCGGGATGTTGGGACAGGGTAGACGGTGAGTAGCAAGATAATGTAAGTTTGAAGACACTACTACTGCTATGCACAAAAATTCAAGTTCAACTCGCTAAGGCCTGGTATAGAGCTCTATAATACAAGTACCCTCCCAATAGTCTCCACAACCGTCTGAATCCTCGTCCTCCGCTCTAACAATATCGCAAAAGGCACATCCACCTTAAACGCCCGATACATGTCTGACCGAAACTCGGCAGCCAGCATAGACTCCATACCAAAGTCCGCAAGCAGCGTATCCATACCGAGCGCCTCCTTTGGCACCAACAACAACGTCGAGATCTGCGTTATCACCGTCGCTCCGATAGCGCTCAACAGCGCCTCACTCGGCTCCTTTGCATTCCCTGAGGTCTCTGCCAGCGCGACTCGCACGGCATGGGGTAACTTGAGCCCATCGCTCTCCGCCTCGACACTCGTCTCCGCCGCGCTCTCCGCAAAAGCGCCTGCAATGTACGTGCAGCGCGGGTCCTCCAGCACCTTGGTACCCCGCACGAAACCCTGGTCGCGAATCTTCTGGAAACCGTGTAGTTCCAGGCCTGTCAGGATGTGTCCTTGCATCTGGTGCTCGAGCCCGAAGCCCTCGTCTACAGCCGCCTGAGGCGGAGACGGCAGATCCGACAATGAAATGTCAATGATCTGTAGCAACTCCGCTTCGGTAAATGGATGCACACCCTTGCGAAGTAGGGCAGCTTCCGTCTCGGGGTTCTCGTGCAGGAATCCGACTTCGGATATCATGCCTAGTCCGAGCGCAACGGCAGGGAGACCGCGGCGCCGTCTGTACGACCCGAACGCGTCGAGGAAGGAATTCGCTGCGCAGTAATTACTCTCTGTTGCGGTGCCCACGCTGCCTGTGATACTGCTGAGCATCAGGAAGAAATCCAGCTCCGCGTCTTTGCCCTCTAGCGCGTTGTGCAAATTCCACGTTCCCTGAATTTTTTGCACTAGACCTGCGTGCCACGTCGCATTGTCCATATTCTTGAAAAGCGAGACGTGGATGGCCATGCTGGCCTGGACGACGCCTCCGATGGCATGCGTGGACGTGTCAATTGCGCGTTGGACGACAGACAAGTCGGCGACGCTGCCTTGCACGACTGTGATTGTGGCTCCGGAGCGCGTCAGGTCGTCGACGAGCCGAGCGGCGGAGGGCTTGGTGGTGCCGGAGCGCCCGATGAAGGTGAAGTTGCGCGCGCCGAGAGCGAACATCCAGCGCGATATACTGCGTCCCAGACCGCCGAGACAACCGACGAGGAGATATGACTTGGTAGGGGAGAAGCGTGTGCGGTACTTGAACGGCACGGCTTGGATGGTCAGGTGTTCGGCCATCGACACGCATACTTTCCCAATCCGCTTGCCTGACGCGAAGTGCCGGAAAGCCTGAACAATTTCGGCGGCTGGAAATGTTGCGAGAGGCTCGACAGGCTTCAATTGCCCGCTGCGCACCAAATTCACACTGCGCTGAAGCAATCTCGTCCACGTCCGTTGCTTGTTTGGCGAGTCCGACCAGTATAGGTCCGTCAAGTCGAATGCCGTGAACGTCGCCGCGCGCTCGAAAACGCGCATACTCAATCTTCCGCCATCGAGAACATCGCGCTTCCCAACTTCCACAAACGTGCCAAACGGCGCAAGCACTTCCCAGCTCTCGTGCAATAAGTCGCCTGTCAGCGAATTGAGCACGACATCGACGCCGCGGCCGGATGTTGCGCGCAGGAGGTCGGCTGCGAAAGAGATGCTTCGCGAATCGAAAACATGGTTCGCCGGGATGCCGAAGTGCTCGATCAGGAACTCGCGCTTGTCGTCCGTGCCGACCGTACAGTATATCTCAGCCCCGAGCATGCGCGCGACTTGGATAGCCGCGATGCCCAGACCCCCGGCGGCGGAGTGTATGAGTACAGATTGTCCGTCCTCGAGTCTAGCGCGGTGTTCGAGCGCATACAACGCGGTACTGAAGACGAGTGGGATAGTGCACATGGTGTGAACGTCTTCGTGACTGCGTAATTTGACGCACGACCATTCTGGGACGTCGGCGTAGGTGCTGAAATGGTGCGGGGCCATAACGACTACGCGATCTCCAATTGCCAAATTCGACGATCCGGATGAGGTGATGGTGCCGCTGAATTCAAGGCCACACGTAGCGTTCTTGATGTTGATCTTGTCGCTCAGCGCATACAAGTCCTTCGCATTCAGACCCACGGCTTCGACTTGCACCCTGACGTGTCCCTGCGCCACAGCACCAGGCATAACGCCCTGTTCGAAGCGTAACGTGTCGATCTGCCCCACAGTCTCGAGACCCAGCGTTGCGAATCCTACTTCTCCAATCGTCGTACCAACCTTGTCCGCGTCTTGCGTCTGTCTGAACGCCAGATTTTGCGCGCCGTCAGGTACGAATCGACTCACATACGAACTTCCTTCATGCTCTCTGAACTCAAGATCGGGGTTGGGCTCGGCGAGTACCTGGCCCAGTACTAGCCCGACGTTTTGTGCCTTTTCGGTGAGAGTAGAGTCTGCGCACAGGTCTAGGACTGGCATCTTGAGCGAGGGCCGCTCGAGCATGACGCTCCGTGCTAGACCTAGGATAGTGGCGGCTTCGGGGTCGCGCGATGTGAAGAGGCTTCCGTGTGTGATCCAGAGTAAGATGGACGCGGATTCTGTGAGGGTTGTGAGGGCGACTTGGCGGGCGGGTGTCATTGTGGAGAGGAATGGGGCGGTATACTCTAGGGTTGAGAGGACGATTGAATTAGTGGGGAGGGTGGCGTGGGGGAGGGTATCGATGTGGATGGAGTGGATGTATGCGTTTAATTTTGAGGCGAGGTGTGTTGTTAGGGCGGTGTTGAGGGGCGAGGGGGTGGAGTCGTGGATGAGGAAGATGCGAGTGGGATGGTGAATGGTGAGTGCGTCGACTTTCCGCTCGACTATAACGGAATCAACGAATACGACACGCGAGAGCTGGCTGTCCCCTCTGTCCTTCGACCGAGCGGCTATAAGCCATCCATTTGGACTCAAATAATCGGCCAACGAGCCATTTGGCATCGCACTCGGAGATGGTACCACGATGAGATCGAACGCAGGACCCGCATAAGCCGCCTTCGCGCCATGAATACGTATAGCGCCAGAGTCGTCAAACCTGCCTCGGGTGTACGATTTGTACTTGCGTGGCGCGTGGCTCAGGCTGAATTTCCCGAGCATATCGGAAAACTTGGTGTCGCTTTCCTCGCCTAGTTCGAGGATATTCATGCGTCCGTACTTGTGCGCCAGGAGGTCGAGCATAGCAGCGACATGGCCATGAGTTCCATCTCCATCTCCAAACTGGCTATACTCCCTGAATCGTCGCGCATACTCACGCGCAACATCGGACGAAGAGGGAGTCAGCGTCGTGATATCCGGCTTCCAAAGGACGCGTAACGCGGGATTGCGCTGCAGCGTAGACTTGGGCGCCAGAGACGTTTCCCGGTAATTTATAGCTCGCACGTCGCTGGTCTTGAGCACAATGTGGCCCGCCGGGCTGACGAGTTCGCCGGCGAGTTGCACGGCGTCGAACCCCACGCTCGTCGAAGAAGCGCGCACAGAACAAAGTGTATCGGCACTCGTCTTGGCATCCAGCAGCATTTCGAGACTCCCGATTTCAACGGGGACTTTGCCGAAGAGCTCGCTGCTGGTGCCTTTGCAGGACGCTACGATAGCGGTCTGTAAGAGCGAGTCAACGGTGATGGGGTGTATGGTGTACGTTGAGTATCCCGTCGTATCTGGCTCGCCACCAATCAACGACACCATGGATTCAGCAAAAGGTACCATCCGGTGTCTATCCGTGGATATACACTTCATAGACTGGAAGAGTGGGCCAAACGACAACCCCTGCGCAGCGAGTCGGTTGTACATAGTCCTCGTAGCCTGTTCATCTGCTGCAAAAGCGGACGGCAGCGAGATACTCGATGTCAATGCGCAGCTGCTGGACTTGATACTGATGCGTCCTTTAGCATGCGTGGTGCTGGATCCAGCTGCGTAAGACGAGATGCGGAAGCGCCACCATGTACTCGAGTCCGTGGTCATAGACAAATCTTCCGGCTCGAGCACAGTCGAGAGCTCAATCGCGTCTTTCTCCGTCGAGGACAGCACGAGCATGTTCATGAGGTGCATGTGCCTGATGACCACCGAGCCCGTACTCGTATACTCGTGGACTTGAAGCAGCGCCTCAATCGCCATAGCGACGTATCCCGCCGCGGGAAACACAATAGTGGAGCCCAGTCGGTGGTGCTGTATCCACGGCGCGTCCGCCAGCCTTAATTGATTCCGCCAAATCGCTAGACTTGCTGGTGTTGCGGGCACGCGTGAGCCTAGTAGATCGTGTTTGCGGTACTTTGTACTGCGGTACTCGGCGCTCTGGCGACTCTCGGTCCATAGGGGGGCTTGGTGGTGCCAGGCGTATGTGGGCATGTGTTTGAAGATTTTGGGCTGGTAGGGCTGGCAGTGTGTTTGAGGTGGGATCTGGGGGGCGAGGAGGGGAGGGGTGAGACGGCCTTCGCTGCGGTCGCTGAGGTCTTCGACGCCTGAGTCGTCGTTTGTGAGCCAGGCCCATTTTTCAGTGCTGGAGAGCACTCGCTTGCCTCGGCGGTTGGGTTCTGGCTGGGACAGGGTGTCTTTGGGTGAAGGGTCTGAGACGACTTTGTTGATGTTGGAGAAGTGCATGTTTGTACTGGCTGTGTAGAGCTGGCCGAGCAGTTGGAGTATGCACGTCTCGTCTGATTTGCCTCGATACAAGGAGTAGGAGTACTTCAAGTCGTTGATGGATGCGGCTTTTGCGGTGTCCTTGATCGGTTGTCCAAGCGCAGGGTGCGGTCCGATCTCGACGATACTCAATGCCTCGGATTTGAACATCAGTTCCAACGCTTGTCTGAACAATACTGGGGATTCCAGATTCGCTCTCCAGTACTCCGGTGTTCTCACGCTTTCCCTGGTAGCCACCCGTGCCGTCAGAGAAGAAAACACCTGGACCTCGACTTCTGGCGCCAGCCAAGAGCGCTCTTCAAAGACATCGCCGAGAAGGGTCTGGTACTCTTCGCCAACGAGTTTCATCAGATGCGAGTGGTACGCTTTACCATCTGTCTTCAGTATCCGGTGGAAAACGTTGCGATCTGACAACGCTTGGGCTACGAGTGCCACGGCATCAGGCTCTCCGCTGACCGTCGTGCTCTCTGGCGAATTGACGCAAGCAACGGTAGCCGCGTCCTGAACACCCAAGCTCGACAGAAGCTCGGCTGTGTGCTCGGCGCTCAAGCCGACAGCCAGCATAGCACCCTCGACTGGAATCCGTTGCGACACGAAACCCCGGTAGTATGCGATAGCGAGTGCTTCAGACGCAGAAATGTATCCCGCCGTAAACGCTGCGCCTATCTCGCCGGAAGAATGTCCAACGACGGCGGAAGGTCGAACACCAAAGTCCCTCAGGAGCTCTACGAGTGCTATCTGGACAGCGGTACATACTGTCTGCGAGCGGTCGGCTTTGTATATGGATCCTATGGATGCGTCCTCCGTAAGCGTCGCCATGATAGTCCAAGACGGCGCATGCATCAGGGAACCTAACCGGACATCCAAGTCGACTATGACGTCTCTGTACTTTGGAAAGCGGTGCAAAAGTTCCCGCCCCATACATGGCCACTGCGCGCCTTGCCCTGTGAATGCAAACGCGAGGCTGGTCGGCGAAGACTGGACCACTTCCGAGGTACTGTGAGAAAAGCGTGTGCCTTCAGGTGTCCATGTGCCGAGCATGAAACCTCTATGGGCGAGGCGAGACCGTGTGCTGAGTGTGTAGGCTACATCGAGCAAGTCTGATCGCGAGAGGTGCAATTTCGAAATGGCTTCCACGTTCGCGGACATTGAGTCGGAGTGGTGTGCGCTGAGAGGAAGGAGCACGGATATGCATTCACCACTCGCATGGTCGTTGTTATTGAGTTCCGCAAATGATGGGACAGCTGCGTCGACGATGGCGTGCGCATTTGCGCCTCCATAACCAAAGGCGTTGACACTAATGCGTTCACATCTCCCTACTGGCCATGCACGAGCCTGCTGAACGATTTCGATGTTTCGCTCGTCGAGCTTGAGTTCCGGACTTATTGTCCCGATGCCCCTGGTCGGCGGTATGACCTTATGCTCCAAAGCTAATGTGGCTTTGATGATGCTGGTAAGGCCGCTGACTGCTTCGCCGTGCCCAAAGTTGGGCTTATTGGAGCCGACTAGGAGTGTGCCTCGCGTAGGTGTCGAGAATGCGTTTGAGAGCGCGTGGAGTTCGATGGGGTCGCCGACTGGTGTGCCTGTTCCGTGCGCCTACGTGCGATTTAGCGAGTGTAAGATTGGGATCGCATGAACTTTACTGACCTCGACGTATACGGTGTCTCTCAGGTCTAGTTGTGCGCTGGCGTACGCTTTTCTTATTACGGCTTCTTGCCCTTGGACTCCGGGTAAGGTGATACCAGGGGTACTTCCGTTGCTGAATGCAGCGTTAGCATGAGTTCTGCGACGATGCTCAGAAAGTAAATTACCTGTTAACAGCAGTTCCTCGGATGATAGACCGGACGGGACCACGTTCCAAGGTCACCTCACTTAACCTCCTGAGATACAAAGCTGCAACACCTTCACCCCGCCCATAGCCATCAGCCGAGGCGTCGAACGTATGAGATGTTGAAGTCGACGACAAGACACCCGCCTTAGCCATGGCTACAAACACCTCAGGTGACTGTACGAGGTTCGCGCCCGCCACAATCGCCGCATCGCAATCGCCCGTGTTCAGCGCCACGCACGCCATGTGCAACGCATACAACGAAGATGAGCATGCCGTGTCCAGCACGAAACTAGGTCCCTTCAAATTGAAGATGTGGCTAATGCGGTTAGCCAGAATAGTCGGACCAAAGCCCGTTGCGCTGTAGCGATGATACTGGTCCGCATCCTTTGCCTGTGTGAGCACATAATCGGAGGTGAAGTTGGCTACGTAGCAGCCGACATTCGCCCCTGATATGGATTCCAGGCTCTCTCCCGCATTCTCAAGACACTCGTACACGACTTCGAGTAGTTGCTGTTGTTGCGGGTCCATGTACCGCGCTTCAAGGTTGTGTATGCCGAAGAAGAGGTTGTCGAATGATCTGGTGTCGTGTTCTAGGAAGTATCCGCCGCTTCCATTGATGGTTCCTGCTCGGTCTGGGTCCGGATGGTAGAATGCGTCTTTCGAGAAACGAGATGTAGGGATTTCTCCTTGGCCTGAGCGGCTGTTCATTATGAATGACCAGAGGTCATTGGTGTTTTGCACCCCTCCGGGTAGTCGACAGGCTGTGGGCGGTTAGTGAGAGGTTGCTGATGTTGATGCTGAGGATGTACGTACCCATGCCTGAGATCGCAACGGGACCCATGGCTGAACGGTCGTCGGAGCGTGTCATGTTTACAGATGGAATGTGGTATTTTTCAATTTATGTTGTGAGTGGCACAAGTGTGTCTAAAAGGTGAGAGAATAAGCTAATATCTCTGTGGTGGTCTTTCACTGACATGCGACTGCAGGTACTTCTTATCCATCCTACGTCAGATCCGATATAAGTGTACCAAGAGGCACATGCACTTCACTACCCCAAGTTGTCGCAACAAAGCTAAACCACCGAGCAAGCTTGACGCTCAGCCATCTTGTCCCACGTACGGCTAGTACACCCTCCATTGGGATACCGAGGTCAGACAAGCTTCAGAGCAAGTGCCATTCAATGGCATGACTTGGCTCCTTCTCTGCTCCTGTCTATTGGAAAAACGTTACATCATGCTCCGCCTCATCGTGCGGCGGATAAGACAATGAAGGTGTGACGAAATAGGCTTCCCGACCAAGGCACGTCGGGCAATTCGTAGGGTTCTCGTTCACGATAGCCGCCGACGCTGGTACTTTACATTTCGGTGTCCGTAGCAATTATAAATTAGCGAAAAGCGCTCAAAGCTGCAGGCAATGGTCGTTTCATTAGCATCGGGACTGCGCAATCGAACTAATAACTTAGCGCACGTTGGATACGTAGCGGGTGCATCCGCAAAGGCTGAGCGCCTCGTGCACAGGACGGACATGCTTCATACGCGCCCCGATTACGCTAATCGAGTAAGATGCCTAGTGCTTATGTGCACCTCTGAACTATCGTAAGTCACTGTACTTCAGTGGATCCCGCCTCGTGCCGCGCCACATGTCACTAGAGCTAGTGCAATCCTAAAAAAGATGTCGGTGGCCGAAGAGGTGTAACTTTACCTTCCCTATCTATCTTGGAAGCACTTTATACTATGAAGAAGGCTATGCTTGTGAAGATCCGGTTCGAGACTTTTCGGTCCACGCCACCTATGGACAGGCGACATGTAGCCTCGTCACATCACATCCTTCAGTAGACGCTAAGAGGAATTGTGCATGTTTTGAAGATTGTGCTTTTGCATACTCATGGTATTCTCTGATGTAGACATCGCTGTTTCGCCTCGTGCAACTGCTGGCTACAGATTTGGACTGACTAGCACCTCCTACGTACACAGTGTCGGTGTCCCTGCATTCCACATGCTGCCAACATACGGTACCCGGATTTAAGACCCCAGCACTACCATTTCGAGCCAAGTTCGATGCCTTCAGCTGCTGTTCCCTGTCCGGCCTGAGCTTCATCCGTCTCATCGACTTTGTAGACAAGCTTGACGGCCCTCACCGCGCCCTTGCCGTGCTCCGCGATGCTATCGTCTGTCAGCACGGCTAATTTTCACGCTTTTCGGTCGTACTTACCCTCCAGGAATGCCTGCCAATCCACCCTTGCGCAGAGCCACCGGGTGTGGCTTGACTTTGCCATCCGCCAGCAACTTCTGACTCAGCTTCCAGAACATCACGCCGTAGTCGAAATGGGGCGCAATTTCAGGGAAGTCGATTCCGAATTTATTGAACGCTTTGCCGAGGGACGTGTAAGCCAGGAGTACCGTAGGTGTGATATCCTTCCTCGGCCAAGCATCTGCGGGTAGAAGCGCGACTACCTGTACTGGCTTCTTGGGCGTTTCGGGAAGCGCATCTGCAATGAGCTTGTAGCTCGACTCTGTTGAGACACAGTCAAGGATGTAGTACAATTCACCCTTCGTGTATTCCTTGATGAGGCGGGAGCACTCTGGATCGTGGTAGTCAAACACGGCATCGGCGCCCCTCGACTTGACCAGGTCGAAGTTCTGGGGGCTAGCAGTGGTGACGACTGTGCATCCGGATCTGCTTGCAGTGAGTAGGAACGATTGATATGGTCAAAGATTAGTCCACTCACAGTTTAGCATACTGAATAGCGAGCGTTCCGGTCGCAGAGCTTCCGCCATAGACTAGTACGAACGGTACGCCTTTCGCAGGCTTGTTTCCTGGGAGCGGCAGCCCCATAGTCATGTACAGTGCCTGACCGACGGTAGTGATGCCGACACCCAATGTGGCTGTCTCCTCGAAAGACAACGACTCGGGAATCTTAGCGATGTGGCCATCACGAACCAGGGCGTACTCGGCAAAGGCTCCATCTTCCTCAGAGCTCTTGACAAGCATTAGCGATAGGTAGAATAAGTGCGGAAAAGACTCACCAAATTTGCTCCATGACACACACCGTATACTTTGTCGCCTTCCTTCACGTCTGATTTGCAGTCCTCGCCAACTTCTGCCACGATGCCGGACAGGTCACATCCCAGAATTCCGCCCACGCGGCCAGCACCCGTGGTGTGATGCAAATCGGTAGGGTTGACGCCGAGAGCTACAGTCTTGACTCTGATGTAGTCAGGCCGCATCTTCTGCTCTGGGATGTTGGTGAGGGCGGATAAGCCATGCTCTTTGATAATGACAGCCTTCATGATGAAAGTGAGTTGAAGTTGATGGAGGCTTGTGAAGAAATCTGGCGGGTCGGAGGGAATTGGACAAAGATCAGAGCTGGGTGATGGGTTTTGTTGTTTTAGAGTTTCTCTGCGGCGGAGTGAGTGACTGTGCCACACTGGAGGTGGTTGCGCCCCGCATCGCCTAAGTGGTTTCCATCTGGGTGGTACCGACCTGATCAGGCTAGTGCCTTTCGAAGCGCCGCTGCCGTTTGTAGATTGTAACACGCGCTAGAGCCAAATTGGTAGACACATCGATCCTTCGGATCAAATACATTGAGTGCAGACCCCAAATGTGTGGCATCATTGTTCTACAAGGGTGGGCGCTTGCGATCAAACTGCTGGATCAGTCTACTGACACTTGGACCCCAACGCAAGTGACAGCATTTTCTCCGGGGTAATGATGCGAGGTGAAACAAAGATACTTCCAAGCATTCGATAGCTCACGGGTTATCTGTTTAGCATCGTCTAGAGAACAAGGCATTCATACCCAGGGAGTGCAATTAGTACAGCCCGAGGTACATTCGTGGCTCCACGCAGGTACCGGCAGCGCGGACCTACTTAGATCGTGCGTAACTAGCGCACCATCAAGCCGATGACAAAGATGTCGTACGGTGACATCCTAAGACCATTCGAGCTAGTCTTCCCACCGGTTGGAGACCCAGTTTCTGCCAAATCGTTCACACGGTACACGAAACATGTGAACCCATGGCATGGTCCAGTATCGTACAACACAGCGTTCAGCTGAGCCTCTACACAAATAGCGCAGGCGCAAAGAGGCCGGAAATACAGCAATTTGTGTAACTCGTGGTTGGTGATCGTGATTCAAGGATGGGTTCAGAATGGTTGTGCGCAACAACTTTCGAATATTTATTGCTAACATTATTTCTCGCAGACTTGACACGCAGTCGATGGAGCGAATTAATTATATTGACGTAGATGCGTACTAAGACGCCAGAACAGCTGCTTGAACATGTGACTACAAGTAAAATATGATACAGTTGCTTTATGACGAACCATATCCCGTTGAGATGTATCAATGGTGATTCACAGAGACCTGTGTCGAGACGGAAATCTTCCCCGGTGAATGATGCCCCTGGTACGATTCGTGACCCACAAGAGTCTCCAAATCATTCATGCTCATATCGACTGTATCTCGCTCGATGCTCGACTCAAACCCATGCATGCGCGCGAAGACACCTTTCTTCTGTGAGGGCTTCGAACCGCCGCTGTGGTACTGCCTTCCTCCGCCAATGGAAACAGCCGCGAGCTGTGGTGTTGGCTGCGATGCTGCGGACTTTGGGTGGACGAGGTTTAGCAGCGGCCGCAGGGTGGGCAGACTAGCGCACATCACTGCGATCGCGAATTCTACTGAGCTCCAATTTGCGATGCCGACTAGAGTCCATGTCGGGTTCGCGTTGTCGATGGAGAAGAGGGAGTAGACGCGGACGACGCTGATGACGCAGACACTGGTTGTTATCAGTAACACGAGGGTGATTAGGCTCGAGACGAGAACTCACAATATTCCGAGAGCAAAAATGAGGACCAGTGCCGATTTCGATTTTCGGTCGAGTCTCAAGCCCCAGATTTGCTTGATCGGCATACACAGAACCAAGATGTCAGTGAGGATGTTGGGAATGGCTTGGCCCAGATACCACGCGCGGTTGTTGATGCAGTATGTGGTGGGTAAAGTCTGTAGGGTGAAATCCCAAAAGGCATGAATTGGTCGGCACGAGCCAATTGCCACTCCGATGAATGCGATACCCCAAAGTACGGAGTAGATGATGGTGAGGTCGATGAGCATGTGTAGCTTGGTGCTGGTGAAGAGATGGCGGTATAGGAGACACAGCGAGATCTTCACTGTTACCTGACCGAATGCGTAGGCGATGTTGTTGACCATGAGAAACTTGGAGGAGTCAGACTTTGTGGCTTCTTTACGCGCGACTGACATACCTTCAACATCTTGACCACGCCTTTGAGCTCTGGGTCCTGGACGGAGACATACGCAATCTGGCGCCCAAGGCCAAGTCTGAGAACTGGATATGATGTTAGATCTTTGTTTGTGAAGATGATTTACATATCTCACCGTATAGATCAACTGAGCTGATCACCACACAAGCGATAACTCCTCCAAAGAGAAAGATGTCCGACCATAGTATGCGGCTCCTGGAGACAATCCTCGCGACAATGCGCAGAGTGTAGAAGGTAATGCATACAATCAGACTAGCCACCGCAGCGGCGATAACAGAGCTTTGTTTGTTGCCGTCCATGACTGGGGCTGGATGAGTAGTAGGCATACTTTTTGCAATGAAGAGAGCTGGTCGTAGTCAACAGACAAGATGCTCGTGTGAGGCCAGACGCATGTGGTGAGGCAGCGATCCTCATGTATGATAACACGCCTCACAGCGCAGATTAGGCCACCACCCCTGCGGCCGACGGTGTAGCACCAATTGAATTCGGCCTTCCAGTGTGAACATGACCCGAGAAAAGGGACTCGCATCTTCGTCGGGAGTTGCGCAGCAGCGCAGTGGCGACGGTCAGCGCTCGCAGGTACATGCAAACTACGTCGAAATGTACAAGGGTGGCTGTTGGTCGTGGAAATTGCCCCATGTTTCCCAATTGGTCTTTGATGACATGGCACTCAGGCTACAAGTGTACATCGTCCTGTGAACTAAGCCTCGGCGACCGAAAATCTTGAGTGGGATTGATTTGGAAATTGTGCGAGCTGAGGATGGTGTGGAGTTCAGCCGCCGGGCCGCGTCTAACGTTTGACGCCTTACCGGCGCCTACCGCTTAAAATATCATGCAGGGGCCACATTAAACTCCATAGCCGCATCGGGGATCAACCAGCGAACCACAGCGAATGCCGAATACGCTGCAACGTCCTTTGAGAGCCTATCGTACGATCTCGTTTTCCACAGCATATGCGGGCATGTCTTATGTCGCGCAAGGCTTGAAGCTTATCTTTGATGACATGGCTGGCGCTAGTCTGGGCTTTGTTGTGAACGGAGATGTGGATGTGGAACCTGCCTGATTAGTCTAGGGAAGATGGGCAGTGCATTGCAGCGCTAGAGAGAGACAAAGGTGCCTCCATGATCCGCAACGCTAGATGCACAGGAAGGTGGCTCAAGATATTATAATGTCCGACGAGAGTGGACTGCGCAACTTGCAGAAATACTGTGACATGCGCACATTGCGGCGTGCACGAGAAACAACTTGAACTTGGTTGAGTGTTTCGTTTTTTAGGTCACGATCTCTCTCAAGATGTCGTCGAACCAGTCAGTACTTTCTTCTCGCGCGTCGGAAGACCAGAAGACCTCCACGTCTCCAGCAATGTACGCCCCGAAGGGAGAATTTGATTGGGACACGGATGCCATCAATCCTTTGAACTGGCCATTGTGGAAGAGGTCTTACCATGCCATCCTTCCAGCAGTCTTCGGACTCGTAGTGTGAGTAACACCTAACATCACATTGATTCCCTTGGGTTGACACGTAGGCAACAGAACATTCGCTTCCTCAATATACACCTCCGCGGTCGCCGATGTCATGAAGGACTTCCACGTATCACAGACCGTTGCTCTCCTTCCCTTCTCACTCTTTCTCGTAGGCCTTGGCTTCGGCCCTGTCCTCGCTGCGCCATTGAGTGAAAGATACGGAAGGACGGCCACGTACTTGATCTCCATGCCATTGTTCGCTCTCTTCATTCTAGGCTCAGGGTTCTCGCCGACCTTCGCAGGCCTGACGATATGCCGCTTTCTTGCCGGAGTCTTCGGAAGCCCGCCTTTGGTAGTTGGAGCTGGAACGAATGCCGATTTGTGGCTGCCGCAAGATCGCGCTGCGATGACGACGCTGTTTGCGTTGTGTCCGTACCTTGGCCCGGCGCTAGGGTGAGTGTACTACTTCTCGGTTCATATACAATCCCACTGACATCCACCAGACCAGTTGTTGGTGGGTTCACAGTAGCATCTAAAGGATGGCGATGGACCCAATGGGTCGTCTTACTCTTCGCTGTTGCTGCTTACATCCCTGCTCTCGGTATGAAGGAGACGTACAAGAAAACCATCATGGCAAAGCGAGCCAAGAAAATGGGGGCGGCTTCACCTCCAGCAGGTCCCACAGGACTAGCAGCGCTGAAGTTCCTGTTCAACGTCACCTTTATACGGCCATTGCACATGCTCGGCACAGAGCCTATCGTCATTGTCTGGTCCCTGTACATTGGCTTTAGCTTCGCGGTGGTGTACTCATTCTTCGCGGCCTTTCCATACGTGTATTCATCTGTGTACGGGTTCGATGTCAAGGAGAATGGGTTGACCTTTTTGTCTATCGCAGTCGGCAGTCTTATTGGATCTGTTCACGTCATCTTGGTGGACAGGCTGCAATGGCGGAAGAAGTTTGTGGCGTGGAAGAAGCAGGGTAATACCGAGAAGTGTCCGCCCGAGTACAGGTTGTACGGCGCAATGGTGGGAAGTTTCGGTCTGCCGATTGGCTTGTTCTGGTTCGCCTGGACTGCGAGGCCTGGAACGCACTGGATCGTGTCGGTCATCGCAGGCGTCTTTACCGCATGGGGAAACATGTGCATTTTCGTGAGTCCTTTTACCTGGCTCATCAGCTGCGGCTAACAACGTGTAGATGAGCGGTCTACTGTACCTGCTCGACGTGTACGAAGCGCTGCTTGGTGCGTCCGCCGTAGCAGCCACCAGTGTCGTGCGCTATCTTCTCGCGGCCGGCTTCCCTCTTTTCATTACTCAAAGTATGTGGCTTCTTCACTTTGAAAGATTTGACCTTGCTGACTCTCGCAGTGTACAAGGATTTGGGAGTCGGCTGGGCAGCCAGTACATTCGGGTTTATCTCTGTCGCGCTTATGCCCATCCCGTGGGGCCTGTATAAGTGGGGTCCGCAGCTTCGCGCGCGCTCGCGTTTGGCCGTTGGTGGCCAGACATAGATGGACAGATGCGCGTGTTCGAGCTTGATCGTAACGGTCAACAATGGCGCTGGCTGGTATCAAGTTCCGTGTCTTTCTTAGCCCCGAAGATTTCAGCAATCGTGATCTCGCAATGTGATAGCAGAAAGTCCTTTGATATGAATGCGACATCGAGTTCTTGGCCGTGGCAAGAGCTGCCATGTGTTTCCACAGCATGAATTCTTTTTGTTGTTGCGATATGTAGGAGTTATTACAACGCAAAGTGTAGGCCGGAGATACATTTCGAGGCGCTGGAGGGAACGAAGGGGGAGGTGAGGATTCTGTCATTGGGGTGCAAGGGCAGTCCTGTGGTGCAAGAGGTTGAGACAAGGTGTGAAGACATCGTGCTGAAAGTGGTGAATGCGGATGTTGGGAGTGTTAGTGTTGGGGATATAAAGGGAGGGAAGTGGGTGATTGTGAGATTGAGAAGTAAAGTCAAAGTCAAATGTACACGAATGAATTGCCCAAATCGATCTATACCTGCCACATACTGTACAGCGGATGCCAAGGTAGTATTACACTGAAAGCTCAATCTCCTTTCCATATGTCTGTTCGTGTTGCGCTTATGGCCTGATGACTCGGAGGCCGTCGTGTGAGGGTGCTGCTGCGCGCTTGAATGACTGCACGTGTGTTAGTATGCCCGTACATGATCCAACAAACAACTTCGTATACTGACGTTGTCGCACTCTTCCCATGATCGTCCGGCGCCGAACCCGAGACCAACGAATGCCGGCCATGCGCGGCGCTTGAAAAGGAGGACGGAGAAGACGACGCCGAAACCGAGGCCGAGGCCGGAGCGGATAAGCATCGAGGAGAGGCAGCGATCCCACTGGAGGCGCAACGTTAGCTGGTTTCTCTTCAGGACAGCACTCGCATGTGGTCGGCGCAAAGCAATGAAGGGGATTCTCGGGTGGTCGCATGACGTCCTCTCAGTCACTCTGAGATCTTCGATTGCTACTTGAAACCCTGGACTGTACCACAGAGCTCTGTAGCCACCATGTGCCAACCAAAGGAGCTTCAGTCGTACCTTCTCGTTGAGGAGAGCTTCGCTCATGGGGCGCGTCGTGCGTGGGATGGCCACGGCGGTCTTGGGCGTCTCGTCGGCCATGGCTACGGTGTCTGTGGGTGCAATTGGTCGGTTTGGCGGCGCGCTCGACGTGGTGTGGATTGTAGGATGCGGCCGGCGGTGGTGTTGATGTCTTCGGCGTGAATTGGACTTTGACGTGACCGGCCTTGGCAGGCAGGAACGATCAGCGACGGGTGGCTCGTGCACAAAAAAGTTAGGAAGTCGCGAGTCGATGCACATGCTTGCGCTGCCTCACCACAACGGATTTCGAGTGTGAAGATGGTGGGCAGACATTCTGTAAGTGGACTACTTCATCTAATGAGTATTGCGTCACTAATATAATTCAGACTCCCGCAGGCCAACCTGCGCCTACTCGCCCGCGCCTGCAGTCCGTCAACCAGGACTTTTCAAACTTGAACGAGCAGATTCGCCAGGTCGCACACGTTATACGCCTCCCAGATGACTGGGCGCTCTCGAAACAGAAGGAAGGGTGGTCAGCATCCCTACAACATGTGGTTTGCGCACGAGCAGAATGGGTTTTGCGCTGGGTTCTGGACAAGCTCAAAGACGACACTGAAGCAGGAACTGGGGCGCGAAGCACGCCGCTTGCTTGGCAGCTCCTCGAGTGCATGATACACATACTGCCCGTCTCCCGCAGCGCTCCTCATCTACGCGACGCCGGCTTCACCACCATACTCGAGCGGACATTGGTGGAAAACTTCGACAAGGACCTGCAGAGCCTATCTGCTGCGAGCGACGATGACGTACAAATGCAAGATGCTTCCGAGTCGAGCGAGACCATACACGAGGACTCGCAGCCGTCGAGGAAGAGGAAGCGAGGAACGTCTGCTGCGTCGCCTTCCAAGAGGGCGGCGTCCACATCGATCGACCCGACCACCTTATTCAGGGTTGTAAGGGGCACTCTCGAGTCCATCACACAGGTGTCATCCCCACACAGCAGAATTATAGACAGCACCCAGCAGGAGCTCATGAAGATGGTCCTCAGAACCGAAACCGCGCAGGCGTCCCGCATCCTCAAGTTCTGGCTCATGACAGTGCACAAGCTCCTTACTCGATCCTCCACCGGCCCGGAGCAGCTAGCAGAATTGTCCGTGGTGCTCGAGATCTGGGAAGTGCGCATAGTCGACACAGACGACACTACAGGGTCGTCTTCAGAAGACTTTGCCAACGAGTGTCTCGTCCCGACCCTTCAGCTGATTGAGGGACTGAGAAGCGCTACAAAGCAATCATCTGTACGAGCTCTAGATGTTGCTGTCCAGGCACTCGACAGGCTTCTGACAAGGCATGTCATTGCACCATCGAGAGCTGCCTTCGCCGAGGAAAAACCTGCAGACTCCAAACCGGCGCATCGAGAAGCATCAGCTCTGGCTAGCTGCCTCAATCCGCTGCGGGCCTTGCTCCTACAATCGGCCCAGATCGAGGATGCCGGTGAGGTGGTTCCAGCACATCTGGTCTCGTTGTTTGATGCCGTACCCTATCTGCTCGACCTAGCGATCCGTGCCTCGCCATCAAAAACACCGAAAGCTCGGTTAGCCGAAAGACCGTGGATCCAAGCTGTATTTGTATCCTTGTCTGAATGTGCTGGCTGCTCGTTGAAGACTCCTCCAGAGTTCGTCACATCGAAGAATGCTGTCGTGGCGCTTCAGAGTGCCCTACAGGTGCTGATGTCGCACAACATCTCAATGCATGCCGGGATACTGAAAGAAGTTTTCTGGTATCACTGTGGTGTTAAGTACCCTGAGCGCGGAGAGAAAGAAGCACATTGGCCCCTCATCGCAGCACTGATCGAGCTGGATCCCTCCATCTTCATTACAGAGCCACGCTCATCTTCGGGTGTGTCAAAGGAACAGCCGAATGACCTCACGGAATTCCTTTTCGAATTGATCTCGGACATTGAGATCAAAGGCCATGGCTTTGTCGATGACGACCGCCTCGGCAAGAATGTGCTGGATGATGAGCTCCCACGCGCACAAAGCACTCTGAGAGCGAGCCGAGAACTAATACTCCACAGCGTCATCACACCCATAATGTCCGCTTTCTCTCGCAACAGAAACCTTCTCGGCTTCCTCAGGAGGTGGGACGATCAGCTTGTGAGAAGCTACAAGTCCGAGAATCGAAAAGTGTTGAAGGAGAAGACGGAACCTATATGGGAAGATCGTATCTTGACAAGAGCTTTGTCAGAGCTCTTTGAGCAATCTTTGACTCTGGGGCAAATCACAGCGTCAATCGAAGAGCACGCCAAGCGAATGGACGACTTTAACAGCGCCCTGACCACGCAAGCAGAGGACGGAGTCAAGGTTTGCAAACTCCCTGCCTACAAGAAGGCATCCAGCAGCGCCGTGATCATCCCCGCAATGTTGCAGTCGATTCAGTCTGATGACACTGTTGCCGCACTCAGAACACAACTACACCCGCTGTTCTTGTCTTATATCTTGCGGGTCCGAGACGATCGCTACAGCGTATACACCAGTATCGCTTCCTCTTGGTACTCACTTTGTCAGCTCATGGAGAAGCTGTGGCCGACCGAGATGCACGCATCTTTGAGATTGCAGCAGTTGATGCTACATCCACTGATAAAGCAGGCTAACGCGGACATATCTACCGGTCGCAAATCTGCAGAAGGTCGTCGAGTGGACTCTCAGGCACGGGGAGCGGCAATGCTTTTCCTGTTCGATGCATGCCATCGTCTCCAGGACGTCTCGGCAGCGGACGAACAAGTTCAGGATAGTATTCGGAAGATTGTGAAATGTTTGTCGGCAACCCAGCTTGAGGTTGACGAGCACAAGAGGGTGATGGAGGTGTTCTGTGGCAACTTTATTGGGCTCATGAACAACCTGGATGTGAAAGCCTCGCAGAAGTCCTTCGTCTCTTTACTGTCCCGGTGCGCAGAATTGGACGAAGAGGTCGGTGAAAAGATCAGCCACTCCATGTCCGAAGCGGTCTTTGCTTTTGGAAACTCAAGCCTGCACAACGCCTTTTCGGCTGCTCTTTCGGAGAGTCTCGGACACCACGAAGACAGCCGTCTTGACCAAGTCACAATCGAAGCGATCCATGGCATGCAACCAGCTGCGATGCCACGCGAAAGAAGGGAGGGTCTCCTCGATCGACTAGCAACACTACCAGGAACGGAGTCCTCGATCATCAAAGGGAGGCTGAATGTGATGGCTTCACTCATGACACTCCCGAATGCGACCGCCAAGATCTCCACGGATGGAGCCGTACTATTCGACATGGCCGATCAGATACAGAAGGTCGGTCTGAAGTCGCGTGATGTGCTCCAATCCCTCCAAGCCGTGTGCCAAAGGACGCTTGGCCACATCATACCCAACCAAATGCAAGCACAAAGCAGAGCCTTCCTCGCAGAGTACCAAAAGAGACTCAACAGTATGGCCCAAAGCAGCGGTAAAGTCTCTCCAGTCGGTCTGGCGATTCTCCGGGCGACCATCCTCGAGCAGAAGGACGCACAGCTACTGAGTATCAAGCAATACATGACACTTTTGAAGAAGTGCCTCACAGACGACGGCTCTGATGCCGACGAGAGCGCATCTTTCGAGGATGTGCTGGACGCTTTCGCTGAGCTCTTCCCAGCCCTGCTGATCGATGCCAGTCTCTTGAAGACCACGGCGACCTGGCTACGTACCTGGATCAGGGACAATGCCGATCTAGAATCGTACATCACCTCGAGCAACAGCGTGTCTCTTGAAGTAGCAGAGTATGTGGCACGACTACACAAGCTGATCGGCAGATACAAGCTGTTTCCGGATGTTCAATGGCTCATCAAACTCACTGCGCGGATCCTCCGGGAGTCGCTATCTGGTGCATTGAAGCGCTCGGTGCTCACGACAACAACCGAAGTTCTCGTAGTATTGGAGACCGGCGAAAAGCTAGCTCTCGTGCCACTTCTCACTGACGTACAAGACTCAGCTGCTCAAGCGCCGTCGTACCAAATTCTCTCTGAACTCATCTCGACACTACCCGACAAAATCCACACCGACGCCGAGATCAAAAAGAAGCAACTCGCCCTCCTGCCACGACTTTGCGTCCTGCTCGCCGAAGCTTCCGAGGACGTGTGCTTCAATGCGCTGCTAGATGGCATCATCACCATACTGAACAGCAAGGTCGCGCTCACAAGCCAACACAGCATCGAGTGCGTCCTCAGCGTGCTTGTGAAGCTCACGTCGCGCACCAGTCCCGCCCTCTCATCCGCCAACGCATCCCACATATTCGCCCGCATCTGCGAAACCAGTCGCTTGATTCTGCTCGTGCACCGCAATAAGCTCGGCGGCCGATCACATATCCTGTTGCCACTGCTTCAGGGCTTACTATTCTGCCTCTTCATGCCTACATCGACACGCAGCGGCGCACTTCCGGCATGGCTGCGCTCCAACTCGCCCACCGAGCCTAGACGCCTCACGCCACTCAACGCATCACAATACGCACGCCTCTTAGCCACACTATGCAATCCCCCGCAATCCTCAATCTCAAAGACCCACCAACACTCCCGCAAGTCCAAGGATCTCAACGACCCCATCAAGGCCGCGCGCGAACGCACAAGCCACTTCTTGTACCCGCTGTTATCGTCCTTTTGCCGCTTTCAATTAGCTGGCAGACTTGATCCTGCGGTTAGGGTCAAGCTGATGCCGGGGATTTGGGAGATTATAGGCACAGCGAGCGTGAGTAAGAGCAGTGTGGATGCGATGTTTGCGGGGATGGGGAGGGCGGAGAAGGATGTTTGGAGGGGTCTTTGGGGGGAGTGGGAGGCGGTTAGGGGGCGGAGGGACGTTTGGGTTGGTGGTGATGATGGTTGAAAGGCTTGCTGGCTAAAGCTTACGTCTTGTTTTCTTCGTCAGATAGCTTCTGGGGTATGTAGTCGCTACGCTCATCAACGCGATAACAGTTTGGAGTACTTTCTTGGTCGTTGGGTTACTCGATGCCATCGAGTAAAGTAACAGGCGTATTCGTCGCTTATTGGTGCCCGTTTGACCCCACATGTCTTTTATCTTCTTCCGCCTTGGCTGCCAAATCATCCAAAGACTTGGAACGCAACATAATCATCTACACGAGTCCTCCACGAGAGAACGAAGTGTTCTGGCTGCAAGGTCTAGAATGACGTGTCTATATCGAGCCAAATGCTTATTGAATTATGTGTACTTGAGCAGGATACTTCGGAGATGTTCCTTAGATTTGGTGTTTTGAGGCTCGGCGCCTGCGTCATTTGTGTGGAGCTTGGGTATGCGAGCATGACCACTTTGAGCATCACACTGCACCTACCTTGGTGACCTTGAGAGAGATTGGGTCTTGGTAAGTTTTGATTACATCAGATACACACCATTGCGCTTGCGAGTTGAGGAAGCTTGGACTGTCGATATCATCAACAGGACGACTCCCCATCTTTACACAATCAAATACTGGGCTTGCAACCGCCATACTTTTTTGAGCGAGAAACACCGTATCACTCACAAGTCTTCCCAGGCCGAAGCCACGACCTACTCAGACTTTCGACATGGCAAACCACCCCACGTCATGCTGACAAGGATGATCGATCCTACCAAGCATCGGCCTCTAAGAGCCGGAAGACGAAGTTCATAAGGTGTGCTGTGCTCTCTCTACTCCACTCAACAAGCGACGAAAGCTCGTCGTTCTTCAACACCACTATGGAAAGGCTCAAGCGGTCCAAGATTGCTCACTGGAGCAATAAGCTCGCCGTTGAGAGTGAGCCAAATCTTACCTCGGCGCAGCTCATGTTGTTCAATCACGATCTCAAGCCAGTTCGCAAAGACCTCCTCTCAACTTCCAAGCTCTTCTTCTAAACATCGAAAGGTTGAATCGGAACGTCGACAATGGGGCCCTTGGAACTTTGTCGGTTTCTGGATCGCAGACTCCTTCAACATCAATACATGGATGATTTCGTCGTCGAACATAATCGATGGGCTGTCTTGGTGGCAATCTTGGATATGCGTTTGGGTGCGATGGACATAACCCGGACCGATAAATTGTTACGCTGATGCAAATACAGCTCGGCTACTCCATCGCAGCTTGCTTTGTCTGTTTGACCGGCCGAATCGGTGCCGTATACCACATCTCGTTCCCTGTCGTCAATCGCTCCTCTTTTGGGATATGGGGAGCGCTGTGGCCAGTATTCAACCGCGCTGCGATGGCTTGCATCTGGTACGGCGTGCAGTCGTGGATCGGAGGTAATTGCGTGTACCTAATGATTCGCGCCATTTGGAACGACTGGCGCACTGTTAGTATTCGGTAACTCTAAGTGCGTACAATTGACTGACAGCTACCAGGAGGTACCAGGCGAGGGCGGCATTGCAAACGGTATCCCGAACTCAGGCACCAATACCGTCGATTTCGTGTCCTTCTTTCTCTTCTGGCTGGGCTCTCTTCCGTTCATCTACCCGCCGGTTCATAAGATTCGACACCTTTTCACCGTCAAATCGTTCTTCGCGCCGGCCGCTGGTATCGCTTTCTTCATCTGGTCTGTCGTGCGGGCGAAAGGACTTGGACCTATCGTGCAGCAACCCGGAACCGCACGAGGCTCCGAACTGGGATGGTTGATGGTCCGTGGCATCATGAGCGCCATTGCAAACTTCGCGACTCTAATTGTCAATGATCCCGATTTTTCGCGTTTCGCTCGCAAACCTTCGGATGCATTGCACTCTCAATTGCTTACCATCCCGATCGGATTCGCTGTTACCTCGTTCATCGGCATTATCGTGTCGTCTTCATCGAATGTGATCTTTGGTGAGCCGATCTGGAACCCGTTGGATCTCCTGAGAAGCTTCCTTGAAGAAGACGCGGGCAGTGCACAGCGGTTTGGCGTGTTCGTTATCGCCACCTCGTTTGCTTTAGCACAACTCGGTACCAATATTGCTGCGAACTCTATCAGTGCCGGTACAGACATGACTGCGCTTGCTCCTCGCTGGATCAACATCAGGCGTGGTGGGTACATCTGCGCACTCGTCGGTCTGGTCATGTGTCCCTGGCAACTTCTCAAAGACACAAACAGCTTCACGACCTATCTCTCAGCGTACTCCGTCTTCCTTTCCTCTATAGCGGGCGTTATGATCTGCGACTACTACTGGGTGCGTAAAGGCTACTTGCAGATCAAAGACCTCTACTCCGGCAAGAAGACTGGGCCGTATTACTTCACTGCTGGCTTCCACTGGCGAGGTTACGCTGCGTACATCGCTGGAGTCGCCATCAACATCGTTGGGTTTGTTGGAGCGGTTGGAATAGATGTACCCATTGGAGCACAACGCATCTACGATCTCAACTACTTTACTGGTTTCCTCGTGGCGTTCTTCACGTACTGGGCGCTTTGTAGGATCTCGCCTGTCCCAGCGACGAGTGACGTTTGGATGGAGGTGGGTGACGAGATCACCAATTTGTCTGTCGCTTACCAGGACAACGACAATTATCAATACGGCAGAGAAGTCATGCCAGGTCACAGCGACAAGCACGTAGAAGATGGATTTGGTGAGAGTGTACACGGCAAGACCTTATAGTGGGCGAGGCGTGGGTTGGTGAGCTGGTAAGCTCTAACCTAGTTTGTGGGCGTGGCTGCATGCCAACAAAGTACTATACTGCGAAGCGCGGGTGGGTGGGTAGTCTTCCCTCAGACTCAAGTTGATCTTCGCAGCGAAAGCATACTTCTTCGTGCATGCGTACGAAGCCTAATGTGGCAAGCGCACCGTACTAGCGTGCTCCTGCATCAAAAGCATTTTCGTTGTGTACCACGCACTCCAGCACTTTCATCTCCACTCTGCGACAAACAGCCATCTTGGAGAGACAGACCCGACCATAGTCGAGAATGATTCGAAGCCATCTGGTACATAACGTCAGGCACAAAGAAGAGGCTGACGGGCTGTAAGCACCTATGACTTGCTGCAGGCTTCTACCACGGCCCAACCCAATTTCATCAATTACTGATCGCCAATACAACGAAGCGTCGGTGAGGTCGTCTTCTCGAAGGTCCTACTTACGCGACTCGTGGGATGACCTCGCTCCATGTTGCCCAACCCCATAGCAGTCGCAAATTGATTATCTGGGGTAATGCACGACCTGGTCATCCTGCCTTAATCTGGTTCGGTACTGAAAGAGCCGACATGGAGGCTCGCAGCCAGCGAGGCGGATAGAGTGCCTGTTGTCCAATGATGTTTAACCGGTCCGGAAGAGGCGCATTCATAGATTGCAGACTTAATGACCACCACTATCGTGTTTATCGGGCGGTGGCAAGACTGCAGCCTCCTCTGTTGGTATAGGCGAGTGTGGAGGTGTGATCATGGGGTACATTGCTTGATGGTGTCGGTGCAAACAGGATATATAAGGTACGACGCTTTCAGTTTCTTCCCACGACACAAAACTTCCATCATATACCATCATAACCCTTTCAAGATGTTGTTCTCAATCGCTGCCGCCGCAATTTTTGTCGCTCAAGCCGCTGCGCACGGAGCTGTGACTAGCTACGTGATCGATGGAGTCACGTATCCAGGGTAAGCAGCCATCACAAAAACGAGTACCACAGCTACTGATATACTCCAAAGATACACTGGCTTTTCTCCTGCCTCGTCGCCCAAGACAATTCAGCGTCAATGTACGTAATCTCTCGGTACGAAATGCATTGATACAGCAGCACTAACTTTGTACGTCTACCTTCTCAGGGCCTGACTACAACCCTACCATGACCATCACCGACAGCAAGGTCATGTGCAACGGAGGAACGTCTGCGGACCTCGTTGCGCCAGTTGCGGCCGGTGGCAAGATCAAGGCTATCTGGGGCCAATGGACTCACGAGCAGGGCCCAGTCATGGTATGGATGTACAAGTGCTCAGGAGACCATAAGAGCTGTGATGGCAGCGGCAAGAAGTGGTTCAAGGTACATTTCAACCCTCCCAACTGAATGACCACCGCTGACGTGACTTCCGCCAGATTGACCAAGAGGGCATGACCGCACCACCACTCAGTGGCCGCAACTGGGGTACCGCCAAGGTGCTGAAGAACCTCTACTGGGAGTCGGTCGTCCCCAAGTCACTTGCTCCTGGCAACTACTTGGTCCGCCATGAGTTGCTCGCTCTTCACCAGGCCAACACGCCACAGTTCTATGCTGAGTGCGCGCAGCGTATGTTGTTGACTGCACACTACTTCTAGATGCATGCTGATTATCTTCGCAGTCGCGGTCACAGGTAGTGGCTCAGCACAGCCAGGCGGCGATTACCTTGCAACCATCCCAGGATACGCATGTAAGCATTCGAATGGTACGGCAATGTCTCGAACGCGCTGACACAGTGAAGCTCAATCGGACCCCGGCGTTACCGTGAACCCATACTCTGGTTCCGTCACCACATACACCTGCCCCGGCCCCAAGGTATGGACTGGTTAGATGCCGAGTTCCGGAGAGACGTGGGCGAGTGGAGCGATGTGTAGTACTTTGTGAAGTATCCTAGAAGTATGAATATAAACACCATCCAATGCGGGATGATGCCCAAGCACTCGCGACTTGGTTGATACTATTGCATAAGAACAGGTGTTCTACATTCTAGTAGCCGAGGAACACCTTGTGCAGGCATGTTTTGGTATTTTAGAGAAAAAAGAGCGTGTTAAAAAAAAGCAGTAGTTGGTAAGCAAATACTGGTTTCTTGCACGGTTTGGAGGAGGCTCGGCTAATTACGCAAACTGGCTAGGGTAGCCGGGTGAGATTGGTAATACAATCGAGGCTCCATAGTACGAAAGCAATCGTAACTTATATTATAAATCACCGACTTTCGCGTTCAGTGTGTCCTGAACAGTGACACAATAAATACAAACACCTTCTTACTTGGACATGTTTGGCTCTACCTAGCTACCTTCAACATCGTGGAAAGACACTTATCGCTATGACGAAGATCCTGCTTACTGGAGCCACAGGGTAAGTAAGTTCCCTGCGCATATAAAGTCTAACTGAAGGTTTGAAGCTATGTTGGCGGAGAGGCTCTGTACACCCTCATTGAGTCTGGAATTCAGGCTTCGCAGATCTCTTGTTTGGTCAGAAATGGAGAACACGCCGAAACTCTGCAATCAACCTATCCGGATGTGCGTATCGTAATCGGAGATCTCGATGATATCGATTTGGTGGAGCGAGAAGCCGAATCTGCAGATATTGTCCTTCGTAGGTGCCAGCTTCATACCTCACGCCTACTCAGCTAACGCCCCACAGATCTTGCATCCACCAGCCACGCCCCAAGCGCAAAAGCCATTGCCCGAGGTCTCCAAAACCGCGCAAAGCAGAGTGAACACCCGGTAAACTGGATCCAGATTTCTGGCGCAACATGCTACGCTGCTGATGAAATAGCATCTGGGAAATACGGTTACGCATCTGACGCCACATTCGACGATGTGAAAGACCGGGACCGCATTCTGTCCCTGATCCGCGGCAACACCAAGCGTGTGGTCGAGAACACGGTGCTGTCCCAATCGCCGTCCAGCGTCAAAACAGCCTTGATAGTCGGACCGCTGATTTACGGCGCTGGTCGCGGCCCAGTCAACCAAAGAAGTGTACAAGCACCTGAGATTACTCGGACAACTTTGAAGCTGGGCCATGGCTTCAAGTTGAACCAGGGCAACAATGCATGGAGCAATATCCATGTCCAGGATCTTGCTGGGTTGGTCTGCTCGCTTGTTCGTGCTGCTGACGCGGGCAAAGACGGTCTTTGGAACGATAATGGAGTGTACAATGTCGAGAATGGCGAAATGGTATAGTCAAAGCCGTCCGCTTGCCAAATTCGTGACTAATTCACAACCGATAGACCTTCGAACACCTGGGAACTTTGGTAGCGAACGAAGCTCATGCGCAGGGTCTGATTGAGACGGATGCAAAATCAAGATTCGTGACAATACATCCCTCCCAAGCTGATTCACTGAGTGACCATGCATCGGTTTTGTGGGGCACGAATGCGCGGACGAGAGCGACCAAGGCACGGAAAATGCTGGAATGGACTCCTGTGGGTCAGTCGCTTGTGGACACACTCCCAAGCTTAGTTGCAAGTGAGGCAAAAGCATCAAGAGGTCAGTTGGAAGCGGGTGGTAGCTGATAATATCATGGATGTATGATCACTGATTGATTTGAGTGGACGTGATGATGTTCCAGGAACAGGACTTGTATAGATATGCTTGTCATCCACCGCTTCTCGCCTCCCTCATTGGAAAGTTAAATTCACCCACATCATACCTAAGTCGTCTCCGTCTGCAACGCCTTGTCCGCCTTTTCATCCAACGCCGCTTGCTCAGCTTCCTCCAGCCCCAAGCTCTGCGCAATTTGGTACAGCCTCGTCTTCTCCTCGTGCGCCGTCGTATCGCCGAACACTTTGTCCATGTCCTCAAGACTCTTTCCCATTGTCTCGGGAATGATGAACCATGTGAAGAAGAACGCAATGAGCGCAAAGGCCGCGAAGAACAAGTACGTGCCGTAGCCGATCGTCTCCAGCATATCAGGCGTCACAAGACCGATGATGAAGTTACACATCCAGGTAGACGATGTTGTCAGAGACATAGCCTTGGAACGGTTGCCGATGTTGTAGATCTCCGAGGGGAGAACCCAGCCAATGGGCGCCCAGGAGTACGAGAAGTTCACGTCGTAAATATACACGAAGGCGATACCGGTCCATCCAGCGGCAGGGTGGTCTTTCAAGGTGTCACCGTAAGCGCCAATGACTGCACCGACGATGACGAGAGAAATGAAGGTACCAGCGGCGCCAGAGAGGAGGAGGGGTCGTCGGCCAATTCTGTCGATCAAGAAGAGCGCTGGGAGTGTCGAAAGCGTATTCACGATGCCTAGGAAGCTGTCAGTAATGATTTAAGGTACATTGTGGTCCATTCCAATCACCGTATACGCCAGTTGCAAGCAGACCGCCAGTCTTGCCTGAGAGACCTAGTTGTCCAAATATGGTTGGAGCGTAGTAGATTATCGCATTACACCCTATGAATTGTTGAAAGAACATAACGGAGCAGCCAATAGCGGTGCGCCTAAACGAAGGCCAAGTGGAGAAGAGTGTAGTGTATCCGGCAAGGTAGAGTGAGACACCCGATTTCCCTGGGAACTTATCGCGGGCGTACTGCTCTTCGAAGATGACCTCGGCCTTGATAGCTAGATACTCCTTTTGGAGCACTTCGTCGTCCGCGTTACACTGACGCACTTTGGCCAGCGCTCTGATGCCAGCTTCCTCGTTGTCGCGCATGCAGTAGTACCTGGGTGACTCCGGGAAGAAGATCATGCCAATCCCGAGAACAAGCGCAGGAATGATCTGCAGCGCAAAGGGTACACGCCAAGATGCATCAGACTGCCCAGTGCAGCCATTGGGACCGACGTCGTTGCGGGGATCGAATTTTGGTTCGGCTGTCGTGCCGCCGGTGTAGGGAATGTCGGGTGCGCAGCGCGTTCCACCGATGTACTGAGTTCCGTACTCAAGCCAGTAGGAGACCAAGATACCCAGAGTGATCGAAAGTTGTTGCAATACGACGAGCGTGCCGCGAATGCCGGGCGTAGACACCTCGCTCATATACATGGGGACAATCATGGTAAGCATGCCAACTGCGAATCCAGCAATGGCACGGCCTATGATGTGGTTAGCTCAGCATAGCTACACTGTGATTTTTGCATACCAGCAAAAGCCATCTCGATGTTCATTGCAGCAGTCTGGAGGATAGAGCCGACGATGAAGATGACCACTGCAATCATAATCGACCCCTTGCGACCGTATCGATCCGCAACAGGCCCGTTGACGAGAGACCCAAACCAAGCAGCGAGGAGCAAAGTGGCCACGAACCAGCCCTTGAAAGAACTGTCGAGACTCACTCTGGGAAATGAGGCTGCGAATGATTCCATGGTAAGGACACCGCTCACGACTCCTTGATCGTAGCCGAATAAAAACCCTCCCAGAGATGCGAACTATGCTTTGTTAGAATGTTGGTATGCCATGAGCACATGGACCTGGAGACGTACAGCTGAAAGACCGAGTAGGTATGGGTTCTGGCGTAGCTCCTTGTAGAGGCCCTTCTTCGCACCAGCGCCGGTGCCGTCAGCGGCCTGGATTTCGGAAGCCATGATACAAGAATATGCTTTCGTCAAATACAAATGATACGCAGCTTGGAAAGACTTGGATAGTCGGTGTGGTTGGAAGGTATTGACTCGGCTTATATACCATTGTGAAAATGTGATTCTATATCACGCGCGAAGCACGAGTCAGCAAAGCCGGGCCACTGTCGCCCGACCCAACGCAGTAGCCCGGATAGTTGTCGTGCAGAACTGTTCCCTCTAGTGCTGTGGAGTCCCCGCACGGCTAGTGTATCGTTGACAATGTCTAAGATGGGGCAGCAGCATGGTTGAGAGCCGGACGTTTGTCGCCCGAAACCCACAAGACGATTCAGTGGTTCAGCGTTGAAGAATCATTTGCATCGCGTCAGGCTGCACATAAGTTCTCTCAAGGCTCCAACCTCCAACGCAAGTTTAGCCTCCTACACATCGCTTCACAATTCTCAAAAATGGGTGAGGCGACCGAGACGGAGAGTTTCGAAGAGACGATACTCGATTTGGTAAGGCGCGTTGAAGAACTTCTACTGCGCCAAGCATCCAATCCTCGTCAGCGGCTCCTTGTGGCTTTGGCAGGTGTGCCCGGCTCCGGCAAATCTACGGTATCGAACGCGCTCATATTCGCGCTTGGTCGTCGTAATGTAGAGGATGTTGCGGTGGTGCCCATGGTAAGTCAGATTTCTATATAGTCCCGAGATGTGCTGCTAGAATGTAGGATGGTTTCCACTACAGCAAAGAAGCTCTGTCGACATTTGACGATGTCGAAGAGGCCTTTAAAAGACGCGGCGCACCTCTCACCTTCGATGTGAATGCCTTTGTGGACCTCGTGGCAACGTTGAAGTCGAAATCGGTCACCACAAACACTGAACTCCAGGTCAACAACTCAGCGCCGAGCTTCGACCATGCAACGAAGGACCCTGTGATGGATGCGATCCAGGTGTCTTCCCACACACGTCTAGTGATTCTCGAAGGCAACTGTACGTCGCTGGATGTGGAGCCCTGGAGGGACATTGCAAAAGCGTGCGTGGAGAGGTAATGCCACTTGTTCTCGCCTCAGTGAAGCATACTAATTCACAGTAGATGGTTCGTCGACGCTCCAATCGCAAAGGTCAGAGACCGCATCGCAAGACGGCACCTTGCAGCTGGCATCGAGCCTTCACTGCAAGCAGCTTTGCGCCGGGCGGAAGAGAACGATGTTCCAAACGGCGCAATGATACGAGCCATGTTGATTCGCCCCGACGTAACCACAGAGAATTGACACGGTCCTACGTTCAATGCGCTCGACTTAAAAACCGTTGGTGCTAAGGTCCCAATCAAACGACTCAAACAGCTCATTTGTCTCAACCGACCACGGGAAGGTACTCAGAGCATCTTTGTCGAGGTGTCCGGCGGGAAAGAGGTTATGGTTGGTGGTATCGTCAGATAAGACTTGGTCCAGGATAGAAACACATCGTGCGGACAGGGAGTCTTCGCCAAGATTGTCTTTGAAGATACTCCGAGCAAGTCGGATGTCTTCGTGCCACTGCTGCATCTCCGGATCGTCACGGAAGCTCAACGCGCAAAGCATCAACACAAGAGCAGAGTGAAACAAGAAATACCTGCGGAGTTTGTCAGTCGCCGGAGCTAGCGTAGCATGTGCCGTCGAATGGATTGTCTTACGTTGCATACCAGCCCTCCAACCTTGTCAGGCCTCGGGTGGAATATTGCTGTATGGATACAATCGTGGCGTGGGCAGCTTCGATGCACACATGCTTACACTTGTTTTGTTCTGATTGTGCGTCGGCATCCAGAATCTGGCCTCGTTGCGCAATTGCCTGTCGCAGTAGGATGTGTCGAAAGACGATGATCTTGAGATTCCAGTACCTCCACCACAGGCGAGATCTAGCGAATTGGTACCACCGATACTGACAATTAAGTTGGGTGCCAGGCTGGAAGTAGACTGGTAGCGTTCGTGTCCAAGCGTCCATAGAGTTGCCAATCGACAATGCTGCCTCAGCGGAAAGACCTGGGTCTGCCAACAAACGATTTGATATGTGGTTGGTATGTAAGTGGAAGTCGCTCTGTGCTTTCAAGGACGAGTAGAGGGTAGGCTCGCTCGACTCACGCGGCAAGTGTATCGACCTTGGAGTTAGGGCCTGTAAGGGTCAGCTATCGTACAAGTACGTCACGTGGTCTGCGTGCTTACATCATCCTCGATGTTCAAAACCGCCCGGACGTTCATTGCGTCGTGATCTGGTAGCATGATAGCTCTCCCGAAGGTCGTGGAAGCTCCGCTATCGAAGATGAATAAGCCCCACCATACTCTGCGTCTTATCTCGCGATCGAGTATGCCGATGTTCCAGTGAGGTAATTCTCGATGAAGAGCCAAGCTGAGAGCTGTGCGGACAGCGAGGCCTAAGAGGTTCCAGCCGGTGTTTGGGCTGTTTCTCTTCTGACTTAGATTGCTGAGCAGCACGAGGGCTTGAACAGTAGTCAGAGACGCAGCCTCGAAGACACTTTCATGTTGGCCGAGGGCAAGCGCTCGTCGGTACAGGTAGTCTTCCAGGCCAACTTGATCTTTGTTCAGGGTCCATGCACCCACCGCTAGTACTGTGTGATACAACATGTCCCAGGAACGTTGCCGTGGCCGTGGAACAATCTCATGGCACTGGGCACGAAAAGTCGCTTCGTGCAGAAGGAACGGGTAGCAGACGTGGTAGTCGTTGAAGTATGAATCAACCAGAGTGGAGGAGATCTGGTGCGTCAAAGCCGCATGTGAGATTTGTGCAGACGCAAGGACACCACTGAAGGCGGTCGCGGTCGCTAGCCGAAAGTGCTGTTGAGGTTGAGACTGATGCAAAAAGCCTGCCCAGTCAAGCAGACAGCGCAGAAATACAACGCCAGATGTTGAACCTGATTCATGGTTAGACTGACTCCACAAACGGCTTCGATGAAGATACCAAGATAGCCCACGCCAGCGGGCTCCACCGAGAGAGCAGCCATTCCGTCGGTAAGCCCATCGACGCTCACATTTTCCTCCTGCCAATCAAAGCCGTTTGCATCTTCTGGGACGGCCTCAGGAATTACAGACTCACGTGGAGCGTTTTGACTTCTGCCGGGCTTCAGTGTGGACGGCCCAGGCTGAACTGCTTCGGAAGTGGGAGAGGCAGCGACCGGCAGGCTGGCATTCGCAAGGTCGGGTGACGAGAGAATAGCCTCAAGATCGATACCAGGTAAAAGCTGCGAGACAAGGTTCTCCACGCTGGCCAGTCGTCTCTCCACATTGGATAGATACCTGGCCAACATGTAAGTCAGTGAATGGTACGAAATTGGTGAACGGTACACACGCGCGTGTAAGCGGTGATCGCAAGATTTTGCCACTATAATGGCATTGAGAGCCGCTATGCACACATGGACTACATGTCGGCTTGTCTTTGGAGCACTGTACAAGTCAGCACAGCGAAGGCGACAACCTAAGGAGACAACCTTGAGCTTCTTGTGGCGACAACGGTCACACTGCGTCGTGCGTCAGTCATGAGTGCAGCGTACACAAACAAAGAAACGCACAGAAAGTGAGTCTCTACCCGCGGCTTTTCTGTGCTCCATCCATATGAAGAGCCTAGTGTGGTGGAGGTTGAAGGAAGGCGATCATGCAGGTACTGGTAGGACGTTGGTCCGAAGCTAGCCCGGATCTACCCGGGACGCGCTACCAGTAATGCCCCGCGCGACCTTTGAAACCTTCAAATGTTTGTTTGCCATCATTTCTTCTCGCCTTCTCACAGAGGGCGCAATGCCACTTGTCGTAAGCTTACATGAGATCAAAACAATACATGGACATAGCCAAAAGATGTCGAGCCCTATCATGAGTAATCTTTTGCCTCAAGCTCAAAAGCTTTTCGCAACGCCTCGCGCAGGGCTCCAGAAGCCGCACGTACGCCCAAATAGTAGGCCAACGCCATCATGTGGAAGGATCGGGATTGAGCGCGGGGGCTAGTTGCCTTCCAATTTCGTTTTCTACATGCTCTGGTAGTACTCTTGAAATTTTTGGCCATCTGAGGTTCAAGCATCAGCACGACGAAACAGCAGCCGTGCTTCTGCAACTTACCAGCTACGCTGCAGAAGATCACTTCGACTGACAAAAAGCCGCTAGAATCTTGAATGGACCGTGTGAGGATTTCCGGACTCAATGGAATTCCAGGACTAAGCCCAAGCTTTGAGTCGATCGCACTCGTGGCATCCGCTGGTGCCTGAATGATTGTTCCCCATATATCTTGGCCATCACGTTTGACCAGATTCATTTTCGCACCTTGATCATTCGTAAGATCGAACTTCGGAATAAAGCTACTGCTGTGGTTCAGAGAGACAAGCGCCAATGCGTGGCTGGGACCCTCGTGGCACCGGAGATATAGTGCTAGTCGATACCGCACGGGCGGGTTGGCAATGGATGCAGCTCGAGTTGGCGTTCCTACCTTGGTATCCGATGATCCCCTCGAGGACTTATGATCGGATCGTAGAGACCTTCCATCCGTCTGGTGATGAGTGTTCCTTTCGACGTAAACGCGGCGATAGTGATCGTCTCTCAGCTCTCTCCAGACGTGCAGGTGCCCGTCTGAGGCTTCCCACTTGTCATGACTTTTGAAGCGGGCGCCCCTGGCCTTGATCTTGCATCTTCGGAACCGGAATTCAGATCCGATCTCAACATGTTGATGCGTCATTGCACCAAAGAAATGGTAGTAGTCGCGACGTTTCGCGAAATGGAACATAAAACCATCGTGCATCGATCTAAAGGCACACTCCAAGAAAAGCCCGTTGGGCCGCAGTCTGTTGTCCTCGTACAGCATTTCAGGGTTGGAAAGTGACAAGGCCAAGAACTCGTCGGAAATCAGCTTTGTCCAGTTTGGCACGACAAAAGTTTCGCCGTTGGATCCTGAGAACTCGACGTCTAGCCTCATTTTTCTGGAGTCGAAGTTTGCCCATAAGTAGAGACAGCAACGCAGTGGAGATCCGATTTGTTGGGTGGAAAACGACGTTCGCATGTCTCTCAAATGGCCATAGGTATCGGGGCCAGCAACGGCTTCATCACTGGGATTTTGAAGTATTTCACGATCGATCTTAACGCCAGCGGAAAGTTCTCTTTGACATGTTTTCACTGTGAGTTGAGCCTCACGGGTGAAGGAAAACATCTTGAGGATTTGGTCAGCGACCCTGGTGAGATATGGATCGCGCAGATTGCGGTATGCGTATAGCCGGCGGGAGACAGCATCTTTTAGGACTTCGGTGTTATCTGAGAGTTCCCAAAAGCCCGAGCTGTCTTGCTGCGCTCTTTCTATTCGGAATCCGGCAGGAGCGTCCTCTCCGTCTACGAGATATGCTAGCAGCTCAGAGGCGACACAAGCTAGTGACCAAACATCGTAGTCTCTTTTCCACCACATTTGATCACTCGCGCCCCCTGTACCTTCTGGCTTACGCCTACTATAGCTTGGAGGTGGTTGATACATAGCTGTTCCAGCTGTAATTGTGAAGTCCGTTTCCGCTTCGGGCTCGTTTGCGAACCTTTTTAGGTACGCCAGTCCAAAATCAGTCAACATAAATTTTCCAGTGGCAGTGACAACAATGTTCGCTGGCTTGATATCAAAGTGAGCGCCGAGCCAATGAAACTTTGGGTCCCGCTGTAAAGATGGTAGCGGAGGCTCGTGTACAGCTGCGACAGCGTCGAAAATGTCCAGCAGACCAAACCATCGCCAGTCGTCGAGCTTAGATCCCGGGAATCGTTCTTCTACCTTTTCCGGCGCCGGGCCTGGTGAACGGCTCCCTATCCTGGCATCTCTCTGCCCAGGAAATAGTATACGTTCAAGGTCGAATGGAACGTAATCAAAGACCAGGCTTAATCGTGGTGGCTGTTCCTCTTGGAAGGCGAAGAGTACCTCGATAATGTTAGGATGTGCAATCTCCTTGAGGACTTTAAGCACGTCACTTTCCTGTGTTGCTTCCTGGCGAGCGGTAACAGTGGGTAAATCGATTTGCTTCCGGAACAGCGAGCGGCCTGTGAGCCTTGCATCACAGAAGGTTTCGTGAATCTGAAACTCGTAAAATTTGCGGTTTCCATCGCGCCGGCCAAATGGTAGTTCCCGATCTCCAAGAAAGGGCATGTTCTGCGAATCGTGAAAGTGTTGCTGTAGATTGTTGGCCTGGAAGGTAGGCACCCTCAGGTGAGTTGCCCATTTGTCTAATTGCTGCAAAAATGCCTTAATGAACAGCGTTCTGGTTTGAGAAACGGTATGGCCATCCTCCTGTTGGAAGAGTATAATCGCTGGATGATTCTTGAACATGGCATAAAGCGCAGAAGTCAAGTCGTCGCGAAGAGGCGTGAGGCGCACGGCATCACTTATCGTATCCAGGCGATGGTTGTCCAGGAGTCGGAGAGCAAATGTGCCTCCGGCAATGGCAAGAGCTGCGGTGAGCTTGCGGCGTTCTGCACTCTCGGCAATCCTGCTCGCCAGGGCATGGTCGTCCGCTGGCGGCGTACGGCGTGTCACTGGCTGGCATACGACACACTCGCATCGTAGCAGGTATACGATGAGTGCCTGGTTCAGGGTGATTTCGAGCGTCTCTGGTGTTATAATGACGTCCTGGCTGGTGTTGTCGCCCCGCTTTTTCGGGACGGCCTTCTCGAACAACAGCTTTTGCACCTGCCGACAATGACAGCTTGGCTTCCGGTTCCTCGCATCGTTGTGAAAATTGATCATTGCGAACAATGTGCAGACGGTTCGGTGTTCATGCTCTCGGGATGTGCGACGGAAAACCCCCAAACAACATTCTAAAATGCAACCAGATGAAGGACGTTGATTCGGGGCCCAAAGGCTGCCCACAGTACGCGTACCTTGCCGCCACGACGAAGCTCGGGCATCTATTGCACCATAAGGCCGCGTCGTTATCGAGATGGCTGACACACCTGAGGTCCTCCTTCGTACTGGCGTTCGCACGAGTCGCTCATTGGCTCCAGATTCGCTATCTTTAACGCGCGACACCGATGCTTTTGTGACCTGGTTGCCTGTTTGCCTTGTAGGAGGTCACAGCCTCTTGTCTTGAGGGCTATACCCTCTAGCCGCGCCGGCGGCGACTTCAATCTCACTCTTCACGGTCACCTTTAGCCACCCTTACCATGGACCGAGACATGTTCGAGCCGCCTCAGTTGTCTCCTGCGGTATCCGTAGAGTCGTTCAGGCCCATCGTCAATACTGCGCAGGTAGAACGCCACGATGAAGATGCCCACTCGCCTCCTCTTCCCAGGGCGCCTCTTATCCAGGTCGATGCCCGTCGAGAGCTTACTTGGTGGGACGTTTCGGCACTCATCATAAATAAAATGATCGGTACTGGTATATTCACGGGACCACCCACAGTTCTGATGTACACCGGACGGAAGGATACCGCTCTGCTAATATGGACTGCTGGCTTCGTTTATACGCTGATCAGGTATGTCGGAACATTGGACGATCAAACGCTGAACTAATTGGTATCGCCAGTATGACGCTTTACCTGGAGTTCTCCCGCAAACTACCTTACACTGGCGGGGAGCTTGTATATGTCAGTCGCCGAGGTCCTCCATCCACTCAGCTCGATTCTAATTCATCTTAGTTGGACGAGCTTCTTCCGAAGCCGACGCTACTATCCTACACCTGCTATGCATTGTACTTCATTTGCATCTACAATACCGCAACGAATGGTATGCAATTTGCGCGGCAGACTATAATTGCGGCGACCGGGGCCGAAGTCAAAGACCAACGTGTCATGCGCTTCATCGCCGTTGTTATAACGACCGTCACCTGTCTTCTCTTGTACTTTTCCACTGCGACAGGGAAAAGGTTGAACAGATGGCTCGCGTTTCTCAAGATTGTGATGATGTTTACAATCTTCGTAGCCGGCGCCCATATGGCACGCAAGGCTGGAATGCGTGACAATGCTGCGTCAATCCCACCCCCAAATCCTGCAGCAGCCATTCTGCAGGTGCTGTTTGCCTTTCAAGGTTGGGAGAACGGAACTTTGGTAAGGCATACAGATCACATTATGGTGTGACTTACTCACCAATGCCCGCTAGGTTGCTGGTGAGATACAACATCACGACACTTTGCGCAAAGGTTTCATCCGGGCAGTCTGGATTGTGGGCTTGCTATATATGCTCATAAACATCGTCTATGTAAGTGAAAATCGGCGATGCTTGGTAACAGTTTGGGCTGATTTTCTAGTGTTTCGCCATCCCATGGAACCCAGATGGCAGTCTGGCATTACAATATGTACCGCTTGTAAGTCTGAGAAGCAAACGAAATGTATAGTTTTTACCCTAATGGGCGAACAGTTCTTCGGCGATTCTGACGCAGCGAAACAGGGCTGGGCAATCATGACAGCGTTTTCAGCCGTTGGTAGCATGCTCAGCGTAACGTACACTTGCGTTCGAGGTACACGACGTCGAATACTGCCACAACCATACCACGTCTCTAACATTGTCTAGTCAAACAAACCATAGCTTGGACAAACATTCTGCCGTGGTCCCCTTTTTGGAGGAAGACAGCACCGGTCCCCAGAAAGGAACCGACGAACCTTTACGAATTGACCAGGCTACACAGCAGAGGAATGGACACCGAACACATTCTCGAGACCGGAGAGCCACGGGGAGGCCTGATTTTGCACTGGATCGTCTGCGTCATCTACATTTGCGCCACAGCTGCAATTTCTGTTGTGACGGAGGCCATAACGTTCCCAGGTCAGCTACTGACGTATGCTCACGCCATAGTTGGAGGTTAGACGTTCCGACAACATTGAAGACTACATCATGGTCGCTAACATCAGCCTATAGTCGTCCTTGGGCTTGCCTTTCCGATGTTCCACAACATTGTCAACAAAGTTCCCGCATCTCGTGGATGGGAACCACCCGAGACTGTGTCGTGGTGGCTGCGAAAGAGGTTTGCGCCATATCTCTTTGGCTGGATTTATGCCATCGGGAGTATCGCGCTCTTGGTTCTTGCAGCCTTAGGTCCATATAAGACTACGGATGGCAAGGAACGCGTCGTCAAGGGTTGGATCTATCCAGTGTTATCCTTTGGACTGGTTCTATGCTCGTTTGCGTACTACCTCGCGTTCATTGCCAGCGAAACAACGTCAGGTGTTCGCGCTGCCGGCGTCCGTCTGAAGAAGTCTCAACATGGGGAGAGCGACCAAACGAGCCTTCTGCGACGATGCGATGCTTGCACGGACGAAGTCAAACCGCATCGACATGCCAGAGACGGGTACACGGACTACTACGAAGTAATCTGCCCCGAGACAGGCAGTGGAAATATCATCTATTGGGCCTTTGGCGGTACGAATGAACTGCACCATCCGCAGGTCTTTGAACAAACCGAGAGAATGAGGGACGGCATTGTAAACTTTCAGAAGGAGTCGAAGGCAAAGTTTCAGAGGGGCCAAGGCTGAGACTTGTAGAGCACCTTCCGGCTAAAGAGATGCGCCATCGACCTATCTCATTGGTTAAGACGCACCCCCACGTTTGTGTGGTGGCACAGTCCTCGTATATCTGAGCTGTCATTGCATGCGCCATAATCATCATCAGAATGCGGCCTCCTTTATTTCTGCAGAGCCGCACTTCGTGCGCCAACATAAATCCGTGTGTGACATCGTCTCAACTCTTCTTTCTCGAGCAAGCGACTCAGGACTAGCCATCATGTCGGCTTCATTTTATGGCCCATGCAAGATGTCGGACATCACCCAATATGCAAATGAAAACGATCTGAAAACATTGTTACAGCAAAAGTTCCCGCCGACAGCTGCACAGTCCAGACCATGGACCTACACGGTAGGCCAAGATCGGGCTTTTTGGGCGTGATATGAGGCTGACCCAGATACAGACTGACCAATCTGGCGACTTCCGTGTGTGGGCCCCCGGTGAGATCACACAGGTAGGCACTCTCAGTCGACTTGGGCGTTTGAGGTCTGAGACGACTAAAAATGGCCTAGGAAGAGAAAGATGAGTTGTACAGGAAGAATGCTGCTCGCCGCACTCCTATGGGGGATGTACTGAGCATGAGATATTATAGCTGAACAGGACGTCAAAGACGATGACAGATGGAGTCGTGGAGAGACATGCCAGAGCTACCATAAACAGCCCACTCCGCTAATTCAAACTGTATTTTGACATGGACGCAATGTGTTGTTTTCATGAAGTGCCTTACCCACGAACGCCTCTTTACTTGACCCCGCCTCAGCCTCAGCCTTTCCTGCCTCAGCCTTTCCTGCCTCAGCCTTTCCTGCCTCAGCCTTTCACGCCTGGACTTAGGCAGACGGAATAGGCAGACGGAACCGGCCATCACACAATCAAAAGGCGCCGCTATCTCGACCACTGAAAGACCTCACCAAAAAAAGTCTACCCTTAAGCAACGTACTTTCTAGAACAATGGCCAAGCGTCAACTGCCAATTTGGCCCCTTCGAACCGACCGAGCGACAGCAAATCAACCTGACCCGGTTGATCATCAAAGTTTAACAGCACGCTTGAACGAAGTATCTCCTCGAGTCTTCAGTCAAGACGGGACAGTAGAAATCATGGCATGCCAATGGAGTGAATATCGTAGGTTTATCCCTAGTCCCAAATTCGTGGCGATGCACCTATATCTGAGCATGATTCTGTAGAAACACTCCAACATCAACCTCTTCGGTCCCTCGACGATTTGTATAATCACATGTATGCTTCTCAAAAGATGCAAAAAAATAGATTGACCAAACGTACAGCGAGGGCACTTCACAGAAGCTTAATTCTTCCGCGGAGGGAACAACAGAATTATTGTGAGTAGCCCGGATATCACCACAAATAGCCTCCGCATCTCTACTCCAGGACCCATCTAAGCTAAATAATAGCATAATCGACCAGGCCCACACGAAAGCCAGCCTCGACATATACCACTCTGCCATGAGCGTCCTCCTCTCACATATATCCGCCTTCCCTCAACTCGCCAACGCACTCCCCGAATTTACCGCCTCAGACGTCCCATTCCATGGCTCAAGAACATTCTTTGAAGCGAAAAGCAGCCTAGAAAACTCCCCTGATGAGCTATACATGCTTTTGAAATATATTGAGCCAAACAACAACACTACCGATCCCATCCCCTATTCCATCCGCCAACAGCTCCTCTACCAATCCGTCTCCACCTCAGAAACGTGCCTCGCCCTCCGCCCCTCCGCGGCGTTCAAAGCCAGAGTCGTAGACGAATTCATGGCCAGGGGCGGACACACAAGTCACTGGACGAATATGCCCGCGCTCCTGGTGGGCAGTTTGCCAGCGCACTGGTCTGCTTACGCAAGGTTTCTCGACGAGAAGGTCTGGAGTCTGGACAAGTCGATCAACTTTACGGATCCGTTTACTTCGACGCTGGGCGAAGCAAACTGCACATCCCTCCCCACAACAAAAGCATACCACGACCTCTTACTCCGCGCCTCCCACGCACTAAAAGCCAACGTCCGCATCCTCACTCTCCTAGCCGCCGAATCTGCGAAACGCATCAAGCTCGAAAACAAGCCGGAATGCTCCACGCACTACACCGCGCTCGAATCCATCATTCACGCCGTTAGCCAGGAATTCCAGGGGTTGCTGGAATACATCGACGTGCTGAAGCAGCGCCTAGACCGCATCACCGAAGCGATACGCGACTCAATCGCCATCCGCAACACGCTCCACGCAGCCATCGAGAGCCAGAATATGAAGCGCCTGACGCTCAAATCCGTGCACGAGGCGCGGACTGTGAAGGCGATTGCGATGGTCACGCTGGTGTACTTGCCCGCGACGTTTGTAGCAGTACGTTTGCCCCTATTCCTGGGCTTGTAGTTTACTCTTCGAATGTGTCAAGTTGGCTAACGATGGATGTGCGCGAAGACATTTCTTGGCATCAATGGTGTTGAGATTAGGCGCTCGCAGACGGGGAGAGTAAGTTTTGAGGCTGATGCGAGTGTTGCGTTGTATTTTGCGCTAACGGTGCCGTTGACCGCGGCCACGTTGTTGCTGTGGTGGATTTGGGAGAGGTGGAGTCGGGCGAGGAGGGGGGAGGATGTTCAATTGGCAAAATCGCAGGTTTGATAGATTCCCAAAGGACATGTGAGGCAAGATGTGGGAATGAAGCAGGTTTTCATTGTACGAGAGCCCAGCTCAAGGGCGACAACAGACATTACACTAACTAGCTAACGAGGATGCAGAACATGCAGTAGTGATATGGAGTGCTATCCAACAGGTATCAAGTGTCCCGTATGCGGGATGTAAAGGTGGCGTCATAAATCATGGTAATCGTAAAGGTAGATGATGACGCAAAGAGGGTGGGCGAGGTGGTATTTACAAGTCGGCGTCGGACATGAATCCACGAAAAACGCGGTTACTGAATCGAAAGCGGCTGCTGCGGCGGCGTTGGGGTCGGCGGCTGAATCTGCGGCGACGCAATGGCTTTTACGGGAGTCTGCGAGATAGCACTGGGTCCACTAACAGCACGCTTCTGCTGCGACTCCCTGCGCCTGATCAAAAGACTCTTGAACGCGCCGAGCCACTTGGCCAGCGAGTTCTCGTCTGGCGCGCAGAAGCGGAAGTTCTTCTCCTCGGTGATGACCTGCATGCAGTACTGCTTGCTGCGCGACACGGAGTCAATGTCCACGGCGTCGATAATGCTGGAGAAGGGGATGATGTGCGTCGCCGAGTATTCGTCGTCGCTTTTGTAGAAGGCGAGGCCTTTTGGGCGCAGGACGACCCAAACTCTTCGCCACTGCCGCACGCCGCCCTTGGACTTGAGCAGATACAGCCAGCCATGACATACAACACGCTCCTCGTCTGGCGTGGCGCCGATATTGCTCTGCTGGCTCACATTACGCTTCTGCTGGGCGACCTTCTTCGGGAGCGAAGACACGGGCAGAGACGTCACCGAGGCCTGGAAAGCGCCCGTGTCGGAAAAGTCGCAGTCAGACACAGAACTGCGCTCGTTGCCGGAGTAGTTGAGCGCCTGGGACGGCCGACGTGCGCTGTGCATGTTCTCCGGGGCGACAGAGCTCGAGGGTCGACCAGTTCCCTCATTCTCGATTTCAGACGAGCTCGACGCGTTGTTGGTGCTGATGACGTCCCTGCGCGTGCGGTCGAAGCCGGTAAACGTCTTCTTGCCGGTCGGGCTCATGAGCGTCATCTCGCCCTCCTCCTCGTCGATGCGCGCCTCCCTGCGGATGAGGTCGACCCACTGCTGGGCCTCCTTCTCGGTCTGAGCGCTCAGGTGGTAGTTGCGGGCGGGCGAGAAGATGCCGAAGACGTGGTCCATCTTCTTCTTGGAGTCGCGCTGGCGGGCGACGGCGGTGATCTCGGCGAGGTTGATCTGGTGGCGCAGCTTCGTCTCGTCCTTGTCGCGGTAGATGGAGAGGCAGTTGGGGCGCAGGACGAGGTAGATGCTCTTCCAGGACTGTGTGCGTTAGCCATTGACGCAGGTACGCGATGCTGAGTAAGTAGCCACCCTCGTCTTGCGCGTGCGCTTGACTACATTGCCCGCCTTGATGATGCGGTCGAACTCGAAGCAGCCGTTCTGGTTGACGGGCGACATGACGCCCACGCTCGTGCTCGCCTTGACGTTCTCAAAACGGGGCTGGGCGGGCATGTCGAGCGCCATGGCCGATGAGCGCATGGCGAAGGGGAGTGGTTTCGCGGGTGTTGACTGCGCGCCGTCCGCCATGGTCGCGGTGGTCACATGAATTGCGGCGGTGTGAATTGGCGGCGGCGGTGTTGTTAGGGGCGGCGAAGGTTTGTATATTACGTGGGTGGTGTTATGGGAGATCGACAGGCGGCAGGAGCGGACAGGGGAAGAATGCACCTGCACCCGCAAGGCACGCGGGCTACATATGGAGGGAGTGGTAATAAAAGGTAATAGAAATAGATGTAAGTTAGAACACACAATCTTAGTACGAAACCGAGAGATGTCGAGGTACATCCGGTGGAGCACTCGCTACGACTCAGCGCGCTGACGTCGCTCGAGGTGGGGCGCAGACAGTTTCACCCATTTTCGCCTGCAACCACTCGCCGCCGTCGCACACCTCCCAACTGTCGCAGGCACGTGCCAGCACCTTTCTTTGACGGCCCTTCATATCACGCTGAAACCCTCCCTCGACGACTCACCGCGTAGCTTCAGCATGCCCGTCGTGCCGCCAGAGAAGCTGATACAGCTGCAGCAGGGCGCCGACAATGTGCGCAACATCTGCATCATGGCCCATGTGGTGAGTAACCACCGTAAACACTGCACCCGTCGTGCCTGCTGATTGGGGAGGACCACGGCAAAACGTCCCTCACAGACGCCCTCATCGCCACAAACGGCATCATCTCCCCCAAGCTCGCCGGCAAGATCCGCTACCTCGACTCGCGCCCGGACGAGCAGCTGCGCGGCATCACCATGGAGTCGTCCGCCATCTCGCTGTACTTCTCGTCGCTGCGGCGGTCGGCCCCAAATGCCGAGCCAGAGCAGAAGGAGTACCTCGTAAACCTGATAGACTCGCCCGGCCACATTGACTTCAGCTACGAGGTCTCCACGGCCTCGCGGCTGTGCGATGGCGCTGTAGTGCTCGTAGATGCCGTAGAGGGCGTGTGCAGTCAGACCGTGACGGTCCTGCGCCAGACGTGGATCGAGAAGCTGAAGCCGCTGCTCGTCATCAACAAGATGGACCGGCTGATCACAGAACTCAAGATGAGCCCAGGTGAGGCGCACACACATCTAAGTAAGCTGGTCGAGCAGGTAAACGCCGTCATGGGCAGCTTCTACCAGGGCGAGCGCATGGAAGACGACCTGCGCTGGCGGGAGAAGATGGACGAGAAACTCAATGCGGTAGCCGCCGAGAAGACTGACACGAGGGTATCCTCGTTGATAGACAGCGCCGACGGCATAGACACGACCAGCACGCCCACCGAGTACGAGGAAAAGGACGACGAGGACATCTACTTTGCGCCCGAGAAGAACAACGTCATCTTCGGCAGTGCAATCGACGGCTGGGCCTTCACCGTGCGGCAGTTTGGCGCCCTCTACGAGCGCAAGCTAGGCATCAAGCGTTCTATTCTCGAAAAGGTACTGTGGGGCGACTTCTACCTAGACCCAAAGACGAAGCGCGTCCTCTCGTCGAAGCATCTCAAGGGCCGCAATCTCAAGCCCATGTTCGTGCAATTAGTCCTGGAGAACATCTGGGCCATATACGAGGCCACTACGGGAGGTAACAATGGGAAGGGGTGCGTGGATTTCCTTTCCTTTTCGACTGCTGTTCTGTGCCTGTACATACCTATCAATATACTCATACCTATTACGCAGAGACACGGCTATGGTCGAGAAGATCACAAAGTCCTTGAACCTCAATCTCCCGCCACATGTGCTCCGTTCGCGAGATCCCCGTGCGCTGCTGACGGCACTCTTCGCCGCGTGGCTGCCCCTTTCGACGGCACTGTTGGTGTCAGTCACAGAGTATCTCCCAGCACCGTCGAAAGCGCAGGCAGAGCGGATGCCGGAGCTCATCGATAACTCGCCTGGCGCTGATCATGTCGCGCCAGAGGTGCGAGACGCCATCACCAACTTCAAGACTTCCAAAGACGCGCCCGTCGTTGCGTATGTCAGCAAGATGATCTCCATACCCGAGAGCGAAATGCCACACAACAAACGACGAGGCGGAGTGCTCACAGCCGAGGAGGCGCGCGAGATGGGCCGGAAGAAGCGCGCAGAGATTGCTCGACAACAAGCCGCGTCAAACGGCGAGCCTGATGTTAGCAGCGTTACTGAAGCCTTGAGCTCTGCAGCGATTGGCGAGACGGAGACGCCGGAAGAGGAGGCACCAAATGTGCCTGAAGACGCAGAGCATTTGATCGGCTTTGCGCGCATCTTCTCGGGCACTCTCAGTGTTGGCGACGAAGTTTATGTCCTTGGGCCAAAGTTCACGCCTGCCGACCCACACGCAGCACCAGAGCCGCAGAAAGTCAAGGTCACGGCGCTGTATCTCATGATGGGGCGTGGGCTGGAGCCGCTGACATCAGTACCCGCCGGTGTTGTCTTTGGCATTGGCGGTCTTGAAGGGCACGTCTTGAAGTCAGGCACGCTCTGTTCACAATTGCCAGGCTCGCTGAATCTTGCGGGTGTGCAAATGGGTACGCAGCCGATTGTACGTGTCGCGATTGAGCCCGAAAACCCGTACGATCTCGACAAAATGATCAAGGGCATGAAGCTGCTCGTCCAGAGCGACCCGTGTGCTGAGTACGAGCAGCTGCCGAGCGGTGAGCATGTCATCCTGACCGCTGGGGAGTTACATCTCGAGCGGTGTTTGAAGGATCTACGTGAACGCTTTGCAAAGTGCGAGGTCCAGGCCGGCGAACCCATCGTGCCATACCGCGAGTCGATCGTTGCAGCCGCCGAGATGAATCCACCTAAAGACGCAAACCTACCACGAGGCACAGTCATCGGCGAGACAGCCAGCAAACAAGTTTCAGTCCGTCTACGTGTCCGTCCTCTACCACCAAGCGTCACAGAATTTCTCAGCAAGAACGCCGGAGCCGTCAAGCGCCTGTACGCCGAGCGACGTGCAGAAGAAGAGGGCCGGACGGACGCAACTCTGCACCCAGAGCTGACTTCCGCCGAACATGACGGCATGCAGGAAGCCGAGCAGCGGGAGATGGGTCACACGCTGAGCCTGGTTGACTTCAAGAAGCAGCTCCAAGCAGCGTTTGCGGAAGCGAAAAACCAGAAGGATATCTGGGCCGATGTGATCGAGAAGATCACTGCGTTTGGGCCGCGGAGGATTGGGCCGAATATTCTGGTTGATACGACGAAAGCTGGCATATGCGGAAAAGTGTATGTTCAAGTATCTATCCTGCTCTACAACTACTAACCTGTTCTAGACTCCGCGAATCCAGTACTCAAGATGCCAACGACGGCCCCTCAGCACACCCCTTCTCATCCACAATCACATACGCATTCCAGCTCGCAACCGCCCAGGGACCTTGTTGCGCGGAGCCCGTGCAGGGCATCGCAGTGTTCCTCGAAGACGTGACCATCAGCACGCCCGCGGAATCCGAATCCGGGCGTCTGACGGGCGAGGTCATCAAAGCTGTACGATCAGCGATTCACGCGGGTTTCCTGGACTGGTCGCCGCGCATGTTGCTCGCGATGTACACATGCGAGATCCAGGCGTCGACGGATGTGCTGGGCAGGGTGTACGCGGTACTTACGCGACGGAGGGGCACGATTTTGAGTGAGACTTTATCATCGACATCCAGCTCCACGTCCGGCAATCAGACCTTCACCATCAACGCGCTGCTACCCGTCGCCGAATCTTTCGGCTTCAGCGATGAAATTCGGAAACGGTCATCCGGCAGTGCGTCTCCGCAGTTGAGGTTCGCGGGCTTCGAGATGCTGGACGAGGATCCGTTCTGGGTTCCGTTCACCGAGGATCAACTGGAGGATCTGGGAGAGCTCGCGGATAAGGAGAATGTGGCGAAGAGGTATGTTGATCGGGTGAGGCGGAGGAAGGGGTTGCTGGTGAAGGAACGGAAGGTTGAGGCGGAGAAGCAAAAGACGTTGAAGCGGTAGATTGGTGGAAGTGAGATTGAGAATACGTTACTTAGATTGACGAAATTGGATTGATGATCATGTGACGACTCACTCGGCACGCGTTAGGCATGTATAAAAGCTTCGTCGTGCTTGTGCTCGTCTTCTCATCACCAACTTTCTTACCTTACTTCGGAACAAAATTGATGGGACGTGCTACATATTCTCCTGGCCTTTGCCTTCCTTGTTGAAAAAGCATCATGGTATCCAGACATGTCCTGCTCTCCCCGTCTTCGTCTTCCAAAAGATATCTGGAAAGCTCTGATGTTCTTTCCTTCTTCTTCTTCCGGAGTGTTCTTAAAACTCGATGAAAAACTCGACATCTGCGGCTTGCGGCGCTTCTTCTTAAGAAAGCCATGATGTGGCTTGTCGTCTTGCTCTATGTGTGTTTCTACAACGTCGCTCTCGCGGCCACGATCACGAAACGGAAGTCTTGTACTCGCATGTTGCTTTCCACATGTCGTAAACTATCAGTAACGGTCCCATGTTGTCTGCCTTTGCAAAGCTGCAGCATGACCTAAAAGAATGGAAGCGCTATCTCCAGCGTCGAAGTCTTTGATACCGAAATCCAGGATCTACTTCCATATGATCCAGTCCAAATTCGCGACTCTCAAAAAACTACACGACTTTAACGTAAATTGCGGGGCTTCCAAAACACCTATGTGGTGTTGCCGTGTCTTTGTCCGCTTTTCGAAACGTCAGACAGATTGCGCGATGTTTTCAGAAGCATGCGAGGCTATCTAGGATAATCTTTGTGTCTTCTCGTCTTTTTAAAAACACAGATACAACGCTGCATGTCTCGAGCTATTATGCGCGCGACGGAAACTATTCGTCTCGCCTTTGGAGATTCGAAAGCACAGCAGTCAATGTATTCTGTATTATCGTGCTGAAAATAACATGCCTAATTACGCACGACCGGTCCAACGGGAAAGAAGTAGTACAAAAAACAGTACCTCAGACATGTGTAGATGACAACGAGCATTTTAAGGTATTCTAGGATAAATAATTATCTTTTATTGAGATTATAAGAGCGCGCAGCTATGTGTCGTTATTTCTGCGTAGTCTTAAGGCCAGAGAAAATGTAACTTAGCTGATTCCATAATGCGATGTCAAATCTCTAAAAGTATCAAATTCGACTGCCCATGTCTCTTTGGTTCGGAAGTCGGGAACACCAAAACTTAGAGCCTTCCTCTTGCTCTAAACTCCTGTGTCCCTCATCGTTACTCCTTTTATCCTTTTTTAGATGCATCATCATAGGACACACGTCCTCCGTTTCCCGAAGGATCGAGAAAATCGATTCAGGTGCAAAACATGCTTTGGCCTTGCGCTGTATCAGATTTCTGGGCTTTTAAGAAATGTAGCGCGACCTGATCATGAGCCTCTTTCTTCGTTCGTCATCGCGAAAAGACTATATCGATCGGAGAGAGCCCTGAGGAGGATGCACGGGTACCCAGGACATATGGAAGGTCCTGCACAGCGGGTTCCTCAGCTGCGTCTGCCTCAGCGCGAGAGAGGCTGAGCCTGGGGAACTCATCAGCGAGTTCGGTACGCACTGGGAAATCAGTTGTATCAGGGTCAAGCTACACACACGACGCTATAGCTGCCTTCCACGGCACGATTGACTGTATCGATCGTTTCTAGACTTATTCGAGAGGGTTGGTGTGCTTCATAAGTGCTTAAGTAAGGCTAGACTGAAAACGTGTGGGCACGATGACGTTCAAGGATGGTACAAAGCTAGAGCCCTTGGTTCATGCAGCTTGCGGCACATCGCCACCATGCATGAACGAAGATATCGTGGATAAGATCGAGAATATCTTTGACATCCTGGGAATGGTGCCCGTGAAATGTCTAGTCCTCAACATCAACCACACTTATTCCACGTTCTACTCTCCACAAACCATAGACACATGTTTCATCACAGCGCGAACAGCAATCGTGGAAGACCATGTATTATTGATTACTATGGACGGAGCAATACTTTTCACCGCTCAACGCTACCCATCATAGACGTTTCCCGCATTACCAACCCACACCCTGCTCCGCCGCCGGAAACTAAACAAAACCATTTTACCCTTGTGCTACGTGGTATCATCAGGCCAAACTGAACAAAAAGAGAGTATCGTGATCGTGGTGGCTTGTCGAAAGCATCTAGACACGGCCCTGGAAGACGGGGTTCTGTTCTCCCATGCTGGTATTGTAGGTGTTGCTACCTGGTGCGCCAGCGGAAGTGCCAGTGGGAGGGAGAGCGCCGCCAGTGCTGCCAAGAGTGCTGTCGGTGGGAAGACCCGAAGTACCGGCCAGACCAGAGGTACCGGCCAGACCAGAAGTACCGGTCGTGGAGGTATTGAAAGCGTTGTCGACCTGGGTGCCGAAGCCCTGTCCGCCGCTGGGGTGGATGCCCTGGGCGGGGTTCAGGCCCTGAGACGCACCGAAGCCCTGGGAGACGCCAGTAGCCGCACCCATGTCAGATCCGTAGCCACCAGCACGGCCGTGGGGCTTGCGGGTGACCTTGGGTGCCTGGGGCAGGCTGGACGTCTCCTTGGCAGAGCCGATGGAGAAGATGGGGCTCTCCCATTTGTCACCCTTGGCGGCGAGCTCCTTGTACTCAGTAGCCTTGGACGAGATGCCACCGGGCAGGGAGATGTTCTTGAAGATGGAGTCGTGCTGGGTGATGGCCATGTTGACCTGGGTCTCCTTGGTCTTCTCCTTGACCTGCTCCTTCTTCTGCTTGCCCTGCATAACCCGCTTCTGGGCAGCCGATGCGTAGCGCTGATACATGTTCTGAATGTTCTCCGGGTCAGGGTTGCGCTTGAATTCGGCCTCGGCCTTGTCAGCCTCAACCTTGACGTCGTACAGCATGCCGTCGAGCTGGTTGACAGAGTCCTTGATCTGCTTCTCGAGCACCTTCTGGATGATAGGGCGCATGACCTTGAGGAGAAGGGGCTTGAACATATTGAAGAGGAGCTTGTGGTTGCTCTTCTTCAGCTTGATCTGCAGGTTCTGGATGTCGGTCTCGACCTTGTTGACCTTGAAGAAATGGGTCTGAGCGTTGTTCTCGCGAGCGCGGTCTGCAGTCTCCATCTCGACCTTGAAGCTGAAGCCGGAGCCTCCCATGAACAGGTCCATGACGCCCTTATCGGTGATCGAAGGGAAGCCCTGCTTCTTCTTGATGTAGTACGAGACGTCACGGAGGTCCATCTGCACGCCGGAGACGGAGAGCATGACCTTGTTCTTGTTCTTGTTGGTGATGGACTTGCGGCCCCAGCGCCAGTAGTTGTCAGAGCCGAACTCAAGCACGTTGGGTGCGAGGTTGTCACCCTCAATGACGAGGTTCTCGACGACGGCGTCGACCATAGGATCGCTGTACTCGATGCGGGGAATGGGGATGTACTGAACGCTCTCGAAGAAGCCGGGAAGTATGACATCGGTAATGTCCTTGACCAGGTGGGGCTTGAACGTGGTCTTGCCGTTCTCATCAGTGCCGAGGTCATTAAAAAGTCTGTTCATGGAGTCGGCAAACGCCTTGTTCTGCGGGTCAGCGTCGAACTGCTCGCCGATGAACTTGAACTCGTCCGCAATGCGGTCGGTGTGTCCACGGTAGCGGCCGCGGAGGAGGTCGTGGCCGTCGTCGTAGAGACGGTTCCACTCCTCGTTGGAGGCGTCCTCGAGGATGTAGCCCTGCTGCTGAAGCACCTTGCGGATGTAGGTGTCGACGCGCTTGAACCAGTTCTTGAGTTCAGGATCGCGGTCGGCATCCTTGTAGATCTGGTTGATCGAGTCGATGAGGTCATCAGCAGAGGTGCCGTTGGCAAAACGCTCAAGGAGTGTCTTAATGTTTGTCAGCCAATGAGAGTTTTCAGAAGTGAAGCCTGTATAACGCACCTTGAGGTCAGCTTCAGCTAGTCGCAGGGCATCATCCTGGTGCGCACCTTTGACGGTTCCAGTAGCCTGCTGCCCAAGCTCCCGACCGTGGCCAGAGTACTGCTCGGCGAGGCGGAGCAGAGTCTCGATGGCGCGCTGGTAGTCCTGGTGGCCCTGGATCTCGACAACCATCTTCTTGAGGCGCCAGATGGTTTGCTCGCGGCGCTCCTCCGGCATCTTGCCCTTGAGGTAGTTGTTGAGCTGGTCGCGGCGGACACGTGCCTTCTCCTTGGCCTTCTCCTGGTCCTCCTGGGACACGTTCTCATCCAGCTTGCCCTTGGCGACGTTCATGGCAGCATCGGCGTTCAGTCCGGTCGACTGGCCGGTCTGGCCCTCGTGAGCACCTGTCTGGGCGGTGTCGCGTGGGTCACGTGAGCCGTCGGGGTGGGCGGCCTGGTTGATGTCGCCGACAGCGCTCTTTGCTTCTGACTTGGCCTCGCCCTTGTTGCCAAAGGGCAGGTTCTCCTTGGCTTGTGAGAGCAGCTTGTCCTTGGACACCTGGGGAGCCTCGTGCCATGTGTTGTCCTCGGCGGGCTTGTCAATCTGGCTGAGCTTGTCCTCGGACGGCTTTACCTTGGTGGCTGTGTTTTGAGCGGCGTCGCCGGCAATGTCGCGCAGAAGGACAGTGGCGTCAGAGAGCAACTTCCTGAACTGGCCGTTCGTGATGAGAAGCGTGCCGAGGGTGCGGAGGCCGTCCAGCGCCTCGTTACCGTGCTGCTTGGCGGTGTCCTTGTCGACAGGCGCACCGGGCAGGGTGGTGCCGGCGCCGGTGATCTGCTCTGCTTGCCAGATGAAGTCCTGGAGGAGGTTGCCGTCGTTCTTGGTGAGGAGCAAAATCTTGGCCTGCTCGATAACGGCCTTGAGGTCCGAAGTGAGCTTCTGGCCCTCGCTCGACAGCTTCTTAGACGGCGAGTTCAGCGGCCTTGATGCGAGCGCCGAGTTGAGCGCAATGTCAATCTGCTTGTTGGACGGAACCTTTCCGTTGGCGAATGCTGTGTGGTCACGCGATTAGCGCATGTTTGGTGCATGGAATGCAGGGCCACGCCAACGACAGCAATGACAAGCTCACTTACCTTGGAAGATGCCGAACAGCTGGAGCTTGTTATTGACATCCGTCTCCTTCTGCTTCAGGTCAACCGGACCTGTGCACTGTCAGTATAAGGCCCAATGGTGCGAGGGTGCGATTGACGTACGGTTGACTGCTTTCGAGCCCGCCATGGTGTAGAATGTAACAGTAGCTGCTGCTGGGTATCAAGTGGGTATCAAATAAACAAACGCTGAAACAATAGAGAGGTGAGTCTGTAGTGGAGCGCGAATTGTTGGGTATCGGTGGTGTAGAGCAAAGGCGAGAGGACGGCGGGCAGCTTTATTATCTGCTGGGAATGCGGTTGCCAGGTGACGGTGACAAGTGCGGGTCGTAACTGCCCTACATACGTCATGATGCACTGTCCTTGATAAAATCTCCACCTGGCCGCGAACCAGCCTGGGCGAGCAGTGTGGCCCGCCAATCGAGCCGCGGACTCTCCCAGAGCACTCCGCGCCTGTCCAATTCCTTGCTGGATGTGCCGCCAGATTCCCACGTTTTGCTGGAATCGGCCGCCGCAGTGTCAAGCCTTGCTCAAAAAAGGAGCTCACCCCTGGTCTGATGACGGCGATGGAGCAGATCTTCCGCCAGGGTGCCATCGTCATGGGCATTTGTTTCTGTCAGCCACAAATCCCATGTTGCAGAAATGCCATACCGTCGTGCAATCGCAGCGCTGCAATTGCACTCCACCTGGTCGGTGGCCTCGTGCGTGACGCCTGCCTTGTTTTCCTCTCTTGCACATGTGTGCACTCGCTGGGAAAGCGTCTAGCCCACTCTGCACGCTGGAAGGAAGCGCCACTTGTTAGCGGCACGCATGATCTCCAGTGTGGCTAGAGCGGTCTACACCGTCTCGAACCTCGACTTATAAAGAAATTAAACACGGTGACGACATCTTGACATATCTGTCAATCTGTTGACACGCGTGCACAAGCATGCTGATACATTATCGTTCATCACGGAATTTGTACCCGGCGACCTCAAACAATGTAGACCACGAGTTTTGCGTCCTCACCACCAGCGTCGAGACTTGCTGTGAATGTCTGGTACCCTGGTAAAGACGCCAATCCTGGCACTCGGATCTGCCGCCCTTGGCGATGTGCGTTCACGTCAAAATGGATTGCCGAGGCACAGGGCACTCTGTCAACAAGGCCCATAGATCTACCCGTACAATTCCCTGGCATCTTCCTAGTAGCTAGGAATGACAACCAGAGGGGTTGAAGTGTGCACATTCTGTCGCACGCATGAAAGACTTGGAACACAGCAGGACGGTTTCAACTTGCCCCTGGTTGTCCTCTCATTATTCATTACAGACAGCAACTATCTCCCTGTAGCGTTGGCCTTTCGGAATCACTCTCGCGGCACTTCCAAAAACAGTGAAAAGGCAGTCTTGATCCCTTCAAAACACGGATGTCCCCGTGTCTGACGAGCCGTAAGCCGCTCTATAGGATTCTGAGTCCTC